>Ga0066648_10000122_pt1 | contig 51607 bp, 31 predicted proteins | sample CryGeyCG12114_NA_FD_59537 | JGI IMG/M metagenome (GOLD analysis project Ga0066648, IMG submission 59537) | Groundwater microbial communities from aquifer - Crystal Geyser CG19_WC_8/21/14_NA | ecosystem: Environmental > Aquatic > Deep subsurface > Groundwater | place: USA: Utah: Grand County... | reverse complement strand
CGTCTACGTAACCGCAGTCCTCGAATACCTCACTGCCGAAGTCCTCGAACTCGCCGGCAACGCAGCCAAGGACCTCAAAGTCAAGCGTATCACCCCGCGCCATCTTCAGCTTGCGATCAGAGGCGACGAAGAACTAGACACGCTCATTCGCGCGACCATCGCGTTCGGTGGTGTACTGCCGCATATCAATCGTGCTCTGCTGCTGAAGGTGGAGCAGAAGAAGAAGAAGGGAGCCGAGGCGTAAGATGCATGCATAGGACAATAACTTGAGGCGCTGTGCTGCGCGGCCTGTTGCGTTAACCAGGTGATTACACACAACCGCCTCAGTGCGCTACTGCGCGAACGAGCAAGACGCGTCGAGCTGGGTAACAATGGGACAAACAGCGCCAGGAGCAAGCACCTTTTTGAATATTGAATGGCACAAGGAGGCGCATGGGGGTGGTTCAGATATCCAGAACCCAGTATTGGGACAGGTTGTGGTTTTAATTCATTCCATTTCATCCTCGCTCCCTTGCGTACCATGTCTATGTCCAGCTCTGGCATTTCCGTCCTCCGTTTCTTTTCACCTGACGGCCGCTTTGTGCTGTGAACAGCGCGATGCAATGCAATGCAATGCACGTTCTCAGACAGGACGCGCGTAATCCCCATCTGACACGATGAACCGTAGCGGATCTTATCATGAATGCAGCCGCCGGGTGTCGAGCTTGGCCTTGGCCATGCTCACAAACAAGCTGGCTGACGCCCACGTCAAGTCACAGGACTAGGCCCACGTTCGTCATTGCTCAAGGATAGCACTTGTCATATCGTGCCTAGTCTCCTCATCATCGTCATCGTCATCCTTTAAGAAGGAGACGAAAGCCGCCAATGGGTTCGGGGCTGCCTCGTATGGCAGCACAAGCGAGTATCGTGAGTTTGATAGCAGCAGCAGCAGTAGCAGTAGCAGCTTCGAGGCCAGTGAGGGACAAAAGAAGGCAGTGATAAAGGAAGAGTGGAAACTGACGTCGTACGAGCTGTGGGTTACTGAGCAGAGGAGAAGGATGCAGAGGTAGGGTGCTGTACGAACAGCGAGTGAGAAGAGCAAATTGTATATTCAGGTCGTGTATGCTATCTCCCTTTCGTCTCGCCACTGATGCCGTCAGTGTTTGTACTGCATGCCAGACGTAGGCAAATATCAAGCGCCGGTATGCTGAACGTCTCAGGCTACGTCATGGAACATGTGCCGTAGATAGACACGTTCAAGAGCCTCTCGAAGCCACAATGCTCTCCTTCAAAACCTTCATCAACTCCAGACCGATCATGCCGTACTCCGCGACGATTTCTTTGAACTCACCCTCCTCTAACAAATCTTCAAGGTGAGCAATCACATACCGCATCAGGCTCTTCAGAAGGGCTCCAGTATCGATCGATGCTGCTGCCGTTTCTTCGGCTTCTTCCGACTCTTTGCTGCTCCAACCAGTTGTGGACGCCAGATATCTCAGCACATCCAGCAGCTCGTCGATATCCTTCTGGGGGTTAGTCGAGTATTTCTTGAGACGACGTTCAAAGGCCTTGAGGGCACTGGCTTGTAGACCCGGTACTTCATATTTGCCGGCAAGGTGGAATACCTTGGCAAAGTGTATCAGTGGAAACGCCTTGCCAGTTGTTTTGTCTTTCGTGTCAAGAGGTGTAGAGGGTGCTTGCGATTCCTTCAAGCCTTTGGATATACTGCCATGTGACTGAGCCAATTCAAGCTGGAAGAAAGATTTGATGCCAAGGTAGTCTGTCTCACGGCATTGTCCGTTCTCGCACTCGAGCTGGACGAACACCGGTGTCTTGCAATGATTACACTTCACGAGAGACTTCTGGGGAGTTGTCATTCTATCAATATCGCTTTTGATCAGTGCCTTGAATGATGTGTCGCTCGTCGCTGGTAGCATAGCATGGCCATTGTGACCGCCCTTTAGAACGATATTGTATGCCATATGAACGAGCTGGTGGAAAGCATCTTTGTCATCGTGGCGGAGACACTCGTTAACGCTTGCTGTGGTTGCATGGCCTGATATTATGCCGGACAAGAGTCGATCAAGAGGCTCGGATATGCCACGAAAGAGGTTTGCTTGGACTGTCGTTATGGTCTGCTCGGGTCCAACAGCGAGGGTTATGGCTGTGGATCGAAGAAGTTCCTCCATGCTGTATACACATTAGCAGTTGGCCTATAAGGTCAAGAAGCAATCCTACCTCGTTGGACCGTATCTGGTTGGCGTGGGATCGTACAGGACGACTGCGTTGTTAACCTTGACAGGAGATGGCGAAGACAACGAGATGTAGCCGCTATCGAGTCTGGGTCGCTTGTTGGGGTCCCCTTCGGCTTCCATGGTGTGCGGTAGTAGTAGATCGAGTGGGAAGACGAAACAGCGGGTAGATCGGAGACTGAAGTCACCCAGTAGCAAAAGATATAACTGAGGGACGAGGAAGGCACGAATGGTGGAAGTCCCTCAGAAGGCAGAAGGAGTTAGAATGACAAAATCCGTGAGCACTAACTTTCAAATGTGAAGCCCAGATGAATTGTACCTACAAATCAACACCTTCACTTAATGGCTGAAAGCACCTGCCAGAGCTCGCGTGCACAATGTCGTTCGAAGGATTCCATTCTGACCCGCGTCCACCGTCCGACGATTGCCTTTCGTACGAGTATGATCAATTAGTCAAGATACAGTCGATGATTCTGACCACGGCCCTTCAATATTGGTCCTCACGCAGGTGCTCCTTACGACCATATTTCTGAGTATTGGACTTCTCCATAGTGGAATAGCAACCTTACTTAGTAATATAAGAAGTTATCCTCCTACGCGTAGCGGTGAAGAGTTTCCGGAGCAGCTGGCACACCAAGGGCCACTACTGCCTTGAGATGCGTCCATTTGAGGGCATCCTGGCCGACCACTTAGGCACCTCACGGGAGAGCTTGAAAGAACAGGAAGAGGACTTGTCGATGCGACGAGCGCGGGCTTGCGCCACACCAAATGCAACAAACAGCGCCAATTTCCCCCAGAATCGAGGCGCAGAGCAATAGTGCCCCTCAGCCGCCTTGCCTTCCGTTGGTTACGTCACCAATGTAACTGTTCGCATGACGAAGGACCATCATGGACTACCAGGCATAGCTGAATATAAACACTCCTAGAGATACGTTTATACTTGGTCGCAAACCTACTATCTGAATATCAGTCCCACACGGTTTCCTAATCCTTCAAAGTCAATAATCACGCGTCGTATCCTTAGCATTTTCCTCCCAAGTCAGACCACGCAAGACGCCCAGAAATGAGTGACTTCGCACCGCCCACGGGGCCCCCACCACCCCGTGTACCCGAGGGCTGGAAAGCTGTCTGGAACGACCAATACCAAGAGTACTTCTACGTAAACCTGTACACCAAACAATCGACATGGGAGAAACCAACCGAACCTGCCAGCGCGGGCGGTGACATGCCGCCGGGCTACTCCTCCGGCGGCCAGGCCCCTGTTACCGATACGAAAGGTCACATGGGGTCGAACAACCCGTACAGTACAGAATCCGACGAAGCACTGGCGCGTCGCATGCAAGAAGAGGAACGGGCACGTGGGGGCGGCCATGGAGCGCAGAGCAGTTACTATGGATCTGGCTCTTCACATCAGCAAGGCGGATACCCTGGTGCGCCAGAGTATGCGCAGCACGAATCTGGTGCAGACCGCGGCCACAAGTCGGGTGGTCTGATGGGGAAACTGAAGGACAAGTTGGCCTCCGGCAGTGCAGGCGGACGGCCTCCTGGAATGGGTATGGGAGGAGGCATGCCGATGGGCCATCACGGCGGATATCCTCAGCAAGGATACGGTGGCGGCTACGGGTACCCTCAGCAGCAGATGGGCTACGGAGGATATGGTCAGCCTATGATGGGCGGAGGTATGTATGGACAGCCGGTGAGGCAGAAAAAGGGCATGGGGGCTGGAGGTGCAGCAGCGTTGGGTGTCGGAGGTGGATTGCTTGGAGGAATGATGCTCGGGGAGGCAATGGATGATGATATGGATGGTGGGGACATGGGCGGTGGGGACATGGGTGGTGGTGATATGGGCGGCGGAGATATGGGCGACATGGGCGACATGGGTGGTGATATGTAACTCTCACGATGCGGAGTAAGGGGTCCGTGATGACCTTGGACAACTGTACACATGATAGAGGTTCCTACCTTGGTCCCGTCTGCAAAGGCTTGTGGTGTCTTCGAGCACTGGGTTTGCTATGATTATTACTCAGCCTGTATGGTGTTTCCATCGATAACAAAGTTTTGTCTCGTAGATTTGTCCAACTATTGGTAGTTGAACGTAAAGGCATCCTTGAAGAAACAAAATCGGCAAGCCACATGTAGGCACCACGCCCAAGATTCCTCGAAGAGCAAGCAAATCATATTCGAAGTAGAGTCGAGATATCCTCGAGAGTATCTGCGTCCTTACGGCAATGCCAGACTCGAGGTCAAGTCAAAGCTCGCAGGTCTCGTTCACGCCTAACCACATGTGGTTACTGCTTAGGCCCTCCTGAGTTTCCCGACAGAGATCACGACAATTGTGGCATTAATGAGGTGGGCTTTGTGGCTGTCTCTCTGTCGATGCGACATCATCTGCCTGCTCGTCGCATTCGTGCATCGATAGATGCAATGTGAAAAACGTCCTGAGCTAAGGAACACAATCAGAACAGATAAAGGCACCACGCATACTAGGTCAAGTACTGGGCAGCACCTTAGAAGCACGTTGAAGATCCAAGCAAATGCCGCCATCCCTGCGTAAAGCATGTCAGGCCTGCACTAAATCGAAAAGACGATGCGTTCCACAGTTGCCAGCTTGCGAACGATGTGCTAAGAAGCATGTTCCTTGCATCTATGATCTTGAGCCGGTGGCCCAAAACCGGCCATCACTTCACGACCAAGGTAATGACCAGGAAAATGGCTCGACTCCCCTGACTACTGGTGGTGGTCAACTGAATATTGTCTACAGTGATGTAGAGACAGCAAGAGAAGCGTCAATTGCGGCTCTTGCCAACGGTGAAGGAATTGGTTCAGCCGCTGCCAGACCCATGATAATGACGGACGGCGACAGTGCTCATTGGCTGATCGCGTTCTTCTCTCAAGTGGCTCGCGACGGTCTAGAGGGCAAGCCGTCGCCCTTCATCCATGCTTGTACTTTTCAGAAGAGACTCCAGGCAACAAATTTTCGGGAAGGATTGACCTCGACCGACGAAACCAAGAAGGAGCGCTGGCATCTCCAAAGGCGCCTGGAGGAGGTGCACAACTTGATAGTTCAGGTATGCAACCGGCTTCTCCTCGAGAAGCCTTCAAACAATAAAGACCTCGAGGTCGAGAGACTGGTTGTACAGATGTTCTCAGCGACTCATTCTCTCTGGACATCTGCTCCTAAACAGCTCGACGATAAGTTCGGCCCCTGGGAAGCCTGGACAGTCGCAGAAAGCATACGTCGCAGCATGTTTGCGGGCATTCTGATTCGTGGCATCTGGCACGTCGCAGCATATGGGCATGTCTACTACGAGCCATTCTATGAATCGTTGCCTTTTGATCCACGGGCGGACCTATGGGAGGCATCAAGTGCAGGAGAATGGGAAGAGGCTATAAAGAAGCTCGGCGGTCAGCATACGCAACTAAAATCATACCACGAGTTCATCACAACGGCGGGAACCAAGCTCAATCCGGAAGAGGATGGAGCTTTTCAGAGGATGCTCTTTGTCTGCTACCACGGGTCCACAGGTATCCGGACCATACAAGAATTGGACGAACGAGTAAATCGATGACACTCGCGGATCAGTGAGCTGTTCCAAATTGGCTCCCTCAGTTCAAGCACCAGGTCAAAAAGATTGAAATGGCTCGCCGTGTCCGACAGGAATCAGCATGGCAGGTACGAAAAGGGTTTAGCCTCCGCGAATTGCAGGGGTTGGACAGGTTGGCCCCACAAAGGGCTCTCTTGTCTTATGCTCTGGGGACGCTGAGCGAGCATAAGTCCAGACAGAGTGACGTTGAACTATGCACAGAGGGTATCGACTGAGTAGCACTTTAATATAACTAAGCGCAACTCCCAACATGCCTTTGTCTGTTCTCCTGCAGTATCAGTCCCCCAATTCGCAAACCACTACGCAGCATGGAGTACAACCAGAACATTCCTAAAGGCAAGCCAAGGTATGCTTCGTACCCGAGTCTCTCCTGTAAGAGACGTTGCTGAGTCCTCCTCCACAGCACACCAGTCCTCTGCTGGGGTCATGGACTCGTCCCACCACAAAAAGGCATAACGACGTATAGGGTATCAGCAAACCGACTGATGCCTTTCGCACATGCCGGCCATAACGCAGTCTTCAACACGTCACGACGTATGCGCCAGCAGTTCTGGTATGTCGTGCCTCCATTCCTAGGAGCCTGGCTCTTATTGCAGTGGATGGATAAAAGGTATGTCAGAGTACTACCGGATAACGGCGGGCATCTCAGGCCCGCGTTCGGCGATTGTTGAAGTGTAGTTCTAATGTGTTGTGCAGAAACCAATATCTGAACTCGAAAGCTGCCATGCAAAGGGTGCAGCAGAATTAGTGACCAGCAATGGCGACGTGGTAAAAAGGTAAATGATGGTCCAAACATGGAGTGTATTTGAGCTTCTGCGTGTCGTAACCACCAAGCAAAACGAACGTCCTGTGAATCTCACCAGACGGGAATGGATGATCGAGTTGTGGCGTACGGGCATCCTCTTCACGAGCGGACCGACTTCCGGCCTGAACGGGTCAGCAGTAATTTTAGTCTTGGAAAGACGCATCGAGGGAAGTAGCCAGATCTATGCTTGCTAGTTGTGGAAGGCACAGGGTTTGGACAACCACGTAAATTTTGGAGCTCGAGACCTCCAGAAGACGCCCTCGTAACAGGATCATCATCATTGATAAACTCAAGCTCAGGAACCTATTTATGTAGCTGTGCCGCAGCCTCGACATTTGTTTCTGACATTTCGGGGCTTGATATCTGACTGGCGATTGAGAGGTATTGACTATCAGACGAACTCGTGATGAGAAATCGATGAAACATCACAATCATGTTCAGACCGGCTCAAAGTCTGAGTCAATTCGGCCATGAAATACTTCGCATCTTCCAGCACCTCTCTGATCGCATGCGACACGAACTGATCCTACGTTGGAGAAGTAGACAACAGGTCGCATCCTCTCAGTGCGGGCGTATACCAAGTGCTCACGTCGCACGCGTGCCGCCGTCGTTGGCAGGGACTGTTGCTACCGTTGTGCTCAGTATTGTTCCACTCGCATTGTGGACCAAGAAGTAACACATGGTATGGACGCAAGGCTCTTGTTTCCAGTGCTTCGTTTGTGAAACACTAACACGTCGAAAGTATCGTTTGCTGAGGTCATTATATTAGCTGTGGCGGGCTTTTACAAAAAGTGGGTTTCGGGGATCCTGCCACTGGACCAGTGATGGGTACCAAGGTTATTGCAGTGGTAGGAACCGTCAACAGTGACAACACTCTGATTGTTCAGCGTGTGCCTGATCCGGGAGAGAGTATTGGAGCACAAAATTTTAAACAATCATGCGGCGGGAAAGGGGCCAACGCTGCCATATCAAGCTTTCGCAGCTCTCATAAGCACGTACCGAAAGAGGTACAATCGGAAGAAGACAAAGAAGAGCATCAGTTTGTGAAAGCTTACGATGACCTTGCGGAAATCGAGGTCCGTCTGATTGCTGCGATCGGAGACGACGCCAACGGCGTAATATGCAGAGCAAACCTACAGGCCAACGGCATTGAGATATCTGGTGTTTACGAAGTTCCAGATGCAACTACTGGTATGTCGTTCTGCATTGTCGAAGAGGATACCGGGCAAAATCGTGTAATGTCTCACCGGGGCGCAAATGACTTGCACAAAGTGGACGACTACAAACAACCAGATTTCCTGGATGGAGTGGATTTACTCATCTCGCACCTGGCCCTGCCTCTGGACATTGTCGAACAGCTCCTGGAAACCGCAGGTAAATCCGGTGTTGAGATCTTGCTCAATGCCGCGCGAGCACAATCGTTTTACGAAAGACTCTGGAGATACATCACACATCTTATTGTGAATGAAACCGAGGCTGGCATCCTCTCCGGCCGTGAACTCAAAGATGTGACTGTGGAGCCGTGTTCACGGATTGCTGAGATGTTCCTGAGGAAGGGAGCGAAGAACGTTGTGATCACTCTGGGAAAAGAAGGTGCCTACTATGCTACAAAAGGCCCAGGTGGCAGAGTCACTGAAGGCCACGTTGCGGCTCTTGATGTGGAAGTCAAAGATACCACAGGCGCAGGGTAGGTGCACGCTGTGAAGCACCAGAAGATCTATGGCTAATGCATAACAGAGACACATTTGTGGGCACCTACGCTTCCAGCTATGTACAGCAGAAAAGTCAGTCCAGATGAGATATCAAAGAGGCAGTGGAGCGCGCTAGCCGTGCTTCAGCCTGGACCATTGGCGCAGTCGGAGCGACAACCGCGATGCCATGGGCAGATCAAATTGACAGCATTAGGTCGAAGAGAGATGCTCAACGGGAGGTCGAAAGGAGCCACGTTGAGTAACTCCTGATGGCCAAGATCACACCTCATAGCAGGAAACATAATCGCCCTCATGTCTGGCAGTCTCCACAAACCATGTTCATTTCTTGAAAGTCTCGCAACAATGTCTTTGACCACCGACTTCTGTTCGTGTTGGCTCTCGCCATGGCGAGCAGTGTGTCGCGAATGGCTTTATCGTTCTCTTCCGGACATTCAAAACTGTACAGTCATTCGTTCACCGGCTTCAGGTTATGTCGGAAAGCATGAGGAGACTCCGATATCTGGTTGTCGCGTCTTTGGGCATCCAAGTCCTCACGCTTCTTTCCTTGTCTCTACATCAGCATCACTGCATCTACACCGTCTAAAGAAAAGGTGTCAGCCCGGCGTCAGCCCGGCGTGCTGGGTGCACGGCAGATCGGTATCCTAGAGGTAGATGATTGAGCCTCGTCGCTGGAGACGATGCGGTCAGATTTGCCCATTGTAGCTTACTGGCCTTCGCAATGGTAGTCCACGGCTTGATGTCCTTGCGAATGCTGCTGAATCTACGAGCGTAGCGTAGGAAGGCATCGACATCTTATACATGCTAAGACGGACTGCTCTGGTGTTGAGGACGAGAAAAGGAGGCGTGGGCAGTGACATGTGATGATGGCATAAATTCATTGTGGCTTGCAACTTCCTCCTAAGCGGCTTCCTCCATGTGATTGAAGACGCACATTCTCGACAGCCATGCCTCAGCCCTTCGTCCCTGTCGCTTCTGATTTTGTGTGTGTAGTATGCATCAGCTAGATCCCATGTTCAGATCAGGCCTAGGGGAAATGGATTCGTTCACTTGTCCTTCTCCAGCAGATACCAACAATGCAACGTTGATCACCACAGGGCGCGCCCCTCGCAATCCACTTTGTTCGAAAGCTGACTCATTCCGTCCATGATACCATTGGAAAACGTGTATACTGATCTCAGTGCTTGTTCCCCTTCTGATGCCACGACGACCAAATCATAGAGACTTTTACGATTGACTCCAGAGACCCTTCTACGAGAGCGCAACATGGCACAACCGTCAAACGAGCAAACGCCCCTCAAGGTCAACCCTGTCGACCCAAACGATGAAACCTCCATGAACCGCTTTCTCGACGGCATAGCCGCTAGCTTCACCAATACCATGCTCAGCCGCGCCTTCATCACCGAGGTGGACAACACTCCTCCGCCCTACCCATCCCCATCCATCAACACCCCCCGCATCCGCAGACACATCACCCCAGGCATAACAGACGGCGCACACTCAGGCGCCGAACTCGTCGAAGCAGGCGACTTCTCCGCCCTCGCACTCTGGGAAACTACGGCCTACAAGGGCGTCCCGTTCACTGATTTGATGCGCAACGTGGGACCCATACGGGAAGAGTGGAGAGCGAAGATCAGACAATGTAAAGAGAAGTACATCGGTCTCGAGACAAAGGAAGATGGCAAGCAAGATTTCCGGCCGTTTTATCACTTGGGGTTTCTAGCCCGCAACCCCGATCAGACGGGTGTGCCGGGCGCAATCAGTGCTGTTGTCAAGCCGTGGTTGAGGAGGGCGGAGGAGGAGGGCGTGCCCGTTTGGCTTGAGGCTACCTATGAGCATGCTGTCGATGTTTACACGCATTGGGGTTTCCGGTTGGTTGAGGTTGTCAGGATAGGGCAGGGCGTCCGGAATGCTGATGGCTGGCCTGAGGAGGGCGGGGCGGGTGTCTGCGGGTATGCTATGATTTATGATGGCCACCTCAAGAAGGGACATTGAGACTCGGAGAGCTTAATTTTCGCTGCCTCTGGCGAGCCCTTTGTTTTGTAGCTTGCCAGCATTACGCCCTCTGCAACGTGTAAAGCCCTTGTAACGGGGGTTGAGACATAGTCGGAGCCCATGCAGCATTGAGTACGCCTAGATGTACACCCGTTCGACCATGCACATCGCGAGACATGTAAAACTTTCGAATTAGAGCTCAGTCCACCAATAGTAGACATCAAGTAGACCGAGCCCCGATCATTCCCCTGTCCCCGAGCTGCTCTCAGGAAACACCCTCTCAAACGCCTCTACAATCTTATCCGGCAGCACAGGAAACGCCAGTCGCGGCGTAGGCCTCACACCCGCAACCGCCATATTCACCGCCTTCTCGAACAGCGGCGTCGCATCGCGGTCGCCTCGGATCCCGAACCCAAGTGCCACGCCGTCCCATGTCCGCTGCTGCAGGCGCCGTGCTAGCTCGTCGAGGATCTGCTGCTGGGGCTGCTCCAGCTGCATCTGGTGCAGCTCGAGCGCGAAGCCGGCCTTGCGGGCTTTCTCGACTTCGGCCTTGAAGAGCGTTTCGGCTTCCTTGGGCGTCCAGGATGCGAGGCCGCGGACGCCGATCGCTAGGACGTTTTTGAGCGGGGCGGACATGCTGGCGGCTGTGGGGCGGGGAGGTGGAGTGTGAGTTGGCGTTATACGAGTGGGGACTGTGCGTGGAGTTTTGTTTGGTAAGGCTTGAGTCGGCGGCGAGCTACTAGTACGTGAGCTGTATGGAGGGTAGACGTGGAGCACAAGCGGTGCTGGTGTTGTCGGTGACAGGTCAGGTTCTGTTTTCTGGGTGAGTAGATAGTAGAGGGGTAAATCAGCACAGGACCATAAGCAGGTGGTGAGCATGCAAGACACAGATGGACAGCTGCTCACACGTGAGATTTAGCCTCCGAGACCGACTCGGCCAACTAAACAGCTAGGTCGGGGGTAGAACAATGGCATGTATGCCCGTTGAGTAGGTAGGCAATCCCAGACGGAGATCGGAGGTATGTGTAGCCGACCTTCGTACTGTTCAGCGCGAGACTTGACTCGGCGACAGGCACAAGATGGCGCGCAGACGACGTGGAATCTGGAGGTTCAATACATCAATCACAGTCGCTGGTAGCGGACTATGGCGGGGATCAAGTTGCTGCAAGCCAGTATGCATGGTGGCCGATCGGCTGAAATCAAGTGTTGCTTTCGTGAGGCTACTGGTAGCCAGCTACCATTACTGATGCCACTTGCATAAGAGCATGTGAAAGCGGCCTGCCTCTAAGGCATGACGTTCGTCTATCGTTCATAGCTACCTTCGGATTTGTACCGTGCCCGTTCAGTAGTAGTCCGAGAACGGCCCAACCTGGACGATGAGATTCACCAATGACTTTAATCAACGTCTCGCACGTCTTTCTGGGGCATCGAGGCCTCCAGTAGCACTCAATAGAGCCTCCACGTGCCCTCGTGACACTTTCTCAAGTCCCCTCACCCATATCCAACTTCTTCTTCGGCCTCCTCAGACCTCGTATCTCTGATCTGTTTTCTGGGTCCCATACATCCTGTCAGGCTTTCTGAGAACCCGCACCGGCCCTTCACCCATCAAATCTACTTGGCCTTTCTGATTGAGCCAGAGCGTAAATATGCGGATACTCGAGTGGCACTCAGGGAGGACACATTGAGAAGTGTCGAGGAAGCTGTATTGCTTGACGACCCGCAGAGGTGTTCGTGAGTCCACGGAGTGGCAGTGCACGAGTCACAGGGAAAAGCTGTTGTCATCATAGTGGCTCCAAACAGCGTGGAATAGTGGTCTGCTGGTAATTTGCGGAGATTCGGCGTTGATCACAATATGTCTCGTGCTGTTGCGGTCCATGATCATGTCGTGTTTCCGAATCCCGAAGCTTGTGCTTCATCTACCTGCTGACTTCGATGCGGTTGACAGCTGCTTGCAAGGCTTGCCCGCTAACTCGTCCTGATGAGTGACAGGCGGTGTCGGCCAGACCCATCGTTGCAGGTCGTGGTCGTAAACGGGCGTGACCTGCCTCATCTTCGCCATGTCAGGTCGTTTGTCACCAGACATCTTGGTCAAGGACCTGGATGGGACACGGACAATCTGTCGAGCTACGCCTCGTGCCTGACGGGCGATGGAGCGAAAAACAGAGACGACTGGGCGTGGCATATTGTCGTCAAATGAATTGGTGTCACTGGAGTGGTTTGATGTAGTCTCACTCATGTCTTCTGAGTTGGGGTTGGCCAGCTTGACTGGTGTTGTGTTTCAGGGCCTAATTGTATCGTGATCTCGAAAGACTTTTGCAACTGGATACTCAGAATCTGCTTTCGACTCTCGGTTGAAGCTTCTAGCTATACAGGTGTTCAAAGAGAAGCTCTGCTTGAAATGCGATGGCGGGGGATGACATATTGCTTATACTGATTGATAAATTCTGCGAGGATCTGACGCTTGAAACACTGAACGAAATATTGGCGTTCAAAGTTAATGTTTTGTAGTAGGACCTGCATTTCTTTTCCATACTAATGAGATTGTGGCACACCGCTGTTCAGGGGTTGGTCCTCGCACACGGGAAAAGTGACCAGCAAAGCTTGGCCTTCGTGGCTGTGAGACCAATCCTTAGTGGAGTGGGTTGTTGTCATCTGCATTGTCCGTCTCAGCGGCCAGGCGGATCGCTGACATTATTGCCCCTCACAACGTGCACACCACAAGATTTACGACGCCCGTTCAAGCGCTGAAGAGAAACCGCATGCTCACGCGATGTTTGCTTTTTGTTACCACTGGTTCGAAGATTTGCTGATCTGAAACCCCGCCTACCCGATTTCCAGATTCAATAAGCTGCATCTGCAAATGCGTCATACACCACTCGTAGAAAGTGCTTCAGCCGCCTGACCACGTCGGTTACACACACCACCAGTAACTGAATTGCTAGCTCATGCAATTATTCTGAGGACTCGAAAGCCGTCTGAGCGAATCGATCAATGCATGTGATCTAAAGCTTACGTCTGTGCTTAGAGCCAAGTGTTAGGCGAAACTCCTAGGCCCGGAAACGAGTCGCGCTGTTGGCTGAACCGTTCATCCAGGGTGTTTGGGGCTGCGTTGAGGCGCCCTTATAGGCACGCATCAGATTGCTCGGTCTTCATGGCTTATAGCAAACGGAAACCGTTGTCCCTAAGGTACCAAATAGCACATGCCATCTACATGCGACTGCCGATCTTATCGTTCCGTCGGTGAGACGCATAACAGTTCTGCATAATATGTAGGACGCTCTTGTCGTTATGTCGAATCAGCTTCATCCGCTGACAACGTGCTCATGCCATCAGAGGTCACGACATCGACGTGTACACCAGCGGTGAGCTCACGACGTCTGTGCTTACCGATTCGGTCTAGTAAAGGTCCCTACGAATGCTGTTGTGCGTACGTTCGTGATCAAGGGGGACGCATGGAGTGGGAACAATTTCTGCTATGCTTCACTATGAGGCCAAGAACTATCAGCTCAAACTCCTTGATATAACGCCAGTATGTCGCTTCCAAAAGAGTTCATTAAACGTAAAGATGTGCGTCGTCAGTCGTGAATGTGCTGTCTGCCGATGAGCATTCTCAGGACGAGCAACGCGTCTGAGGAGCGTCATGGCAAACTGTTTCGTTACTATGCTGATCACCCCCATTCTGCAGAGAGTGCATGCGATAGGTGATAATCAATCGTGACTCCTTTTCCACGTTCCCTGTTGCATGTGACGCTCGATGTCGCCCTACTGAATGCTGTGTTGTAAGCTCGCTACCAAGCGCGGACTGCGAGTCGTTCAATTTTGTTTGTTACTGACCCTTGCAATGCAAAGCTTCGTTGTCACTCAGAAGACATCATCGGGCCATTGCCATTGCGTCTCCTTAGATCCTACCGCACCAGATTTCGATATCATCGTCATAAATTTCTTCTCCCGCTCTATGTTCTCATCATCCGTTGGGCCGTCGTGAGAACGAGTCTTTCGCTTGGAGGAGCTTACTTTGCTTTCGTTGTAGGTGTTCTTCCCAATGCTGCGATCGGTATCATCTTCGATGCCTTCCAGTACCATTGATAACGCTCTTGGTAACTCTGTGACATGTGGGACACGAGTCGTAACACCACGGTGTTTCGCCGTTGCTGTGTCATAGGATGGCTGGACGTTGCCAATGGGTGATAGAGCACTTCTGACTGGCTGAGTCTTCGGTACTGAGGGGTTTGAAGGTGAGACACAGCCACTGGTCTCACCCATAGGAAGCGTAGATGCTACTGGGATCAGAAGCGGTGGCTTGCTTTCTGACCCATGCGTAGATCTTGTCCTGCCTCGAGCTTGGGCTTCGGTTGCGGAGGAGCAGTCGTCCTCGTAGATGTGCCAGTTCGAGCCTGGACTTGGGGCATCAGAGCCCTCATCACTCTTTGGGAGAATTGTACGAGTACCAGTGGCTTTGCGAGACTGGCTGGCGCTCCGACGGACGGAAGCTTGATCTTGGCTTTCTCTGAGCAAACCTCGGAGCTGATGGTTCTCCTTTTCGAGCTTACTTCTAGATGTGCGTTTAAGACGATCAGTGCCGCTATTCAAGCCTCGGGCAGAGGCCTGCGAGTTCGGGTAGGAATGAGGGGTCTGCGATAAAGGCTCTGGGTCAAGAGGTTCCACTATGGGAGCTGGAAGCTGTATCCGAGAACTCGAGTGTGATTGGGCCTCGCTAGCTTGACTGTTGCGCCGAACAGTGGATTGGGTGGTATTATTCACTGCTGGTCGGGTTGGTGTCCTCCTTCGAACGGTGTTTGGCGTAGTGGTGAGGACTGGTGCGAAGGACGACTCGGGCGGTATGACTTCTTGCTTCTGTTTTTTGCTCGCAGTACCGAACTGCTCGGCGTACGCAATCTCCGCCTTTCGCTTTCTATCATCAAGCGTTGCTTTCTGGGGACTGTCAGGCTTTACCCGTGGCTTACTGATCATCGACCTCAACGTTCTTGCTGTAGTGTTCGTCTTGACGCTATTTTCGTCAGCAGTGTCGACGTCATGAACCGTAGCGCTTTCGGCATCAGACGTGGAGTTATTAAAGATCTTCCAGGAAGTGACTGATTTCCGCAACCCTCTGCGTCTATGCTGTCCTGGCTGTTTCCGCTCTTTCTCATGCGAACGTGGAATTGACCTCTTTACGGGTGAAGAGCATGTGGAATCTCTCTGCTTCAACTTCTGTCCAAAAGCTTTAATGGTAGCCCTGAAGGCCGAGGGTGTAGCAGGTAAAGGCTTGAACTCGTTGATATCGATTGAGGATCTCCTACTCCCGCCTAGGGATTGTCGTGGTGTCAATTCTGACTCGTCTTCAGACTCGGTGTCAGACGCCTGGGCGGAGAAGGCTTGGGTATTGTGCCATGTTGAAGCGGTCGCTTTTGAACCTTCATTCATGCTGCCTTCCAAGAAGAGAGACCTTCGAGACGGCTGCGATTGTGAGCTCCAGGAGGGATTGGTATCCTTGGCTTGGGCTTCGTCGGCGCTGTTATTCTCTTCATGGTCGAACGGACCTGTTGGAGACTTGCTGGTCTCGCTACGACTCTGTTTCTGTTCTGAATATCCCGGCGCTTCCATTAGCCATGCTAGACGCTCTTGCTCTACCACTTGGTCTAGGAGCGATTCGCCGTCTTGCTGCCAAGAAGTAATGGTTTTATGTGACTCCTTGTTCACTCGCACTCTGTACTTTCGAGCGGGAACAGGTGCATTAAACCGAGGAGAGATGGTAACGTGGACGGCATCTGCGCAGTGCGAGGTCGCGGAGAGTGCATGGTGAGGGCCACTGACTTGCGTTACCGAAGGCTGCACAGAGCTTGGACATCTTTCTCGGTCCATTGCACCTTCAGCTTCCTGGATCCGAGAAGGACTGCGATCCATGATAAGTTCCTGTGGTGGCGTCTAGGACGGTAACGGGCGGTGAATAGGCAACTGTCCGTAGCCGATATCACAATCCGTGGTATCTCATTGTTAGCACAACCCACCTTCTGCCTTCTCGAATAACTGTCAAGGTTCGCAACAGCGGCACAATGGCAACCGTCCTTAGAATCTTCTTGCAATCATCTTTGGCGAGGCGTGCTGAAGACTGTGAAACGAGTGTGCATCAGTCTTTGACGTTGCCAACGCGAAGTGAGGCATAAGACTGTATCATTGTGTTCTGTTTTGTGTGTATTGGTGCGCACGGCAGCTTCAACGTGTTAGCGTGGCAACCAGATGGGTGTTTGTTTACATTCGAGGCTGCATGCGGATATGACGATTGGGCTGCGTCCTGCAATCAGCGGCAGCATGGAAGCTTATCCAGTGTACCGAGTAGAAACATAGACTTTCCGTCGCATGCTGGTTTTTCTTGCATATCACATCACGTTGGCAGACAATAAAGGCTTAGAGACACTGAGACGTCGTCGCGACTCGGCCTGGGGCACTGGCATGACTGCCAGAACGCCACGGCTATAGCGATCAACAATTGTCCAGTTCAAGGTTATGCACAGAATCGGTATCGTCACCCATTTCGCATCGTAAGGAACGCTTCAATCGGGATGAAATCAAACCCCAGCTGTTCCAGTGCTTTGTTATGCAACCATGGTCAATTGGCGCTGAACGCAGAATGGCCATCGTCTGGGCCCAGGATAAGCGGCTTCGATGCCGCTCATCATCGTTCTAAGTAGTTGCTCTCGAACAAATGATTCAAGAACGACCTGTAAATCACCCAGTATCCACGCACCTGCATGCGTGTCATGATGTGGTATCCTATCATCGTTCGCATGGGAGCGCGGCTGTTGTGCACAAAGCCTATTTAGCGACTCATAATGGTGCGGTAGCTGACTCGGATTCTGCAACGCCGCCGGGGGCGAGACTGGGAACAAGCAGTTTGTTAAAGTGTAAACCCCACCAACATGGCGAACAACCACGTTGAGCTACTCACAAAATCTAGGTCTCGACTAGATGTGACGCGGATCTGTACGAGTAGCAGGCGTTGGAGGTTGAAACACCGCTTTGCCCCTCTTCGAGCTGGCAGAACCAAATCACACGTCCTGTAGGTCTCCGAGGACATGGTGGTACCTTCGCTCCTGCGCAGATCATCAGACCTTGGAATCGGCTTAGGTATTTTGTAGTGGACCTGAGAGAGTCCTATCATCTGCTTTTGATCCCTAAATTTGCCAACCAGAAGACAAGTTTGACTAGCGTTAGTCTGGCTGTCCGGCCTGCGAGGAGATGACGATCCCAACGTGATTGGAGTCTTGGAATCCGGCTTCATGAGAACCACATCTAACCAGAAGTATTCTAGCAGTGTACCTAACTCAACACCAACATTAGCTAGTTACCCTGGAGCCTTTCGAGCTACAAGCCCTGAGCATTACTGCGTCGATGTACTAGAACACGGAAAGTACCGGTGGTCGAACGCTCGACGCCTTCATATTGAAGAATGTCGCACAGGAGACTGCGACGGTTCTCTCGTCCAGTTGACGTTGTCGTTGTTGCTGATTCAAGAGCCCGCATCGAGGCCCGTATGATCGGCGCACTGTCCTTAACAAAACATGGTTGGCGTGCCTGGGAAGAGCAAGGGCTGCAGTACTTGCAGGAGGAGGAAAAAAGGAGTATGTCACGGCGCATACTTCGAGTATCTGTAATGCTAAAGTTGTCAGTGTGATCAAAAGCGCCCAATCTGCGGCCAATGTGCGTCTTCGGGCTACGTCTGCGGCGGATACCAGCGCGACCTCAGCTTTATCATTCACCCTTCCAGCAAATCTGCAGAGAAGGCATACTATGTGCCTCGAAGCGCACAGACAGTCTCTCTCGCACTGATGCCGTCACTTGATCGGACCGCTGTCGACATGCAATGCCGCGCGCTCTTCTGGGACCTGTATCTCCCACATGGCCTTGCTGAAGTACACGATGCCATGCTTATGAGATGCAACCATCCGCCAAACTGGACTTCTGTCCTGCTAGAGATGCCCAAGGACGAACCAGCCTTGGACCTGGCTTTCTCTGCCTTGAGTATATCCAGAGTCGGCCGCAGCAACCAGGACGTCCGGTTGGTGAAAGAGAGTACGAAGATTTATGGTCGCGCTCTCAAGTACCTGCAGAAAGCCTTGAACGATTCGTCACGATCGCAATCGGAGGAAGTACTCGCCGCCTGCTCCCTGTTGGGTCTGTATGAAGTTTTCGAAGGAGGCGACGCCATGAATAAGTCAGTTGGCTGGGTTAGCCACGCTCAAGGTGCAGCTCGGCTGATCGAGCTGCGTGGTCCTCGGCAGCACATCAAGCGGCAAGCTCATCATGTGTTTCTCGGTGCTCGCCTACCTATCCTCTTCTCAGCGATAGTTCGACGCAAAAAGACTTTTTTGACCGATATTGAGTGGCTGACCATTCCGTGGCGCGATGTGCCAGTCAAGACATATCACGACATTCTTATTGACCATGCTACAAGAATACCTGGTCTTCTCGAACAGTTTGACAATTTGCGGGCGAAGTCCTCGCCTGATACGCAGCACTCATTGAAGGAATTGCTGCAATCGTGTTGCGAGCTCAAAGAAACGATGACGAAGTGGGAGCATGGCAAGAAACAGCTCTCAAGGCCTGTCCTCATCAAACATGACCCTCAAGAAGATGACATATATCCATTTCAGCACGAGATGTCTTGGGAAAACCATCTGTTCTTTAATGCAAGCTTGGTTTATTGGTCTGTTCAACTGATCATATCTGTCACGATCAGTCAAATTGAGCTACTACTTGTCAGTCTGGGGTTTGCAAGAGCCGAAACATTTGCATCCACGGTAACCAACCAGCAACATGCTCGTCAATTTGCTATTTGCATAGCTCAGAGCATTCCCTATGCACTGATGCCAGATATGGGCGCCCTCGGCATCAACCATATCACTTTCCCGATATGCCTGGCATTTGCGCACTTTACTGAGTCCAACGAGGAACGCATTTGTGCATGGTTGGTGAAGGTGAATAACGATATGAGGCGTCAAGGTATTCGTATCCGTCCTTTCGACGATCCAGTGATAGCAAACCACCATCGCGACACCTTCTACCCCGGCAAACCGACAGGTGACAACAAGAACGACATGGTGACAGGTGTCGCCTTGACCAGCGCAAGCGAGGAAAAAGAGATAAAAACCGAGTGGCCACTGTCGCCGTCATCTGCACCAAACGGCGGCAGCTTTATATCTACTTTCATCTACGAGAATCCAGCCAAGTACTATTACGACACGACAGAACCAGGCTGAAGGGTTGTGGGGTACTACTCACCATTCAACCTCATTCCGGGACATGTTCATGCCTAGCTCCCTCATTGTACAAGCTTTCGAGGCTGCTGGCAAGCTGTTTTCGGATAGCGTAAAAGCAGACGCCCACCAAGAATAGACGCGCAGTTGCTCCAAAGGGGAAGCACGTTGGCAGGTCACTTTGGACGGAACATGAGCCAATCCAATTGACTCATGTCCTGGTGTCCGAATAGACTCGGAATGCCAGTCCTCCTGACCATGGAGGACGTCCCCCTTCTATTGCTTACGAGGAGTCGTCAGTCGAAACCTCACAATCAAGTAGCAGTATTTTGCTAGCTACAAGCAAAACACTGAGACTCATCTGAGAGAGCTTGGCTCTTAACAAAGATGGTTTGAATAGCTTCGGGTGAGAGATGTTGGGAGGAGACCTATGCTATGGGCAGGGGTGACTAGAACCCCACAGTGCACCAGGTCATGAGGTCATGTGCCAAAATGTACTATTCTTTATATTGATGGGATACTCGCGGAGCAGAGCTTAGATATTGCCATTGTTTTGATATATGATTTCAAACCTGTCTCACCTATATCCGTGCCTAGTGGCAATCATTGTCCTCCTGGTCAAACGTAATGCCAAGCATCCATGGCGCTTGTGATTTGCATGGTTCGACGTAGCACTGCAAAGGCTTCGACTGAGCCTTGCGTAATCTTGGCATCTGGCACACTTTTGATCCGAAATATCGATAACCTTGTCGCGAACGCACTCGCCGACAGCACTTGAAACATACCACTCACAACCTCCAAGATGTCGAACAGACCTACCGTCGGTATTGTCGGCGCCGATGGCGCAAGCAGTGGGCAGACTCACGCTCTGCCTGCTGTCTTCAGCTCTCCAATTCGACCTGATATTGTCCAGTACGAATACCGACACGAGAATGATCTGGGATGATGGCTAAGACAAGCACAGGACCGTCCACACTGGCATGGCCAAGAACAAGAGACAACCATACGCCGTAAGCGAGAAGGCTGGTGAGCAGACATCAGCAGAGTCATGGGGTACAGGTCAGTGAAGCGCAATCAGGAAAATAGATGGTCTCATATTGACATTTGCCAGGTCGTGCTGTCGCTCGTATCCCTCGTGTTTCTGGTGGTGGTACGCACCGAGCAGGTCAAGCCGCCTTTGGAAACATGTGCAGATCTGGTCGAATGTTCGCTCCTACGAAGGTCTGGCGAAAGTGGCATCAGAAGATCAACGTTGGGCAGAGGTACGGGTCAATGCCGTTCACGTGAACGAAATGCTAACTAGGCTCAGACGATTTGCTGTCGCTTCCGCTCTTGCTGCTTCTTCGGTTCCAGCCCTCCTCCTCTCCCGCGGTCACCGAATCGAGACCGTTGCTGAGGTTCCACTAGTCGTCTCCTCAGACGCAGTCAAGGGTCTCGTCAAGACACAAGCCGCTGTATCCCTGCTCAAGGCCGTCGGCGCTGGTCCAGATGTTGTGAAGGTTCAGAAGTCAAGAAAACTTCGAGCAGGAAAGGGCAAGATGAGAGGACGACGGTACAGAATGCGACGAGGCCCTCTCGTTGTCTACAACCCCGAAACCGATGGCAAGGAGCTCGTGCGAGCATTCCGAAACATCCCAGGTGTTGAGACATCGCCTGTCACTGCTCTCAACCTCCTTCAATTGGCGCCAGGTGGCCACCTTGGTCGATTCATCATCTGGACCTCGGATGCATTCAAGCAACTGGATGACATCTACGGCTCTACCAGCGAGGCTTCTTCTTACAAGAAGGACTTCTTGCTGCCATCCAACCTTGTCAGCAACGCTGACATCAACAGACTGATCAACTCCAGCGAGATCCAGTCTGTGCTGAAGGAGCCAAAGGGCTACGCCTTCACCAAGCGAACTGGTGTCCAGAAGAAGAACCCTCTGCGAAACAGACAGGTGCTTCTGAGGCTCAACCCATATGCTGCTCAGTACAGCAAAGACAAGATCGGCCAGACCGGCGTTGAGCACAAGAAGCCTGAGCCTGTGGCTGAGAAGTTCGCCCAGACTCTGCACGAGAACTAGAGCGTTTGTTTGATGGGGCGTTTCTAATTACACCATGGTACATGTCATGAATGATGTTGTCCAAGACGTTGGGTGGCCGCTCATCAAGGTACCTCAAGATACAAGGCAGCAGAAAGATAGGCAAGTTTTGAGAAGTATACTGCCTGCTACGTACTAGCTCCTGCAACCAAGTGTCCTATCGACAGTTCTGAAGGCAGCCTCTATCCCTTCATTTTCGCGCGCAAGGTCGTGATAGCTACTTCCCCTCTCTCGTTGCCAAATCAGCTGCACTTTTCCCTAATTTCCCTACCATGACAAGAGGAGCTTTCGCCGTGATGGGAGTTTTCCTCGCTTACACCTAGCGGTAAAATTGATGATTACCTTGTCTCTACCTAACGAGGCACCTATGCCCACATGACCGGAACCGAGTACCGAGGGACGAAAGGGGCCTGCTCTTCGGCCTTACAGCCAGCAAGAAATTAGTGAGCAGCGACCAGTATAGAGCATTGCCGCGGTATTGGACGGAAGCATCGATCTAGGTTTAATGAAAAAGAAGCGGCGTTAGACACCTCATCATAGACTGATCCAGCGCGGAGTACGAATACACTTGTGTTGAGAAGGACTGCGCACACAGAGGCCAGCACAAGGCTATTTTGTATTGGCGTGCTGATCGCTCGGCCATTGCGCTCATCGCATCTAAGCGAGCGGATGTAGAGTACGTGTCATCACGGTGAGTGAGGTCTGTCGTATCGTACAATTTGGCAGACAATCATTGCTTCTCTGAGGATGTGCATCATCCCTGCTACCTCGTGAAATTCGACGAATTGCAGGGACAGCTCATTGTGAGGGAGACATCTGGGGAGGAAGATCGTTACCGAGACTTGTATGCGAGCGTCAGGAACTAGCGGATCCGCTACATGTTCTCATGATTCGCCAAGCCAAGCGACTGAGTCGTCACGGATCAAGGTTCGAACGGCTTGAAACGACCGGGCTTGCTGGTGAGACGTAAAACCCAGCTCCCGGTACGCGCCGCTCACAGGCGGACTACCTGTAGTAAGCCAAGTGGTGGACGCCAGGTGTTCGGGAACAGGGTCTTGGACAGCGGCCATGAAGAGCTAATTTGACAAGCTTGTCAGCATACGTGATTGTACGGTGACTGGTGAGCAATGTCATCTCGAGGGCTTATCGTTGTTCTGTCAAGCTCGCTACCCAACGCTGTCTGCAGGCATGGAGAGGCAGCAACCGAGGCATTGCGATGTTGCGTTAGCAGCCCATATGGAATCGACCCTCCCTATCATAGCCGCTCTTCTTTCAATGCTATTTCATGCTTGTCGCACGAGGCAATATACAGATGTCTAACAACCAGCGATGTTTGATGCGAGCTATGCCATGAGCATGCTGATGCCCGCCAGGATTCACTCGATTGTGGTGCAATGTCCAGTGCAATACCGTAGATGTCGAAAGCAGGAGTAACAGAACAAAATTGACACCCGCTGTGTTGACAGTTCCACTATCCTACTTTACCTCTGGAGCATTACTGTGACACGGAGCTCAACCACATGCCGTGCGTATGCTGTTCTTACCTACAGTAGCTACTCGGTGGTATAAATATACATGCATAACCGCAACAGCTGACGTCTTTCCCGTCGGCATCGGGGGCTTTGAGCACTTATTGGAAGATGCCCATAATCAGGGACATGAAGACTTACCTTGGAAGTCATGATTTGGCTTTTAAGATTACCTATGCTTAGCAACCTCAGCGTCAATGCATCGCTGAAAACTTCATTGAATTGAGGGATGTCGACGTTGACACTCGTGTCCTGTCGGGGGTAATGCGACGGCGCTTACAAAGGCTGAGGCTACCACGTATCCTGAACGAGGTCAATGCTGGCGTGTTGCATGGTCAGGCATCTTTGATTCAAGGTACAATCTCGGGTTCGGACGTCAGCTGTGCGCATAACATGGTACTTGTAAATATCGTCACCAACTCCAGACCTGCGAGACCCTGCGCAGCCAGGGTAACCTCGACACTGACATACTGTCCAGCCCATCCGTCGCTTACCATGCCACTGACTTGGGATGGGGAGACCCATTTCCCGCTTCCTAGTGACCTATTACCAATCCTTGTGATCCCTGTCGCACCAGCATAATTGTATTGGTAATCTGTGGACCAGAATTCCACAATTGCTCCGTTGGCACCTAAGGCGGCATGCAAAGTTCTATCCGGCGGCGCTGGATAACAGCTTGCTGGAACTGCTGGGCCATGCCTCAGTGCAAAAGTGGATGGCATCACCTCTCAGCTCAGCTTCTACCCTGCTCGTATATGCAGTCGGTCGAACCAGGGTTGTCAGACCACACCCGGGCATATTACTACCGGCTCGATACGCCCACCTACATTCGTATCCTTGATCCACGCGGCAGCTTGCAGACACATGATGCACAAAGTCCGGTTGATTCGGGAGCAAAGAAGGACACCGCATCTCCGAACCTTATTTGTCTGCACCATTTTCACTAGTGTGCTTTGCGTCGAGAAAATCTGGACTGAATCGTCGATGACTAAGACCGCTCGAATGCTAGAACTACTCTATCATGCATACTGTAGCGTAGCCGATGCTAACTGAGTGGTTCGACTACCCCAAACGTGGTGTGTGTCCTAAGGAAACAAAGTTAAAAACGTTAGAAAGACTGCCCCAAGACAGGCAGGAGCAAGGCCTTCGTCGAAGGTTTAGACAGTCAGGCAGGTTTGGCGTGTTGTTGCTCAGATTTTCTTAAAAAGTCCTAACGGCTGCGTGCTTCAAAGGTTCGGTCACCCTTCAAAGCCGCAGATTACTGGCCCCGTACGACAGTTCTTACGAAGAATATCTTGAGGGAAGACGCCGGCTCTCTGTTCGTCTTGTGCAAGCACGCACACTTCCGAGCCGTGTTTGCAGCATCCACAACTTTAAGCTTCGGCATTCGGCTTCGCTTCACAGCATGTAAGGCGTCCGGACGGGTAAGGGGAGTTCCAAAGTCTCGACAGCTTTGTATTTGTCTAGAACGCCTTATCGGTACCGCGCACGGACTCGTGCCGCTCCGATGCCCTCTCTGTAAACAACCGCCGCCGTGTTGCGTGATCCGTCAACGACTGTCACCTACGAGGCATAACAGGTCGATAGCCGAAAGTCAACAGCATAGTCCTGAGAACGAGCTTCGTGGTGGTATGGCATGTTTGCGTTATCGAGATCGATGTCATGGCCGATGCCGTACAAGTAGCTCGGGTATTTGCGCCTTCTCGGTAAGTACCGTACAGTCGCGCTTACCGGGGCCCCTCTCCAGCCTGGCCGGTCAGAATGAAGTTTTTTGCTTTTTCCCGCCAGCTTTGGAATGAGGAACCACGTGAAAAGTCTTTACTGCATGCTTCCTGCAGCCGACTACTTTGCCAACCAAAATTGGGAATCATTTCACAGAGAGGTCGAAAGTTCCTGGGAGGTCACGCAACCGACCAGGATTGGCTATGCTTGACCGCGCGAGTATCTGCATGACATGCACCTAAAGCTCAACATTTCGCCTTTCATACATGGTGCATGTCTGTGGCACCCAGAGCATCACACGTGATGCAGGTCGGATACTAAGTTCAGGGCCATAGTAGATCGGCAGAGCTTACAAACGACAGAACGACAAACGAACATGTGCTTGATGGTCTGTGCGCACAAGTACTCTGCAATGCTACACTTTTCGATTTCTCCGTTACGCGATCCATCTCCGGCCAATATAACCGTTTGTGCATGACCAAGAGGGTGATGTGCTCATGGGCTTCGCTTGAGTCCAAAGCCGTGTCGTCCTACAACCCACTAGCACCTCAGTAATGGTAGAAATTCCCTGACGTGGGGGGGGGAGGGGGTCTCATCATGCAGCGTTCTAGAATGGTTGCATAACCACTCGACGAAGTTGTGCATCATCTTGCAGAAGTGCATAATTGAACGATGGACGCCTTCGTCCATACTGGCACGACCGCTTCCGCTCGGCTTTTGGAATAACCCTACCGTACGATACCCGTCGCATTATTAGGCCTACACAGCCCTTTGGATGGCGTGGCGGCATGCGCACCCACTCCACTTCACATGGTTGAGGCACGGCGAGCAGAAGCCAGCTGGGGAGTGCTCAAGCTAGCTCCTTTCGTGAGCACGATGTCGATCTTGCGCCTATCTTTACTGCTTGTACTCCATCTAACAGACAAAGCGCGTAATTATACGAATGATGCGCATCTTGTCTGCATGTCCTAGTACATGCAGGCGAGCCGCTGACACGAGGCGGTTGGAACATTTGTGAACGTGCAGTAGCAAGTGATCAACTGTTGTGTGATAGAGCTTGATGTCTAGCAGGATTGTCAGGCAAAGCCTTAATCAAATGTGTCGACAATGTGGCTCATATGGAAATGGGTGATGCTGTGGGTGAGTTACTTCTAGAGCTGTAGCCAACGCTAACCTTCAAAGGCAGGCCGTGGTTGATACTTGGCCCCGTGCTGGTTCTATGTGAGGTGCATGTCGCCACTCTCGCTCATGCACATACTATCACTTGGAAGAGGGCCAAACTGTTCGTACGCATTAGCGCGCCTTGAGAGGCAGTGATCGTTCATCCAATGGTGAAGAGTATATCTAGCTGGACTGGAGTCAGCCTCGTTCCGGTGGATTCGAATCGTGACAGGTCATACTATATAACTGGCTCACGTATCATACCCATCATGAAATACGCTACTGTGTACGAACACTTTGGCCCTCTTTCAAGAACCTTGTCTGTCCCAGCGAGCTTCGCTTGCCTAAGTTTTCTGCATCGCTGTAACAGCTATATCAGCCATCAACATTCAGGCGGAGATCGGATACACAAGCGAGAAGCGAAGTCCATCAGACCTTAAACTTAGTACTCGACCAAATACCCTTGACTACGATGGAACCGCTCACGCTCCGTCACACGCTCCGTCAATTTAATCATGCCCCCCTAGCTTGACAACCCCACTAGCCGAAACCCTAAATAATGCACACACCATGTTGATTCACTGACTGCGTTAATCCGCTTGCTCTGATCTCTGCTGTTCGCTCTTGATCAACGGTAGCGTACGGTGGATTTGAGTTTGGCGTCAGTTTTTGGGCTGATCAAAAACAGCAATTATGTGCTTCCCATGACCGGTGCCTAGCGATGCAGTGGCTGCGCTATGATAGCATACTATGAGTGATGGTGCCTTTTCCACCAGTCAAGCTCAACGTCGATCTCCCATTCACAGCTTCATGATTCACACATTTCCCAGATGTGCGTATTGTCACTGTCTTTAGGTTCAGAGTTTTGCGTATCATTCGGCGCCGGTGAGCCAGTACGTAGAAGAGCACTTTCCAGACCAGGACCGAGGTCTTGTCTACGTAAGCATCTTGTCCTGTAAAGTATTCACTCTGGGTTTCGCAGATGCATCCCTGAGGGACGCAAACCAATGAAAGTACAATTTTGGACACAAAGCGTCTCTTCTATGAGACTGGTAGCAGAGAGGCATGCTCGTTGTCGATCCCGCGTAGCATAGAGCAGTGACACTTCCTTAGACTTAGGTTCAAGCGAGCTATTGTCATTCTACGGTACAACACTGTAGTTGGGGCTGGCGTTACAAGCTCGGCATCACTGTCCGTCCCTGGCGCAGTATGTGCAGAAATCTCGATGTCCTCGCACGGAGCACCTTCCATGAACAGGATCCTTGTCAGCGGGAAAGCTGCACCATACCCCATGTTGTAACCACCTAGCCTGGAATAGTGCTTAGTTCGTTTATCCTTCGTGTTGGACATCAGAACTATGTCCACACGAGCCCGCTCGGAACTAGCAGAACCACAAGAGGTGGTGCGAGGTTTGTCGCTTCCGTTGCGGCAACTACTTGTACACACTGTGTAATGGTCCGGTTAATACTATTGCTCCCCTATGAACGTGCCGTCCCAAACACATGTTCTCAACGCCCCTAGCTGATCCCGCATCCACAATGAGCCAGGCGTGGCTGTTTCCACTTATCTATTGCTGGTATGTACGTCTTTGATCCGGGTTGTTCCTTGAGATATTCAGCGGTGCGCTTGGTTCCATCAGTTACTATGCATCATCAACCCAGGACTTGCGGGAGCCCCGAGCCTTTGAGTTCTGATTTGATCGTCAGCGGAGCCAAAGCGTGAACCTTCATGCCTAGATGGAACGTGTTGCGTGACTTGAGGTTTGAACTTGTGCACATCAGGCACATCTAACGTTCTCCTCCTATTTGTGCGGTACGGTCGCGTCAGACGAAACTGTCCATGTGGCTGAGATACTACTGTGTGCCAGCATGATCGGTAGGGGTTCTCACGAGCAACCGCATGAGAATTTGGGAATCATCCGGTTGTTCTAATGCGCACGCTATCCCGAAGATCTTCAAAGAAGCACGTTGCATGCGAGCGCTGACCAGTGCGGTCACGTCCTCGACGATCTGTATTGCGAGGCTAGCAACCGATCAGCCGGAAATATCAAGCGTGAGACAAATATCGAAGTACGTTCACCTTCCGCATGACACTCAGACTCGGTCGATAGCGATAGTCTTCATGCCCGTGGTCAGCATCCGTTGCGGAGAAGAGACTTGTCCTTAGCAATGGCGCACCACGGGCGCCATCATGAGTCGTTCGACCAAACAAGAAGACCGCAGCTTCCAAACTTCGACCATTTCCTACGAGCTTCGGGTCACCCAGGTCTGCCACTCCGTGGCCCTTCGAAACTCCAGTCCGCCTTCGACAGTCCGCCACTTGGGCAGTCAGCATTGCCAACTCCTCCTGCATCTAGTGGGGCCCAGATAAATGCTTGGCTAATAGGAGAGCGGCAGGATTCCCACCACGACCGTCGTTCAGGCGTGCTGGAAGAACACGAGGCGTCTTCTAGCGAACGCAACCGAAGAGGAAGCCTCGTACTAGCGATGGAATCACGTCCACCGCTGCGACCAGCGCGCACATATTCAAACACCGATATCAACGCCTCGCAGCTAGAAGCTACAAGCTGGCAACGTGGACCTGGTGTACAGGAGGAAAACGTGCCGGGAACAGGTTTGTGCTACGTTTACGACGACGGCACTATATGTCCAAAGGAAGTCAATGGCGATGCAGTGAATCCTAGATGGGGCACTACGAAGGCCGGCAAACCGCGCAAAAGGCTAGGGCAAGCCTGCAATACGTGTCGTGAGAAAAAGATCAAATGCGATCCTGGTTATCCCAAGTGTGCTCAATGCTTGCGCTTCAACAGAGAATGCAGGTTTGAACCAAAGTAAGTTCAAGCCTAGACCGATGGCTGCATGCACAGCCCCAGATTTGGATAATGATAGCTGCTGACGTACATTTTATTAGTGCTCGGCAGGTCATCAAAAGCCCAATGAATCGCACATCCACAGGCTCTCCAGGCACCGCAAGTACGCATTCGCCCAAAGAATACATCTCGTCACGGAAATCATCGATCGCACCTACCGAAGCATCAACACCATCAGATGTCCTTCATCGAACACCTTCGAGATCGTCCGTTCTGGTGGACGAAGCATTGTCCCCCATCATGTCAGAGAGACAAGTAAGCGATGCACCCACACCGTCAAAAAGACAACGCACCGAAGACGGGGTTCGTAAGAGGTCTGCTGAGACAGTCTGTTTGCAGCCAGCGAGCAGCGGGGGAACCAACAACCATATCAGTGCCTTTGGATTCGCCGCAGATGTCGATCCTGCAATAGGCAACACGAAGCTGACTAGACAGTATGTCAATGCCTTCATGGGACGCTCCAACGGCCTGACTTTTGAGGTGCTCCCGAATGGTCCGTTTACAGAATGGGCAATGAATTCGCGCAACAAGTCGCTACCCGATAGGATCATGTTGTATGCGGTGATGTCGTTAGGCACGGTCAACAGCAAAGACAGCAAGGCAGCAGAGCATCGCGCACTTTTCAAGTCCATCATCCAGTCACAACTCGACCGCCTTGAGACGCAATATTGTCTGCAGCTTGCCCATGCATTTGCCTACCTGTCGTTTGCCGAATACGCCGACGGACAACACCAGAAGGGGTTCACTTGCTTCGTGCGGTACGTGGGAGTTATTTCCTTCTTGCAGCTCAATATCGAAGCCCCTTTCTCAGATGACAGCATAACCTATGGCTTCTCCCGAAACATGTATGCGGAGTGCCGGCGGCGCACGTACTGGGCAGCCTTTTGCATGGACACATTTGCTGGCCTCAGCAAGCGGAGTCCTCGCATCCTTACTAGCAACGACGTGTATCTGAAGCTGCCGTGCGCAAGCGAGCTCTACGAGAAGGATCAAATACCCAACACGCCAATGTTCGATCAGGAAAATGTCCTGCCACCAACAATTACCTCCCAAGATCATGTTCAACTGGGCAATTTGGTCTACCTCATCCAAATCACATCGATATGCAGCGAAGTCCAGCGTAACGTGTGGCGCTGCTCGAACTCGCTTCGAGTAGGGCGTCCATACGTCACAGACCAAACGGTCAGAGAGAAGCTGAGCAACCGCCTAGAGAACTGGGCACACACGTATACCGCCGCGCTTCGGGCTAAAGAAGGCGAGACCATCGACTCTCAGATTCCATCGTCTCAAACAAGGGACTTTAGTGGAGCAAGGGCCACCAAGTTTGCGGGACTCGATATCCTCTTCCACTGGGCTCACATGGAGTTGAACAGAAGAGTGTATCACAAAGCCTTGACGACGGAAGAGATAGTGGCTCATGCAAGGAGTGCGAGCATCCATGCCGTCGAAGTACTCAAGCTCTCCAAACAACTTTTGGAGCCAGGAGGTCCTGAGACCCGGGACTACCAGTTTGTGATCAGAGGACCGCTTCCGAGCTTCGCTGTACACACGGCTATCGACATCCTCACCGCGGCAGGAAAGACACGAGACATCCTTGAGCCCGAATCGAGGATCATGAACTTGTTGTACCACGGCCTGGAGTTCCTCGAAGTCCTCTCCAGTGGGTGGGAATTTGCTAAGCTGCGGCACATGCAATGTAAGGAGCGGGTGCAAGCAGTCTTCATATCGGCGCAGGCTGCTGCCAACCAAGGCAAGACGTATTGGTTTTGCAATGAGCCGTTGTATAGCGACGCGGACAAGGACAAGGAGTTGGATTTGATTTACGGAAGCGATCGGCAAGTATACCTGCAAGCAGGATATAATATGAACAATCTTGTCGAAGAGGACGAAGTGTTCAAGATCGAGACGAGGGGCAAACAGTCAAACCCTCAATACCTTGGGAAAAACAGCACCAAGGGCTCAGGATGGTAGGTGTCACGGCATTTGAATGAGAGGCGTCTGGAATATGCAGACGAATGGGAGGCCTGCGATGCTGTAGATAGCGGCAGGCACTGGTTGCAAGACAGCTTCTTTGCAACAGGTGTGAGCTACGCGGAGATGGGCACAAAAGCATCTTGTGATTTAGCGACTATGGGACACAGTACATAGTGAGTAGTAGTAGAAAACCTCGGGCCTCAAGTGAAGGGCTGGGGAAAGTAAATGCACAGTAATGATTCAGATTACCGATGATGCAGGCTTCATTAAGCCCGAGCCTCCGGCAGTGCGAGCTTGGAAGTGACTTCCGGGCAGCTTGGTTTAGGCATTGTCTTAGTTCTTTTGCGGCGTTATTTTAGCGAGGCGACAGGGCCTGGCACAGCCACCATTCTCATTCCGGATGCGTAAACATTATTCCTTCTTCAACCTGCGATTCCTTATTCACAATCCAGGTCGACCACGAAAGGAGTTGGGGTTTTCCCAGAAGCCGAAGAGCACTGAACCTTCGTGTTCGAGGTAAGCTAGTGGTGTCTAACTCACAGGCAAGTGCACTTTCTACGACGCAAGAGTCATGTCCTGACGTGGCAGCAGGGTTTTGTACTGATGTCTTCGAATACCTACACGGCGACAGCGACGTCGATTGTGCCAGCTTCAGTCACACAATCCTTGCAATCAGTGTCTAATTCCCTCAAACAGATTCCACAAAAGACCTTGCAGAGTCAGAATGGGCCGTCGCCGCCAGCCGAGCCCGTGGTGTCTTCACCGGGCAGATTTCGACACCCTCGTATGACTGAGGTTGTCAAACGGAGGGCAGCAAGCTCTTTCACACCCAAGAACATACAGACGGTTGGCTTGAACCTGTTCGCCTTATTGATAACATGGCTCTCAAGCGATTACGTTCACTCTGCGTATGTCCAGCTATTAGATGCGCCTGCACAACCATGACTGACTGCTGCTAGGCTTACTGCTGTTATACACCAAGCCAGGCTCGATGAAATAGCCCTCAGCGCCGCGATGGTAGTCGGTCTAGTCCGTTTGTTTCTCCTGGCAAACATCTACGTCGCCCTGCGACCGGTCCTTCCATATGTTAGCCAACAAGATTCCGTGGAAGATATCCCTTTAACGCCTTCGCAACGAGCGCTGATGGGCCTGCCTCGGTCACAGTCGGGTACACCCAGCTCCCAGGCCGGAGCAGGAACTGCCAGTTACGTTACTCCCCCACGATACCGCAAATCGTCGCCTTCGCCCTTCGTAGGAACCCCTCAATCCAACGGCACAGGCAACAGGAGCATTTCAGCCAACTACAGCGCATCGCCCATGTCTACGTCCCGTTTTGCAGTCGGCTTCTCCCCAATTCCGCAGCAAGCTTCAGGTACACCGTCGAGACGTCTATCCGGCTCACCCTTCTCGCCCTCGAGTCCACTATTCAACAAGCGCTTCCTCAGTCCTGCTGCACGCAACGAAGTAGCACCTAACGCCGACTTCACCGAATCCACACGGCCACATTTCGATGGATCAACAAGCACAAGCTCTTTCCAGAGCACTTTGAGACGGTCGCAGAGCATGCGGGAAAGAGGAAGACCCCAAGCATATGAGCCGGGCACACCGAGTCCAAATACGAGAGAGAAGAACCGGGTCAACATACAGCCTGGTCTCAACTACAAATGGTTATACGAGAAGGGCGCAAAATTCGGAAGGAACGGGAACATTGAGTACTGAAGAGGCCAGAAGCAACACGTACAAAGCAGTATCTAGAAACAACTACATAAGCGTCTCAGCGAGGTGTTCACAGGGTATGATGAATTGAACTGGGTTGCCAATCACACTCTCCTATGCACTCTCAGAGACAGACCAACACTAGCACAATTGATCTGAACTTTTAGGCAGGTATGACAAGGACTACAGGACCTAAGCCTCAAACCCCATGTTACCCTCACGGGGCAAAGGCAGTACTAAAAGCGCGCCACGGTTAGGGTCCGCGGAACACAATCTACAGACAGCTTCTGCCTGCGCGAGCATCAATCCCTTGCAGAACAGCTTAGATCGTCTGCGACACGCAAGGGAGGGTCGAGTCAATCTACCGCTCTCATTCAGAGGCAGTTTGTCGAGGCGCCTGAAGGGACGATCTCTATTACATACATGCATACATGCATACATACAGCTCTTAATGCTCGTCGTTCACATCACTTTCATTCCCAGTACACCCAGTCCTCGGCGTCCGCTCATTCAATCCGCGCTCATCCGCTAGCTAACTAGATAGCTCAGCGTGTCTAGTTTTCCCCTAGCGCTTGGATTTGGAGTTGGATTTGGAGTTAGACGTTCTCCAACGGCCTGCCCCTTCTCTCAAATGCCAATGTCCCTCTGACCTGCTCCTGCGTGGAGATTGAAGATTGCCTGAGCTCGGGAACCTGCGTTCCGCGCAACACGTTCGAGCCTTGCTTGCTTGCTTGCTTGGCGCTTTCGGGAGGCGCGACGGCGCGAGACTTGACTGGTGTGGTCGTGCCTGTGCATGTCTACCTTCGGACACCTTCTGTCGTCTTCCAGGCTGAAGCAGGCACAGGCGCGCACGCACTCGGGGCAGGCTTTGGTAGTGAAGTGAGCTGTGGTGGTGATATCAGGCCGCCTGGGGGAGTGGTACTCTGAATGGCTGCTTCAAGAATCGTGACGTATCCAAGCTCGATCTGCTTGCGCAATCACAAAAAGGGGGTTTCGAAGCTGGGTTTGGAGAGTTCGCCTTGCTCTGCGGCTGGCCGTGCTGCTGGAGGATGTTTTGGTAGGTAAGTGGGTATTTGGGTGGGGAGGGATGTGTGGCCTTGGGAGCAAGTTTGGGCCAGATGCAATTCCAGTCTGGTCTGGTCAGAGGACGTCGACGTGATACGGTGATTCTACGTGACGGTCGTCTCTTGTAGCATGCCGGTCAGAAAATGCGTTGCAAGGCCCAGCGCTCTGGCTGGTTCTAGGGAAAGCCCCCCGATGTTGCTTTCGGCTGTCTTTGTTACTTCATGCTGTATCTGATCATGACGCAAGCACCAGATACGATTCTAGAGCACTAGCACAGCCTCGCTCTGGCTAGCCAGGCAAGATAGAGCAGCCAGAGAAACCCAAGTATAGACGTCTCTGGCACCGATGTACGTCGGCTGGATATCTTGCGTCGTGGTGCGGGCGATGTAGATAATTGGTGGACGAAACGTAGGACTTCAGCGTCGCTTCGGGTCCTTTGAGGCTTTGGGGGTAGGAATTTGACAAGTTGTCCTTCTATGGGGGTGTCGGTGTGCCCAGCCGCTGGGTAATCGAGGACTTGTTCCCCGGTGAGCTTATCGTTATCACTCCCTGCACAATGATATATGGGGGGTAGAGGCTGAAGTGCCAGGCCTTCCTTGCCTATTGCCTTCACCATGTCAGTGGTCGACCTTGGATTGAACGATGGCGATGGGAAGAAGGTGTAAGAGCTATACGAGACCTTATCTGCAAACGAGACCGATAAGCGTCGCTTGCCCATGTTCGGCCTCAAGACGTTCTCGTTCGGTTTATCCGGCAACTTCGTCGATTTGGCAGTTTTATCCTCAGACTTGCCGTTGGAGGCGTGCCCATTGAGATCCGGCGTCGTGAATTGTGAAGACGACGGTTCAGGAGTGTTCACACTCGAGTCGGTCGGTGGTGCTGGTGAGGTCCTGCTTCAAGTGAGATAAGCAGTCGGTATATGTACGACAAGACAGGTTGAAGAGAACGACGCTTGGGAAGTTGCGTGAGAATGAAGTTGTCAATTACATGATATCCCCCTCATATAATCTTGTGTAACTCGGATCACAGCAGACCAACGCCTGTACCGAAAAGCAAAAGGATTATAATTAATGTACACTCTGAGTAACACATTCTGGAAGACAGCGGAAATCAATCTGGTAGTTGAAAGCGCACCTTCCTTGTGCCTCCCAGCCCCTCTTTCTGCAATAACTAACAGCAAAAACGCGGCTTTCAATCAGGACTTACGCTTCGCTGTCGCTGTCCTCGCTTTTCTGCTGGCTGTCCTCGCTCTTCTGTTGGCTATCCTGCATTTCGTGATCCTGGTCTTGGTTCTGGTCGTGATCGGAGTTCAAGCTCTCGACGCCCATATTGCTGTTTCCGCCAGTCTTCTCTGTCTCCTCGCTGTCTGAACCTTCTCTTTCGACCTTGCTGAAGTGGCGGCCGCGGCTTTGGCTGCGGTCTCTTGCGTCGGGGATGCTCTTCTCCTCGAGCCTCCATTGCTGGATCGATCTGATGATGTCGACGGCCAGCTCGCCGTTTCTTTGCAGTGCGGAAGCCCAGTGTGCTGGGACCTTGTCGCTTGTCGTGAGCTGTTTCGCGACAGCTCCAACCATCATTTCGCGCATTTCATTGTCGTCGTCTGTATTACTGTAGACATATTGGACCCGGCGCAATGATGGGTAGCTCTGGGACTGGAAATAATAATGCGATACTGCTTCGACTAACTCCTGACCTAGTCTCTCCATGCGCAGCTTGTCTGCGAGGAGGTACAGATCGAGGAGGGGGCTTAGGTCCTTCTCTTCTCTCGGTACTTTGATGTCCCGGGAATAGAGCCAGCCCACTAGCATTTCGAATGCCAGATCATCTTCATCTGGCAAGCCATAAGCTTTGTTCTGTTGTGCCTTCCGACTCTCATCGCTGTTGTCCTTGGCGTAGAAGACGTCCGCGAAGAAGGGAGAGTAGTAGGTGAGCAATCGCTCGTGAAGGTACCAGTGAGTGTTCTCAGGACCAACATAGACATCGACCATGGCGTGTGTCAAAAGCCTGTTCGATGTCAGCGCGAGCACGTAAATATCAGACTGAATGCAGAGGCTTACTCGTTCAAGGGCTTCTCATCGCGCTCCTTCTGTTGCGCCGAGGTCTCATTGTCTGACCCCATGCTGGGCGGCAGGATACAGCCTGATCACTATTGGGAGTAATGACTAGGGATTGGTTCGCTGATGTTGAACGTCAAGGTATTAGAACAGCTGAGAATGCGCGAATAGTCGATAGTACCACCCAAGCAAAGGACAGTAAAGGACGAAACTCGGGACGCTGGTTAGTAACGCAAGCACACCAGTGTTATGTAGGTTGATGTGAGCCAACACACACGCGGAAAAGTCATTGAATGTCTGATACAAGAATGGAGGAGGCTTGCCAAGTGTGACACAATGGTTCCTCCCATGCTCTCAATCCTGGCAGAGCAGCGGCTCGAGGCAGTTTACCTACCGTACGGATGCAGCGGACAGGGCATCGCGGACGAACAGAGCTTCAACCATCCTCCTCACCATCCACATTGTGGCTTTAGCACACGTCAGGCCAGGAGCATAGTTCCATTGAGGTATGGATTCTTCGGATGAAAAGCCTATCATATTCGGATACGAAGCCTGGATGCCGAAAAATGGTCGGGGTAGACCTTGCTCGTAAGGTACCGACAAGGATTAAAGCAAGTTTTGAGGATAGTTTAAGCGGCCACGTGCAGAAGGTTGGGCTAAGAATTTCCCTCCGTCTTCGCGTCTTCGCCTTGACGTCACTGATGTAGCACATTCTCAAACGTAGCATTTCCAAATACCTCCACCGTACAGAGCCATCGAAGAAGGAAGAGCTGTTGGCCGGCACTATGGTATTGACAGTACGTCACATCTCAAGAGCGGAACGATCGCTGGATGCCACGCGTGTAGTGTAGCTCGGCGGTTTGCGCGGCACCACAAGACCGTTGACGCTAATGCAATCACTTTAGATGCAGCACTTTCGAAAGATGGCTACATGTTGCCGCCTGCCAAGTAAAACCCAGCCGTGAGATACCTTGAGGAGAGCCCAGGCAGATTCTGCTGTAAACCTTCTGTTTCCAAGCAATGTGTCCAGGCTGAACGCGAATGACATCCGCATCCTTTCTGCGAGCAGACTTCTCATCACCGTATTGTACACCAAGGACGTAAGCGCAGATGCCTTCATGGCTCAAAGCAATGAGGTTTTCATGTAAGTCGTGCTCAGGCCACGAACCAGAGAAGAGAGCCACAGCAGCCTGCAATCTTACGGAGTAGTTGGCATTCCAGTCTCGGAGAAACAGTGTGTTGAACCTCGTCATGCTGTCGCCGTCGGGGATCGCGGCCTTCTTGGAGCTGAGCAATTTCTGCACCTGACGTTGGTAGAGGCTCAAGACCCCAGCCCTCGATGGATACAATTTGGAAACAGCAGTAATTCGGGACATTGCCAGACCCATGTTGACGATCGTCTCCATGATAGCAAGTGGGCAAAAGCTTTGCGGCAAAGTTCCGGAATTGGTTGTGACCAAAGCGCATATTGTGCAGCCGCAGATAGAAGCAAAGCCGGTAGCACCAGCGTTGCATTTCTCACTGATGTCGGAGAAGTCACTCAGTTTCTGTAGTCTCTCCATTTGTCCTTGAAGATGCCGAAGCTCAGGGAACCAGTCGCAGATGGTCTGAACCAGGCCCGTCCCGTACGATGCTGGGTTGTTTCGGTTTTCTTTAGAGACCAACTCTTCTGGCGTATTGCGATCTTCTACCATGAACTGTAACAGGCGAGCCACACCACCAATCGACTGAATCAGAAATTTCGAGTGTTCATGTGCAATCCGATGGAAAGAGTTCTCGAAGACTTTTGGCAATAAAGCTTCCCAACCTAAGCGACCAGTGAACGGCACTCGTGGTATAGCGGTGGCCTCCGCGTCAGGGCCACACATCATAGTCAGAGTCACGAACTCCTGGTCCTGTGCTTGAATGGTAGGATCAAGATTTTCTAAATCATCCACAAATACCAGGCGAAGTAATGACTTGCTGCTTGTGTGTGTTGCGTAAAGCACTTCACCATCTCGTGAAGCTACCTGTACGTTGACGTCCAAAAACAGCTCAGCAAATGCACAGAACCAGCCCAGGAAGTTACCTCCAACTAAAGTCATCTGACCAAATCCAGCATCGCTCATGGACCCAAGCGCTTGCAGAGCTTTTGCGAAGACCGACGGAGCAATCATAGAGTTTGTGCACGTTGTCGAATGTCCTGATGTGACTCTGTATGGATCGAGTCGCATGCGATCGTCTACGACAAGAGCAAAATCGCTGGCAGTGAGTACGCCATTAAGTGAACGTGCCATGGCAGTCCAAGACGCAAGAGAAGGGTTCGGTCGCTGCTCATCCTCATATGGATCTGCTAGGCAGCCAAGAACTGCACCAGCATAGGACTCTGGCAAGCACTCGACGATAGCGGCGACCAGAAGCAGGTGTTCGTATTCGTACAGGTGCAGCTCCAGGTTGCGCCAGATACTCCTTTCGTTCCATCCGAACTGCAGGTGGTCATCTGTAGCCACGTAGACCGATAGATTTGTGAGGCAAGTGTTGAACGTACGTTCGCCGCCCGTTGATGCTTTGTACTTGATATGGGCGATCCGGCTGTAATTGACGGTGTAAGGACTTACGGATGCATTCTCGAACTGACTTAGCAACCTATGCGTGTAAGTGACAGGCGCATCGACAGAATCTTTCAACTCGTTAGTAGTGTTTGGAGGCATGGTTGTGATTGTGCAACCAAGGCCATGAACGTGTGGAAGGATGTGTTCATGTCGTGCATTTGATTTGGTGAGCCTTGCGTGAAGAAGGCATCCGCCTGAGTAGTTTGCATTTCGGCCGATGCATGTCTGGCTTACACCAGTCACAGCGTAAGCGCCCACATCATTGGGTGACAGAGAAGCTCCGAAAGCTTGGAGTCACTCCAAACGTGGAATTTCTTGCGAGCTCTCCTCTTTCAAGACAATCAAACATGACGGCCCCCCGACTCTTGTGTCGTACGTGAGTTGAGATGCGACAGGTTGTCACTCCTGATGCTTTGCATGACTGTGCTCAGAAAGCAAAGAGGTGAGGAGGGACCGTCCGACAGGCCATAAGCCCTCCTCGGCCAACTTACCTCATTGCTTCTATTCCAACCGCAGGCGCAGAGCTGGACCCTACTGCCCATATGAGGCTCCTGACTGCGGCTTCTTTTGGTCAAGAACACCATGCAGTGGGCCAGCTCCAAAGAATCAGATTCAGCATGTAATTATCTGCAGATGAGATGCACCAACGTATACGAAAGATCATGGTTGCCCAATCACTCGAGCCCTCGAGTTGCACGGTGGAGTCTGCCGAGCTGTTTCACGATCGTCGTACAAGTACTGCACCTTCTCACTTCTCTGGCAGGGACTTGAGGTAGTATGTGAAACGCGTAATTCCACCCCACATAACGTCATTCCTCGTGCTCATAGGACTTGATGTCAATAAGCACCTACTAGTAGTACCATTCTACTTATTCTTCCATAGTTGAAGCTTCTCACAAAATCATAACTCACCAAGATATTAGCATAGCCTTACATCCTCTCTATCAATCGACCACTTTGAACACTCATCATGTCCTACGGAAGACCTGACGACGACCGTGAGTTTGGTGGGGGTGGCCGCGGGGAGGGGAATTATTACAATCAGCGCAGCGACTTTGACGAACCTTCGATGGGCCGAGAAGGTGGTGACCGTGGATATGGTCGTCAGGAGATGGGAGGTGGCGGCTACGGGGAAAGAGAGTTTGGTCGACAAGAAGGGGGTTATGGTAGACAAGAAGGAGGGTATGGAATGCAAGAAGGGGGTTACGGCAGACAGGAGGGAGGCTTTGGAAGACAAGAAGGAGGCTTTGGCGGACGGGAAGGTGGTTACGGCAGACAAGAGGGTGAGTATGGTGGTATGCAGTCAGGAGGTCGACAAGAGATGCCATATGGAGCTCAAGCTGGTTACGAAGGCGGTCGACATGGATACGGCGAAGCCGCTGGAGACCGATACAATAACCCAGACGCTCCCCATCACCAAGCCACCACGACGTCCGGTTCAGGCTACGGCTACGGGCAAGGCGGCTCTGGCGGCTACGATGACGACGACTTCTCTTCTGCTGCACAGCATGCCAGTAATGACAGACCTGAAGAGTCCAACATGTTCTCTTCAGCCATGAGCTTCCTGAGCGGAAACAAACAGAGCATCCAGAACGAAGATGTGGACGAGGACCGTATGCAACGGAGCCACCAGCAGCTCTACCAAGGAGGTGGTAACAACCAGCAACACTCTTCCGAGAGCTTGGGAGCTGGCGCAGCTATGCAAGCCTTCCAGAAAATGAGCGGCGGTGGCTCTGGAGGAAGCTCTGGAGGTGGCCAGAATCAGATGATCGCAATGGTAAGTTTTTTCTCCCTGCACCACGCTGGCTTGACCATCACACGAGCGTTGGTCGACGTGCTGCCACAAAGACGCATCCACAACCCTTCTCAGGCTGTTTGCCTGCACGTGTTCTATTCATAGCGCTCTCCAACAGCAGTATCGCCATCAGAGACCCACTGACTTCTAAACCAGGCAATGAAAGAAGCTTCATCGCTTTTCGACAAGCAGAGCGCGCAAGGAAACGTCTCAAGTAAGTTCAACAGTCTCCACAAGACTTGACTCAGTACTGACAAACGAGCAGGTGGCGCCGACAAACAAAGTGCGATCCAGTCAGCAGCAACAATGGCATTCAAGTTGTACATGAAGCAGCAGATGGGCGGTGGCAGCTCCGGAGGCAGTGGCGGAGGAGTCGGGGGCTTGATGTCCATGGCATCGAAATTTATGCAGTAAAGCAAGGCAGAGCATTGACTCTCATGACATGGTTCACAACAACAACAACAACAAACGCGAGACAAATATGGAAGCAAGCTCATAGCACACCTACCCACTCAGACAGACAGACAGACAATCAAGAGATTCCCTGCAAGTGTTCCCCCTGCAACATGACTTTGCTGCCACTACGCTACGTCCACAGCGCCCTATGATGGACAGACCAATACTGAATATCATAGGCACAGCACGGAGCAACCAGTGATACAGTCAAGCCGAGAGGAACGACACCGCTCGATTTCGACCGACGACGTGTAGTCTCCACAACTGCATGTGCTCGTACTAGTCTGGCGCCGCGAGGGCCGTCAATCTACACACAGCGTCGTGAGTGTGCATCGAACGGAACGCAGGACATATGCTATCCCCAGCGAGCCCGACCAAGTTGCACAATGATGTAATTACTCATACTCTGTCCTAGATACGACCAAGCCGAAAAGAAATCTTCCTAGGACATGCTCATGCGCGCACTGCCCTCGCCATCACTCATGTCTTCCTCCTCGCCCACGGGCAACGGCGCAGCAGGCGCCTCGTCAACGCCAGCGCCAGCCGCAGGCCCAGCACCGCCAACATCCTGCTCAGTCCTCGTCTTCTTCCCGTCAACACCGCTCCCACTTCCCACATCGAGTCCCGCCTCCTTAGCCTTCCGCTTCTCTTTCTCCCTGACATACTCCTCCTTCCTCCTCTCCTTCTCCTTGCGATCGTTCTCCCTCCGATGCGCCTTACTCTCATATTCGTGCCAATCGCCGCCCACCGCCTCCAACTCCCACGCCTGCCGCGGCGCGGGCTCCTCAGATGTGAAATACTCGTGGCTCAGGATCTCCACCGCATCAGGCCGTTGCGCAGGGTCGTAGTTAAAGATCTGCGTCACGAGGTCCATCGCAGCGGGACTCAGCACCTCGGCGAAGTTCTGCTCGAAGACCCGTTTCTTGCGCTGGCCGTCAGCCGACGTAGCCGGCTGCATGAGCTCGTACCACGGCATGTCGATAATGTCGGGCCACTCGTGTTTCGACGGCGTGCCCAGGACGTTGTAGATCTTCTCGAGCTGGCTGAGCTCGCCGCCTTCGCCGGGGAAGATGGCTTTGCGCGTGAACATCTCCATGAACACGCAGGCCGCGGACCAGATGTCGACTGCGGGGCCGTACTGTGTTTCGCCGAGCAGGAGTTCTGGCGGTCGGTACCATATCGTGATGACGCGGTTGGTGTAGTCGAGTTTGCGAGATTTGGTGTAGAAACGTGCTAGGCCGAAATCTGCGTACTTGAGTTGTCCATTGCTGGAGATGAGGAGATTGGCGGCTTTGATGTCGCGGTGCATCACGCCGCGACGGTGCAAGAATTCGAGACCTTCGAACATTTGGCGACCGAGATCCTTTTTGTGAGCTGCCGTGAGTCGAAATGTCGGGTGGTTGATAAGGCCCGTCATGTCGTGAGACATGTACTCGAAAACCATGAAGCATTCGTTCTTTTCGACCATTACTTCTTGCAATGCCACGACGTGCTTGTGGCGGAGGTTCTGGAGCAGCTTGATCTCGCGGACTGCGGTGATTGGAAAGCCATCTCTTTCCCCTTCCATACGTATCTTCTTCAGCGCGACCTTGTCTTTGGTGAAAATGTGTATTGCCTTGAAAACCTTGCCGTATGTGCCTGCTCCAACCACCGACTCGTTGCCGGGTTTGCGGAAGTACACGCTGTCCGAGGCAGCCATTTCTGGAGTCAACGTCGGCTTTAAAGGTACAGGATCTTGCTTGAATTTCTTGGGTGGCGGAGAGCGTGACCTACCGCGGGGCTCTGTTGGGACGGGTTTTGGTCGGTCGACATGTTGCTGCTGCTGACTAGGTCCCTTTGGGGGCAGTCTCTGGGGCGGTTCGTGATCATCTCTCCTTCTATCTTGCTGGAAATTCTGGTTGTGGTGCCTCTTGTCTTGGAACTTGTTTCCTCGTGGTTGCGTTGGCGGTAAACGGTCGAATGCTGGTCGAGTTGGCGGCGACTTGGCTTTGGTCGATAGATCTGACGGAGGTCTCACGGGGGATTGTGGCGGTGGCTTCGACTTGAATGCGAAGCTGATCTTCGACTGGTCTCTGTTGCTTTGCCCATTGTCGTGCTGGTGCAGACTTGCTTCGTACTCTTGCCTCGCAAACGCATCGGCCTGCGGACCGCGAGGCGCCTGCAATGGAGGCTGGTCGTCTGGAGGAAGTATGTTGTCTCGGGGATCTTGTTGTGGCACAGCTGGCGATGTACGAATAGAATTTGGTCCCGTCGCTGGCTGAGCCGGTCCGCCACCTCTTTTCGGGCCAGCGATCCATTGGGCGTTGCCGCCTCTGCCTCGTTGCGGAGGTAGTATGGCAGGAGCGTCAGGACCGGAGAATCTTCTGTCCTGGCCGTGTTGTGGGAAGGGACCACCTCTACCCTGACCACGGGCCCCTCGATACTGTCGATGAGTCTGGTTAGGATATGGATGATTAGGCTGCTGCTGGCTTCGGAAGTATTCCTCTTGAGACTGTCCTGCACCTGAGAAGTTGTTCTGTCGGAAAGCAGGTGGATTTTGGCTGGTCTAGTTAGTAAGTGGACCAGCCAAGACTTGCAATGACTTACCTTTGTTGGTGAGAGTGCTGCTGGGGACCGTTCCAGTCGCCTCTTCCACCGTGGTACGAAGCATTCGAGTGTGGGGAGCCATGGCGCGAACTGTTAGGAGCACTGGCTACTGGCGAGCCTCGGAAAGCGCCACGGCGGTTGTTGTTGTAGCCTCTGTGACCTCGACCGCGGGGCATGTAGTTGGGGTTTCCATGATGTCCTCTCAGAGCAAAAGGCCCGTCCATAGGTTCTTGATCAAAATCGCCAGCGACAGAAGGGGTCCTAGAGTATGGATGCCTGCGCGAAGGGTAATCTGGCGATGCTTCTCGGGGCGGGCCCCTGTACCTGGAACGAGGTGAGTCGTAGGGCGAGTCGGGAGACGCAGGCCTCGAAGGAAGTCTCCGTGATGGTGTCTGCGATCTTCGACGGTAGGGCGGGGTGAGACTCCTGGGACGGGGTGAAGGAGATCTTCGCTGGCGTGGCCGGGGTGGTGTGTCTGGCCGACGTCTTTCTGGTATGTACGTGTCGGTGTCGGGCCCTGGGGCTGGACCAGGACCTGGACCTGGACCTCTCGGGCCCAAACGACCCTGACGTGGAGGAGAGAGCCTCCTGGGCGAAGGACCACGCCGGCTGCTTGGCCGGGTGTCTCTCGGATCGTATCTGTCCCTATCCCTGCTTCTTGATCGACTGTAGTTCCGCCTGTCGTCGAAACTCCGTTCACTCCAATCCGATGGTGATGGACTGCGCGTTCGCCTGCGCTTGGAGAATCGTGCGGGCGATGACTCGCGAGAAGTGAAAGCAGAACCGGGGGGGTATCGGGTGCGCGCTGGAGGTGGCCGAGGCGATCTTGCAGGCGAGAAGGACGGCCGTCGTGGTGGAGGTCTTCGCGGCCCTGGGGAGTAGTCGCGTTTGCGACTCGGTCTAGCAGCGTAGTCGCCCCTCTCACTGCGGCCTCTCGTGGCAGGCCGAGCCTCACCACGCCGCCCAGGAGCAGGAGCAAGGCCAGAGCCAGGACCCGGCGCCGCAGGTGATCTGTTGCGCTCTCGTCGAGGGGGGAAGTTCTCCCGCCGCTGGTTCTCTTCAGAACGCCATCTATTCGTCATTGGTGATCCCCTCCTTGGACCTGCCATGTACACTCTCGAAGCATCGAGGCTCTCATTGTGGAATCGAAAATTGTGCCCATCGTCCCTGCTGCTGTTCCAACCCAGCGATGGCTCCATCCGCGCTTGTGGTGGGAAAAGTACTCCGTACCGCCAGATTCAGTTCACACCATGGAAGCCACTGTCCAGCTTGAGTCCAGTCTGGATTGGTCTGTCGGGAGAGTATCGACATCAGCTGTTGGCGTCAAAATGTTAACCTCGAGTCACTGTGATGAGTCGAAATCCTCGAAGCGGTGTTCGTGCAATGCAACCACGGGAGAAGACGCGATGTAGACAGCGTCCACTGACACAATGGGCTTGGGCAACGCCGACCAAGGACTCAATGCGAACAAGCCAAGTGATGTCTTGTTGACTGATTTGCATGTGTTCTAGAAGTGACTGACGCGTCGATTGCACTGACTACTCGACGCGTTTGCAGGAGGCTCAATGTGACTTGCCTTCTGTTGAAAAGTCATATACTAACACCATCGTTTCGGCCTCAACGCCGGCAATGAACGCCAGATTCCTGACTGACCAAGAAGACGTGTGTCTGCAACTCTATGAATGCTCTAGAACGCCGTATGGCTAGTCCAAACCATGATCTCTATAAGAGCTCTTGTGCCAGCTCATGGGCAACTCTACCCTCACTCCGATTCCATTCTACAAGCATACTGTTTACCCCAGGGACCCAGCTCCTAGAAGATGCCTTCTGTTACGAAGTGGTATCTAGAGAAGAAAGCCGATGGTTCAACAACGGTGCAGAGAAGAGTACCCACAGAGTACCTCCCTCAAGCTCGCCCAAAGAGCTCCTTTGCCCAGCTTGTCCAATGCTCCTCCGGAACGTGTAGTTGACTCTCTGTATGACGATTCCAAGAGACCGTACACCGTACGCCGTCTATCCAATGGTCGGAGGCCTGTGGTTAATTCATTATACGATGAGCCCCAAAGATCGTTTACTGTGTCTTATCGGCAGTCACGCTCGACATCCTCACGCCGTCTCAGTCACGGCAGACAGGAAGTCGAATCACCGCCGCCGGTCAAGTCAACCCCGCCGCCAAGTTCCTATCGGTATACTGGCAGGCAGATTCACGATGTTCGTCACGAAGAGTCCCATGCGCGCGATAACAGTGTACAGACATACCCTGGTAGTGTGTCGGCCAAGCTCCAAGAACAGCCAGATCGACCAAAGTTTGTAGAACCGAAACTAGGTGAGTCCTATCCTTCAAACTGATCGAGAGACACATTGACACAACAAAGATCGAGATCTTTTCCATTTCGGCAAGGACATCCTTTCTTCCATGCCTGTGTACGTCGCGAAAGCCTATCATATATGGACGGATATGATCAATGATCTAGGCCATGAGTGCAAAACCAAAGCGCACCGCGACTTCTTTGAATGGCTGCAAGACATCGATGGTGAAGACCCAGACTTTGAAACAGGTCCCAAGGTGTTTCAAGTCAACGGCGAACGCTTTCTATTCTCAAGCGCCGGTCCAGTCTCAGACCCATACAGGCTCAAACTCAAAGCCCAAGAAATGGGGCTCGAAGAAACCGACCCGACGCTCTACGTACGCCTCAAACGGCGTTTGGGCGCTATCCAGGACGCACAAGAGCACTACCTATACATGGCCAAACAGCTCAACCAACCCGACGACGTCATCAGCTATGTCTACGAGGCCCGCGTGGTAGAAGCCGCCAAACTGCGCATCCACGAACAACGCACCAAATACGCGAACATCATCATCAACGCCACAACGGTCCCAGAGCAGGAGCGTGCACGCCGGAAGTGGCATGGGACAACGACAGCCCGGAACAGGGCCCGCGACGCAGTCGCATTCATGGCAGTCCTGCGCATGTATGCCGGTGAAGATCCACACAACCTGAGGAGCGCCCAGAAACTTCCAGCCTCCGACACAGCTGCCTACGACCGGACCAATGCAGAATGGGAACTCGGCTACCTCCAAAAGCAACAAGAATACGAGCGAGACACCGGTCAGGGGCTAGCAGACCACGAAGAGCTCTCTCTGGACTCACCGATCGTTCTCAACCGACTGACAGACAACTACGAGTTTGGCGTAGGTGAAGAGAATATCAAATACGTATTACAGCACTTCGACGAAGAGCTTTTTGGTGAGAGCTGAAGGCCCTGGGCCGGAAATAAGCAAGATCAAAGGCCGAGAGCTTACGAGGATCGCCGACAAGGCGAAGAACACCAAGCAGAACAGATTACATGGCTGTCTCACAAGAATTGCACGAAAGCTCCCGCTAGCTTACATACAGTACTACGGAAGCGTACAACGTTGTGTTGGGTCGTGGTTTTGTGTGCAGCGCCGATACTCTATCGTTTTGGTAAACCCCGAACGCTGTTTTGCATGTAGGTCAAGTATATAAAGCACCGTCGCTTTGGGCTGTTACGCACCGTTGTTACAAATGGAGGTTCAGCAAGTGTCTGCGCGGGCCGTACTTACAAACATTGTCACTTGACAATGGCGCTTGCTGCAAGCATGTATATAGAGAGCTCGTTGCAGCCGCGGTGAGTAGCTACTCCATGGAATGTCCACAGCTATGCCCTGTTTTCCATATGCCACCTAGTATCGTGCTCCTTACTCCCATAGCATCACCTCTGGATGTGATTTGATCACAAGCTCATGACAACGTCACGTGTGATACGCTCCACCATGCATCCGCTGAATGTCCCACTCGAATCACCATGAACGCCCAATCGTACCCTTACAGACCGACTTTAGTTACTCAAACGCAAAGTCCAAAGACCTCACATCTGAGAGCGCCCCATATCCCTCCAAAGAAGTTCGGTCAAGTGGTATCGCCTGAGCCTTCCACCGCCATTTGTTGTCCTCACCCCTCTGCGCTTTCCATTCTATTCCGAAAAAGATAGGCAAGAGACCCAGGTCGAATTCATTCTTGAAACCGTCTCTCAATCGATACTGCTGATCAGTGTGAGATTCGACAGGCTGCTGCGCAACCCCGAACGATTCCAGATCATCGGGATCATCGGAATCATCTTCAATGTCGAGATCGTGTCCTTTTTCCGAACACCATGCATCAGGATCCCAGCTTCGAGGCCCTGTTAGATTCATCTGGTCTCTGTAGCGCCAGTCGCCAACAATAAGTAGTCGCAACTTTGGCTTATTGGTTGGTGGGATCACACCTAATGCCGTTTGCACTTTCCGAACATATTCTTCGTAGTACTGCAGCTCCTCTGCATCCGCTTTTCGCTTTTTGACCTTTTGCATGATGTTGCCGAAATGTGGATCGACGGCGGCGCGCTGGACAAGTACCTGCTTCGAGAGATCTCGGATGGGCGCCGATGAGCTGTACAGTGTCTGTAGTTTGGCGCAGCCAAGGCTTTTAGCGCGCTTTGCCCTGTGCACTGCAGCAAGTTCCTGCAGGTGGAAAGACTCAACTATACATCTCAGATCCTCTTTACATTCGACAGCGTAATAAGGCAGAGCAATCGACTCCGCAAATTTGGCAGCCATGTTTAGCGCTACTTGTGAAACAACGCCCCCCGGGTCTCGCCAAAAGCCAGAGGCCAACGGTGGGAAATTTCGGATGTGGGTGGTTCGTAGCTCGAATTGTGACAGAAGCCGAAGACAGATGTAATCTTCGAGATTTAGTTCACCAGGTAACTGAACTGCCATCTCCCTCAGAGGTGATATCTTCCCCACTCGTGGTACTGTAGTCCAGACGCAATCCACCTGCGGCTTAGAGACAAACCTCAACGAGTCGAAGTCTGGAGACTGGTCTGCCTTACGCTCTGCAAGAACATATACCTGAAGAGTCTCAGCATGATGGGCCAATGCGTGGAAAGTTTCCGAAGCAGTGAGTGCGTTGTCACCCTTCCAAAGTAGTGATAAGACTTCCAGACCGCTCTTGAATGAAAGCAGGAATGTCTTGAGTGTGTCGGCTAATTGCTCAAAGTCTTCGAATGCTTCCTCATCCTCAACGACGCGGAAACCGAGCTCGGTCAACTGGATCTCATCTTTTCGTGCTTGCATATCTCGTAGCAGCTGTCCCAGTCCGTCGCATTCATTGAGTACCAGTCTTCGCAGAGATGAAAGCTCGACTCGTACACGAGGTGGTGTTGTAGGCAAAGATGGCGAATTGAAGAGCTTGGACACCCTGAAACCTCCCAGCTCGAGCTTGGCAAGACCCAGATCGGCTGACGTCCATGAGTCGGTGTCTGATCTTCTTGGATCGATATAGATTTCATCCAAGTCGCATAGGAAAGCATCATATGTGCGCCCATTGATCAATGGGGTTTTACCGATCTGGCTGATGCAATGATCTTGTGACAAAGACAATTCTTCAAGCGTCGTGTATGACTTGCGAAAGATCGACCTCAGCATTCGGAATCGTCCACCTTTCTCTGGGTTGTTCTGCGGGATGGGTTCCGTGTGACTCAGTCCGTCGTATTTGAGCTTTCGCAATTTAGGGAACTTCATATCCTTGAGGGCCGAGTCTAGCTCACTGACACTGCGTGCCGATGGTGGTTGGATCATGGACAACTCGAGCGTGGCCAGACTGCCAGCCTGCCTCTGAAGGATAGCTCCAAGGTGTTTGAGAGCTAAAGGCAGCGCGTGGCGCCATCTAAAAGAGGTCAACTGGTTCTCTCCGAGTCGAACACCCCAATTGAAGCGACTACCGATCAGAAACGCAGACTGTGCGAACTTTGCGTTCATGACGTCTGCTGCAGATTCCATAAGCTGCCATCGCATGATGCGGTGTGAGTGTTGTCGAGCGACAGTGGTTCGATAAAAGAAGCCACCAGGCTGTCGGCATTGATTGAGAATCGTGAGGTGTTTGGTGTGCTCGATGTGGGTCGGTACCAGTATCAGCTTCATTGGAAGGTCCTGTGGAGCTTCTTCTGGGAGGGTAATCATGACATTCCTGTACATGTAGGCCTGTAGGGCGGAGTTAGCAACCACCTCGAGATGGCAACAGCACTATGGCAGTTGCTGAGGCGTACCGTAGAGCGATACTTACATTGCTGATGGCCTTCAACTTTTTGCAGGTCATCCAGAAGTTCGGTATATCGTCGTGCCGATCGAGATGCTGCACGATGAGTAAGAGCAACTCATCGCTGAGCAACAACAAATGGCACTTGGAGTCAGTCATGTTGACGACGTCCTCCAGGGCCGTCCACACTATTCACAGAATCAGTTCACAGAAGACGGATAAAAAGTGAGGTACAAATCGTGGTTGAAGTCGCAGAGATATAATGCCAGGCAGAGTGCAACGCAAACACGCTAGCTAGCGCGGAAGGTGCCCTGCATGTATTAGCGAAGGCAGCCACGACATTCTGATTGGTGAAAGTGCAAGGGAAGAGTGAAGGCTGAGTTGTCACTCTCGATCAAGGGGTTCATGTAACGATTGTGAGTTGATCGAGCCTGTTACGAGACATCTACCCGCGCGGGCGTGTTGGACTATCCCCGTTCTCATTGGAGCTGCCGTTAGCTGTCCCTACGGTCATGCGACCTTCGGGAAGCGGTGCTCAAGCGATAAAATAGCAGAAAGTTGTTGGAAAATAGGAATAAGGAAACGTTTGAGCCGACATCATTGTAGTAAGCAGAAGGCGTCAAGTGGGCACCTGGGTTGATGACGCACATCAGGGGAATGCTGGAAAGAGGGATGCGACTCACTATCTTCGACACGAACGACCACTGGATGCCAACCAGCATACAATTTGCAAGACAGAGCAGAGCGCTTCGAACGGTCTCCGCGGTTTAACGTCATCTCGATGGCATTCATCTATTCATAAAGCGCTGAACAAAATATCAGAGATAACAAAAGAATCTTTTCAGAACTGCAAACAAGACCACATCTGCCTTCTCCGTTCTAACTGCACTGCCTCCCCACGCGCGGCATCGTAATATGTGTATGCCCGCTGTCATAATACACAAAAAGGACTTATCCAAGATCTCGACATGCTAGTCTGGACCGATCATAAGGTGCTCCAGCTTAGTTGAAGACCTGCTCGCAGCCCCAGTGCTGCTCAACACCAAACTGGCCAGGCGACTTCCACTGCTCATTCTCGAACGAGAAGAATACGACCTTAGCTCCAACGGCGGCCTGAATTCCCTTGATGGCAGTAGCCTGGTTCTCTGGCGATGGGCATGCAACACCGTTGCACTCACCAGCTGAAGGCCAGCCTGACTCCATAACGTAGACCTCCTTGCCCGGGCAGACCTGAGAAAGATCATCGATCTGTGCCTGGATGAAGTCACCCGCATCCTCAGCCTTGGTGTTTGCGTTGAAGAACGCGTAGAGGTTGGCAGTAACGACATCGACGACGTCGCACCATGCCGAACCCTGGTTCTGCCAGACCGAGAGCTCATCGGTCGTGGAGATGCTGCCGGTGAAGCCTGCGGCCTTGAAGGTTTGCTTGGAGGAGGAGATGAAAGAGGCGAGGTCCGATGCGGAGCATTGGCCTTGGAAGACAGCCTCGTTACCGACAACGATCAGCTCAACGAGGTCCCACTGAGCCCACTTGGCGATGGCGTCAACTTGGGGCTGGGCGCCGCTGATGCCAGAGTCGGAGATGAAGACACCGAGGATGATTTTCATGCCGTTAGCCTTGGCCGCGCTGCCGACGTTCTCAAGGGTGGAGCAGTCAGTGCTGTAGACGCGGACAGATGTGAAACCCTTGGCAGCCATCTTGGCGATGTCGCTGGCAACCTGGTCGGCGCTCTTGCAGTCTGAGGTGGAGGTGTAAGGAGAGTAAGTCATGCCAAACATGTTGCCGTTGGAGGTGATGCTTGTGGAGCCGCCGGTACTCTTAGACCAGGCAGCAGAGCTAGTGGAGGAAGAGGCGCCCTGAGATTGCGACCAAGCGGCCCAGGTCTCGCTGGCGGAGCTGGAGCTAGTGCTAGTGACCTTGGCTGGGATGCTGCTGGTAGAGCTCTCCCAGGCAGCCCAGGTCTCGCTGGCGGAGCTTGAGCTGGCGGCGCCATCCCAGACGGCCCATGTAGCAGAGTCAGTAGAGGAGGCTTCGACTGGGGTGCTGCTAGATTGACCGTTCCACGCAGCCCACGTGGCAGGGTCGGTAGAAGAAGCCTGGGCTGGGGTACTGCTCTCCCAGACAGCCCACGTTTCGCTGGCGGAGGCGGCGCTGGTGCTGATGACCTTAGCAGGCTCGCTGCTGGATACACTGTTCCAGGCGGCCCAAGTGGCAGGGTCGGTGGATGAAGCTTGGACTGAGCTGCTGGTGCTCTCCCATGCAGCCCAGGTGGATGGTTCAGTGGACGAAGCTTGGACTGAGCTGCTG
>Ga0066648_10000120_pt1 | contig 51731 bp, 38 predicted proteins | sample CryGeyCG12114_NA_FD_59537 | JGI IMG/M metagenome (GOLD analysis project Ga0066648, IMG submission 59537) | Groundwater microbial communities from aquifer - Crystal Geyser CG19_WC_8/21/14_NA | ecosystem: Environmental > Aquatic > Deep subsurface > Groundwater | place: USA: Utah: Grand County... | reverse complement strand
TTTCTCCTTCATCTCGTCGTGAACCTCAGGTCTCTTCTCTTTTTGACTCGTTCATCGTCCATGTCCTTCCTTCCATCTCTCATATACAAGACCTGTTGAGGCCGTCGTCCACAATCCAACCACAACACCAAGGTCAGACCTCCTTACCACTAAGTCGAAACGGAATAAGATACTTGATTGGACGACTCAAGTATCCGGATGTCCTCGACCCAAGAGCTGTATATCTTCAATCTTTAATCCTCTCTTTACCGAACTTCAAACATTCGACGACAGCCCTGCACGGCGCTTGCCCTAGTTTTCCCGAACTTCTAGTCAGCGGTCTGGCTATCGTTGCCTTGCAAAGAAGAGCTGTGGTACATATTGAGTTGGATTACAAAGGTAAGAATGCTTGAAAGTTCTTGAATCGTGGTTCAGGTGGATGGAATGACCAAGGGGTACGACATTGGGGTATGGCATAGCTGGGCGAGACGAAGCTTCATTAAGGTCTTGTGGTTATGGCCTCAATCCAACGGCGAGTCTTTGGTCGATCTGCATGACCTCCGGCTCTTCCAGAGGACCCTTTACTGGAAGAGTGGTGCGAAGTGCTGCAGGAGCTCCAAAAGGTCGTCAAACCGCTCGGTTTGAGGAACTTCGATGTGATCGGTGGTTCAAGGGGTCATCCGTGCACTGGAATTTGGTTCGACTGTCCCTATTCGACGATGATTGGTTTTGCTCGTGCACCCAATTAGCTAGGCTTACCCACTCTTGTCCCTCGAGCACCTGTTCCATGCACGACGTCCCTTGCCTCCCGTCATCAGTGCTCAAAGACATCGAGATCGCTATACCAACCTATGAAAGCAATGCTGACTGGAGTCCTAGATATCAAACACGCTCACCTACCCACCACCACGAACGATCCCATCAACGGGTTCGATCCATCACCACATCATTCATACGCAACCGAGCTTGCAAAGGTCACGATAGGTTCGAGCCGTCGTTCATTTTTTGAGGTCTCCATCTAACACCTGGGCTAGGTGTCTATCGTCTTTGCAGTGCAGACTACATTCCCGACTTGTAGTCCAAGCTTGCTACCAGTGGAGGCGTTAGCTCGACCTTCACCCAATCCACTAAAATTATCCCCACCCCCTCAGGGATAGTCGCAAGGACATTCACTCACTCGTATCTTTTGTGGTAAGTCATCATTGTTCATCACTGACGATGCATTGCTCTGACCACCTGCTGGTATCTTAGACTTTAGTCAAAAAGATCTTTCATCATTATATTCATCTTGACTGCTCATCAGTCAGGACATCATCACTCAAAGCTTCGAATTCAAGCCCTCACGCTCACACAGCATCAATATCTTATCGTTTAACGACTGTCACTCTTTCTATATCGTCGTCCACCCATCTGAAGAAGGATCACAAGCAGGCTTGGAACCTTGACCACAAACCAACATACCTCCATTACGATGTCTTTCCCTCGTGTTTCGTCCTTTGGCTCCCAGGACAGTGGCTATGAAACAGCCTCGAGCAAAGAGAGCATGTCCCACGCAGCCTTCAAGCAGCAAGACCAGACAAAAGAAATTGCGAGACACAGGCAGCATATCCTTGCTCAAGAACTTTCACGGCAGGATGCTGAGGAGTACTCGAACGACATGCTCGAGCATATGCTCCGAATGGACCAGGAGACCATGCCTGACGTCGATTCAATCGATATTCAAACAGAGATCCAGTGGTTCATGAGGCCGTACCTCCTCGACTTTCTTGTTGAGGCTCACTCAGCCTTCCAGTTGTTGCCGGAAACGCTCTTCCTCACAGTCAACCTGCTCGACCGATACTGCTCTAAGCGAGTCGTGTACAAGCGCCACTACCAGTTAGTCGGCTGTGCAGCGCTGCTGATAGCATCCAAGTACGGAGACAAGAAGGAAAAGGTGCCCACCATCAAGGAGCTGAAGTCAATGTGCTGCTCCTTGTACGATGATGATATGTTTTTGCAGATGGAATGGCATGTGCTGTCTACTATTGGCTGGACCATCGGCCACCCTACCGTCGATAACTTCCTGCGCATGGCTACCAAGGACAGCGTTCATGACCCAGAGGTCGAGAACCTTGCTCTCTACATGCTGGAGATTGCTCTTTACCACCGGCTGTTCGTGTCAAAACGATCGTCTCAGCTAGCGCTGTCCGCGCTGGGCTTAGCTAGACACCTCCTCAATAGAAACCCAGCACGGCCATCCGAATGGGCCTCGACCTTTGATCACACCACTTTCGGGGAGCTGATGCAGAAGATTAGCGAGCCTTCGCAGATATTATCACGAAAATACGCTTCAGCACGCTACTCGTGCGTATCAAGAACCCTCACTCATGTGTTGGCTCAAAGAGCCGCTGCCGCTGCCGCGGCTGCAGCTCAAGCTCAGGCTCAGGCTCAGATGTCAGTGACCACTAGCTATGATTTGACACCACCGTCTGCTCTCTCTAAGCATGGCAATTATTTCCAATCGTACACCACACCACCAAAGCCATCGATACCATCCATTGTGCAACATGGCCTGTACACTCCACCCGTCACGCCTGGCGATGAGATGTTTGGCTTGACGCAAAAGACCTTTGGTAGTGGTCCAGCCCAGTACATGCCGCCGACGCCATCAAGCACACAACAATATCAATCTCAACCACAGTATCACTACCAGCAAGCACAGTCACAAGCCGCCGGAAACCGATGGACATCAGTCGATTCATAGAGCGAGTTGACGTATGATCATGTCAAGAATCCTTTGCCATTATTTACACAGATACCCCTGTATCAGATGATCGAAGTTCAATTCAGTGGTACATAATTGCGCACGCATTGCAGGCGATTTCCAGTCGTTTCGTTTTAGTCTGTCAACAGTCGTTTTCAGTGGGCGTTCAGCGGAGCATTCCGCCATGTTTTGGCAGGCATTGAGGTGCACTGTCCTGATCGAGGAAAAACTTCAAAGCATCCCGGCTTCGGTGGGAATGCAACAAGAACAGAGGCTGTCCAACATGGTTGTGTTGAAGTCAAGAGGTTGCAGTGGAGGATCAAAAGCACCGAATCTTTGCACAACATCAAAAATTCTGCTACGAGCTCACAAGGCAAAGCGGCCCTTGCATAGTCCCGAGGCCCCAGCTCTAATACAGTGATGGCGATCTAGATTAATTCAAGCTGTGTATACTACGCCTTTGACGCTCAGAAGTGATTAATTGTTTGTGCAAGCTCTGTTCTCTGCTTCTTCCTTCCGTAAACCCGTGACCTTGGGATCTGGATCACCCTAGACTGACCAATCACAACCTACCAGCGTCGGCAATCTGTCAATCTCCCCACAAACCATTTCCAGGAGACGGAGATTAGGTTGCTCGTGCTCCGATGCCCAATCAGCTCGTGCTTGCCCCTGTATTCATAGCAGACCAATGGAAGTCAAAAGTGGCTGGGATCATGGCTCAGTCTCGGCCTCTTGCTCAGCTCACGTGTTCACTCGCGCGTGAATTAAGGGGCACGTCGATGTTTTTGTGGCACAAGGCCACACGAAGCCTTCATGTGTTTGCTTGTGCGGCTATCAGCTCATATGAGATAAGATTAGCATGAGTATGCGGGGCGGTGGCTAGATGTGTTTGTGTGTGCTGTTTGCTGCGGCATTGGTGATGAGACTTTGTCGGGTATGCACAATACTGTAGTAGGTACAGCCACCACCAGCTAGAAAACGCAGGCATAAGACGAACTTTGGCTGCGTCTTCGCTCACGGTGAAGGACACGATGAGCTGACTATGATACTTGTTTGCTCGGATACGGTAGGGTAGTCTAAGGCTTGTGCATCACTGGATCTCGTTTCTGTTGGAATGGACTGTACCGCGTCTGCGGCCACGTTATTTGTCCCTAAGTAACGCTTCGCATTGATTTGTGGCGTTGTATGTGCGTACGTGCTGCTTGCCACGTGTGCACACATGCGCTTCGGGAATGCTTTTTGCACCTGTGGATAGCACGGGAATGCAACGCGCAGGTAGAAAGAAGTAGATGCCGGAAGGAGGCATGAGATTCGTGAGTATTTACGCATTGCAACATGAAATATACTATAAATATCTGGACTAGCCATACTATCGATGGGGTTCAGTTCTGCCTGCTTAGGTTGCTGTAACAACTTTATTGAATTATTTCCTCAATGTGAAAAAGAAACTTTTCAAGTTCTGTGACTTTGTGCTTCTCAGAGCCTATCTGCTCTGTTCATGGACCCCAATGACAATTGGATCAATCCTCTTTCAGTGCTCCTGTTCCTTTCCGAGCAGTTGGATTCGCTCTTTGATAGCCGAAGTGATCTCGGAGCAGTCAGACCAAGTCAGGGCCGGTTCAGAGACCGCGACTTCCTGACCCGGAAATGTTCGCTTCCGAGATCGTTGACAGGTTTGCTAATTGGAGATGCCGCTCGCGATGTATCGGCGTTTGGTGCTCACCCTGAGCTGTCTCTGAGTCACTGCTGGCGCCAATGGTGCTGGCCTTACCAGCAGCTCCGCCGATGTTCCAGCACGAGGTGATGTAGTGATTGGTTTTGGATGATGATCTGCTGGCGTCGACTTTGTGTCGCAACTGACCAGGTTTTGATCGATTTGAGCTTGGTGTTGGTAACTTTGGGGCACGTATTGATGGGAATGTGTAGTATATAGTAGGAGAGTATTGCTTCACTCAAGAGGCCGCATTTGTGTTGCTGCCACCGTCAAATGAGGTGTAATGTCGTTGCTTGCAACGTGCTTGCGAAGCACTTCTGTGCTGGCAAGGTTGGGGCTGTGAGATTGCCTGGCAAGAGCTTATGCCCTGCCCGGCTTAGCAGAGGACGGAGGAAGACATATTCCCGGTGTTTTCTTGAGCGTGGTTGTATTTGCTGGTGATGAGCAACGGCTTTCATATATGAGATCCAGCCTCTCATATATATGCTCACAGAGCATAAGTTCCTGGTGATGATGAATGTTTGGGTTTGTTTGTGTTTAAGCCCGATGTTCTATGGACAACAAACAGACGGCTGAGGAACTGGAAGGGGTAACTATACCCTTAAGTAAAGCAGGGAACTTTCGACTCACCATCTCATCTATGCACTAGCATTCATTCGGGCTTTGCGACACGTTGCATAAGGCGCAGACAGACGCAGAACTTCCTTGGCGGAGTTACAACTGCAGGACGACCGCTGAACAAATGCAGGCGCCTGAGCAACTCGACCGTGTCCGCGACACCATTAAATCACGGACGCACCGCTCGGGGCCGATATCTGGCTTGGTGCTCGTGACTAGATATGCCAAGTAACACGGAGAGGACGAAGCATGTCTGCAGGACGGGTCACGTAAGCCCAGGATCCCGGCTAAATAGCTCGTTGATTGGCCTGTTGGTTGCGCTCTCAGCTAACACAGCCACATGCAAAACTTGGAAGGAACATGAGTGGCTGAACTTTCGACCGCCTAGAACACGCTCTTGGCGTTGTCGCTGATGTTGCATCCTTTGGGTTGCTGCCGTCGGTCGAGAGGCAGATTTTATTATTGGCGGACACTAGTACATGCCATCTCATCCATGCACGCAGGCTTCGATGTTGGCGTGCTATAAGTCTCCGTATCGGCATCTTCCGACGCATTGAAGCTCCCATGAGATGCTGAAGGCCGTTGAGGCCTGCGGATCATGTTGCGGTCGCTGTAAATGTTTCCGACGATCATTGTGGGTCTCAGCTGTCGATGTGATCGTCATGATGTATTGTCGTGACATAGACCGTTCGCATGATCCCAAAGACATGGGAGTACTCAAGAAAGAGGTAGGCCGTTTGACATGAGGCACCGCCATCCCGGTTCCGCAGGGATAAAGCCATCACGATGACATTAATAATACGCCATCCTTTCCTGGGTGCTATCAGAGGCACGGTAATTGGTGACAGGCTGTACAGAGCCTACTCCCTACCGTATGCCTCAATTCCTAGACGCTTCGCTAGGTCCGAGTTGCTCGCAGACCTACCGAACCAGTCCGACACGACAGTCTACGATGCAACCAAGATTGGACCGGCCAGCATCCAGCTCCCTAACGCCGCTCACAGCGATGCGGAAAACAACCAGTTGCCCACCGATGATGTCGAAGAACAGGAGGGAGACGAAGACTGTCTGCGACTGACTTTGACTTGCCCAGACGATGTCGAGCCGGGCTCTAAGCTCCCAGTGGTCGTCTTTGTCCACGGAGGGGCTTATTTCCTTGGATCAGGCGAGCGACGATGGCTAGACCCAACGAAGTTTTGCGTGCAAGCCTTGGAAAACAACAAGCCTATCATCTTTGTATCAATCAACTACAGGCTGGGACTGCTTGGTTTCCTGCACTCGCCTGAAGCGCCAGATCTTTTGCCATCAAACAACGCGCTTCATGACCAGATACGGGCATTCGAGTGGATTCGAGAAAACATAGCCGGCTTCGGTGGTGATCCCGGTAACATCACTGCGCTGGGTCAGTCTGCTGGGGGCGAGAGCATCAGCTTACACAATCTATCCGGACAGAGAGACGCGCTGTACAAGCGATCGATCACGTTGTCCGGCACACTCGTCACAATGCCCGCTAAGATGCCTGAGCAATACCAGTCTACCTTCCTTGAGTGTGCCAAGAAGATGGACATCGCAGTCGAAAATCGAGGCAGCAAGGATATTGCAGAGGACATGCTCACTGCCGACCTAGACAAGATCCGCGCTGCCAACTTTGTGGGAGCACCCTGTTCTCCCTCGGAGGTGCTACCTTATGAGAAGCCGACCATGCAGCTGATGCGTTCCCAAGCCCCTACGCAGGTAAAGTGGCTCGAGTCTCACATCGTCAGTTCGTGTACCTACGACGGCAGCATCTCCTACATCATGACGCACAACAACCCCGATCGTAAAGACCATGCCACCAGCTTCATCAAGATTGCGAGACAGCTACTCCACAATCCAGACGAGCTGCTGGACATGTATAGTATTCGAGACGATGACGGAGACGACGAGGCGCTGCGGAAGATCTGCTTATTCGAAAGCGATATCGGGTTCGTCTCAGCCACGGTCTCTCAAGCCCTCGGCATGAAGAAGACCAGGACAAATACATACCTCCAAGTCGTCGACCTCGGGAATCCGTTCGACGGCTTGCTTCCGAAAAAAGAATATACGACCCATACTTGGGATATTGTGGCTCTTCTCGGCGCGTACGAAGATCGGCTGAGCGAGCAATACGTCAAGGTCATCCGAGAGTGGCGGAACAAGGTGCTGGAGTACGTGACGAATGGGACGGCAATATGTGACGATTTCCGGTCGAGGGAAAACGGCTTGCTCGTGGACAAGGATGGTGTCAAAACAGCGACCATGGATGAGTTACCTGGTGCTGAGCGGAGAGCAAGGCTTTGGCGGCTGGCGGATGCTGAGAAGGGTGAGGAGGGGTTAGACTTTCTATGGGAGGGCGTGTGTCGCAGATGGCTTGACCAGGGAGAGTAACCTTAGGGGTCCAGGGCCCGTGTTATTACGTAGGCACGAGAGGTCGTTCGCGCAGTACTTCAGCTTCGGTGCCATTCTGCTAATACTAGCCTTTCCTAGCACTTGATCCGCCGTCTGCACAAAGCACTAATCAACCTCAGCTCCATTGTCAGAATATGCTCCGTCACAGAGACATGGCAACACAATCTCCGCTCCAGTCTATCTCCACGTCCGCCGACCGATCGGCTCAGAAGATACGTCCTTCGTACATATTTACTTGATCCAGGATTCAAGTCCCCGATTGACACATCGACAGCTAAGCATGCCGTGCTCATAGTAATACCGCCGCACCTCTGCATAGTTCTCCAAGACCCATATGTCACGCTCTGCGTTCTCCAGGTCGAGCATCCCTCAGCGCCTCTCGTTTGCGTTCCATCGAGAAGTATCCATGCCGTAAAAAAGCCATTCACCGACACGTTGAAGCACGGAGAAATTCTTTCATCACGTGAAAGAAGGACTTGTCGTGAGTGTAGACGAGGGAGGCGTAAAAAGACCGCATGAGATACTTGAGGACGATGCTGACGATCTCGGCTGGTAGATCTGAGAATGTGGCTATGTTTGCCTGGAGCCTGCGATCATGTTAGTTCGACGGAAGAGGTTGCCGTTAGTGGTGGGTAGCTTCACGAACAGTCTTTATTGTCAATCAGCACCGATAGATCATGGACACGTGGTTGAAGTCAATGCGATCGTCGTGGATGCTGATACGTACAGGTTGCAACGCAGAGCTGGCCTTTACAATGTACTGTACAGTGTATACACGCTGTAGTCTGAGATGGAGAGCTCGCGATGCATTGCCTGGTCTTTGTGTCAGATCGTCCAGTCGAGAGCTACTCAGGTCAGTCATTATGTGTGATCGCATGGTTTTTCAAAAGCAGCACTTGTCGCCACTATGCGTGAGTCCATAAATGCAAACAAGTCAAGGATACAAAGTCTTGCAGCATATTCGTATGACTGCAGCGGGCCAGCAGATGCGCTTCTAGCTTCGTGCGGTAAGGTTTGGTGACAATATGATTTCCTTCCCGTCGTCTGCTTGTTTCCATTGCTGGATGGTTGTACTGCAAGCGAGTCCCAGACAATGATGCAGGATGAGGTAAGCTACACCTGGCACTCGATCCATCGGTCGAATTGTTCTGCTGCATCCACCACTGAATCAAATCCCATCAGAGCTTTCTGGTATTGAGCATCGCCCCAATTCCATTTACAGGACGAAGTGGAGAGATCCAGATCCTGCAATAGATCGTCTCGCTCCTCTTGCAGAGGCCCATCTGGCAGATGGTAGAATGCCCGCATTTGCACCGCTCCCTGCACATTCACCGCTGTCCGGCTTTTCCTCAATTTCTCATACAGCACCAACAGCTCTGGGATGAGAACCTTGTTGGGGCGCCTGTTGTTTTGCGTGTCGTGGTTTTGGAGTTTTCCAAGCAGATGACCGAGAACAGCACCATCTTCAACAGCCATGGCAGCCCCCTGCGCTTGATATGGCAAAGTTGGATGGCAGGAGTCGCCGAGAAGGACAATGCTATCCTGTTCGTTTTGATTAGCCTCGCTTCGGACTCATAGTAGGCACTTGCCTTACCTTGCGCCAGGTCTCAAGCTCCTGGTGATGGCACAACTTCCACTTCAACGCTGAATGTAGTTGCGCTATCATAACGGTCAGGCTAGCAGAACAGTCAGCACAAGGTGTTTCGTAGAATCCGACCAATACTCGTTACACAGGGTCCCATCCCTCGAACGCCCTTCTCATCTCCTCGAGCGAGCCGAGCTCAGTACGTGTGCCTTCTGGCAGGTCGTCTGGTCTTCTGGAGGACTTCAGCAGCATGAAGGCGCGAGATCAGAACTCTGCTTACATCAGTACCAGATTGAATTCCTCCTTGTTTCTGACGGGATAGAAAACGACGTGCTTTCCAGGCCCCATCCACAATTGCAGATCGGCGGCATTTAAGACTTCCTCGACTCTAGCGTCCCTGCAGTCTCTCAGCTGCTCAGCACGGAAGGTGCCACGATAGGCCAAATCGCCAGTTTCATTTGGTGCTGATGTGCTGCCAAGAACCTCGTTCCTCATAACAGACCAGAGGCCGTCGGCGCCCACGATAACGTCTGCTTCGACTACTCTTCCGTCCTTGAGCTGAACGGAACAATCTTTGAATGACTTAACTTTAATGACCTCACAACCTGTACGTAGCTGAACTCCGTGCTGGACTGCCGCATCAAGCAACATGCGTTGGTAGTCGGCTCTGTGAATCACCATCCAGGCACTTCCATAGAGATCTAAGGCCGCCTGACCCAACGGGCGTCTTCGAACGGGATTCCCGCTAGCATAAGATCGAAGGTTGTGGCCTTCGATAACAACAGCGCCGGCGCTCTGCAAGGCTGCCTCGAGCCCGAGATGACGCATCACTCTGGTTGCATTCGGAGGAAGCTGAATTCCTGCGCCCACAGGCAAGATTTCATTTGACCGCTCAAGGATGGTGACATCTAGGCCTTGTTGTCGACAGGCAATGGCACAGGCTAGTCCTCCAATCCCTGCGCCGACGATCACAACTCTGAGGCGTTGCTGCATGTTGACATGAGGAAGTTCCAGATGGGGTTCGATCATACGGGCAGCTCCAGCGATATCGAGCGGAGGCCTGCGCTTTCTTGACGACGCACACTCACTTACATAGTTGCGTTACCATGTTTGCAGGATCCCAATTAAGTCTGTTAGAAGGTAACAAAGCCTGGAATTCTCGGGTATCGCGTGAATGGGCTGGTCAGAGTGCTCAATCTGCCATTTGACTCTTACCAACCTTCATCCGGGACTGGATTTGGCACTCCATGCATTATTCCGCAGCGGGGTACGTTGCTTTCCAGGTACAGTGCTCGCTAGCGTAGCTCGACGCGTAGTCTCCAAAGACCTGAGTGTTAAATGGACTATATCGTCCAAAAACCACAAGAACGATAGAATTGGAAGAATAGGAGATGAGGTAGGTACGACATGGTGGTCCACAGCTGCACGATCCACTAGATTGAGCGGCGGGATAATATCGCAAAGCTTGATATTCAGGTGGAACATCAGTTGGCCGTGAAGAGAAGCCCTGTGTGTTAAAGTGGCACCAGACGCACAGCTATGTCAAAGTCGGCCTCGATCGGGAGTATCTTCTCGACCTTGACATACTCTCTCTGTCGCCCAGGAGTACGATTCAGATAGCCCAACTGAAGATACAAAATCTAACAATTGGTCTATGCCAACACCGAGTGGTTCAGTTGCAAGATTCATGTTCCACAACCCAGGCTCAGGCTGAATTCTGATACATGACATACCGGCAGCAATATGTAAAGCAGGTTATCTGCATGGTGACAGATTTGTTTCTGAATAGCTATGGCCGCTTCTTGACCTTAATTCCATTCTCACCTCCAGTAGCTCGGACAGCTAGTATCAACCATCTGCCAAGCCTTGTCGATGGCCTCAACTACCTCCTTCGGCAACGGCCCCTTCTCCAAGTCTGCGATATTTCCCTCCAATTGCTTCTGACTGCTAACACCAAGGATGATACCGTCGTTACCCCCGTCACCCGTCATATTCAGCTTCGAGTGGTGGACGCACCATCTCAGTGCGGTTTCGATGAGTGTCAGGTTGTGTTCCTTGGCCACTGGCTCGATGATCTTCAACGCTTCGAAGGTAGGGCCTTTGAAGTAGCGCTCGCGATACATTTTGCCTACTCTCGAGGTCGTATCTGAGAAGCGGCCCTCTTCGGGCGTGTCGAGAGTTGAGTACTTGCCGCTGAAGAGGCCGCCTGCTATTGGGTTGTAGATGACGATGTCTGCAACGATGTAAGCCAGGCGTCTAAGACAACAATGATGAGATCAAGATAGCGGGTCCTTACCAATACCATATTTTCGACAGCATGGAACAAGCTCTGGCTCAATTGCTCGTGTGATGCAGTTGTACATCGCTTGGTAGATTTTTGGCTGAACTAGACCTCGCTCCCGAGCGATGTTGACGATCTCGGCAACTTCCCAAGCTGCATAATTCGATAGACCTAGCGTGACGAACTTGCCTTCCTTGAACAGCTCATCACAGGCCTTCAAAGTGTCCTCAAATGGCACGGATCGGTCAGGAGCATGCAAGTAGAAGATGTCAACACACTTGGTGCCGAGTTCTTGCAAGGACTTGTTGAGAGTCGCTTTCAGTCGGTCAGGTGAGTGCATGCCTGCTTCGACTGGGAAGCATTTCGTGGCAATGGAGAAGCCTCGGTCTGCGTACTTGGCATCTGCGGTGAACTTCTCTTGCTGGCCATCGACGTAGACGCGAGCGGTGTCGAGCTCGAGATAGCCGTTCTTGGACAAAGTATCGAGACACGAATTGTACTCATCTATAGAGGTTATACGGGAACCTTTGGATTCCGTGCCTGGAGGACCGAAGGTCATACATCCAAGGATGACTCGTGGCTTGGTCAACGAGGTGGTTGACGGAATTAACATTTTGGGGATTGTGCTGCTGAACTGCCGACTAAGGCTTGAAAGTCTTGGAAGAGCCACGGCGCTGTGCTTTTGAAGTAGTGGTCAAGACGGTGCTGTGAGATTTGCCAGGAGCGATCTACCACGGGGGAGTGTGTCTATTGTTGTCCAAACCAAGATTATATGCGGGCTACATGAAAACCCAGGCTTTTTACTTGATAGCATATTCCGAGGTACATGACGTACTCGCACTTTTCCAATGCTTGTAGTGCTTCTACTCGTTTGAATCTCCAAGTGCGTGTCCCCACACGTGGGGGAGGTATTCGTACGGAATATACTTTAGTGACCACCAGCTGTGAGCATTGTTGAACCGTAGAGAATGTTGCAGAACCGAGGATAGGTTGACACATTGTCCCGACGCGTACCGCATGAAGGTACTTCTACTACACACGTCAAGTGAGCCCGGCTAGGTAGCGTAAGCAAACAGTTTGAGAGAATACGATCTGGAACGACTGGCTGAGAAGCTTCAGTTCTCGGCACAGCTCTAGCATGGCGCGGGGCACGACCCGGACGGGTTTCAATGGCGCTTGCCTGGCAAATTAGGGCTTCATACACGACGAGCTAGGCGGCTCTAGCGTGCGTCAATCGCGTACCGGTCGTGCCTTCTGCGTATTGTCTTGATGTTTCGGAAAGTGCAGCCACGACCAACGGCTTGTAAGCGGCAATGACGAAGCAATAGCATAAATCCAGTCCGACTTGCAAATCGTGTCTCCCGCCTTCTTCTACACAATGCTATCATCATGTGGATTCTGGAGTCGAATGGCGACTTCTTGCAAGGGAAGCGCATGTGGTTGAAACCAGGAAAGAAGTACCTGTTCGGCCGCGTCAAGAAGGATGGAGTTCGTTTCGCCATCGACCACAAGACAGTGTCTCGAAAGCACTTCATCATCACCGTCGATGATGTCAAGGACGAAGACGTTGGCAGGGTCCACGCGCGAACGAAGATCACCATCACCGACGAGAACTCCAAAGCAGGCACGAACATTGATGGGGAGCTGGTCAAGAACAAGTCACAAGAGCTGAAGAACGCCCTGACCTCCATCCGTCCTGGGAGTTGCCCGCATGAGCTGCTGATCAAATGGCTACCATGTACCCTTACGTTTGGCTTGCAAAAGAAGGAAATCAAGAATGGCGCGCTGAAGATGAGACAAGAGCGAGTCAGAGAGCTGGATGTCAAGGTCGTCAGTGACTACCTCTCAGGCGAGACCACTCACCTCGTCGCGCAAAAGCGAAACACACCCAAGGGTTTGCAAGCTCTCATAGAGGGGAAGCCAATCGTCTCCGATGCTTATATTGATGCTTTGATATATGCTTCAACACCCACCGATCTTCAGGAAGAAGAAAATCTGTCTCCCTTGGAGATTGACTTCGACAACGCATGGCCAGATCCTGCTCAATACCTTCCGCCTGCCGGTAAAGAGCCGACCGACAAGCCTGCAGAAGCATACAAGCCAGATCTGGCAAGAGCAAAGGTCTTCGACAAGCACACATTCTTCTTTTTCGACCAGACGCAATATGACGTCTTATTGGCTCCGGTCACTACTGGCCATGGGAAAGCCTTGTTCTTCAAAGCCAATCAGGAGAAAACTACTCTAGAAGAAGGTCTGGCATTTGTTCGTAAGACTATCGGAACCCATGGACGCGCCATCATCATCAAGCTCAACGAGACTAACGACATGCAGCCGTGGCTGGTCGAGTACGTTGAAGACCTTTGTGCAAAGCTGGGTCAAGAACCGGCTAATCAGTCTGACTTGCTGGATACCATACTGGCCAATGATGCTTCACAGCTGTGCAAGCCTCAAACTCGTCCGCCACCTGACAGGGGATCGACCGTTCTGCCAACGGAACCTAAAGCAAGAGGCCTTGGGTCACAGATTAATGGCGATCAGGGTTTCATTACCAGAACGACTGCAAATGGGACGAGAGTGCAAGAGAGACCGATAAGAGCTTCGCCTGCTCCTGTTCTCCCATCACAACCTCAGTCTGCCAACCCTGAACCTCGTCTGAATAACAATGCAAATACACAGCATTCTTCCATGGAAGACGACAATCCAAGGCCGCGCAAGAGGACTCGTTTCATCCCTTCCAAGAAAGTCTTGGATCCCTTTGACGACGACTTTAACCCTGACGCTATAGTGTACGACGAGGAGCCTTCTGTTATCGAAGCGCAGAATGACACTCAACATTCGACTGGATCACAAGCCGACGAGGACGACGTTGCCGTTAAACAAGAATCCATATTCCGAGCGAGTCGAAACAAGTCCCCTACTACAGCCGTAGTCGCTGATTCAGACGACGATCTTGATGAATTACTGCCAGCTGGTGCTGCCATGCGTAAAGAGAAGCAGCGGCAAGAACTCGAAGCGATACGAAAAGGCCTTTCTCTCAAGTCTGCCATGACTAAGGCAACACCCGCCAACAGCGCAAAGCCAAAGAAGGAAGTTAAACTGCTAGATGTCCGAGAGGCGGTCCGTGCCCGGCGAGAGGCTCAAGACAAAGCAGACGAGAAGGAACGACTCGAATTGGACGATCTACAAGCCGAAGATGAAGGTATGTCGGGCCCGGCAAATGTTGTGCATGTAGTCGAGTACCACCTACCTGTCCGGGAGAAGACAAGCAATGGCACAAACGGGTATCGCGGGGAGACGTGGAGACCTGAGTGGAATGGCCGAAAGAACTTCAAAGGCTTTCGAAGAGCTCGCGATGTGGCCAACGGCACTGCATCTGGTAGTGAAAGACGTCCGAGAGACAAGATCATTGTTCCTCTCGTTGAGGTCAAGAAGGATACTTATGGTTTAGGCGATCAATACTGGGAGAAGACCGAAGAAGATCGGGAGCGAACGGCACGCGAGAAAGAGCGCAAGAAACGAGCGAGTCAGAGGTCCAGTCAAAGCCAGAAGCAGGGTTCAAAGCAGTCACAAAAGAGTCCTACAGTCAATGAAGGCAGTGACTCTGATGACGAAAGCGCTATACAGGCTGACAAAACCAATACCGAGCATACCGCCTCTGAGACGACACGCTTGCAACAAGAAGCAGCGAGCGTGCTCGACCATCCGGTCGACGTGGATGAGCCTCGGCAAACACGAGGTGGGGACAGCCAGACTCAGAGCACTGGAAGGTCAACTGTGACTACCTCGAGAAGCGCGAAAGGCGCGAAGAGGCCCGCAAGCACCACTCCCTCAGGCAGGGCTGCCCCAGCCAAGAAGCAGAAGACTCTACCTGTGACTGTTGTACATGGCAGCGACAGTGATGATCAAGATGACGACAGCGACGATATGAAGTTCAAGTTCGGAAGAGGAAGAAAAGCTCGAGCTGCGAAATCGTAGTGAGGGCGGCAAGATCAATTGTCTCTCGCTGGGAGTAGAGTGGCGTAGACTGTGCGGTGTTGGATAGGAAAGAGTGTGCGCGAAAGGGGTATCATTATGTTTCGACCGAACCGGCACACCAAGCAGCGTGCATGTATATACACCGTCGAGAGCCCAACTGCCTATCTAGCTATCTATCTAGTCATCGTGTTCAAGCTACACTCTCATGCAGAGGATCAACCTCACCATCCACCTCGGCCTCGACTTCTGCGTCTAACCCATCTCCTTCCTCCAGTCCATCCTCGCCATTCCCCTCGTCCAGCACCGCCACATTCCCACCCAGGCTCTTAACCTTGGCCTGGGTCATCTCATACACATACTGGCCCAGGTGTTCGAGCCCCGTGATCTCCGTCGCATCCACCTTGTCCCCGACCGCGCGCTCAGCAGGGAATATCTCGCCCGTGACAACCTCGAGGCAGCCGTCTTTGTTCCCCTTGGCCATCGCGACGTCCAGGCCCGGCAGGTCGTCGAACAGCGCGCGGCGACCCAGGATATACAGGCCCAGGCGCGCGCGCGACAGCGCGACGGTCAGCCGGCGCACGTCGCGGAGGTAGCCGGGGGTCTTGGTGCGCGTCAGGCTGAGGATGACGTAGTCGTTCTGCTCGCCCTGGTACTTGTCGATGGTCGAGACGGCGCGGGGCAGGCCGAACAGGCGGTTGCCTCTGCAGCGGTGCTCGAGGACGTCGCGGATCAGCGCGCGCTGGCCCGCGTACGCGGCCAGGATGGAGATGGACGACGCTGGGTAGCCCAGCAGCCGCATGTACTGGTACAGCGCGACGGCGTATTCGGCCTCGCCGAGGTTCTGGATGAAGTGCGGGGTTGGCTCGCGCTCGCCGGCGCTTTGGTAGTCGTCGATGTCGATGAATTGGTACTCGTGCGCGAAGCCGGCGTTGGCGCGGCTGAAGGAGGGGTGAGAGGTTGTGTGCGGCAGGTTGTGGAGGCCGGGGTAGCGCCAGCTGAAGAGCGCGGTCATGCTCGGGCGGCAGCGGCCTTGGGCGTCGAGCGTGGTGTGGGGCACGCCGAGGCGGATGAGGCGGAGGAAGAGGGATTGTTCGAGGTTCGCGTAGTCGCGGAGCGCGAAGTTTTGGATGACGGGCGAGTTTTGCAGGTGGTCGCCGACGAGGACAATACGTTTTAAGGGTAGTTCGCCGGTTTTGGGGTCCGGGTTTTGCATGGCGCATGGAATGAAGGATTCGATTTCGGTGATTTGGGCTGCTTCTTCCATGATCAGGGTGTCGTAGTGGAAGCCTAGGGCGGCGATCTCGGAGCGGCGGATGGCGGCGTGTGTGGATGTCATTGCGATGATGCGGGCTTCTTTGACAAGGAGGTGGTTTGCCTCGTGGCGGGAGTGGCGGAGGATCTCGAAGGGTCGGATGGCGTCGAGCTGAGTAAACATCTTGTCGATGTGGTATTGGCAACCTTGTGCTATCTCGCGACATTGCTCAACGGACGCTGTTGGTGGGAAGAGGTCGGCCACAGGCGCGTTGCTGAAGAACTTCTTGAAAGGGAAGGCTTGCGCTATAGTGGTGCCGTCGACATCCGCAGATTCGGCTTGTGCCCAGAAGCGACTCCAGGCAGGTTTGATGAACACCTGGTTGAAATAGTCTGCAGTCTCGCAGGAGTTGCCATGCGCGCCCTCTGCACCGATCGAGGCGGCAAGTCGGTTGACTTCACCAAGAACCACTCGTCGGTTGTCCATGAACGATTCGACACGACCAGCTTTCCCGAAAGATTCTTCAGTGTCAAGTTCCCCTTCACCATGTCCAAGTCGCAAGAGGTGCCTTGAATCAATGTCCAGTGCCACGATTTTCTGGAAAAGCTGGTTCAAAGCTTGGTTGCTATGAGCCACAAGCAAAATCCTTTCTTGAGGGAAGTTGTGGTAGAGCAGATTGATGAGCTGTGTAGCAACATCGGTCTTGCCAGTTCCCGGGGGACCCACTATCAAGCTCAGACCTGGTTGCGACCCAGAGACTAGAGCTTGAGCCTGTTTCGAAGTGAAGCGTACTTGGTTCTTCTTGTGCTGGTCTCCCGGGTACGGTCCAGTGTTGCGAGGGTGATATGAGGACACCTTCATGGTAGCGGCACCGGTGCTTTCTTGCTCCATCTGGTCTCGTCTTCGCTTTTTCAGGTTGGTAGAGGTCGACTGATCGGACTGAGAGCCCAAATGAAGAACATAAGGTGGTAAGGGTGCATGATCTCCATCGTGCTCGACTGCTTTGTCAGGGAAGCTTTCTTGTAAATGGTTCCAATCGAAGAAAGTGTCGAGGAAATCGATCTCATTGACCTTGTTATCGAGGAGAGGATAAGTTGCCCCCGACGGCTGACCATAACCAAGGTAGACCTCCTGCAACCACGCTGGTAAACTGGCATCTGAGACGGTCAATTTCTGTATGGACTCAAGCAACGGCTGGAAGTTATTCTCGCGACCAGGCCTGCGAGCAATTACGTTGATGTTCTTGTAGACGTCCGCTTTGCCAAGTGTGAGACGGTCTTTGTCAGCCTGGAATGCTGTCGGGTCAAGGTCGAGCAACAAGCGCCTCGTTCGTCCTTTGTGTGCATAGCCGTTCAGGGTGTCTTGATCTCGCAACGGTTTGCCTTTCTCGTCTTGCACCTGAACCACTTCTGCGGTGCGCAAGAGGTTTATCCCATGATTTTCCGGTCGGTCAGGAGCTGCTGAACCATTGGTCAAGAGGGCCGAGTCTCTTTCCACCGATTTGACTTGGAGCAAAAAGACGGTATCCTTGGGCCTCAGGCCTTCCCACTCGGATCGCACCTTGTCACCTAGTCTGCCCACATCTAGCACCACTTCGGCGCGGACATGACCTGGAACAGTCTCTCCCACTTTTGGCGGGGCCACATCGACGATTGCTGGCTTGTCGATGGGGATTGCCATTCTCGAGAAGCCAGTAAAGTTTGTACCGCTGGAGTCTTTTGACGGCTGGGGCTTCATCTTGCGGACGATGCTTTCCATGTCCTTCCGGATCTCGTAAAAGGCCTCGGCCTGTTGCAGCTGGAACGAGCGCCACAAGAAGTCGCTGAGGGTCAAGTACTGTAGATTGAGCTTTGGCAGTGCGAGGGGTTCTGTACTATCGTAAGTCTCGTTTTTGAGTAGTGTCTCATCGTACAGCGAGCGTTCAGTCGGCATGACGGAGATCTGTTGCATGGTTTCTTGAAGGTCGGGCACGGGAGCGAAAGTCGAGAGCAGGACGTGCAAAAAGAAGGCGCGACCAGTGACGATGCCAGCTGAAGGCGGGTAGGAAGTGCGTAAGTGGAGAAGCGAGCAGAGCTGTTCGAGCTCGAGATCGGACAGGACATCCAGGAGGGGTCGGAGCTCGTCTGTCTTGCTGATGGTGGCCAGATTGGAGAGGGCGAGAAGCTTGAGCTTGGAGTCGAAGTTCTGCAAAGCAATCTTTTGCAACCTGGCCAGGGACAGCTTGTGAGCTGCTTGGCGACTTTCCGAGACCTCACCAAAGTCATCGATGTGGAAAGCGTAGAACTGGTGGAAGAGGGCGACCAGGTCTCGAAGGAGGGTAGAATCTTTCTTGTCGTACAAGGCTGATAGCTTAAGCAGTGGCAGCACGTTGAGGTCTCTGAGCAGGACGACGACATAACGCCTGGTGGGCAGCTGGCTTATGAGGTCGATGAGGAACTCGAGGAACCTGGCACAGTACAGCATGTCTGATTTAGACGCTGCAGTCGAGTTCATCTTCTTAAAGAAATCCAACAGCATGTTGAACAGCCAGGCTCTTTCTAGACGGATGCGCAGCTTGGAGTCTTGATCGGCCGAGTCGAAGCGCTTTTTGGCCGAGCGCCAGGCCTTTCTCCTCGAGGGAAGTTGGTCGAGGAGGGCCTCCCTCGAGTGGTCGGAGGGTAGGTTGTCCCATATGCCAATGGAGACGAGCGGAGCGCATTGCCTGCGAACGACATCTTGCTCGAGCGATCGGAAGGCGGTGATGAGGAAGGCGAGGATGATGGAACGCGAGGAAGAGGCGGTCGACGAGTCCAGACTGAGGGACAGGATACGGCGAAACAGGGCCTCAAAGCGGTCTGCAGGCTCGGTGAAGGTGGCCCATGCTAGCATGCGCGTCTCCCTCTTGTGGTTGATGAAGAGAGCCAGCAGCAAGGCATGCTGGTTCGAGCACGACTCGTCCCAGGTCGGCCACAACAGCTTCTCTGAGAAGTGCAGGCTGTCGAGTCGGGCCAGCGAGGCACTGGCGAAGGACTCTGCCTCGAGGGTGGTCCATACTTTCGACACCACGTCGGGGTTGGCGCGTCTCAGGGACGACGACCACTGTGCCGACAACTCGTCCCATAGCGCTTCATTGCTGCTCATGCTGGCCGCGACACTCGGATTGCGGTTGGGGGTGTTGTCGAACCGAAGGGACGCGGTATCACCACTGACCACTGGCTACTAGTACTGACTGCTAGTACTGACTGCTAGTACTGACGAGTAGCAGCATTCAGAAAATTGTTGGCGGCCTTGATGCCTGGCATCTGGGATGCGGCCCCGGGGGCCCCCAGTTCAAGTTGTGCCAGTGAAGCAGCAAAAGATACTACTTGGCTGCGTAGTCTTCGCCCATGCAGTGTCTAGGCGCACCATGTCCATCACCAAGATCCCGTTGGTGTCGACCTATCGCCAGGTGGCCGAGGCAGCGACGCGATCCGAAGCAGCAGCGATCCTGGACCAGGTAGGCTCGATCCGAGCCAGCCACGCCGAACAGGGCCCAGCACACTCGCTCGCCATCGACACCTCCTTCCGAGAACTCTTCGTCGAGTTGATCGCCCGCCTGGACATCGACCAGGACGACTTCTCCCCCGTCTGGTCTCTGCTCGACGCCATCAATCTACTATGCGACCACGAACTGTGCGAGTCCGCCCTCGGCTTTTGGCTGGTCGAGGATCTCCTCGACAGCCAGACCATCCACGGCTGTCGCGAGGTCTTCAACTACCTCGAGTCGCGGCGAGAGCGCATGACCAAGGTCAACTTTGCCCAGAAGCACCTGCCCATCCTGCGCTGTTGCAATGAGCTCCTGCGCCGACTGTCCCGCGCCGAGGACACCGTCTTCTGCGGCCGAGTCTTCATCTACCTCTTCCAGAGCTTTCCCTTGGGCGACAAGAGCTCCGTCAACCTGCGAGGCGAGTTCCACCTCGAGAACGTCACCGCCTACGATGTGGACGAGTCGATGGACGAGTCGATGGACGAGTCGATGGACCTCGATGGCCAGGCCGCGTCCGCCGACGACACGGGCCGTCTGAACGAGCTCTACCCCGTCTTCTGGTCCCTGCAGTCCCTCTTCTCCTCCCCGACCAAGCTGTTCGATGCCGACTCCATGCAACAGTTCAAGGACGGCATGCAGAAGACCATGGCCTGCTTCACCGACGTCGCCCAGAACACATCACCGGCGACGGCCGCCGTGCAAGACCCCGACAGGCGAGGGCTGAAGAGAAAGCGAGGCGACGTCGATGGGGACCAGCCCGAACCGAACGCCTCGGCCTTCAACCCCAAATATCTCACCAACCGAGACCTGTTCGAGCTCGAGCTGCACGACATCGAATTCAGGCGCCACATGCTCGTTCAGGCCCTCATCCTGTTGGACTTCCTGCTGAGTTTGAGCGCGCAGGGAAAGGCCAAGCTCAGCAACATCAAGGAGAAGAAGGGCACCATGTCAGCGCTCTACGACAAGTACACCCTGTCCGAGGAAGACCGAACGTGGGCTCTAGACACGCGCAAGAACATCGAGCGATACCTCGAAGACGGCAACGGCACCGAAGGGCGATACTATCTCCGCATGGTCAACATGGTGCTGTCGAGAGATCGGAACTGGGCCTTCTGGAAAGCCGAGGGCTGCCCTCCAATCTCCCGAGATGCCGTCGAGCCGTCGGTTGAGCAAGAAACTCAGTCCTCGCTGCAGAAGATCAGCAACAGTGCCAACGCACCACTCCCCAGGCCAGCCGGAGCCGGCCAACTCGAGTTCTTGTCCAACACGGAGCCGCTGGAAGCATTGAAGAAGAAAAGACCACATATCCCTACGCTAGAGGAGTACTACAAGGGCATACAAACGGACGAGTTAGATCTGGATTTTGCCACCGACGACGAGAAGCAAGAGATTGAAGAGCGCCAGGCGGGCAAGCTGTGGAGAGCGTTGAGGTCTGCTCGCGGCAAGCGATTTGTGCTCTGTGAGGAGATTCGAAACGGCGAGAACCTAGATGCGCTGATCGGCAAGGTCAAGGACGAAGACGGGCAGGGGCAGGGGCAGGGACAAGCACAGCAGCAAGACACGCCAGAGCGAGAGCAAGGGCAAGAGCAAGAGCAAGAGCAGACCGGTGCACTTGCGATCGAGGTCGAGGCGGAAGAGGTCAAGCAGGAAGCGTGAAGCATGAGTTTGATGTTGATTTAGTGATACCCAATGAACCAGCACTTCTACCGTTGGAACAGCCAGGCTCTGAGGTGTTAGCGTGAAACGGCTGCAGGCAGTGACATGATTGCCTTGACTGCCGACGTTTCCGAACCACTAGCGTGAGGCGGGCGCCCCACCGCAGTCGGTGCTGGTCTTTTCCAGGTTCTTGCTTGCCGCAGCCTCACTGCCATCAGATCCAAGCCTCGTGCCTCGTGGTCGTGGTCGTGTGCCGAATCTGTTGACTCGCCCGTCGATCATGAGCATACCAAGTCCAGCCACAGGTCTTGCTACACCCACATCTCCCGACACTGCTGCTGCATTGCTCGCAGCTGCCCAGGCGGCGACGGCAGCACATGAGAACGATGCATCTAACCCAGTCCCGCTCCAGCTAGCCACCGACCTTCCCTCCTACGCCGAACCCAAGGCCGAGCATGGAGACGCCGACGGGGACGCGCACGCTGGCGGCGACTCGCTCGCTCCTCTTCCAAGCGCCGACGTGCTAGCACTACCAGGTCGCGTCGCCAAACCTCGAGCTCGAAAAAGCCCCGGCTCGGGCGCCAAGAGGACCGAACCATCCAAGAGAAAGTTCGTCTGTTCCTTCTCCCCCTACGGCTGTGAGACCGCCCTCAGCTCCAAGAACGAGTGGAAGAGACACATCGCCATCCAGCACCTGCAACTCGGCTTCTATCGCTGTGATGTCGGCCAATGCGCGCCCGAGAACAATCCCAACACCCCTCCCCACAAGAAGGTCTACAACGACTTCAACCGCAAGGACCTCTTCACCCAGCACCACCGACGCATGCACAAACCCGAGTCCTCGCTGGTCCAAGACCCCAACAGTCAAGACTGGCGCGCCTTTGAGGACAGCCTGGAAGAAGTCCGCAACCGCTGCTGGCACGAGAAGCGCAAACCACCGCAGCGCAGCACCTGCGGCTTCTGTGGCCGAGTCTTCGAAGGTGAGGGCAGCTGGAACGAGCGCATGGAACACGTCGGTGGCCACTACTCCCGTGACCTCCCCGAGGCATGCAAAGAAGAGCGCGAAGACGAAGATCTCACCAACTGGTGTCTCCAAGAAGGCGTCGTCAAAGAAGCCCCCAACGGCCGCCACGTCCTGACCGATCAGCCGGTCAGCTCCCTCGACCGGCCCTTCAACGCCCGCAACATGGACATGAACATGGCCGACGCAACGCCCATCAGCCCCACTAACGGCCACATGGACGCTCACTTCATGCCCATGGATGATGCACGTCGCCAGAGCTTGCACCATGGCGCTTACACGCCCGTCAATGGTACAGCACGGCCCGGTTCAAGCTCAGGTCAGCATAATGCTCCTCACCCTTTGCCGTCACCGTTGTCCTTCAGTTATGGGACCGTAATCCCTCCGTTGCCAGATTTAGACCCCATGCCTAATGATCATGATCATACAGATCGTCTCGAGGATTTGATCAACACCCTGATCAACCCCAAGAAACCGCGCATGTCGAAACGACTCCAGTGGAAATGCGTAAGTCTGCCACGACCACTAACCCCCCCGAGCTGGCTAACCCACTCCAGGACTGTGGTCTCGACAGCTCAGTCGACTTTGCCGAAGAAAACGGTGAAGACCAGCAAGCTTTCCACAACCTCGGCAAGATCTCCATCATCTGCAAGAACAGCCAATCGCCCTACCTCAAAACCAGCAAGACCGCTCAGTACGAGATCATCCCTTGCAACGAGCTCCATGGCTACATCGCCCGCGAGAACAAGGTCCCCACCAACCACAGTCTTCCACGCGCCGACGACACCACAGAGCAGGAGCCTACCGCCGAGACCGACGGCGACGGCGACGTCCCCGTCCAGGATGCTTAGTGCAGTATCCTCCTTTGACACTTCCGGCGTATGAATGGGACCATGAAGCAGAGGCGCCGAGGTACACTGTTTGACCGGAACCTGGGACAGGTTGGCTGGTCGGTCGGTCCGTCGGTTTACTGCTCGACGTGGACAGTAGAGTAGGTAGCTGCCGAATATTGATCCACTTCTGTACCATGTCGTCTCGCACCGCACTCAATTCGACCCGTTGCTGCAGAACGTGTTCTTGGTCCTACCCGCGGTACTATATGCCGCGACGTACTGTCCTTCGCCGAAGCTACGGCGCAGCTACAGCACAGCACAGCACTCCCGCAGACGGCCATGAGGTAAAACGCGCTCCATCACGTCCTTCGGTCCATTGCATGGCTGGTCACCGCGTGGACCCAAGTAGGTGCAGTAGCCAGCCAGCCAGTCAGTGAGTAAGTGAGCAAGTGAATAGTTGAATGAGCGACTAACTACAGTACGGGTCCAGACGGGCAAACTGCGTTCGTGCGGTGCACGTGGTATATACATCTACGATAGATGGAATGGGTATCTCAGTCGCAGACCCACAACGGGACAGATCAAACCTGCCATGTAATCCGATACGCTCCCAGACGCCCGTGCTGTGCTGTGCAATGCAGCGCTCGCTAACCAGCAAATAAATCACTAGCCATTGTTTAGAGGATACATACATACATACGTACATATATGCATTACATATGCATTACATATACTCCTCACCTGACATTCGGCCGTCGCCTCGCCTCGTCGCACCACGTCCCCGCATATCATATCATGCCCTTCTTCCCCTTTGCCTGTTTCTGCGTCGAAGCCTTGGTCATGTCAACCTTGGGCACCGCCGGGACATTGCCCAACTGGTCTCCCGGATCCGGCCAGCCGATCGTAGTCAACATGGTCGTGAATGTCGTCGCGTTCGTCGCGTGCTTGTCTTTCTTGCCTGCGTCCGCGTCGGCCGCCGCAGCTGGAAGCATGCTGTCGAATGTCGAGCCCGGGTTTGCGCGAGGTGGGGCGTAGGGGTTGGCGAGAGCTTGGGACTTGTAGGCTTCACGGGGTGGAGATGTTGGGAGCGAGGTCTCGTCCTCGTGGTCGTGGGCGAGACCGGCGTCGAAGTCGAAGTCTGAGACTTGAGTTTCTGGGCGAGGAGGTTTGGAGGGTTTGTTCTGTGGGCGGGGAGGGACGATGGGTTGAGCCTGTGCCGCCTTTGGGTTTTGCTGCTGGGAGGGCAGGCCTTGTTGCGCTTTACTAAGGCGGGACACGGCTGCGAGGGCGGCTGCTGAGGGTGCCGCGAATTTCGTCGGATTGGGATCGTAGCGAAGTGGGGTGAGCATTTGTGGGATCTGCTCGCGTTGGTCCTCGGACGAGTCTAGCGTGGCTGCGTCGTGATATGTAGCGTGCAGCGAGGGCGTGTTGTTGCGCTGAATCTCTGGCCTCTTTTCCGGCGTTCGGAAGGGTGAGCCGAATCCATCGATGCCCGTGCCCGAATCACGACGCCTTTGAGGCTCGGTTCCGCCGTATGGAGGTGATATGCGTCGTTGTGTGTTCATGCCTCTCAAAGGCGGGATGGCTGCAAGTGGCATGGCTGGCATAGGCGGCGCGTGGTCTTGATGCTCCTGAGCGAGATCGGGTGAGTAAATGCGGATAGTTTCAGGTCTGTTAGGATCGCTTACTGTTGATGGAGGGTTGTCGGAAGAGAACTGCTCCTTCTCGAAATCTGGCATGGCACGAGAGAAGTTCTCATTGCTCGAATAGCGCGCTACACGGCGTGCGGGTGTTACTGGAACATCTGGCATATCGTTCACGTAGTTGACTGGTACGTTATTGTTGGCGGGAGGTGTTGGCATCTTTGCGTTCCAATAGTCGGTACTATCGACTGTACGGGAGCGGCGATGAGTCGAGAACATGGACTTGGCCCGCGAGCGAGTTCGGCTGAGGAAGTCAGAACGCTCATTGCTGTGGCCAAAGTCTTTGATTGGGTTGGAAATATATGGTCGCGCACCCTGGCCTTCGACGTTGAGGCCACGAGTATTGACTGGCTTGGTGTGGCGTTTGGTATAGATGACCCACGCGAGTGTGGCGAGCACACCGACCAAGATACCTGGAAAGAAGCCAGCGAAGAATACGCCAGCAGAAAAGTTGGTTGTTTCTTTCTTTGGAGGTGGATTCGTCGAATCAATGCTTGATACAGAGCTTGTAGCAGCAGAGGTAGAAGTCACGGTAGCGCTGGTAGTGGAAGTGACCTTGGTGGTGGTAGCTGGCCCAGCCCTTGACTTATCCATGACACAGACATTTTGGCCGTTCTGGTTGGCACACGCGTAGCCGAATGGACAGCACAAGTCCCCACACGTAGGCAGCTCATCGTTAAGTCTCGTCGTGAAGAAGGGTCCTGCATTATTGCTAGCGTCCATCAGGGCGACGTCGCATGTGATAGGGCCGATAGCATTGCAGGTGTCGCCCTTTGGGCAACATATAGCCGAGCTCGACTGGTCTAAAGATAGGCAAGTCGTCTCTTTGCCGTCGCTAGGACCGCAGCAGAAGTCGCTCGGTAGGTTGGAGTCCACGGCTGAGCACGATACAGAGTTTGTAGAAGGACATGAGTCTTCTCTTCTCTCTAGCTTTCGCAGCGCTTCGGAAGGGTTGGCAACGGTGTTTCGATTCTGTACATATGCGTTGGCTGGGACTGCTGCCAGCACAGTCAGGGCAAAAGCCCAGTATTTCATTTCGACGTTTTCTTAATAGTATTTGAGATTAGCGATGAGAATATGGCTTGTTTTCTTGCAAGATATCGGAGAAGCGAAGACGCAATGGCGCTGACCAGCAGGCGGAGTCAGTATGGTTATGAGTACAGAGTGTAGAGTCGGAAATAGAAGCAGTGATTCAAGAACAAACGGGACAGAACCAGAGACACAAAGGAAAAGAATGGATAACAACGGAAACGGTCGCAATATTGGTGTCGAAGGGGAACAAAAGAGACCAGTCTTCTAGAACTTGTGTATCTTGTCGCTGTGGACGCAGACAAGGCCATGCTGTTCTACCTTGTATCAAACTCGTGACATCTCACGAAGTACCGTGAGAGATGTAGCATAGCCTCAGTTGGTGTTGGATACACACGGCAATAGCAGACCGAGAATAGCCAGTGAGTTGGCGCGTCTCGATACATTTTGATGGGGTCTGGATCTGCAGCGGAGTGCTGGCAGTATCTGAATAGATTAGAAGACGACGTCGGTTGGGTGTGACAGCGACGAAGATGAAACGAGCAGCAGACAGGAGATTGAATGGAAGAGAAAGGGCAGAAGCCCAGGCGCGTTGCAGATGAGGCTCATTGTCGTCGGTACTCGGCTTGTGATTGGCCAGGAGCAGGCGCGTAGCACTAATCCGTTTCGAGAAAAATGGCCTGAATAGATTTGGGTTTGGGCAGGTGCCAACTGCGCTCGTTTCCAGCGGTTCAGAGCATGAGATGCATGCCCAGCACATCACGCAATGATACTCAGGCGCATAGCGAGGCCGCAGGCCATCGTCAAACAGTTCGAGAGGATATCGGTAAGTCGAGTCGATGGCGATGGCGATGGCGATGGCGATGCGATGCAGTTTCTGACAAGTGCCTACCACGATAGACTCCAAGCGTCGTCCAGCAATGCCGATTCCAGCATTCAGTCCCTCCACTCGGCGGCCCGAACAACGAGAAGGGAGAATACTTCCATGAGCATGGTGTCCCCGGCTTCCTCTCACCTCGGACCTTCCGTCAGACATGGACCCAATACCAAGACTATCTCGTCAAGTCGATCAATGACCTATCTGCTGGCACCGAAGACGCCGGCAAGACCCCCTACAAGATCCATCTCGAGCGCAGCCGTCAGCCCGAACAAGCCTACTACTACAACATCGCCGCCATGGCGCACTTCAACTTCTTGTGGTGGGAGAGCATAGCCGACCAGAAAAAGGCCGTGCCCGAGAGTCTGCGCAAGGACATTGAAGAGAGTTTCCACAGCATGGACAGCCTAAAGAACGAGATGCTCGAGCACGCCGACGCCATGTTCGGCAACGGCTTCGTCTGGCTGATGAAGCAGAACATCTCCCAGGCCGGCATCGGCAGCCACTCCAACCTGCGCATCCTCTGCACCTACAACGCTGGCTCTCCCTACGCCGACGCCTGGAGAATGAAGCAGGACAGAGAGTCCAGCACCACCCTGAACATCGACGGCCACCGGAGACCCGAGATGACCAGGCCGCAGAACAGAGTCGGCTACATGGGCCCCCACTCGCAGCAGGCCAGGGAAGGCTACCACCTCGCCAACACTCTCGACGCCACGCCGCTGTTGTGCCTGAACACCTGGCAGCACATGTGGCTGCCCGACTACACCATCCTAGGGAAGAGGAACTACTTGGCTGCCTGGTGGGAGAGAATAGACTGGGACGTCGTCTTCCAACGCTACAACCACGCGGGAAGAATGGCCGGCAATGCTTACGGCTACCGTGGGTAGACCACCAAGACCAAAGAAGCAAGCTCGCACGCCAGATCGTCCAAGTTGTATAAAAAAGCGCATGTATAGCTAGATATATGAGGAAAGCCAGAGGCAAAAAGACAATTAACGTCACAACATCGCTCCAGTACCGCCGACTGTCGGCCGTGCTCTTTTGCGTGTCGTAGTCTCGCATCGTGAAATATTATCAGACACGGCTGCTAAGCGTGTGAGGTACCCACGAGCAGTATTACCCTTCGTAAGCCAAAAGCACGCTATTGTAGTCATACGTACAATCAGAGATCAGCAGTACAAGAGCATGAAAAGACCACAGCGTTCACGACAAGACAGAATAGAGTGCTGCTCCGTTGTAGGGATCGAAAAACATTGTTCTTTTCGTGCCATAACGGTGGTCGTGCGCTCATTCCGGTCGTGCGTCACTCAACATAAACGCCCTGCTTGCCCAACAGGGCCAAACATTGGATACATGTGCTCTCATGTCTGCTTTTGCTGCTGCACTTCACCTAGACGGCGGGAATACTGACATCCCACCTGCTGCGCCGTATCTACCGTCCTTGGCAAGGGCCAGGTTCTCATCCTCCAGGGTCTCTCGACCTCGACAACCCGATACGGGGTGTAGCATAGGCTGTTGCTTCCCTCGTTATTGGATATGCAAGCCCGTGTCTAGCCCCGCTCTTTTGGCGGCGTCCGGCGCAAGACTTCCCTCGATCCTGCGTTTCGCCGCTTGCCTCTCCTCGTTCGTGACTTCGTTCTCGTTCTTCTTCATGTCTGGACGGTGCGGCTCGACATGAGGGCTGTGACCGAGCGACATCCCGACGCGAACCTATCAACTCATTAGTACGTTCCAGACGAGAACAGGGGGATACAATGGGACTCACCAGTGTTTCCAGCGCACCATTGCTGTTGTCGACCAGGTCATCGTCGTAGACCATCCGACCAGGCTCGAAGAACAAGAGGATGGTGCTTCCACCGAACTTGAAGTACCCGAGTTCTTCTGCTCTCTTAACCTTCTCGCCCGCCTTCCGCGTGATGACTGTGCTGCCCACCATCATGGCACCAATACACACATACATGACCCGCCCGTGAGCAACAGAGTCAATGGGAACCACAACTCTGATGTTCTCGCCGTAAACATCCAGTGCCGACCGGATAGCCATCGGATTGACAGTGTAGTACTCTCCATCTATGACTTTCGGCGTGCCTAGCGTGCCATCGACAGGGATATGGAAGCGATGGTAGTCTTGAGGCGCAAGCCGGAAGATGCCCATACTACCACCCATGTACCTCTTCGCATCGAGCGGGTACGCATCACCAAGCAGCTTCTTGAGCGTAAAATCCCGTCCTTTCACCCAGATCTTGGTCGCTTCGTCAATGGTGTTGAAAACCACCGTTCTGCAGTCTGCAGGCGAAACAATGACCTCCGGTCTATCTGGCGCCGAGCACGGTCGAGCTTCCGGCTTGAGGGCGCGGTAGAAGAATTCGTTGAAATTCCGGAAATCTGAGGTGGGTAGGCGCACTTCGGACATATCTAGACGGTGGAAGTTGATGAAAGGTTCAATCTGAGAAACGGAAGCAGGATCGTCGTACTTTTTGCCTTGCTTGACAGATAGCGATTTGAGCATCTTCTTGATTCTCTTCTTCTCCATCTCTCTGCTGCCGAGAGCTTTGTAGAGAAGACGAATACCCAGTCGAACGTAGACCGACATGCGCTCCTCGTTGATCTGACCCGTGATGCGGTCTTGGACAAGAATGTTGGCCGAGTTGGCACCCAACTTGTACCCTCCGTAGCTGACTTTGTTAATGACTTTGGAGTACCACTTTCGTTGAGCTTGTGATTGAGTAACGAAACCACCCATGACGAGCGTGTTGACTGACCGCCAATCTTCACTGGCACAAGTTGCGATGTGGGTGATGATATCGGCATCTGCTCGTTTGTTGAGCTTCGGTTGATGGCAGATAGGGCATTCGCGGATCTCAATAACATGTTCCTCGCCGCTAGAATCTTCAGCTAGATCATCGGGGTGGATGAGTTCGCCTTCCTCTCCAGCAGCACCATGATCCATTACCGATAGAGCCGGCACTGCGCTCCGAGTGGGGTCTTCATTACTAGGTGCGCTCGTGCTCGTCTCTGGTCGTGGGGGATTGGCTACCGACGTCTCTCCATTGGGCACAGAAGAAGCCATGTGCATGACAGTCTTAACCTTGGAGGTGATAGAAGGCTTCATGGTTGTTTTCATCAACTGCTCTTCAAGGCATATGATGGCCTGATCGTATGTGAGGTCAGCCTCGTCAACCCGTTGGTTCTCTCCAGCCCAACGCTGGAAGAAGCCATTGATGGTAGACTCGCGCAGGGTTGAGCCTAGAGTGTCTAGCATGGTTGTCAACTCGATCTTACTTATCCGTCGGCTATCATCAGTATCGTATTGTTTGAGCATGGCTCGCCAGAACTGCTGCCTCAAAGCCCTATATGGAAGGTAACGAGCTTGCAAGTACAATTTTGGGGAGTGCTTGTCTTCCCATCTAGCTTGGTTTTGGAGTTCGAGTGGGACGGTGTACATTTGCATAGAGGGATCTTGCGGTGCGGGTGGTCTGTCCTCACTGTCATAACGGAACAGACTACTAGTAGTCGAGGGCGCACTGGTAGGGATGGGCCTAGCCGCGCTTGTAGGCGCGTTGGCAGAAGCGACTGAAGCGCCGTTGCCGTCCGAACTCGACTGAGAATCTCGTTGATCGAGCATGGGTCGACCACCATTAACACTCGACTGCGAATCACTTCTCAGTGGCTCGGGGCGGTCAAGCTTGTTGAGACCTTGAGATGAAGAAGATCTAGATATCGGCAAACGGAACTTGGATTTGCTCTGTGGCAGAGGGGGAGAATATTCTTGGGGTTCAGGCAGAAGGTAAAGACCAGTCTGAGGATCTGGCTCAGGAGCCGAATCGGTCAGTCTCTGGAGGGAAAATGCAGCCGAAGCGATGAAGTCGTTTCCGGAAAGCTTGTCTCTATCCATGATGCTGAAGGTTAACGAATAGCCAAGCTCATGTTTCAGGACCTGGAAGACCATCTTCTCGTTGTAGACAGGGTTCAGATTATGTCTGACGACCTTCGTCCTGAGGACCTTTCGACCCAGAGCTGTAACGACAAAGGGGTCGCAGTCAAAGGTTGTGCGGGTCATGTTCCTCTCTGGAGGCAGATCGGTGACCTTGAGTAGCTCCATGAAGACCATGCCCGAGATATCGCTATCTCTGCCCGAGAACTCGTAGGCGCGAACAGCTATGCTCTTTCTCCTCAGCATGCGTAGCTTCCTCTTCTTTTTCTTCTTGTCTGCACCCGAGTTTGCATCCGACATGCTGTCGGTTTCGACCTCGGCAAGGGAGTCTGCGTCGTCGTCATCGTCGTCGAGGTCGTCGTCGAGGCTCTGGTTCGATGCAAAGCGTGATAGACTACTGGCATCGTCTTCCTCTTCGTCTGCCATGAGCTGAGCCCTGAATTTCCTACGAATGTCTTCTGGACTAGCGGCGGGGTTGGCAGAGTCGATCAGCGAGAACTGCAACTGCACTTCGCCCGAAACATCATGTTTGCGCCCCTGGCCTTTGGATCTTCTCTTGGACTTCAGCTTGTACCACTTTGGCTCTGCTTGGATGCCTCCCCGCGAGAAGATGTCTTCGACGGCGATGTCGAACTCGCCCATGTAGTCTTTCCCAAATCGATCCTTGTCCCAGCAGACACATTCGAGCAGAGGAACGCCCGTCAGGGGCATGTCGAAGCATACTTTCCATTCTGGGTTGAGGTTCTTACTGATCGAGGGGGTGCTCTGTCTAGCTGTGCCTAGGCTGATGACGAGGTAAGGGTCACTCGTGCCAGACTTGTCCTTTGCCGCCAGATCCCGCCCTCGAATCACGTAGACCTTGAGGATGAGTGGCTTTGCATCGTTGGCTAAGGGCGCCGGTCCTTTGGCAGGGCTAGAGGCTCTTGAGTTCTTTACAGAACCGGTGCCGCCGTTTCTGTGCAGGTGGCTGACTCGGTGAGGAAGGATGTTCCTCATCTTGGACGCCATGGCGGCGGGCAAACTATAGATCGAGGCCAGTTAGCAGTGGCGGCAGGCAGGGCAGATTACTAGTAGTCGATGAGAGACCGGCAAAAAGGGACGCTCTGAGCACTACGAAAGGCGCAACAGACGTCCCGCATAAGAGGGTGTGGGATGGAATGCAACGTGTCTCGGTACATGTATCAGCCTACAACGTGAATAAAAGACGGGCTACCACGACTCGTGCCAGGGAGTGTTGGTGGGGTGCGCATCGTAGCTTATTTTAGGTTCAGTTACTGGGAAGGGGCGATCTATAGTGGGATACGCGATAGTACACCAGCTCGCCTGATGGATTATCGCTGACGACGACTGACATGCATTTTGATGCCGCAGTCAGTCACAGCAAATGACTTGCAGCTGAATGTCACAGAAAGGGTCTGCTCCAGTGACTTTAGGCTCGGCACGGCTGACCTGGTCTTGACTGCGCTTGCCCCTGCCGAGTGAACCGTCATGGAGACCGCCGAGCGTGCAGGTTGACTTGGTACAGGACTACAGATATCGATTCTCTGATGTTGATGGAGAAACAGTTGTAGGCAACGGCGCGGAGCTATATGTCCCATCACACCTGATGGTTGCTTCCAACCTTGACCGAAGAGACAGGGGAAATTTAGAGTAAAGGGTTCCTTGGAGGGGCTTATCGGGGTACAACCTTCTATTGTTACAGAACAGCATGCCAGTGCCAACCTCAGTCCTCATAGGCCATGGCTGTAGGCTCGCAGATGTGATAGATGGAGGTGGCCTCTCGATCTGATCGAGTTGCTGAAGCAGACACTTCCATATGAGCGCTTCACTTGTGAGTTCGGCATATCTCACGACCACGGACTGAGATACCATACAAGCCGAGGACCAAAGCATATGCACTCTTCATGTCGTGTTTCTAGCATGATGGTTGTTTGTTGGCGGCACTCACTGCATTCACCGCACAGGAAATCCAGGTCCACGACGATGATGCCTATGCCACTACGAAGAATTGCAGCAGAGTGCTGTTACCAGTACCTAGGTAGAATACCCAGGTAGAACAGAACATGGCAGATGTACCTCAAGTCCACTATACCGTTCCGAGACTAGTGCAGATGCGGCGATGGGGGTGTAAACAAGACTGGGACGTGCAGTTAGTACTAGTAGTAGGGTGCGCATTCACTCGCTCCCGCTGCACAGTGCCCACTTCCTGCCTCGACACCACACTCACTTCACCAAGCCCTCGCCGCCAACACACATTGGCCCTGTTCAATCGACCATATCATTCCTACCGGCGGTATGCGCCACCAACAAGTCGCGCGCTGACCGAGCTGTTTCTCTGTATCAGAAACACGAAATCCACGCGACATTCCACTCCCCATGACAGCTGTAATCACGCGTCCGCCGCTGCAGGTTTTGTCCATGTCACATATACAAGGTGGTTCGCGGAGGCACAGCGCGCGCCTACAGCAAAAAGAGGATCACGATCAACCTACCGGTGCTGCGACAACAAACGGGCAGAATGTCGCAACAGCTACCACCACCAAGGCGCAAACATCGGCAAGCAACACGAGGAAACGGAAGATCAACTACGACGAGGAGGACGATGGCTTCATGTTTTCGAGAGTGAAGAAGAAAAAGCCGCGTGCTTCGGCAAACGTACAACCAGAGGCCCCTCCATCTCTGCCAACCCTTCCAGAAGTACAGTCGGCCGCTCCTCGGTCGCCCAGGAATGCCGACAAGTCTCCGAAGCAACGCATGGATGAGCAAGATGCCGTTCCAGCCGTGCCGCCCAAGAAGCGCAAAAGGATGTCATTCTCAACCCCAGCACCAAAGGCCCAGCAACCAGTGCGAAGATCGAAGCGTTTGTCAACAGAAACGCAGGAAGATCGGGGCAGTCCGGTAAGAAGGTCGACACAAGATGTGCGGCCACAGAAGATACGGCAGGACAAGGCAGAGAAGCACAAGCCGCCGGCTGAGCAGAGTGAAGCCCCGTCCCGAGAGCAAGCAAAGGACAATTCGACTTCTGTGTCAGAAGAAGCACTGCCGCTTATGCCCCCTCCAGATCAGAGTCACTCTTCGACAAAGATTTCCTTACCTTTCGCCGACACGCCTGTGATCTCGAGGAACAAGGCGATGCGCGAGGGCAAGTCTGGGAAGGGAGAGCGAAGGAGTAGTCTCGGCCTTCGTGGTAGACGAGCGAGTTCCCTGATAGATTCGGGGACCTCGAATGGTAAGTTGTGCCATGCTAAAACCAGCACTTGAAGCTAACCGTAGTAGCTCTACCTCATACTGAAGTCGAGTCTCAAGACTTTTACAAGCACATCGAAAGTGATTTAATGGAGCCACGTAGGATGAAGCAACTGCTCACCTGGTGCGCGACGCGAGCCATGCATCCTAAACCACAGGGCACGAACTTCGAGGAGGCCAGCGCCAGGTCCGCTGCTCGAGTTATCGAGGAAGAGCTGCTCAAAGATTTGGCGAACAAGTCAGAGCTATCCGACTGGTTCAGTAGAGAAGATGCTCCTGAACCAGTAGTGCCTCTGCCAGAAAGGCCCAATCCTAAAAACACGCAGAACACGGAAAAGATTGTCGAGTTAGAAGAGCAGATAAAAAGGTAAGGCCAATCTCGTGAATCCTGTGGTCCAGCTGACACGTGCAGATTGCGCTCCGAAAAGACCGCGTTAGAAGCACTTTTGCGGCCACCATCGATCCCAGAATTGGCCCAAATAGGGAACGAACCTGACTCGAACATCGATCTCGAAGCGCTCTCCGACTCGGACGCCGCCATACTCAAATCGCTGAAGTCGACTCCCAGTCTCTCGGCAGATATCACTTCTCGAGTCAACAAGGTTACCTCTGATATAGGGCCGGCAATCGACGCTTTCGCAGACGGTGTGCATAAGATCAACCAGTACAGGATAGGAGCGGATGGAATCGCCAGCCAGGTGCTGTCCTTGTGTGCCGAGAAACTGGCTGATCGAGAAAGGGCAGGAAGGAGGAAAGCACTCGGTGTGGAGAAGGACAGAAGCCCTGGCCGTGACTTGAGTAGTGTACTGCGCGGCTTGAGCAAAGCAGAGAGATCATGACCACCAGAACGATGACGATTGTACGACAGCGCATGGACGTACAGAATGCTTTCTACCCCCCAGCAGAAGTACATCCACTCTTCAATGATACCCATTTGGACTTTAGACGTCGCCCTGGCGGAGCTTCCTCGCGCCAGCGTTAGTCGTGCTTACCTGAATGCAGTGCCGACCACCGCGCGTCAGCTTAGTTGTCCTTGTTCTTTCCCTAGCCCTCTGCCCTCCAGCTCGTGGCGTCGCGCCTCTTTTCAACCGTGAGCTACAACGCACCGCCACAGATTGCATCACTGCTTCTCGACCAGCGGTCGCAGATGAGGTTCGAAGCGAGACGCGCCCAACTTCGCGATGTTCTTGTTGTCGGTGGGCAAACCGCGCCGCCAAGTAGCCTCAAGCCTCTTTCCCGCGAGCATCTGTGCTTGGCCACGATGAGGTGGTAGGCGCCGTGCGCCACAGCAGTGCGATGACACGGGATGATAGCTCGACGCCGGTGTCATGTGCGGGCTGCAGCTCAAGTATAGATCGATAGGTAGGTAGGTAAGAAAGATGCAGCGACTCGAAGGATAGGTATATACATACTACTTCTGAACCCGAGGCATCTCGCACCGTACAGACCCATCTATCTCCTACAGATTTATCTCTCTCCTCCACCCAAAGCATTGAACCGCAAACAAGCACATCCAAGCAACCGCCCAAAACACGTTACATACTCAACCCAAGTATACTAGTACACTAGCACAATGCCTCTCATCTGGCACAAAGTAGGCAGCCGCACCGAAACACCCGTATCGTGCATATGTAACCCCAACACACGGCCAGAACATCGGTGGGAAACACGCCGGGACGGGCGTGCTAGCCAGCCGGCATGGCGTCAAGCAGAGCCCCTTCGGGTTCAGTTCCGGTCGGTTCTCGTGCTTTGAATGAATGTTGTTAGCAGGATAGTAGATTGCATGGAGGAAGGAGGATCAAGCTTGCTTCCAAGGAAGCCACACCCTGTCAAATGTTCAAGTTGGGAGGGTCGGTAGGAGTAGAGATTTGAAAAGTCCACGAATCATCACATGAGATCCTTGTCTGAACGACGTATATGGTCAATTTTGTTTCTTCTGAGCCCATAGCTTCATGCTGTTACCTAGTCGCTCCGTCGAGAAGTTACAAGCGCACAACGTCCAGCGGTAGCTTTACTGTTAAGTCCCCCCACGCTGGACCTCAATCAACGGCGATCTTCCCCCTGGGCTCGTCCGAACTATCCGCCGAACTCGTCGCAGGCGTCATCTTGGCCGTTGTCCCGTTGTTGTTGGTGGTGGTGTTAGTGTTCTCGTCCTCACTCCAATCGTCAGGCTGGTTCTCATCCCAATTGTCCAGCTCCTCTTCCACTGTCTGCGTCTTGTCGACCACGCCTGTTTCCAGGTCTCCCACGGCCCCAGATTCACCTAGACCAGCACCCTCTCCCAACTCCAAGTCATCCTCGTCGATGCCCTCTCCCGTCAGCGCACTGTACTTGGCCCTCCTCCGCCTCTCAATACTCCGCTTGTGATACGCATTGGCCAGGCCCAGAGCTGCTAGACTCCCGAGCACGTTCGCGAGCACATCCCAGGCGTCGAAGTCGCGGTCGTTCGGCAACAGACCCTGGGCGACCTCGCTGCCGGCGCCGAGCACGAGCGTGCATGCGATGAGAGTGACGTGGATGACGCGCCGGCGGGCGGTGTCGAAGATGAAGTAGAAGGTGGCGGTTAGGGCGAAGAAGGTGACGAAGTGGAGGGCTTTGTCGGACTGACGGGGGATGTAGGGAGCTGCGGCGGAGGGAGTCTGGGGGAGGGCCGAGTGTGGGAGGAGGCCGGCGGAGGAGGCGAGGAGGAGGATGAGGAGGAAGGCGACTGGGGTAGCAGTGGTTAGTAGCTGGAGCGTTGAATGTGGAGAGGGTGGGTGGCTCGGTGCTCACATGCAAAGGGTAGTCGTATGCGCATGGTTGGGTCGACGATGCGGAAGTAGTTTGGCTTTTGAGTCAAGAGAGGAGACTATGTGGTTGTGCTTACGAGCACCGCGGGCTGCAAGCTTCGTATTCTACAAGAGCATGGCCGAGATGCGAAATGGAGATGGACCACGTCGTCTGCTTTGTGTGGTGTTGTCGCCAGGTGCATTCGAGCTTGGAAAGCAGGATCAGGATGCTGGTTCCAGGCGAGGGAAAAGTGGCAGCGACCTCAGGTAGGTAGTCGTAAGCTACGGAAAGGACAATAGCCATCGTCGCCAGATCTGCACTTTCTAGGCATTGACACGCTAAAGCCCCGGCGGGTGCAGCGGAGCTCCAGTTGCCTTGCAGTGCAAGTCCGTCCTCGGGGCACTAGTGCCGTAGTCAACTTGGACCTCAACACTTGCGGTTGGCGAGTTCTGCGCATGCAACGGCAGTTGCGACGACGACTTCAACCATCAACCAGCCATCGAGTCCATCGAACGACGTGCTGCCACCATCGTCGCTGGCATCAGCAGCCTCGAAAGTCCATCTGCAACGACCTCGTGAGCGCGCTGCCGTCGCCCCGTCGAGCAAACTGGAGCAGACGTGCTGTGGTTCAGGTTGCGGGCGAGGGGCCTCCACTGGGGGTTGTCTGAGGCAAGGCCATGGCAACATGGCTGCCGGCATCCTCCAGCCACCAGCAGCACCACCACAAACCGCCAGATGACGATTATCCATCCTCTGCCTCCCATCACAACACCCTGGCCAAAGACATGTTCAATGGCCTGTTGCGAGCGCCATCTCGGTCACATACGCCCACGCCGTTGTCCGCCAGACTGCGCGCCCTCAACGGCGCATCCTCGACATCTCAATCGGGGAATGCCCCCGACCCCGAGCCAACCCTCGAAGACGACCCTCTCGTCCTCAAGTTCAAGGCCCTCTACGAAGAGTCCGAAGCACGCATCGCCTCCCTCTTCGACAAGTTCGGCAATGTCGCCGTCCCCGAGAAGCGCAAACTACCCGACTCCTTCGATGCGACCGAGCCCAACGCCTCCTCCTCGGCCATCCCTGCTATCGTTGCGCCCGATCCCCAATCTCGTCCCCAACCCTCGCAGCCCGCCTCGAAGAAACGGAAACTAGACGACGACTACGACGACTACGACGATGACGACGACGATGAAGAGGCCGACAGCGCCGCCTCCCCACTGAAGCACAAGGCCGCCAAGGTCCAGATCGTGTCCGATCGTCATGCCAGCCCCGTGCCGAGACCCATGCCTCCGCGTCGACCGTCGTCCGAAGCGAGTAAGAGCGAGGCGGCCAAACAGAAACAGCAAGAGAAGCCCGAGGATGCGCGCAAGAAGCTCGAGGAGGCCAAGCGCCTCGAGATCGAGACGGTCAAGAACATGTCGCGCCACTTCTTCTTCACCCTCGAGAATGACCGTGATGCCATGCTGGACCAACAGCGACTCGACGAGGCCGAGCGCCGCGCCGAGGCAGAGGCCGAGGGCAACGCCAAGGGCCAAAACGGGACCCACCCCACCCAGCAGCAGGGCAGTCTGAGCAATGCCAATCTGGGTGCAAGTAGTTTGACGCTGAAGAACTTGATTGCGAGGATAGATCAGTACCGGCCGACCGTCCAGGCTTCCGAGTCGGAGCTGCGCGCCCTCATGAGCGAGGTCCGCAAGAATCGGAGCAAGTGGGCCAGCGAAGACAAGGTCGGTCAGGAAGAGCTGTACGAAGCTGCCGAGAAGGTCCTCAACGAACTCAAGGCCCAGACCGAGCATTCGGGCCCCTTCCTGCAACCTGTCAAGAAGAAGGATGCCCCCGACTACCATGTCATCATCAAGGCTCCTATTGACCTGGGTACCATGACCAAGAAGTTGAAGCAGCTGGCATACAAGTCGAAACAAGACTTTGTCGACGACCTACACCTGACATGGTCCAATTGTCTCAAGTACAACAGTGCCCTCGACCATCCGATGCGGAAACATGCCCTGTTCATGCGCAAGGAGACGGATAAGCTGGTGCCCTTGATACCGGACATCGTCATCAAGGATCGAGCGGAGATTGAGGCGGAGGAGCGGAAGCAAAGGATCGCCAACGGCGACTTCGACGACAATGCCGAGGACTCTGACGATGATCAGCCAATTATGGCTTCCCGTGGGAGAGCCGCGCCCGGTCAGGCCAAGAAGACAAGCAAGACCTCTCAGGCTAGCAGGAAGACGAACGTCGTCGAGGGCACCCCGATCCCTGATTCGAAGCCGACCTTGTCGCAGATCAATACTATGTCGAACGGTGTCCGCGCGGATTCTGAGGCTGATGTGGGAAGTCAGGGGCATTCAACGCCACCGCCTGGCAACCTGACTCCTGGATTCGATCGAGGGGCAGGAAGCGTCATTGATGGTGCTAGTGAGATGCCGGACTCGGAGGTGCCCGGATTGCCTTTCGCCGGCACGCCCCCGGAAATCGAAGACGAAGAGTTCCGCCTCTGGAAGCAGAAAACGAAGAAGGAAAGGGCACAGATTGCTGCGGCACGTCACAAGCTCTTCCGCGGCGACAAGCTCAACGCTGACGAGGACGCTCTACTGAGGAGCAAAGCCGGCATGCGCAGATGGCAAAGACTTCACGATCAAGTCGGCGCTCCGTCCCTGGCAGACGCTGTTGAAGCAGCAGTAAATCAGAGTTCCGGCGGGCCCACTCTGGCCGAAGGCCTTGAACCCGAGGAAGAAGAATCCATGCTTCCCGACTACTACGACCCCGTGGCCGCTATGCCTGACCTCAACCCCAACCTGCGCTGGGAAACCGATGTTGAAGGCAATGTCATTGAGCAAAATGCAGACTATCTCCGCCTCTATCCCCGAGGACAGTTTACTGCCCCTGAGAGTAAACTCAGCCACAAGCTGTCCGATAACATGCGCCAAATTCAAGAGACGCGCAAGATCGTGTCCAAGATCGGTGTTGTGAAACAGATGCAGCTTCAATCGCAAGTCTACCAGAATCAGTTCACCAAGTATGAACCGGCGCCCTTCTACGAAGCAGATGTGAAGGATCACGTCATGACCGATGAAGGCCCGATGATGGCGCCCTGGGTGTGTAAGGCCGCGATGACAAGAAGCATTGGCGAGATATTCTTTCACGCGGGTTTCGAGGAATTTCAGCCCTCTGCTATCGAGTCGATAGCCGACATGGCGGGAACCTTCTTCCATACTTTGTGCTCAAATTTGTCGACCTACCTCACCGAAGAGAAGATTCCCATATCCATGACCACGACGGCTCCGGTTCCATCAACGCAAGCGACGCACGCCCAACCGAATGTGCAGAGGTCGGCGTCCCAGCCACAGTCACAGGAGACATCGCATAAGCTCATCTCACCGATAACCTCCGAAGACGCACTCCTCCACACGTTGCAAACCTCTGGTCTCTCTCTAAACGACCTACACTCCTACGCCAATGAAGAAATTGACCGCACCTCGGCGAAACTGAATACAATGTACGACCGCATGCGCTCACACTACGCCGATCTCCTGAAGCCTGCCATGAACGACGACACAGCAACCGGCTCAGGCAGTTTTGAGACAGGCGAGCAGTATACCAGTGGCGACTTCGCCGACGATCTGGGCGAAGACTTCTTTGGCTTCAAAGAGCTGGGTCTTGATAAGGAGTTTGGACTGGTCAACTTCTCGGTCCCACTACATCTGCTGCACAACCGGCTTAGTAGCGCGGCGAAACAGCAACAGGGCGACACGACCGATCCGACAGAGAAATTGTTCGTGCCCCCACCGCCGTACCCACGACTTAACGTGGAGAACATTGAGGGCGAAGTTGGGCTGGTACGCGAGTTCTTCAAGAAACGACTTAAGGAGAATGGAGATCGGCCGCTACCCGAGGATCTGGATCTGCCTGTCAAACAACGCAAGGGATACGGTCGTGCGCGAGTCCCCGCAAGTGGAAAGATTGGCGACGGCAAGGTGGGCGTTAGTCCGCAAAAGAAAGCCGCGGCGCCGAGCAAAGCCGCGCCCGCGAATAAGTTGCAGCTTCCGAACGGGGTGAAGAACGAGAAGAAGAAGGCTGCAGCCAATGGCGCAGATGGTGATGTGAGTATGGGTATGCTTGACGGCGATGCGGAAGAGACTGGGCCTCCAACACCAAGTCAACGGCAGGACGAAGATGACGGCAGCCCAGAGAAACAGACGCAGAGCCAAATGCAGAAAACGCCGAGCAAACAGCCGTCTTTCAAGGCTCGGCCGAGTGATGCGAGAAAGAACAGCGGCTTCCCTGATGGCATGGACGGAGACAACGACCCTGAGGGCGACGCCAATGGGGACGATGACGGCGACACCACCATGAACATGAACGGCGACTTCTCGTCCTTCGTCAACGGCATGGATAGCCCGCCGCCTAGCGCGCATGGGAACGAGCACCAGCCTGTGAGCGAGAAGAAGAAGAAGGGCAAAGGGAAGAAACAACAATCACAGCAACAACCGCAGCAGCAGCAGCGTCAGCAGAGTCAGAGCCAAGACGAGAACGGCCATGCGGATGGGGGGATGATTAGTCCGGAGAGCCTGTGAAGAGCTTCCCAAGTCCGCACCTCGCAGGGCTAGGGATGTATGCTGATTGTGATTGGTGTTGGTGTTGGTGTTGGTATAGGTGTCTGCGCCCCCGAGGGGAGTTAATGTGAAACCGGACCCAAGCGAGCGTGCGTGCATGCATGAGTGATGAGGCGAAGCAAGCTAAGCTGGAGATGAGAATGAGGACGCGAATTTGATCTGCACGAGTTTTCTTTTGGGAAGTTTGCATACTGTGTTTCTTACGGATGGGCTGCTCCCTGCCACGCCGGGAAGTGTGTGGCCAGGTTGAGTTCAGCGGGCGGGCAGGCAGGCAGGCAGGCAGGCAAGGGTTGGGCAAGGCTACTTACTACTGTATCTATCTGGTCTGGTCTGGTCTGGTCTGGTCTGGCCGACTCATTTGGACGTTGAGGGCGGGTCGCTCGGCGTTCTGACTGACTGACTGACTGACTGACTATCTATCTATCTATCTGTGTGTCTATCGATTTTATCTGTCTTGGGATGGTGTGTAAGGAGGCAGCTTCGCCATGTTACGGAGCTAGCTTGGCGCGTTCGTTGGGCATGTTCTGTCTGTCTGTCTGTCTGAGACGTCCGTCCGTCTGTACGACGGATTGAATTGGATTGAATCGATTGCGTAACTCCTGTTTGTCTGCGTTGCGGGTTTGTGTCTGTTGTGCTTTCTCCTGCGCGGCGTGCTCGCGGTGGGAAGTGGGATATTATCTGTTCTGTCCCTGGGACGTGACTTGACTTGACTTGACTAGACTGCTCTGTTCTGTTCTATTCTGTTTTGTTTTGTTTGGTTTGGTTCTGCTCAGGCGGTCCTGTTCGAATGCGTGCTTTCCTTCATTCATAATGATTGGGTTCTGATGATGCTACTGTGGCTACTCGAAGGATAGTGCCCGGCTGGTGCAGTCACTGTCCGCGTGTTCACTATGCTCGATGGCCTAGCGTCTAGAGTGTGTGTCGCGCGACTCCCTTGTGTCTGTCTCGGGCAAGGAGGCAGGGTTTGTCTTGTGGGTTCTCGCCTTGCGTTGTGCCGAGAAGTCCAGCTTTAGTCGGTCTCGTGTTTGGGGAGAGGGATTCTGCGCGCCTGCCAGCGACAGTGCGCTCGACGGGCAATACTTGGTCGAGCTGTGAGTTGATCCATGACGGCGACGGATGCGACTCACTGCTACTGCGTCTGCGTGGAATGAGTAAGGTCCATTTCAGGGTCCCTTGGTGAATTCGCCTGCATCTGCGCTTTTATCGCTTCCTGTAACCACAGTTCTCTTGCAGTCTGGTCAGGTATTCCTCTCGCCGTCTGGTCAATTCGCATTATTGCCATTGCTTGACGTACCTATCGTCTTTTCGAGGCCGGCGCTAAACTGTCATCTGGTAGACCGCCGCGCTTCGTGCCAGGCAGACTACTCGTGCCGATGTCATTGGTCTCTGTACTCACGCGGCGATGCGGGTACGTCTCGCTTAAGCCCTCGAAGCAGTTGCTCGGGACCCAGATCTCTCCGTTGTGTGGCCCGTCGTCCGTACAGCGGAAGTAATCGTGCTCGAGAGCTTGAGCGGCAGTCAGGCGCTTGTCGGGGTCGTATTCGAAGAGTTTGTTGAGAAGGTCGAAACCTAGCTTGCCCGGGGATTTCTCGGGGAGGTATTGGCCGGCGCGGAGCTGGTGGTTGTACCATGTCTCTAGGCCTGTGGGCTGGTTCTGGACTTGTTGGCGATGAAGCGCGGACTGAGAGGTTGGGTAGAGGCTTGGTGGGATCCCGCCGCGAGAGATGATGAGTTGCTGGAGTTGTTGGAACTCTGGCATATAGATTAGGCCGGGCCAGTCCTCACGCCTGGGCATGCCGAGGATTTCGACGATTTTCGACATCTGGTTCCGCTGGAAGGGAACTGTTTTTTTGCTGTCCATCTTTGTTTCTTCTCCTTTGAAGATGGGCCTGAGGGACAGCAGTTCGGCGAAGATGCAGCCCACGGCCCAGAGGTCGATTGAGGCGGTGTAGTGGCGGGCACCTAGGAGGAGGTCAGGAGACCGGTACCAGATCGTGACGACTACTTTGTCGCCACTATAGAGGGAGGCAAGGGGCTTGTCGAACCGGCGGGCTAGACCTAAGTCGCCTATGCGAACGGCGCCGGAGGATGTGACCATAATATTTGCGGGTTTGAGGTCACGATGCATGACCCAGTTCTGGTGGAGATAGTGCAGACCATTGAGGAGCTGGAAGAGGATGGATTTGATCATACTGGCGGGTATGGCTCGGCGGGGTGGCTGGGTGTGGTGGTGGATGACCTGCAAGAGGTCGTGCTCGCAGTACTCGAAGACCATGAAGACACATTTGTCTTCCAGAATGATTTCGACAAGGTGGATGAGGTTTGGGTGAGTAAGTTCTGTGCAGAGGGACATTTCACGGATGGCAGACTGTGAGAGACCGGTGTACTGAATGTTGTCGCCTTCCTTCTCCGGTTTGAACTTCTTGATAGCATAAAGTTCTTTGCCTGTTGTTGGACCCGTGCCATCAGTCTTGGGGTTACGTTCGACGGCTTTGTAGACTCGGCCATACGTCCCACTACTGATGAAGCCAACAATGTGGTACTTCTGGTTGATTTTTGTTTTGGAAGTGTAGCTGTTGCCTGGCTGCCGGCGGCCCATTCCAACGCTGTCGAAGGCGACATGACCTCGCTTTTGATATTGCTGGGCCATTGAGAGGCCAGGCACGAGCCGAGACATGGCGATGGTTAACCCGAACGAAGGGCCTTAAGCTTCACGAACTGTGGTTCAATGCTGGGAAACAGATGCGCTCTCGGGTGACCAGAGCAAGCAGATATCAAATGATCAAGGTTGTAGTCTACCAACCTTTGACATCGAAGCGCATTCTCTCATGCTCGTGCCCTTATGGCTTTGCCTACGAGCATCAGTAGCCCAGTGAGCCTTTCGGTGGTGCTTCACGCATGCAGTGATCCGCATTATGCAAGCCGAGAGTGAAGCAATCGTTGCTTTCGAGGTGATGAACCATTAGGACACACGACTCAAAATTGCCAGAACCGGAAGCCACCTGCACGAGGTGGTGGTGGTGTGTGTGGTCAGGGGTTTGTGTCGGGCCTTTAGAGGCCGACACTTGCCTACTGACACGTGGTTTCTGGCGGGGTGGTAGCCGCTACGTAATGAATGTTTACGGGCATCCTCAGACACAAAGTCTAATGCAGAGCGCCTAAACAAGGTATACGAAAGCCTTTGTCCGCGCACACCTCTACCCTGCTTATCCTTCCTACACCCGTCTGGTACAGCCTATTCAGCTATAATCAACATGGCCGAGCCACATCCTACACCGAGCTCTGCAATGAAAGCAGTGGCAGAGTCAGAGTCCGAAGGTGAAGAGACCACAGAGCAGACCGCACAGGCTGGTGAGACTGCAGAGTCTAGCACGTCGACTGCAACTGGAAAGAAGAAGAAGAAGTCCAAGAAGGCCAAAGTCGCTTCTGCACTGGGCATGGATGCCGACTCATCGAAACCCGCTGCGAAAATGTCAGATAAGAACATTGAGACACTACTCAACAACAATCCCGCTCTCAAAGGCGAGCTGGCGAGTGCGCCGCCTGGGAAGTCTGCAAAAGATGTACTTAAGAACATGAGCTTGGATGAGCTGCTGACCGGCATGTCGTTGACTGGCAAGAACCAGAAAGATATGGCTTCCTTCAAGTTCTGGCAAACTCAGCCTGTGCCTCGACTAGACGAGTCTCAAGCAGAAAGGGCCAAGCTGCCGGACGGGCCAATCAAGGAAGTCACTCCAGATCAAATCCCCCAGACCCCTGCGCCGCTCCCTGAAGGCTATGAATGGGTCGAACTTGACCTGACCGATGACGAGGAGCTCAAGGAGGTGCACAACCTCCTCAACCTGCATTACGTCGAAGACGACAACGCCAGCTTCCGCTTCAGCTACTCCAAATCTTTCCTCGACTGGGCCCTGAAAGCTCCTGGTTGGCGGAAAAGCTGGCATGTTGGTGTGCGAGCCAAAGGTAAGAGCCGTGTCTTGGTCGCCAGCATATTTGGCATACCTACCCGACTGCGTGTTAGGGACAAGCCCGTAGATGTGGTCGAGATCAACTACCTATGTGTACACAAGAAATTGCGGGCAAAGAGGTTGACTCCTGTTTTGATCAAAGAGATCACGAGAAGGTGTAACCTCGAAGGCATCTATCAGGCCATCTACACGGGTGGATCAATATTACCTACCCCGGTGAGCACTTGCCGTTACTTCCACCGACCGTTACAGTGGATGAAACTATACGAGGTCGGCTTCTCACCATTGCCGCCCAAGCTGACACCTAGTATGATGGTGAAACGGAATCGAGTTCCAGAGAAGACCAAGACTCCTGGTTGGCGAGAAATGGAGGAGAAGGACATCGATAACGTGTCGAGTCTGCTATCCAGGTACCTGAAGCGGTTTGACTTGATACAAGACTTCACGCGTGAAGAGGTGGAGCATTGGTTTCTGAACCGCATCCAAGATCAAGCAGACCGAGTTGTGTGGACCTATGTGGTCGATGATGGCAGCGGTTCGTTGTCTGACATGGCAAGCTTCTATGACCTGGAAAGCACAATCTTAGGTGAGGCCGGACAGAAACATTCCAAGATCAAAGCGGCTTATTCGTACTACTACGCATCGTCTACAGCATTCGAGGAAGGAGAAGCTGGGTTCAAGGACAGGCTGAAGAGTCTGATGGAAGACTGCCTAGTGGAGGCCAAGAATGCAGGCTTTGACGTGTTTAACGCTCTCACATTGCTGGACAATCCACTCATCCTCGACGATCTCAAATTTGGCGCGGGCGATGGTTTCCTGCATTACTACCTGTACAACTGGCGGACAGGAGCGATCAAAGGTGGCGTGGACAAGCACAACGCGCCGGATGTGAATGCTAGAGGAGGCGTGGGTATGGTCATGCTGTGATAGGATTACCGTAGCTTTCGAGATAGATAGCTTATTTACTGCTATCACCTCCAGTCAGAACTACCCTACGCTAGTCACGTCTACTTTATGGTCATCAACGCCGAAAGTTGCCTACCTGAGTATTGACAACGGAGTTGGTGGGGAAGGTGGCGTGTACTACTAAAACGGGGTCGTACTGTAGGTGGTGCTATGCTGCCTTGGTGCCTTCGCTATGGGTAGGTAACAACAAGAAATGCGGTGCCAGTGTGCGAGATTCATAGGACACGGACCTTTAGTGAAATTCACAGCTGAGACGTATCGGGACAACAAACCTCACGCGTTCATGATCTGGACATTTCACCTTCGTTCTTCTACGCAACCCAATCTGGATACTTGAACGGCGAACTCCCCATCTTTTCCTGCCCGCGTCGGGTCTACTCTAGTTAAATTACGCGTCAGGTCAACTCCTCCAAAAATAATAATTTTGTTCATGCCAACCTGAACTCGGCCCTCGACAAGACCATCTGATCGAACCACACCGACGAGATGTCTGCACTCCACCCGGAGTTGCAAGGCGCATTGGCTCAGCTTTTGCAGGGCCTCAACTCGCCAGATAATGAACTCCGAAGCAGATATGAAGAGTCGTTGGCAAACGAATGGCAGGCACAAAAGCCAGATGCCCTGCTGATGGGCCTGGTGGAACAAGCCCACTCTTCGCCAGATGAGAAGGTAGGTCAGGCAGTGGTGACGCACCCCGAGCAGTCTGTTGACTGGACGTAGATGCGATCTTCTGCCGCTGTCATCTTCAGACGAGTCGCCTCCAAGGCCAGGAAAGACCCGACCACGAACGAGAACAAAGAACTATTTCTCACCCTATCGAACGATGCGAGAGTGCCCATAAGATCAGGCCTGCTGCAGTGCTTGGCCACCGAACAGGTCTCCCACGTGAGGAACAAGGTCGGCGACGCAATTGCGGAGATTGCGAGACAATATACAGACAACGGAGACGCCTGGCCCGAGCTATTGGGCGCCCTTTTCGAGTCGAGTCAATCGCCAGACTCGGCTGTGCGGGAATGCGCCTTCAGAATATTTACTACTACCCCGGGCATCATCGAGCGTCAGCATGAGAACGTGGTGCAGGAAGTCTTTGGCAAGGCCTTCCGGGACAACAGTGTCAACGTATGTATGCTCCTCCCGCACCGACATAGTTACTGACCAGAATGCAGGTCAAACTGGCCGGCATTGAGGCTTTCGCATCCTTCTTCAACTCCATCACCAAGAAGGCACAATCGAAATATTACCCTCTAATCCCCGAGGTCCTCAACGTCCTACCCCCACTCAAAGAAGCCAACGACCAAGACAATCTGTCCAAAGCATTCGTATCTCTGATTGAGCTGGCCGAAGCAGCCCCCAAGATGTTCAAGCCTCTGTTTCCCAACCTGCGACAGTTCAGCGTATCAGTCATCCAGGATAAAGAGATGGACGACCAGATCAGACAAAATGCTCTCGAGCTCATGGCCACCTTCGCCGAGTTCGCTCCCAACATGTGCAAGAAGGACCCCTCCTTTGCCTCTGATATGGTCACTCAATGTCTCAGCCTCATGACCGATATTGGCGTCGATGACGATGATGCGGCGGAGTGGAATGCCCAAGAGGATCTGGACGCCGAAGAGAGCGATCTCAACCATGTTGCTGGTGAACAAGCCATGGATCGACTGGCCAACAAACTCGGTGGAGAGGTCTTGTTGCCAGTCACCTTTACCTGGCTGCCTCGCATGATGCACTCCTCTTCATGGCGAGATCGCCATGCCGCTTTGATGGCTATATCTGCCATCTCCGAAGGCTGTCGAGATCTCATGCTAGGCGAGCTGGACAAGGTCTTGGAGCTCGTTGTACCAGCTCTGAAAGACCCCCATCCTCGTGTTCGATTCGCCGGCTGCAATGCTCTCGGTCAGATGAGTACCGATTTTGCTGGTGCAATGCAGGAGAACTACCACCAAATAGTGCTTAGCAACATTATTCCGGTGCTAGAATCTCCCGAGCCTCGCGTCCAAGCCCATGCTGCCGCAGCTCTGGTCAATTTCTGTGAGGAGGCTGAGAAGGCTATTCTCGAACCATATCTAGACGCCCTTCTTGGACATTTGCTTCGACTGCTGAACTCGCCCAAACGTTACGTGCAAGAACAAGCCCTCTCAACCATCGCCACTATAGCAGATTCGGCAGAAAGCGCGTTTGTCAAGTATTACGACACCCTTATGCCGCAGCTTTTGACACTCCTACAAGGTCAACAAGATCGAGACTTCAGACTGCTGCGTGCCAAGGCCATGGAGTGCGCTACGCTAATCGCTCTCGCTGTTGGCAAAGAGAAAATGGCCAACCAAGCTCTCGAACTTGTGCAGACTCTTGCCGCCATACAAGACAATATCACCGACAGCGATGATCCACAATCGCAGTACCTGTTACATTGCTGGGGCCGAATGTGCAGAGTGCTTGGCATCGACTTCGTGCCCTTCCTAGATCGAGTAATGCCGCCGTTGCTAGCCTTGGCCTCTGCCAAAGCTGACATCCAGCTTCTCGAGAACGACGACGAGTTGATTGGCGAGGAAGATGGGTGGGAGCTAGTGCCGCTCAAGGGTAAGGTCATTGGCATTAAGACACAAACGCTGGAGGACAAGAACACAGCAATCGAGCTAATCACCATCTATGCTCAGATTCTGGAGAAGGACTTCTCGCGATACGTGGAGGAGATCATGAGCAAGATCGCTCTGCCGGGTTTGGCATTCTTTTTCCATGACCCTGTCCGGCTATCCTCAGCAAAACTCGTACCCCAATTGCTCAACTCTTACAAGAAGCAGTTTGGACCAGCATCTCCGCAGCTGGGTCAATTGTGGGCAGCGACCGTGGAAAAGGAGATCGAGATCCTAGTTGCCGAGCCTGCCATCGAGACACTGGCAGAAATGTACCAATGCTTCTACGAAAGTGTGGAAGTTGTTGGTAAGGGATCTCTGACCTCGGATTACATGGAGCGCTTCATCTCGTCGGCCGAGTCGACATTGAAGGAATACGAAGAGCGCGTCAAGCTAAGAAACCAAGAAAGGGCTGAGGCTCAGGTAGATGGCGAGGATGAAGACGATTCGATGTCTTTGCAGTACGCCATTGAAGACGACCAAACTCTCCTATCGGACATGAACAAAGCCTTCCACACCATTTTCAAGAACATGGGACCTGCGTTCTTGCCTGCGTGGGAGAAACTCATGGCATACTACGACAGATTTATCACTTCCGAGGATCCTACGCAGCGACAGTGGGCCATTTGTATAATGGACGATGTGCTCGAGTTCTGTGGCCCTCAATCATGGTCATACTCTAGCCATATTGTGCAACCTCTCATTAACGGTATGCAAGACCCCAATGCGGCCAACAGACAAGCTGCAGCGTACGGCGTTGGCATGGCTGCTCAGAAGGGTGGCGCCGAATGGTCAGAATTTGTCGCGGCAAGCGTCGAGACATTGTTCAACGTCACAAGAATGCCAAACTCCAGAGGTGACGATGAAGTTTTTGCAACAGAAAATGCTTGCGCGGCTATTGCCAAGATCCTGCAGTTCAACTCACAGAAAGTGCCGAATGCTCAAGCCATCGTCGATCCGTGGTTGGACACCCTGCCAATCGTTAATGACGAGGAGGCCGCACCTTATGCATATTCGTTCCTTGCTCAATTGATCGACCAGTAAGTCATCCTGTAGCCTTTTGTCAGGGCGCTGCTAACATAGATTCACAGGGGCAACGATGCGGTCCGCAACAAGTCGCAACAGGTTTTCCATAACATCTGTCTTGCCCTAGAGGCCGAGACTCTTCAAGGTCAAACAGCGAAAAAGGTGGCTGACAGCGCGAGGACCTTGGCCACCTCGACAGGAATCAACGGTGACGAGATTCTGGCGCAGTTGAGTCCCGATGGTCAAAACACAGTGAAGAGCTTTTTCTAGTAGAGACGTCTGGAGCGCTTTGACTTTACTACAAGCGATTGCAGGTGGCAGCTCGCCTGAACAGCCACGCCTGTGTTGGCACTTTAACTCTGAGAGCGCCAGTACGCAAGCAGGACAGCTTCGCTGGCTAGGCGGCGATGTCAGAGTCATCAAGACATGACCGGGTACTTGACTTGAGTTCAGAACAGAGGAGTATCAGATGATAGAAGCGGCTTAGGAATCAGATTAGCAATAGCGAGCGGATGAGCATTTTCCGGCAGCTACACCATGGCGAGAGGCAAAGAGACCAGTATACCAATGTCTAGAACAGTAAAGACGGTATGGAGGGCGTGAGGGCAATAGCGTTGTAGAGAACCGTCTCACGCCTTGGCTTGACAGTGTGCACCTCAACCAATATCACTACTGATACAACCTCGAGATCACGTTGCTTGCCCGCTGGTTCACGTTGAGCATGATTTCCAATCCGCGCTAGCACTAACCGAGATTAGTGTCGCTGTCGCAATCGTCCCGGCAGCCAATGACGAAGATGGTTCTGCGGTCAAAATAAATCCATCAAACAGCTGGGCGAGAGACTTTCTTCGTGGCAACAAGCGTGCACGCATGAGGTGCTCGGAGGTGGAGGGGTTACCTCATAAGTCTGATGAAAGTCATGGAAAGATTTCGTGATCCGTTTCTGGGCGGCCTTTTGCATAGAGACATTTAATTTCGCGCATGCTCGACACTTTGCCGTCCCTCTAACATACCACTTTAACGCAAGCTACACCAGGACTACCATATACCACATACCACACACTACTCAATCAACGTTCACCATGACTGACCGACCAGAGCCGTAAGTGCGCCCACTGTGCCGTCAACTACAGCACTAACCACTAGCAGCCTCCGTCTCGGCAGCGTTGCCCCCAACTTTAAGGCAGAGACCACCGCAGGTCCCATTGACTTCCACGAGTTCATCGGCGACAAATGGGTAGTTCTCTTCTCGCACCCCGAGGACTACACTCCAGTCTGCACGACTGAACTCGGTGCTTTCGCAAAGCTCGAGCCAGAATTCACCAGAAGAGGCGTCAAGCTGATCGGCTTGTCTGCCAACACCATTGAGAGCCAC
>Ga0066648_10000118_pt1 | contig 51960 bp, 39 predicted proteins | sample CryGeyCG12114_NA_FD_59537 | JGI IMG/M metagenome (GOLD analysis project Ga0066648, IMG submission 59537) | Groundwater microbial communities from aquifer - Crystal Geyser CG19_WC_8/21/14_NA | ecosystem: Environmental > Aquatic > Deep subsurface > Groundwater | place: USA: Utah: Grand County... | reverse complement strand
CGCCGCTCCACATTTGTCCGTGCGTCAGGCAGGCATGGCAGGCACGCGACCGGCGAAGAATCTACACCCGAGCCATTATCCGAACCCGCATGTGTCAGCTTCAAGTCTCTTGTCTCGAGTCATGTGCTTCTCGAGAACGAGGCACAGTGTTACCATGTGGTACTGAAATCTATTATGATCTATTATAATCTATTTTTGGTCGGCTGACGCCCTGCGATCGACTCCCGAGATGTCTCGGTCGCCCTCTTCTCCCTCTGAACGTGGATCTTCGTGCACGACGCTAAGAGCACGCTCATCCTCTGCTGAGGGGGAAGGGATCAAGGTATCCTCCCCAACAGAGGAAGACGATCTATGTCCACTCTGCGATGAGTCAGTGCCCAGCCATACGCTGTCTTTTCTCCTCTTACCCTCAGCCTCCCACCAATGCGCACTAGTTGCTCGACTTGGATGGCCCGAACCGGGGTCTCTAGAAGCACGAGCACGAGCACTCCCCCCTGCCTCCAAGTCTGGCCCCGCAGCGATTGAGTTGTTCCTGGAATTGTTCGGTGACTGCCGGTCATGGCCAGCAAATGAAGCGCGCAAGCCATCCACAGAGAACTTATGGCCCTCTGGTATTCGTCGCCATGGCTTCTCCCGCCACGAAAATACAATGCAGTCAATACCAGCCTGAAGACTTAACATGCATGTCCCCACGATGCTCACCCCAAATACAGGGTGCATGACGTAGTAGTCACTGTACTGAAGACAATGTGACACGAATGGAATGGTCCACATAACGAGGTAGATTGCCGGATAAACAAACATGTACCGTAGCTGTTTTCTGATCGCCTGGCGTGTGCGTCGGAGCGGATCTTTGGCCTTCGCTGGCGGTGCTTGATAGGCCCTGGGCAGCACCGTTTTCTTTTTGCCAACTTCGGCTTTCTCTTGCGCCTGGACACCTGCACCTGTTGTATTCGTCATCGTGTCGCCCGTGTACTGAGAGTCCATAGTCGCAGAACTCGAACCGTTCCAACCGTTCCAAATCGATGGCGACCCGGCATCATGCTGACGAAATGAGCTTGGGGTGCTAGGTCCACTCGCTACACCTTGGTTCCGTGGATCCTGTGACGTCCATGCGAAGTCTGCCGCCTGAACGCCTGGCTGCCCCGCCGATGCATTTTGGAGAGGCTTGGAGGTAATGAAAGAGACCTGGTCCCAGGGGTCGAGCGCTATCTGAGGATTTTCCTTGTTGTTGTATGAGTGGTTGGATCTAGACATTCTCGGTCTCTCAATAGGTCGATCAGGTTCATCAGGAGCAATCCCGTCCTCCGATAGTCGTCGGGATGAACGCCCCGAGCTGGCGTAGGGTGTGGTGATCGACTCAGAATCTTGGAGATTGCTGAAGCTGCGAAACTTGAGCGTGACATAAATGTATAGTGCCGCGTACATCACGATGATCAGAGTGATGATGAAGTATCGTGGTATCCAGCTCAGCGCCAACCTATACCAGAATGGTCGTCGCGGGAGATAGCAGTAGGTTCCCGCAGTGGTGTATGCGTTCCCATCATTGACGAAGGCCAACGAGGCCGCCAAGATTGGCAAGCCGATCCAAGCAGGATAAGCAAATTTCCGCCAGCGGTAGAGCCCACCACTCTCTCCAGAGCTTGCTGGTGGGTGGAAGATGTACAATATTGAATGTAATGCGATCATGAGTATCGCAAAATCCGACGCCTCAATGCCGATTGCAAGGAAGAAGCCGGTGGCTTGACAAAGTCCAGAGGAACTTGCGACTGGTCCCCGGCTGAACACCACCACGGGAAAGATGAAATACCATAGTGCTTTGAAGGTATCACTAAGTATTAGAAACATGACCAATTTGTGCCGAAAAGTGCGCTTCATGAGGATGAACCATCGTAATGTCACGAATGTCGCCAAAACACTGAAGCAAGCGCATGTTAGTCCAGCTATCAGCACCGCCCTGTTCTGGTCTTTGGTGAATGAGGCTGTGTTTGCCGCGGCGTGGGCCTGGCCAAGGGATCTGATGAATCCATGCATGAGAGAGTCTTGATCGAAGTTGAAGTGAGGTGGTGTGACTTTGATATGAGATCTTCACTCGCCATCCAAGACAGTGCCCGAGGTCGCTGGTCACAAGGTCGTGGTCAAGTTGGTCGTCAATCCACCGCCCGAGACTTGCTGACGCGTTGACTTGTCTGAAGTACACTTCGACTCGAGGGGTGCTCGTCGTCTACAGGGTGGCGAGTATAGACAATCTCTAAGTGCTAGGTAAGGATACGAATTGGAATGTGATCAGCGCAAAGAGACGTCAAAGCTGCAAAATTAGACGAAGCGTTGGTCCAAGCAGAGAGGGCCGCAAACGTAGAGAGCATTGTTTGGTGAAAGGCCGATAGCTGACAACCACAAAATTCCGCGAGATCGTCATGAGGTCCATGCTGCGCTTCTACATTCTCGAAAAGGGTAGACGTCGGAGGACGGTCGGTACTTCGTTTTGTCGCCCAAGTAGGCAAACGATAAGCTTTCGGCGTGGGAACCCATGGAGCTATCGACTTTTTGGGCGCCCTCGTCTGGCTTCCATGCAAGCTTCGGCAGTGGTCTAGGAACAGAATGAAGTTGAAAGTGCGCACGTCGTCTAGTGCGCTGTTGTCGTGATCACATCTCGCAACTGATACATGAGCTCTACGTTGTTACCCAATCTGTCACATTCACAGGATCGTAAGGCTGGCTCGGCTGACTTTAGTTTGAGATGGCTTGCATTGTGCATTGCACCCTTGCCCCAGTCTGCTGAGATCTGCCAGTGCTCCACCTCGGATCCGTAAGCGTCTGGGCAGTGGGCACTGGGAGAAGCAAACACGGTGCACCGAGATTCAAGCTTCACTTGACATCTCGGCCATATCCATGGCCCTTGTGTATACGAGTCGAGACCTCGATATTTTCGTTGTGGATATCCCAGCGTCTATCGAACATGCACACGGTGGTGGTCGTACATACTCCTCTCAAGCGTTAGAGACACCCTTCGCGACGCCTGAACCGAGGGGAAAGAAGCTTAGCGCCTTTGTCTCCAAGCTTCCCGCAGACCATGTCACTTACCACAATGTCATTCAAGCCTATTGCGAGGTAGCTCTGAAATCGGTCGACTGGAGCTTTGACTCCCAAAAATGGCACCTGCCTCGGACGCACAATCTAGGAATCGACGATGTGCCGATTGAGCGCGCAGTGAGAGGGGACGAACGAGCATGTCTTCTCCCTATCGTGCTTTCTGCAACGCAGAACGACTTCGCGTTTGTGCGTGACGTCCAAAATGAATTGGTTCACAATGACTACGCAAGAACAGCATACCTTGTGTTCATGGACAACGTGTCAATGCTTGTGCCGGGTCATTGCACGTTTATGTGGGGCAGCATCAAACGTGGGCTGGGAGCTGTGTCCGAGCGAAGCACAAGCACATATGGTGATCCGCCGCAATTCGACGTTATTCTGATGGATCCGCCTTGGGCAAACAGGTCGGTTCGACATACTCAAGGATACCACACCACGGAGGAACAGTCGTCTGACCCGTTTGAAGAAGCACTGACCTTTCTCGATCATTTGCACCCCGAGGGACATGTTGCGATCTGGATTACCAACAAAGCAGCAGTACGGTGTCAGGTACTTGCGTCTATGGCACGACTTGGGTTTGACCTTGTCGAAGAATGGATATGGCTGAAGGTCACGACGAAAGGTGAGCCGGTTACGCCTCTGCACGGTGTTTGGAGGAAGCCCTACGAAGTGCTCCTAATCTTCCGGCGCGGGCATCTCAGTGCCGTACCAACGCGTCGGGTGGTGATTGCAGTACCAGATTTGCACTCTCGCAAGCCGAACCTCAAGACATTGTTCGAACAGCTGCTGCATTCCCAACTTGTCCTGGAGCTGTTTGCACGAAACCTTACAAGTGGCTGGTGGTGCTTCGGAGACGAGGTATTGAAGTTCCAGGACACGCGATTCTGGCACCTACACCCACCATAAGCATGGACCACTGCATTTCCAACTCATGGTTGAGATGCCTGAGGCAATCACGGGTTACCCCTCAACGCGTCTCTGTTCCTGACAGATGACGCCATTGTTGCAGCAATCTTTGGAGCAAGCCGAAGCCGATGTACGAAAAGAGCCAATTGCAAGACTACTTTGCGTGCACTACTACTACCAGAAGTACTCTCTTTTCACAAGGCTACCTACACTTTCCACGGCATAACAGTACAACGCCAACGATGTCCGTAGACGTACCAGATACAAAGAAGGCCTTCGTGCCCCTGGGTGAGTCAGCCAGTCCGACGACAACTGTAAACAACCCACTCCTAACACCGTCCAGAGAATAATCCAGAAGTAATGACCCGCCTCGCCCACGAACTTGGTCTCTCGAGCTCTCTCCAGTTCCACGAAGTCTACTCCCTCACCGAGCCCTCACTCCTCGAATTCCTCCCGCGACCAGCCCACGCCCTGCTACTCGTGTTCCCCATCACAGACACGTACGAAAAGTTCCGCGCCCAAGAAGACAGCTCGCGGCCAGACTACAGCGGCAGTGGATCGGAAGAGCCCGTCGTGTGGTTCAAGCAGACAATACGCAACGCCTGCGGGCTGATAGGCCTGTTACACGCCATCACCAACGGCGAGGCACGCGAGCAGATCCAGGCCGGCAGTGATCTGGAGCAGCTGTTGAAGCAGGCACTGCCGCTGGACCCGGTGCAGAGAGCAGAACTGTTGTACCAGAGCAGGAGTTTAGAAGCTGCGCATGCGACCGCTGCCGCTACTGGCGACAGCACGGCGCCCGATGCCAGCGCTGCGATCGATCTGCACTTTGTAGCCTTCATTAAAGACAAGGAGAACAACCTGTGGGAACTAGATGGGAGGAGGAAAGGCCCGCTGAATAGAGGCAAGCTTGACGCTGAGAACGATGTGTTGAGCGAGCAAGGCCAAGATCTCGGTGTACGAGCATTTCTGAAGAGAGAAGAGGAAGCAGGCGGCGGAGAATTGAGGTTTAGTGTTATTATGCTCGGCCCGAGTATGGACTGAGGTGAGACAGCAAGCTGCGTCCCGGGCTGTCTCGAGCACAAAGGCTTCCAAGAGTAAGACACGACAACATGCAGCAGCAGGTGGTCTCCACGACACGATCAGGCTGTCCTCAAGGGGGGGCAAAAGGCCGAAGAAAAGCGACCAGCCTCTCGAAGTCCTAGTCCTGGTCCTCGCACCCGTAGTGCTGCACATAGGCAGACAAGGGGTGTGAATCATTGAATAAAAAGTCCAGCGCTCCGAGGCCTTCGTCCTAGAAACCTAGAAAGCTCAGACAGATGAACATCCCAAGCAGGCAACCTGCGTGCCGTCGTCCCCTTCAAGTCGCTACATCGCCTGTGAACCTTTCATCCATGCGTGCCCGTGTACATATATGTCCAAACCATGACCCGCGTGGTGTCGTCCTCTTCGCACACGTGCCTCTCCACAAGCACCTACTGCGCCATCGATCGAGTCTGGCTAGACGTTATGTAAAACGCAGTTATGCCTGCGTCTTCGGGGATCCGATGCACAGAAGTTTCTTAGTTGAGGGGAGAAACTATCGAATATGAGGATGAGATTCAACTACACGGTCAAGATAGCTTGTAATGAACAAGGGCTAGCTGAGTAACAACGTGGACGTGGAAACGAACTCGGCGCGCTCGCTCACATAGCTTTCCTCTTGAGCTTCGCAACGAGATCTCTGACCTCGCTGCTTCCGTCCGCGCGACTCTGCTTCTTCTTGTCCTTTCTCTTCGCGGCTGCGTCGTCTGCTTCCTCTTCTGGCGCAGCTGACCTGCCACCGACTGTGCCCTTCTGCTTCCGTTTCCTTCCCTCATCCATCAATTCCTTCATGCCTTTCGTCTGTCTCAACTTCTGGTTCGTGGGGTCGATGGCAAACTCATGGTTCTCGAACAACTTGCCGAATCGAGGGTCGCTGGTGTCCATCTTGAAGTCATCGGCCGCAAGCGTGTCCGCATCGGCGGCGACTCTGTTCTTCTTCTTGAATTTGTCCTTTTTGCCCTTCCTTTTCTCGGCCTTTTCGATCTCGGCCATGTCGAAATGACGGACCGTCCTGCCCTTTCCGGCTGCACCGGCTGCATGAGCGTTTTGGTTATCGTCGTCAGCCATCATGAGTTCAAGTTCAGCACGCTGCTTCGCAGACGCCGCTTCCTCGGCTTCGCGCTCACGTTTCTTCTTCAACCGCTCCTCCTTGCGGATTTTGTTCTTGGCGGAGGCGTCGTTGAGGGCATCTTCGTTGAAGAAGGGGTCGTCGAAGCCCCCATCTTGGCTTTGACCCTGGTCCTCTGTTGCTGGGACTTGATCATCGCTATCGATCTCGTTGGGGTCAATGGTCGTGCCAGCGCGGGCTGCCTTCATTTTCTCCTTTCGTCTTTGCTTGCGTTCTTTCTCTTTTCTGGCATATTTCTCTGCTGTTGTTTCTTCTGGCTCCGGACTGTTTTCAAAGACTGACCGCTTGCTGCCGCCCTCGTTGGCGCTCCCGGCCAAACCAGAGGAGAAAGTGACCTGAATATTGCCGAGGGGACCATCTTTGGTCTTCTTGCTGGCGGACTTCTTGGTGGGTTCCTCTACGAAGCCGAGCAGAGCACGGGCTTTCTGACGTTCGATCTCTTTCTTGGACTTCGGGTTCGCTTCGGCTACTTGGGGCTCAAGTTCGTTGTTGACCTCTTCTGCCTCATCGTCAGAAGTGTCAGAACCTAGGTATGCTTTAAGATCGTTCTCATCAATCTCCTTCTGACCGCCTTTGAAGGCTCGTGCTTGGGCCTCCTTGCGGCTTCGGTCTTCTTGATCCCACGTCAACTTGACTTTGCTGTGCTGAAGGGCATCCGTCACGAACTCATTTGGCTTGTAATCGGCTGATAGTCTGTCGCATTCATCTCGTGGTGTGTCGTCGGAGAAATCCATCTCTTCCGGGATAAAGCGAAGGTCGAAGAAGTTGGCAGTGGTCAAGTACTCTGCACCGTCGACCGAATCATAAATGGCTTTCGCAGTCTGCTTTGTGGAGAAGGTGAGAACGGCATAGAAGTATCGTAATCGCTCCAGCTGGTATTGACGTAGAGCCTGAGAGTCGAACTCGGAGCCGTCGTCGGGCTTGATGATTGAGGCTTTGATGTCCTCGTCATCTTCTTCAGCTTCCATGTCTTCGTCTTCGGATCCCTCTTCACTGTCATCTGTGACTTTCCGCGAAGCAAAGATCTCCTTGGGAGGGCCTTCCATCTCTTCCCGTTCCATGCGTTCCTTGCCAAACTCACTCGGATATACTGCGACTTTCAGCAGACGTCCACCAGAAGGCAGGAAACTGGAGAAAACAGCCATAAGATCATCAGCACGGATGTTGTCCCAGTCCAGATTGACGATGGCTATTCTTGTCGACACTTCTCCTACTGGCACGCTCTCCTTCTCAAGTCCCTGCTCCACTTGTTCTTCCTCCTCGAGTTCACTATCGGTATCTTCATCTGTCGAGCTGTCTTCGTCTGACGAGCTAACATCTAGCCTCCCTTCTCTCAGAGGGTCATGATTCTTCTCCAGCCTCTCAAGCTCTTTTTGTACCTCATCGTCATCATCTACATCCTCGCTGGTTCCTTCCTCGTCTTCTACGTCGAATTTCTCCTTCAGTCGCCGAGCTTCAGCGTCATCCTCAATGGGTCTGCCATATCGGTCGACCTTTGCTCGTCTCGTGTAGTCTTCGTTTTTGAAGGCTCGGGCAAAGCGCTTGTCAAGCTTCACCTTTTGCTTCTTGCTTGGTAGGCGATACCTTGGATCGGATTGGATGTTTGCAAAACGGGGATCAGTAATGCGAGCACCGTTACTACCAGCATCGGCAGTCTTGCGCCTTTTGGCAGACGGCTCTGACATATTGGACCTGATACAGCGCCAATTCACGACTCTGTGTATTGATCGACCAAATTACAAGCCAATAGCAACTCCTTAGTAGCGCTTATGCGACAATGTAGAGTTGATGTGGCAGTCGCAAAATGCGTTTGGGACCAGGAAAAAAGTTCGCATGGGTCTCCAGCTGCGATGCTTGTCAGCGGGTGGGTACACCGATCTGGTTAAGCCTGCCGCCGCCACGGTTCCTGCTTCTGGGGGCGGCGAATCGAGCAAGAGCCGCCTACGCAGGGTGGCACGAGCAATGTGGGGCTTCAAGTGTCCATGCGAGGCAATGACGACGTATTTTCTAGTGGGCTGAGAGCGAGGTAAACAATAGGTAGGTACCTGGGAGCACAGCTGATTTCTTCTTCTCGAGCTTCGATTCCTGGTTTCCATACTGTCTCTTGCTACTCAGAACTTTGCAAATCCACGCTGAAACCTCAAGTCGTTTTAGAAAGAATACACCGTGCCTCTTCTTCGCTCCGAACCGCCTCAGTAGCTCTGTACCACGACAAGTGGAGGCCAAGCAAGATGGTTGTTGGCTCTTGTCTGATCACTGGGTGAGTCCCTCCCAAGACGCAATACCATGGCTTCAAACCTGATGGTTCTGCAGTGGCGCTGGCTACATTGGCTCCTTCACAGCACTTGCTCTACTCGAAGCTGACTACGAAGTCATCGTGGTGGACAATCTCTACAATGCCTCTCCTGAAGCGTTGAACAGAATAGAGCTGATCTGTGGGAAGAAGCCCAAGCTTTACGAGGTGGACATGACGGATCAAAAGGCGCTAGAGGACGTCTTCTCCAAGCATCCCGCCATAGACAGTGTCATCCACTTCGCTGCCCTCAAAGCCGTTGGCGAGTCTGGCGAGATCCCGCTCGAATACTTTAGGGTCAACGTCCAGGGCACCCTGACACTGCTCACAGCTGCTGCGAAACACGGTGTCACAAACATCGTCTATTCCTCCTCAGCCACGGTCTATGGTGATGCCACACGCTTCGAGAACATGATCCCCATCCCGGAAGAGTGCCCACTGGGACCGACGAATCCATACGGTAACACCAAGTTCGCTTCCGAGCTCATGATCACAGACCACATCAACGCAGAAAGAGCAAAGGCCAACAAGGCCGGCAAACAGGATGAAGCCGCAAAGTGGAACGCTGCGCTGTTGAGGTACTTCAACCCGGCCGGCTCACATCCATCTGGCATCATGGGCGAGGATCCTGCTGGTGTACCATACAACCTGCTACCACTGCTGGCGCAGGTCGCAACAGGAAAGAGGGAGAAGCTGATGGTCTTTGGTGATGACTACTCTTCGAGCGACGGGACTGCCATTCGAGACTACATCCACATCCTTGATCTGGCACAAGGCCATTTGGCTGCCCTGAATTACCTGAGGAAGCACAACCCTGGTGTCCGAGCCTGGAACCTGAGCACGGGGCGAGGTAGCACGGTCTTCGAAATGATCAAGGCTTTCAGCAAGGCTGTTGGACGAGACCTACCATACAAAGTAGTAGAGCGAAGACCAGGGGATGTGCTTGACCTGACCGGCAAGCCCACAAGGGCCAACAACGAGCTGGGCTGGAAGACGAAGAGGACGATGGAGGACGCATGCGCCGACCTTTGGAGGTGGACCGAGAACAACCCAGAAGGTTACAGACAGCAACCTCCGAAGGAACTGCTTGATCGACTGGAGAAGATGAAGGCTGAGGGTAAGGTCGCCATGGCCGATAATTAAAAGTATTGAGAACGTTGTATGGTCACGAGTAAGAGCAGCATGGAAAGGGGTTGATCGATGTGGTGGTCAGCATTTACGATGGAATAAGGTCAGGTGCCCTGTTGCAAGCAAGTAGGACCAAAAGTCGGAAGCACAATTCAGGCAGATGGGCGGCCTCAAGACGAACTTGAGCATTGCAAACGAGTTGATGTAGATTTCCTCCCAGTTTCGCCGTAGGAGCGCAAGAAGATGTTTGGCCTGTATGCTTGAGGTATTAGGGTGTCTATACCTAGGTAATTAACGATTAGTGCCAAGAGGCTAGCTCGTGACTTTGGTTGACGCGACCGCGACTGCGTTTTGAGGCGCGTCTTGGACCGCATACACCACATTCGAAGTACCGAGCCCTCGCAACACCTGGGAAAGGCCAACACCACTTGTACTTCCGTGTATGTCAGTGCTTCATCTCGCCTTCCGCTTGCCCTCACCCAATGTTGCCTTGACCAGACCAACACTTGCTTTTTTCGACGCCACTATGCTGAGCCGGGCACTCAGCACACATGCCTCGTCGAATCGACCGAAGGTGCAGCAGCCGTTGAATCTGAACAATTCTGCTAGCAACATCCAGAAGCAGCCGGCCAACGTGCCTGTGAAGCGCAAGTTCGAGCGGTCGATCAGTACCACAAGCAACCTGGGAACCCTCCATGAGAATGTCTACTTTGACGAGAACGATTTTGATGACGATATTGCAATCGACCTGATCAAGTCACCACCGACGCAGCCTCAGATCAAGTACCCCTCTTTACCGCCCACAGCCGATGCTACCCGACAGTCTCAAGGCCACCATGCGCCCTCGAGTAGTGCACCAGTGCCGTGGTCCTCGTCGCCGCCCGAACACTACAAGAAGCCATCACCGAAGCTGGTTAAGCCCCTGCCACCGGTAGAAGAAGAAGCACCAGCAAAGAAGAGGCGGACCCTGCCCTGGGATCAGACCAAGGATGCTGAATTACAAGCAGCCACCGGCCTACAAAAGTCTGCGAGCACACAATTTATGCCCTTACCAAAGGACAAAAGCGATGGAGAAAAGTACCCCTGGAATAAGTCAGCCTCGGCGGTCAAAGATGAACAAAAAGAGTTGAGGAAGAAGTATGGCAACAAGCAAACTGCCCTGAAGTTGAAACACGCCCCAGGAGCAAAGCCTGTCACCAAGATCGCAGCCACACACCTGAGTGACGAGCAGAGGGCCGTGGCCAAAGCCGTTGTCGACGAAGGCAAGAGTGTTTTCTTCACCGGTTCTGCAGGTACCGGAAAGTCAGTCCTTATGCGAAGCATCATCTCACAACTACGATCGAAGTACAAGCGAGAGCCGGACAGGTTGGCCATCACAGCATCTACCGGGTTGGCAGCGTGTGTGATTGAGGGAACGACCCTGCACAGCTGGGCTGGTATTGGTCTAGGCAAAGAACCGGCCCCCGAGTTGGTCAAGAAGATCAAGCGCAATGCCAAGACCAAGACGAAGTGGTTGAGGACCAAGGTTCTGATTGTCGATGAGATATCCATGGTGGATGGAGAGCTCTTTGACAAGCTCGAGCAGATCGCCCGAGCCCTCAGAAACAACGGCAGACCATTCGGTGGCATTCAACTCGTCGTCACCGGGGACTTCTTCCAGCTACCACCAGTTCCAGAGAAGAACCAGGTTGCCAAGTTTGCCTTCGATGCAGCCACGTGGAATACCTGCATTGAACACACCATCTTGCTCACCCATGTCTTCCGTCAGAAAGACCCGGAGTTTGCAAACATGCTGAACGAAATGAGACTGGGCAAGCTGACTCAGCCATCAATCAACGAGTTCCGCAAGCTGGCACGACCGCTACAGTTCAACGACGACGTCGACGCGACCGAGCTGTTTCCGACCCGCGGCGAAGTTGACGGGGCCAACAACACTCGAATGCAACGTCTATCCGGCCAAGCCATGACATACGCGGCGACCGATAGCGGCGTGTCTGATTTGAACGTCAGAAACAAGATTCTGGCCAACTTCATGGCCCCCGAGAACCTGACCTTGAAGAAAGGTGCGCAAGTGATGCTTATCAAGAACATTGACCCGCAGCTGGTCAACGGCACGTTGGGCAAAGTGCTTTCTTTCATGGATGAAGCGACATACGCAACGTACAAGGACGACGAGGAGACGTATCGAACAGCTTATCGGGAAGGCATGAGTGACGATGAAGAGACCAAGACAGCAAGAGAGAAGTTCAACCTAGCTCGATTCAAGAACAAAGAACCAGGAGCGGTGACGAGATACTGGCCCATGGTCCGGTTTCCGTTAGCAGATGGCACCACTCGGGACATGCTCTGCCAGCCTGAGGAGTGGAAGACGGAGTCTCAGCAAGGAGAGATTGTAGCCAAGCGAGTGCAGGTGCCGTTGATCTTGGCTTGGGCACTGTCGATTCACAAAGCTCAAGGACAGACATTGTCGCGAGTCAAGGTCGATCTGGGGAAGGTGTTCGAAAGAGGGCAGGCTTACGTCGCGTTGAGTCGGGCTACCTCGCAGGCTGGCCTGCAAGTCCTGCGGTTCGACCCCAAGAAGGTGCTGGTGCATCCCAAGGTGACCAGCTTCTACCAGAAGCTAATAAGCGTGCACGAGATAGCGGCCAAGAAGCAAGCGACTTTGGCACCAGCTAGCACGAACGCGCCGGAAGTTGACGAGGATGAGGAGCTGTACATGTATGGTTAGTGGTTGAAAGTTGAGAGTCAGCGGCCTGTTGACGATGTTACTTGTGCATGGCTATGGTAGCGCTAGATATTGCACAGACACGAGAAGCATAGCCTTGAAGTTCCTCTGGCCAGTTAGGTGTAAGGTACCTGAGTAAATCTGCCAATGCACTCCCTATGACGTCGCGTGGCTTGGGATGCCGCAAGAAAATAAGGCCCAGCGCGGATAAGTTTGGTGAGTAGTAGCAGGGCGATCCTTGACACTCTCCATGCACACTGCAGGCGGGCTTGTTTACATGAAGACTTGATTCGAAGTGACTGCCAGAAGTTTAGCCTGTCTACACGCGCTTGACATGCAAGCACCCTAAGTGAGACTCAGAGAGAGACCAAACATGGCGGCAGAATTCATTGGCTACTCGATCCTGGTGACCTTGCGCACTCCGCCGGGCGCCCAGATCGAGGGAGTGGTGTCAGATGTGATCAACCAGAAGCTGTACTTGCGCAATGGTAAGCAGAAGGCTCGAACGTTGGCACGAGGTCTAACACAAGCAGCACTACTCAGATGGAATGGCCAGCGGCTCCCGTCTTATGCCCTCGATGCCACAGCCATAGCAGACCTGGAGATCGCACCCGCACCATCGGCACACGAGGATGAATTGCCTACGCCTACCGCACCGCCGCAGCAGGAACCGCAACCTGCAGCCTTCGTGGACCCGGCTATTCTCAGTTACAACCGAAACGGCAGACCACCGCAGTCCCAAGCAGCTGCTCAGCATACCCCCGTCTCGCCCATCATGATCGCTGACGGCGCAGTCCCAAGCCCTTTGCGCACAGGTCAGCAAAGTCTGCGTGGTCAGAGTTCGATATCGAGCATTGCTACCGCGAGAAATACAGTGAGGAAGACCAGCAGGCGAGACTCGTCGGCTACGGCCACTCTGACAGAACCGTTTGATGCCCTGGCTGTTAAGGATGACAAGGAGAACTTGGCACAGTCAGAAATGGCAGAGAAGAAGAAGTCGCAGACAGCGCCAGGGATAATAGACTTGAAGGATGTGTATCAGCTGCCTGCGAAATCGAACAAAAAGCAGCCGGGCAAGGGTCGAGGATGGAGAAACACACCGCTGATAGAAGAGAAACCCAGGTCTGGGCGAAAGCCGAGAGGAAGACAAGCTGTTGTCGAGGACCAGAATGGTTGGGCCACCGAGGAGGCGACTGATATCGCCGACTTGGGTGAATTTGACTTTGAGGGCAACCACGCCAAGTTCGACAAGCGGAAGGTCTTTGACGATATCCGACGCGACGACACCACCGCCGATGAAGACCGCTTGGTCAGCTTCAACAGGACCAAGCCACGACCGGGCACCAACGGAGGCCGCAATCTGCACTTCACCGAGAATGTCCTCGACGTGCCCGAGACGCCCGACATGAACAGGTGGAAGTCCGAGGCTGGCGAGACCGAAGACGAAATCATCCCCGAGGAGCATTATAGCAGTGGGAGAAACTCGAGGAGAGCTGCATCAAGACGCCCCTTGCAGTCGAGGAAAAGTAGTGTCCACCCTGCCCACCTCGACCGGAAAGAGCTTTCGCCACGTTCCTCGACCAGGATGCCCGCCGGCTCCCCACTCAATGGCTCAGTGTCCGGCATCCGTGCATCCTTTAGGGTCGCTTCGAACAACAAGCCGTGCCATACAGTGTCACCGCTGCAGATGCTTGAGCTCGAACAGCTTTGCACCTCTGAACTCGGCTTGACTGAGGACATGCTGACCGAGAACGCTGGCAGGTCGATAACCGAAGCCATTCTTAAGTCTTCCTCCTTAGTGGCCGCTTCAACACTTAACGCCGCTCAAGCACAGCCTTCAGAGGTGAAGAATGTCCTCTTCCTGCTTGGCAACCACAAGTCCTCGGCACGAGCACTCGCCGCAGCCCGCCAGCTTCGCAACCGCCGACTACGTGTCACTGTGTGCCTGCTCGGTCTAGAGAGAGGCGAAGACCAGCTACTTGAAATTGTTCGAAAACAGCTCAAGACCTACAAGCTCAGTCTGGGCCACGTCGAGCGATGGGACGACTATCAAGCCAAATTGGCCAATGGCACGGCAGGTACAGGTGCAGGCGGAGCAGCACAAGCGTCGGTCCTACCACCCGACTTCATCGTCGACTCCCTTCTCGGCGTGCACCATGCATTCGACGAACTACGGACCGATGATCAGGCGACGGTCTTCAGCATGATCAAATGGGCCAACCTAAGTGCCAGTAAGCTCGCTGCTCGGGCAAGTCCAGCCAGCTCCGTACCAATCCTCAGCATCGACGTTCCGTCCGGTCTCTCGGCCACATCGGGCATCACGGCCGAGGCAGATGGACAACCACTTGCCATGAGTAGCACCTCCATCATCTGTCTTGGCGCGCCCAAAGCAGGCCTGTTAGCCTTTATGGCTGGCGATCACCACCACGTTGCAATCGACACCAGCGCTTGGGCTGTCGGTGTTGCGGACATCGGGATCAGTCTTGTGGCATGGCAGAGAAATGGCAGCCGACGGAAGCAAGGCATCGAGTTTGGTAAAGAATGGGTTCTGCCACTGAGGGTGGTACAGTAGTAGGTGAGAAATGGGGGGCTACTGACTGGGTGCAGTCACGCTGTAAAAGAAATACTAGTGGGGAGAAAAGTGGTTCTTGTGACTTAGTTTTGCTGCGTTCAAGCGAGATACCACCAGTATCAAAAGTACTTGCAGGCTGTGTTCTGTACCAATACCAAGCAGTGGACACACTGAAAACCGTTTTCATGAACGAGTAGGAGCTTTGTCTTATCGTAGATCTCGAGAGTACAAGTCCAGAGGGACGAACACGCTGCAATGGATTGAGACGGACTCTGCTGCAGGCCCTTTCAATCGCGAAGTTGTTGCCTGAGGCACACAACCCATATTTTGAGCCTCACAAGTAGATTGCGGAGTCGCGGTCGACTTCTTTTTGAACAGCAAGAACAACATTTCAATAACAGCAAACACTTCACACAATGCCGGTATGGACCTCAAGAACCTCTCGAGTAACTGGAAGAAGCTACAATCCAACATCGCAACAGAACAGACCCCGTCCAACACAGACACCAGCGCAGCCCTAAAGCGCAAACGCTCCCTCGCCGTACCATCTTCCCACCCTCCACCACGCAAGAAGACAAAACAACTCGCACCCACCCCCCACAAACGCCGCCACGGAATGGAACCTCCAACCTCCGCAAGACCTACCTCGGACACACCACCGCTATCGTCCCACCCCGCACCCGCCGCCGTCAACGCCGGGCTCTCCCCCACAGTCGAGATCGGGAAATACATCGCGCTCGACTGCGAAATGGTCGGCGTGGGCCCGCACGGCCACGAGTCGGCGCTGGCCCGCGTCAGCATCGTCAACTACAACACGCAGCAGGTCTACGACTCGTACGTGCGGCCCAAGGAGCCCGTGACCGACTGGCGCACGCCCGTCAGCGGCATCCGGCCCGCGCACATGGCCGCCGCGCGCAGCTTCGAGGACGTCCAGGCCGACGTCGCGCGCATCATCAAGGACCGCGTCGTCGTCGGTCACGCGCTGCGCCATGATTTCACCGCCCTCCTGCTGGATCACCCCGTCAGGGACGTGCGCGACACGAGCCGCTTGAGGGCCTATCGCAAGGTCGCGGGCGGGACCCCCAAATTGAGTCTGTTGGCGAGTGAGTTGTTGGGCGTCGAGATTCAGGGCGGCGAGCATAGTAGTTTGGAGGATGCGCGCGCGTGCATGCTGTTGTTTCGCAGGGATAAGGAGGCCTTTGAGGTCAAGAGTATGGGGCAGAGGGGGAGGGGGTCGAGGAGGTAGGTAGAGGAGTTGGTTAAGGGGAGGGGCAGGTGCGATCGGTGAGATCGGGGATGAATGTGGATGTGGATTGGACTGGTTGATAGAAACGTAAATATCGGCTTGGACTATGGGAAAGGCACTTGTGAAGCGTTCTAGCATGGTGTTTGGGGGTGTGTAGTTACGTTGGTTGAGCTTAACAGCAGCAGTCTAGCCATTTGACAGCCTCTGCTCGATCGTGAGTGAGTGAGTGAGTGGTCGCGTAGTCAACGGTCGGTCGTCTTAGTGTCAAATCCAGTAATGCATCTACCAACACATCGGATCTAAGTCCATAACTGCGCCTCTCCCACGATATCATCTTGTCCGTCATTGAAGAGCGAAACGAAAGAAAGAACGGCAACACTCGATCCAGCGTCATTCTAAACCATATAATACATACACATACTTCTCCTATCCAGTGCTTTGGTGGAAACACGTGAAAAGGTCTGTTTTCAGGCAGCATCATCTCTCACTAAACTAGTGGGATGATGCCGAGCAGTTCACAGCTGATTGTGGACCTGGAGAAAGCTCAGCTAAGAGTCAAAGCTGGTCGGACATTGCAGGTACGTGTTTGTGCGCAGGAGCAAGGTGAGCACTTCGACGCTGACGCATAGAACACTGCCATGAAGGTTCATCGCCTTCGTCGTAGCGCAAGACACGTGGGGACACTGCAGCATGATCTATTTGGATCTTCGCTGGCAACTCACTCATCTGGCATGGGCGTTTCCCTGGCCTTGTTCCTTCTGCTGACCGATCGATGTCGTTGCTTCGTCACGTGAAGCGGATGCATGTGTAGAGTAGGCGAGCGCCTCTCTCAGAGACTCATCGCAATCGCAAAGACCGTCCGTCTATGCCCGGTTAATGATTGAGGGCTTCATGTTGTTCTCATCCGGTGGTCGATCCACTTTCGGCAACCGAGTCATGGTGCCAAGAGACCGGCCCGAGACGCGTCGCGTCGCGTCGCAAAACAGCCGCGTTTACTGTACATTGCTTTCCGAGCGCAGTTCGCAGACTACCAAGTCACTCGGAACCAGACTCGTATACCTTCCCCAGTGAATTGCAGAAATGTTAGCAATATCAAAATCTTCTGTACCTGACACAACAAGCGTCAATATCCTCCCCTGCCGCATCAACCATGACGGCCCAAGCAAAGTGACCAAGCGGTATTGGCAACCACGGACCGAGGCCGACAACACCAAGACTGCGCATTTTCGAGGTCGCCGACTGCGAGGAAGAGTCGTCAAGCTGCCGGAGCAATATCAGGGTCTCGTGCTCAGAGCCAGCGATCGGACGATCGTCGACCCCGTGTTATCGGTAGAGGATGAAGACGACGACGACGACGACGATGAGCCAGACCTTCCAGAACCAGTCAAGGTCGTTGAGCAAGTGTCGACCTTCGACGAAATGACAATCTGGGGCCACGACCACACCCCGTCGTCAGACGACAGCTTCGCAAAGGGCGTCGAAGAGTGGATCAGCTTCGCAGAGGCAATACACGGTCGCTAGACAGCTAGCCAGCTAGCTCTTCGGCTTATACTGCTTCTTCTCTTTCTGCCACTGCTTCTTCAGCTCGAGATATTTCGCATCAGCCGTACATCTGCGCCAGTACCCCTTGAACAGCTCGGACGCCTCCTCTTTCTCCTTGCGCTTCCCGTCGGCGTCATCATCCCCGGCCCACTTCTCGAGCTGCTTCCCGTCCGCGCCGTACTTCCTGCACGCATGCATCAGCACAAGAGAAGAACACAAGGGGGGATCATTCTTCAGGAGGCGCACCTTCCGCCTTTGTGGTTGGCATATCTCTTCGCGCGAGTCATGCCCATCTGGATGTACTTGCGCGTCATGTCGGCGCCCACGAAATCGTCGCGTTGCACGTACGACTCGAAGATGGCCCAGAGCACGTCGGCCGAGTTCTGCGCGATGGGAACAGTGCGAAAGGCCCAGTAGGGGAGGATGAGCGACTTGTAGGGCTCGAAGCTGAGCACGCCCATCTCACCGCGCGCGATCTCGTACGAGTAGCATAGCTCCGCGTCGTCTAGAGCTGGCGTGTCGAGGGGCGGATCAGGCACGGTCAACGAAGGCTTGTTGGACTTGGACGGCATAGTCGTGACGCCCCGGATGTGGAGGGGAATCCTGGCGTTAGATACCTTCAGTGATCGATGCAGCATTGTGCTGCGCTCTGCCACTTAGCGGGAGAGCAACGACACTGGGATGTGATAAGCAAGTTGACGTCACCAAAACATTCTCGGTTAGACATGCTGTTAGGCGGCGCTTCAGGCGAGTAGCGCTAATGCGGTCTGGCATGTCCGCCTATTGCCACGCCTTCTCCATTTTACCTACGCTGTCAAAGCAGGGTGTGTATCTGCTGGCTAGACTAGACACAGCTGGCCTCCTGCCTTGATCTCATGCAATCCGTTGGATCTTCTTCATCGACGCGCCATGTAACAACGCACCCTGCTCGTGTCTCTATCGCAAGCATAAATCCTCCAGTAACCCGTGAAACCCACTGGCATGTGCCTGGATAGCTTAAGTTCGGTCGTGCCTCATCACTACTCACCCTGGCTGCTCCTCTTCATATAACACGACAGCGCGCACATCACTCATGCAAATTCACCTCTTCCCCACGTTTCAGCCGCTGAAAACACTTCTTCCACAATTCACTCTCCTCACCAACGAAGTACGTCAAGTCCACCCCCTCCAACCCAGCCTCCTCGTCACCCCCCATGGCCTCAAGCTGACTCACCAAATTCTCCAAACTAAACGCCTTGCCAACAGCCTGTGTCCCGCCCGCCTCAAGCATGACATGCACAACATGGACGTGAAAATGGTAGTACGTAGGCTGATAATGCACATAGCACTTGAACTGGTCCTCGTCTGTCTCCGCCGCCTCCCCACCCTCCTTCTGCAGCCGTGTCGCGACTCCCGCCGCGGCTCCCACGATCTCTGCCCGCAGGTGTTTCAGCCACGCGACGTGCTTCTTCTTGAGCCCGCGCAGCGACCACAGGTCTCGCCTCTCCACTAGCGCGAGCAGATGTAAGCCCGTCGCACTCCGCCGATCCCAGTTGAGATCGGGCAGGAGCAAGAAGCCCTTGGAATCGCTCTTGTCGTCGTTTGTGTACTTTCCAAAGGTCTCGCTGCGGTACACGACATCTTCCTGCTCAGTGATGCCGTCGAGGATGTTGTAGATCCATTCTATCCGCTTCGGCGTGCGTTGCGTGTTCGCGATCCATGGCTTGATGTGTGTCGCATAGACTGCTGGCGTCTCGGTCACGTAGCGCAATTGCTGAGCGGTGTATTTGCGGATATGGGAGTCTGTGCACGGCCAGATGAGATTGACTTTGAGAGTCGGGGTAGTGGGAGATGAGGCGTTGGACATGTACCATCTGTAGACATCATTTGCGCCAAGGTTTGTTGTGTCGGTGAGGTTTGAGATGAGGCCTGCTATCGATGTGGCTTCTGATGGGAACGCCGCTCTCTCGAGTGTGAGGAGGCCTTGTTCGCCTTTGATGTTGCCAAGAAGGGTGATTCGGCGGCCATTCTGGTCTTGGTTGAGGATCTTGGTGAATTGGAATTGTGGTATCAGGGCTTCGGCTGCTGCTTTTGACTCTGGCTGGCGGTCATCGGTGGTTGTGGCCATTCTGTTTAATGAGACTCGAGTTGGATTGGTCTATCTGTTAGCGAACATGTCTTAGTATGTGCTTGGCAGAACAAGCTCCAGATTCTTGTTGTCCCGTTGACCCATTGACCTTGGCAGCTCCGAAACCTGATAAGTCGTGCTTGACAGTCGTCAAGCTTGAAGACGAGATGCGCTTGTACGACTCTAGCTAGTATTGCACTGCCGTCACCTCAGATGATATCTAGAATGCAGGTACGGCCTGCCAGCGAGGATGCTGGATATCGTTGGGCAAATGTGACTTTGTCATTACATCGATTACTGACTTGGTCCACCAATGTTACCGACCTACACACTACTTTACCTACATGGGTAGTCTGCCGATACCACATCTATTACTGCAATGCTGCTCTACGAGATGGAATGGCTAAAACATACCGGTGACAGAACGTCTCAAGCCACGTCACCTCTTTCCTTCTCCAGGCCAGCTTATTGACATGAAGTCCCACAATGCTGTTATCAATGTTTGAACCCCTGGCAGACTATACGCACAGTTGGGTGTGTACGAGAGCGTGAAGACACTCCGTTTCATGGATTCTTGCCTTTCAGCCTCAGGCATTCGTCAAGTGGTGGCCGCTTTTCTTAACCTGAAAACTCCCGACTACTCGGCTGGTCCAAGTGAGGAAGGGCCGGATGAGGTTCAACGGAGACGTAGACGTGGCTGGCTTAACATCACTGACAGGCCGATTACAGAGATCAATACTGGATCTGGTCGTCTACTTTGACAGCCAGCTGCCCGTTACAAGAGACGACTTCGTCCGCAATTTCAAAGGCTCATGGGTCTGAAGCATTTGGATGCGGAGAGTTTGCTCATACTACAGCAGAGAGCGAAGAGAGTCGATGGAGATGGCCAAAGTGAGAACACGAGATATGAATGTCCGACTGAGTAATCTCCCAACAAGTCCCACTGAGTTGCAGGTCAATCACGCCTACAGGAACATTGAGAAGCCCCTCGGCGAACTAGCAGAAAATGTGAAGAAGTGGTTGCCAAATTTGAAGTTTGTGCATCTTGATCTCAGCTGCGATGAAGGGTCTCCAGGGTAGACAGATCAAGACGTGCCTCGCGACGCGCATTTGAGAGATCTCTTTGAGCGTGTATCGACGATGAGACGCTCAATGAGAAATTGGATGGTGAGTGTGAGGATGACGAGAAATCTGAGCTGGCAAATTCGAAAGGTGAGAAAATCAACATTCCTCAGCGGTTTGTCGTTGATGGCGACTACAGCAAGTCGGTCAAGAACTATCTTGTTCAGGGCGCAGACATTCGATGCCAACCCGAGGCGTGGCAGGAGATCATAACCAGATCAACGGTGTCGGCGTACGTGTCAAGATCGATGTAGGTGTTGCAGGTCTGGTCGGTTTTGACGATGAACAGATGGTGAAGTTTAATTGGAGGACACAAACACCTAGACCAGGAATCAAATATTGAACGGCCACATTCCTCTCTGAGCCGAGCAAACATAAAGGGAAGGGTGAGGGAAAAAGTGCGCTCCAGAAGCTATCAGTTTGTGCTTCAGGCGCTACTTTTTCGCCGTAACGGTTTGTATCTGGCAAGCGACTTTGGTCGTAAAGTGTGAACGTACATTAAACCTGTAGCTTGTCGGCAGTTATGATTGCAGTCGATCACCAGACTCCGGAGAACTAGGATCAACTGACAGCACATACGGAGCACGCTATCCGCATGACTACAATACACCGACAGCTAGCCGTCGTAAACGTCCTTCACAATGGCAGCTTCATATCGCAGTTCACTTGCTCAACAATGGCAACGACAATGAATAAGTAAATCTATCCTCGTCACTATCTGTTTCGGTGCATGTGCCATGAGGTCCGGGGTAACGAGTATCAGCTTCGTAGTCGCTGCCAAGCCTCTCCGCATCAACCTCCTCCACCTTTGCCAGGGACGTGCTAGCAACCTCTCCCGGTCGATCCCCCACCGGAATACCAGCATAAAAGCACTTCGCTACGGCAGACGCCCACTTGTTGCGGCCAGCAGGATGATCCAAAGTAACCATGAGTACTGGAGCCCGTACTACATCGAGCATGGAGGGGGAAGTTGCCCATTATATTAGAAACATGACCTCGGCGTAGCTTCGTGCTGAGCAACGGTTCTTGCATGCCACAGGCTCCGAAAAATTTGCTGCTCGTGCGGTTGCAACTATGAAGCTTAACATTGCTTTGACGTGCGCCTTGAGCATTAGTCAAGCCTATGCTGCCTTGGATGCTGCACGGATCACGAAAGAGCGGTATGGCAATGACTCCGCCTGGTTTGTCGACCGGATCCCCCTCTTCGAGTCGAGCGACGAGAACATCACGGATGTCTACTACTACAGATGGGGTATATTCCGCACTCACCAGCGAGACCTGGGTCAACACGGGTTTGTGTCCACAGAATTCATCAATGATGTCTCATGGCAGACTGAGCCGTGGGCTACGCTCACCGATGCCGCCGGCTTCCATCTGAACGAAGGCAAATGGCTGCGCGATCTTCGCTTCAAAAACAACTACGCCGTCTTCATGTACAGCAACAACTCAGACCCCTGGCGATTCTCAGAGAGCATGGCAGCCGCGGTGTGGTCAGGGTATCTGGTAGATGGCGATTCAGACTTCGCAACATCTCTCCTCGGGGAGATGCAGACTACGTGGGAAGGCTGGTCGAATCGGTCATATGCAGCCTATGTCGACGACGCTGGTATGTACTGGGTTGAGCCGTTGCTCGATGCCACGGAATACACAATCTCGAGCATTGATGCGTCGGGTGGGTACGACGGCTTCACCGGTGGTGACGCTTTCCGACCGACCATCAACAGCTACCAGTACGCCAACGCCTTAGCCATCGCTAACCTTGCAGACATGACCGGCAACTCGTCAGCTGCCGACATATACCGGCAGCGTGCAGCTGATCTCAAGGAGAAGGTACATCAGTGGCTGTGGAACACCACCTTCGAGCACTTCATCGATCGTCATGCCGAGCACAACAATCCAAACGTCACGTACTTCCAGCCCATCCGCGGGCGAGAGCTCGCCGGATATCTGCCATGGACACACGACCTAGCCGAAGACAATGCGACGTACGCACAAGCGTGGAAGCACATCCTCAACAGCAGTCAACTAGCAGCACCACACGGCTTGAGGACCGTCGAACCCAGTTACGAGTACTACATGAGACAATACCGCTACGAAGGCGTTCAGCCCGAATGCCAATGGAACGGCCCAATCTGGCCATACCAGACCACCCAAGTCCTTACCGGACTGGCCAATCTCCTCGACCACTACCCGAACTCTCAGGGAACAATCCATGTCTCGGACTACACCAACATCCTGCGACAGTACGCGAAGCTGCACTACAACCCGGAGAGAGGCGGCATACTGGACATCGAAGAGGACTACTATCCTGACACTGGTTCTCCGATCGTCGGGCTGGCGCGTTCGCCTCACTACTTCCACTCAGGCTTCAACGACCTCGTCCTCACAGGCTTCGTCGGCATCAGACCCCAAGCAAACGACTCGCTGGTGGTCAATCCGCTAGCAGACCCGTCCCAGGTTTCGTACTTCCGTGCCGACCATATCATCTACCACGGCCACGAGATCGCCGTCCAGTGGGACGCGACAGGCGAGAAATACGGCAAAGCAGGGTTGCAGGTGGAGCTCGACGGCAGAGTAGTCGCCGAGGCAACGAGCTTGCAGCGTCTGACAGTCGACATCGCGCGACAGGCGGCACCGGCATACGAGTCTCCAGTCGCCAAGTCGATCCAGCTCAACGCGACGTACGAGTTCCCGCATGGCAACGTGTCCGAACCGAATGCGGATATCAACAGGGTCCACGATGTGATCGACGGGCGCATCTGGTTCTATCCCGAGATCGTCAATGGATGGGACACGCCCGTCAACGACGCGCAGGAAGTGTGGTATCAGATCGACTTTGGACAGGAAACAGAACTGACGCGTGCTGAGATCGCTTTTATGGCTGGTGTTGGCTACGATGTCCCGGCCGAGTATAGGATTCAGGTCGCCTCTGGTGGCGGTGATAGTGATGACGGTGGTGTCGACGACGATGCTTTTGAGGATATCTCGGGAGCCAAGTATGACGAGCCGGTGGCCAACGGCATCACACACGTGTCGTGGAACACTACCGTGACAGCAAGCCTGGCTCGGCTTGTCTTCACGCCGAGACCAACTGGCAGCGTACGGCTGGTCGAATTCAAGTTATTCTAGAGCTTTATGCGGGCCCGCTGCGAACGCGGAGAAGATCGATGTTTGCATCGAGGTCACGGGCTCATTCAAGCGCAGGCTGAGGTGGTTGTTTCAGATCACTCGCTGATCGTGCCGGAGCAGGCGCTACTCGCGCTGTCTTGACAAGCTCAACGTGGACACACTTGCAATCTTAGAGCGAGCTGTCTATCAGGGTGCAAACACAGATCCTCCACCAAGCACCGGATCCTTTGCAACTACGACAAGTAGTCTTCTGGTCATAGTTCGTGTGGACCACGTTCCTGCCCGGGCTCCTCTACCGTAGGCAACTGTCGTCTACCTTCGGTGGCAAGATAGCCGTGGCCCAATTCAGGTCTATCCTTCTCAGTATTCCCGAGCTCCGATTGTGCTTGTTTCGTGTCCTCGTGTTGCTCTGGATGTGGTGTAGCTTTCTGCCTCTTCGGTTTCCTGAAGCGGAAATACCATAGTGCCACTACAACCAAGATCAATGCCACTACCCCTGCAACTGCACCTCCTGCTACAGCACCGTTATTCGTGCTACCGCGCTCTGGTGTAGATGATGGCACTGCTATGGCCGGTGTGTCATTTTTTGGCGCTGCTGGTGGTTTGATGAAAATATCTTGCAGGTCATCGGTATTCCATCGCGCTGGATATGCTTGTTCGCTAGCATAGTGATCTTTGACGAACGGGCATGAAGCTGAGGACACAGGTGTGTCGGGGACAATTGATGGTTCGTGGTCGGCGGGGGAAGGGCGGTATGGTCAGGGTACCGGTTTCATGACAGATCACGAATACGGCGCTGAAGCTGGAAGGGACAAAGTCTAGGGTAATGAGAGAGGATGAGTTTCCCGATAGATCGGACGACCGCCTCAGCAACCACACGCGCTCAGCACATCGAGCCATCTATCTTCATCCAGTTGTAGGACGCTTCTCATTTCCTGCTCTGCTACTTCCTGCTGTCCTGCCATCGCAGTGCCACACTTTGAATCCCCTCTCGGCTCCTCCCACTTCTTCAACAACAGTACAAAATCTTTGGCCGCGGAACTCTCCAATCTCCTCCTTAGGTCAAGACAGACCCTTTCCCTCCAATACCCTAAGCTGGTCTTGCTGAGTCCTCGTGCTGCGAGGTTCCGCAGCGCCTCTCGGTGATTATTTACCCCACCCGAAGAAGATGCAGATACGTCCAACAGCGCATCGAAGACTTCAAGCAGAATGAACATGGTTCGCACATCACACGGGTTATGCTTCCCTTCGAACCGGTAGGGGTAGACCAAGAAGTACAGCCTCAAGCAACTGATGAGCGTCTGGTCGAATGCGCCAACGTCCAGACTGTGCCCCATGAGGGCCCCGCACGCTTCGGGAAAAGTGCCGGTTGTGTAGAGTGGTGGCGTGTTCAGGAAGCTCCGGATGCAATCTAAGCTTTGAACCGCTTCAGCGAATGCGTTGCTACGGAGTCGGAGCTGCTGCAGATTACGATGAATCTCTGCTTCCCAAGTCCGGAACCGGGCTGTCATGTCGGGTTGATGCTCTCGAAGCTCGATCTCTACTTTGCGGTCACTGATGCAGCTTTTGCACTGACATTCGAAGTAGTAGTTTCTCTTGTACTTCGCATTCCGTTCGTGGACGGAGGAGGTAGGGGGGTGGTAAGATATGCACAATTCTTCGCCTTCCCGCAGATTTCGCAGTGGTATCACCTTCAGGAAGGTCATTCTCTCCTCTTCAGACAGCTCCGTGGAGCTCATCCATCCGCTTGACATGGTCCATTGCGGTCGGTAAACCATGACATTTGCTGCGCAGCTGTGATTGAATTTTGACAATAGAGGGTCGACCATGATTCCGATGGCGCCAAACATGGAAGTTGAAAGCTCAATTTGATTGGTTCTCATGATGAAGATGAGCTTCTCAATCATCTCCACGCCCATGTTCGACTTGGTAAGGGAACGAACATCTTCCGCCATTGTTGTGAGATTCGTCTGACCATGTTTTCGTAGGATATCCTCGTGGGACGTAAGGTCTGTGATTTTAGTCCATTCTTCCTCTGAGAGCACACCTTTGTCCCGGAGCAATACTATACGCATCACTACTCTTACGAAATGTGGTGGGAAGAAGTTCCAACAACGGCTCTTTCTGAAGATCTTGCATTCGTATTTGTGGTAGGCAGCCCAGGCTCGTGTCTGGCAGTCTTTGTTGCAAAATCGGACGACCTGACAGCCTGTGCAGACTTTCAGAGCGTGAGGCTCGATCCCGCTGCGAGGCAGAAGTCGAGCTGGCGAGCTGACGGTCAGACAAGAGTAGCATGTGGTTGGCAATGCCTCTGTGTCGATCGCCATCATGATGGGGTGACCTAGCGAGCATACCGTGTCATGCGTGGAGAGGTCTTTCGTCGCGAATAGACCCTGGCCTTGGCCGTCAATTTCCTTGACGTCGATGGTGTGTCCTATACCGGAGTGAGATCGAGGTTCCATTTTGCCCATGAATGGTGGGCTTTCGACGGCAGTAGGCTGGCTAGGAGCTGATTCGCTTGGCGATTGAAGTGGTAGCAGCATTGTAATCTGGTGTGAAGAGGAGATATGTGGGAGCTATGGATCAGCTCAGTCAAGCACTATGGTGTTTCTGAGCTGGATTGATTATTGTTTGCTGATCGCACGTTGAGCAAGCAATTGGTGTTGTCAAGCAAGCATCCGACAATGGCGACTCGCCGTAGCGGTGTGGGTTGCAAATTGGTCCAGTCAGGGTGAATAGCCATATTACTTGCCCTGTTCGTCGCCGCTTGCAACCGCAGTCCATGTTTGACAGCGAAGTGTCCAACGTGAGGCACCTCAACGTGGAGCTCTTCGATGTGCACCGATAGCTCTTTCTTGCCACCTTGTTCGGGGCTGCACGTTCGCTGCGTGCTGTAGCAGCGCCTGCGGCCACCGGATGTATGATTCGGTGCATGGTGAGCAAACTGGGTGCATGAGAATTCGGACCGTGACCACTCTCTCACACCATGACTCTTCGGATCCCGCTGGTGCCTCCTAGCACTCTTCTACCGGTAACGGCACATCTACCGGCACCGTTTTCCCAGTGACCTTCGCGACTCTTAGGCTGCTCGTCTTGCTCGGCTTGGTCTTCTTCCCATTCGTTCTTCTCACCCTTCATCCAGGCTTCCTGCCTCTCGTGTGAGCCCTCGATCCACTGGAATATGCACTTGAAGTCGAAGACATAACCAGTTTGGCAAGCAGCCGCCGTCTCGATGGGACGTAGACAAATGGGACACAGGTCAGTGGAGGAGGGTGGCGGGACGGTAAAGATGGGAAGGTAAGTGGTACTTGATACGGGAGGATCACGTTTGGCGGAAACATTGGCACCACTTTTCTCCTTCTCTTTATCCGCCTTCTCTTGTTCGATACGGTGCTTTCTCACCAGACCTTGGCCGCTCACTATTGGGGGTGGAAGTTCGAGGGCTTCATTCGCTTTCCTGCTTAACTGTTTGGAGAAGTCGCTCTGGTACCACCATTCGAGGAACTTCAAACCGAAGATGCTGGCTGGCAGCAAGAGGCGCAGGCTGCTCAATAGACGCGGCCAGAGTGTTCTAGGATGGAAAACCCCGGCCAAGCCCTGGCCTGGTCGGCCGGAGTGTCCAGCGACAGCTGCTAGGCTCAATTTGCTGGCCTCGTCAATGGCCCTATAGTCGGAGGCGTTCATCCTTCGTACACGGGTGCCGACCATCCATAAGAAAGGACTCGAGTATTTGGTGCCATCAAACAGGTAGCCGAGACTGAAAGCAAGGATGCTGAAGTAGTAGGCAGCGTTGACAGAGGGATAGACATGGCGCAAGAACCACTTGTAGGCATGCATGATCCTCTGCTTAGCGGTTGGATTTGGCGGCAGGGCATCCCGATCCAAGAAAGTCCGTCCTTCAACCCCACCTAGGCCAACAGACAGACTGGCCGACGGGGCAATGTGTATGTCGTAGCTCTCGTCCAGCTTCCTCTTGAGGTAGGGTATGCCGACCATGACCAAGACGTTCTTCCAGACATCCCGAGGGTGGTTCTTGAGCTGTAGTCTCTCCCCAACCTCGACGGGCACGCCCAGCGCAGTGCGTGGGATCTCTCCACCGCGTAGACGCAGCACCTTCTCCCGCTTCAGGCCGTAGAAGTTCTCAGTGAAGCCACCTCCAAAGGTGTCGAGGTAGTACTTCTCGACCAGGATCGAGAGCAGCGCGTAGAGCTCATCGTAGTTGTTGAGGATGCGAAGGAGGTAGCGGGGATATCGGTGGGTTGCGACGGCGAGCAGATAGCGCAACGAAGGTGGGATAAGTCCTGCGAGTTGCTGTTCTGAGAGAAGCTCGAAGAGCGATGGTTTGCTCTCGTCCAGCGGGTTCAGTAGTGTGGGCAGGAACTCCATCTCAGCATACTTGTCAGTGGTATTTGCGGATACGCAAGGGCTTCCAAGATTGTCGTGTTCACGCGTCTGCCCAAAGAATAAAGCATGTAATGGCTTCTGACCTGCTCATTAATCGTAGGCGCGTTCAGATCACTGGAGCAAATGTTCTCAAATGGCAGTCGCGGTACTGTCTGGAAATGTTCAAATGGCAGTCGCGGTACTGTCTACGAGCACATGCCTCGGCCCACTGGTGCCTTAGAGCCTGAGACCAGCACCGGACTACACAAGCCCGGGCAGTAAGCAACGTCGAGCAGAAGGCTCAACGCTCTTTTCCAAGAGCAACAAATTAATTGATTGGCCCACAATGACTGGATACTATCGTATACCTTAAAGTAGCACGCTTTGTGAGCTTTGGACTTAGTAAAGCAAGATTGTCGACCTGGATTCAAACATACTGATTCAACACCATCCATTCAGAGAACACGCAATCTCAACCACCTCACCTGTAACCACCGATACCCTTACCGCCCATAAACTGCGGCAGCTCCTCTTTGATGTACATGTCCGGCTTGAAGCCCGTGCAACTGAGATCCATCCCATCTTTCGGCGTCCCTGTGAAGTCAAGCAGGCCGAAGCTCGGCTTGCCCTGCGAAGGTGTGTCTTCGTCCCAGTCGACATAATAGAAGCCCGTGCCATCCCCACGGAGAATCTGGCAGCCCACGATGTTGTAATAGTTCTGCGCGTCCTGGTCGGTCGCTCCGTGAATGTTCTCATCTTTCTGCGAAGCTTGTCAGCCTGGTTCAAGCCGGTACTACAGACCGCAAGGTGAGCACTTACCTGTTGTGACCTGGCCCATCCCGTCTCTCCTAACCAGAGATCTTTACCATATTGCGCAACAGTCCCGAGAGTCTGGTTCGACTGGATAGCTGCCATCTCCCAGGCCCCACTGACAGTGGCATTGCCCCAGTATGGGAAGATGTTTGCGATGACAGCCTGGTCGCAAGCTTCGATAACCTAATTACATATTAGTGAAGCCTCAATCTCAGGATATCCAGACATACCTTGTTGACGTTTGGGTTGTCTTGATTAGTCAACTCGTTCCAGGTGTCGGTATGCGTGACTGGCGTGCCGCAGCACCCCTTATCCCGCAACATCTTCCGAACCTGGTTCATCTGCTGGACCAATAGATCTGCCGTCGCGATCTTGCTAGCCCTCAGGTCATCAGGACTCAGATTCCCAACTTTGTTGACATCGTTGAGATCTTCATTGCCCACACTCACAGCCGCAAAGCTGCCACAACCATATTTGTCTACGACCTGCTCCAGTGCTTGCGTCTCTGCATCGAAGCGGCCAGTGTTACTTTGTCCACCACTCCAGACGCCGACCAAGATGCTGAGATTGTTCTGCTGTGCGGCAGGAACAGCGTTCATCAGATGGAGAGTATTCCCATCCGCGATTGCATACATGCGCACAGCATTGGTCTTCGAGAAAGTATTCTTGATCAGCTTCAATGCTGCCTGCCAGTCGCCTCCGTTCTTGAAACCTTGTGACTGACCAGTAGGGTCGAAAGGTTTTGTGTTGACCACGTTCAGACCGAAGTAGGGTGGCATTGCGGTGTAGTTTGTCGGCGAGAAGGCTTCGCTTGGACATCCCGAAGCTGATGAAGGCGATGTTGGATAGGGCCCTGGCGCGGAAGAGGTCGATGTCGATAGTCCTGACAATGGCTCTGGTGGTTGCTGGGCAGCGAGTGTTGAGGAGGTGGTCACAGGCCGAGAACTAGTACCTAGCAGTAGTGTGCTCAATGTTGACAACGCCGAAACCGTTGACAAGGGCTGTATAGACGACTGGATGACCGGCAGAGAGGAGGAAGTGACTTCCGAAGAGCTTGAGGCTGCCAACGGAATGATCGCGGTTTCAGGATATTGTGTCACTGTGACCGTCTTGGTGGACGTCGAATTTCCACAAGGAAGAGACTCAGGAGGACCGTTGGTAAAGTTCCCGTCGGGATTCACCCATGGAGGCGGGTTCGACAGCATAGTGGGAGCCTTGGGGGTTCTCTTCTGGTGATGCTGTCGCTCACGGCGGCGATCAGCAGGTGTGGCAGACACGAGCTGTGCTGTCAGCACAGCAAAGACAATGGCCTTGAAGGAGTGCATCTTGAGGTCTGAGTCGGTAAGTGTAATTCAGATGTCGATCAATAGTAAGATCTGTTCCTTACTGGATCGAATACACAAGGGGTCGAAGGATCGCTCAGATGTGTTGATCGATTTGCACAAAAAGGTGTTTAGAATTGATTGCACTGGATCAAGGTGGAAAGTCCAGAAGTCGCTTTATGTTCGCTTCTGTCAAGCTCAGCCTCTTTGTAGTGACTCTGTCACTTTGTTGTTGTTGTTGCTCATCATCGCCGCGCAACGGCAAACGTGGCACTGGTCTGTTTCAGATGCGTGTTTGTTGGTCTGAGCTAGTGACATCGATGTTTAGCCGTGCTTCGCTATCAAGTTTCATGCGTAGGTGACCGGTGACAGGAAGCAGCCGTGGGGACGGACTTGTTCTCGGAAACATGTAGCGTGCGGGAGCACTTACAATGTCTTGGGCTATGAAGGCCGGTCGGGCTTTAGCTATTGGTGTATACTTACAAAGCATTCAGGCGAAATTAGATACTGAGGTTGGTAACTGGGTGCTCTTAGGTTGCGCCACAGCCTTGGTACAAGTCGCTCGGTCACTTACAAGAAGCCCACCACAATCGATTTCAGCTCGTGTAAGGCACACAATCCCTTCTTGTGTCCGCGTCTTCTAAGTTACAAGCCTGTTGGACCTCCTGCGAATTTGGGTAGCCAGATTGGTGGATCAGGTTGAGGGCTAAATGCTGCGCACGTCGTATCGATGCCATTGAGTACATTGCCTGCCACGTCAAGCAGCCCGAATTGAGGTCTGGCAGAGGCAGTAGCATGTTGATCCCGATCCACATGATAGAAGCCGCTACCATTACCATTCAGAACTTGACAGCCGATGGTATCAAAGTACTGCTTTGCATTTTCTGGACTCGCGACATTATTCGGGTTTCGATCTGCGACGTTCGCATCGTTGCTTGGCCAGCCTGTCCCACCTAGCCAGATGTCTTTACCGTACGGTAATGTGCTAGTAAAGACTTGTCCGAAGTGGCTGCGGAACACAGAATAGGCATCTTCCAATGTTGCTACCTGTTCCCAATACGGGAAGATGCTGACCATGATGAATGAGTCGACCGAAGCAAGTAACTAGACGTGTTAGCTTAGATTCTCCAGACTAGGTTTCCCCGGCACAGTGACACGACTTACTTGCGATACCCAGGGATTGCGTGTATCCCAAAGCTCTCTCCAAGTATCTGTATGGGTGACTGGTATGTCACAGCACCTATGCCGACGAAGCAGACTCCTTGTCAAGTTCATGCTTGCCACCAGCGTGTTGACCATGCGTACTTTCTGATCCGACGTCTCTCCCGACTGATTCAAGTCCTCTAGATCTTCGTTACCAACACTTACGGCTGCGATGCTGTCACATCCATGACGGGTCAATGCGAGCTCTAGAGCTCCCAGCTCCGCCAGGAAGCGAGCAAAGCGATCAGGAGCCCCGCTCCACAGTCCGGCAACGATTTTCAGGTTGTGGCTCCTGATAGCACTGAGGGCTTCGTGTAGATGGACCTGTGCATCCTCGCCAACGAAGTCTATAGCCGAGTAGAGGCGCACGGCATTAACGGATGGAAACTTGGCTTTGATGTTCGCAAATGTAGCATTCCACTCTGTGACATTCTGGTACGGACAAGGTGCTGCAGAGTTGTTTGTCATACAAGGAATCTGATTAGCCACGCTGAGGCCAACATATCTAGCAATGGAGAAATTTCGAGGGAAGTACGTGTCGTCTGGGCACAAAGTCGATGATGACACTGGCCTGATTGCCTCCTGAGTCGACCCGGATGTAGTAGTTTCCAGAGGTAGAACGGGCGAGGCTGTCTCTGCTGTAGTAGGAGCAGTACTCATTACGACTGGCACCAACGATGTACTGTGTACCTGAACTGGTGACCCAACCAGAATCGAGGGTCCTGGCGAAATCGCAAGTTCTTCCAACCCTCGTATACCTGAACCCACGTGTCTTCGACCATGAAGATAGCCGAAAGCTACTCTGGGTGTGAAGCCGAATATCAAGATAAGATTGGCTGATTTCATTGTGTTCGGAAATTTGGATGAATTCCACGGGTATGTCGACAATGCGTTGGGTCTAGTAACGATCTCAGCATATGTCGAAAAATGGCGTTTATGGAGTGAGGACTCGCATGTTCTTGTAAAGACCTGGTTTGGCGAGATGAGTGCGCTCAAGCAGCTTGTGTGTCGCTCTCCTGGAACATGGAGTCAGTCGCAAGCTTTGACTCGGATTCACTGTACATATCTGTATGTCTTGTCAACATCGAGGTCAGTTACGCAGACCACAAAACACCTCATGTTCCAAGTCTGTCCATGTGTGCTAATAATACATATTATGTGTCGACAACAAGTGTGTCAAAGCTCTTAATAGAGTCGGTACCGTGTGTATGTACAAGTTTGGCCCTTTTCCCGTTCGCTCAGAACAACCGCCGCTATGCAACTAGTGGAAATATGAATGAAGTTCGTTTGAGGTGTCGCAAACAGATTGAAACGTGTATAGTCATGCTCTTTGCCGGAAGCTTAAGAGCAAGTCATGTCAATCAATGGGTTATAGTCGTAGTCGACAACCGCAAACTGAGGCGAAGCTGCGAAGTCATCTAGGTCATACCAGAAGTAGTTCATCTCCTTCACACTCGTACAAGTGACCTGCCACCAGTAGATCTGTGTAGCTTCGATACTCGGCACGGAGCTACCGAGGGTATCACCAGTGATGGGGTTGCCGGTTTCAGTTGTCCAGACGTCCTTGCCTTGGCTAACGGCACGCACCTTGTTTACTGCTTCCCAGTACGCACCGTTGGCAGCACCGTTATCAACGCCGATGCCTTGCCAGTATGGGTAGAGGTCATTTCCAAGCCAGTCAACAGCCTCAATCACGGCGGTGTTGGCGTCGTCCACCCAGGCAGTCCATGTGTCGACATGACCGATGGACTTGTCGCTCGCACCAACAGACCACATCATTCCCCTGACATCGTATATCTTGCTCGCGAGAACGTCGGCGGTTGTATCTCCCCTGTACAAATCCTCTGATCCAACAGAAACTGCGAGTATCCAGTCCTTTCCATATTGCTGGACAGCTTGGAGTAGTGCCTGCTTCTCGGCATCGTAGTGTGCATCGTCTTCGGCCCATACACCGACCAGTAGTTTTGTACCAGTTCTGATGGCAGCAGGGACTGCGTTTGCCAGAGTGTTGCAGTCGCTTGATGCAAACAGCCGAGCATTTCTGAACTCGCCGGGGAAGCTGGCCATCTTGTTGAAAGCAAATTCCCAGTCTGACTCGGTCCGACAAGCTCCGGAAGCCAAGTTCGCAGCGATGTTGAAGCCTTGATAGAAAGCATTTGTGCCAGTGATGGCGGCTGCCAGGGTAAGGAGCGTGAACTTCATGATGAAGCTATTGTCAAAGATTGGCTATGAAATGAGTGACTGAGAGGTGAGAATGATGGTGAACAGAAGAGTCTATGGTATGAGCTCTCAAAACTTGAATTTAAGGCAATCCATGTTGTCGGCATCCTCGCGGATGGGTCTGTCGAAGGCTCCATGGTGGGTTTTGTGGCGTCGGCTAGAAAGGGGCCGTTGACGGTATCCGGCAGTATGGGTGACTTTATTGGTCTGATTCGCGGAGAGCGCTCGTGGCTGAGTTCAGGGATTGGTGGAGAGTGGAAACTCTGCCGAGATTGGCTCCAGCTGTTGGCCTGCCGTCAGATCACAATGTGGGCTGATGGACTGGGCGTCAACAATAACACACTTGTCGATAGACGTAAGCTTGATAGCTTTTAGGCATGTCTCGCAGTGGCACTGGGGTTCGAATCTCCTGAAGGGTGAATTGACCACTACTTAGAGAATGGCGCAGGCGGTGGATGTCCTACTCCCGCTGATCTTCCTGCCTATGCTTGGACTTGTCAATCAAACGTCGAGCAAACTTGCCAGACTAGCCGTTCAATGCCGGGAGCGATCTAGAAGTTGGTTGAAGGAGCACTGACGACGACATTGTCCCTTTTAGTGCTCCACGAACCTGTGGCGTCGAAGCGTTAGTGAACTGCGTCACAAGTAGCTACAACTAGTGGTGTGAGCAGCTTGGGTTGCTCGCGATGCATGAGTGTCATCAGTACGTCAAAAAGCTTGTTGGATACTTCAGTCGTTTCCCTGCCTAGATCGTATCTCTTTAGTTGGATTTTAGAACATAAGGAGACACAGCTAGCTATCCTGGAATGTGAATGGATTGAAAGTCGATGCACCATGGTTATTCAAGAATACACTTCTACCGTGAGCAAATGCTTGCAACGTGCTCCCAGGTGGATTCGGGGTGAGTTGTGGCATAGAAGGAAACATGATCCAGTGAATGGTAAGAAGGCAAGAAGAACAGTACAAGAGTACTGGAAGCGTCAATGCGTGAAGCCTGCCCACGTTGGGTTTCTGTCTCGGGCCCTCTCTGTCTGAGTCTCTGGCCTCGCGGAAGTCGTGACGGCCGATGTGGTCTTAGTCACACACGCGCCTACCCTTCGAGCTGTTGGCCGTGTAAAGGCAAATAGACGTTTCAGTGACAGATCTGCTTATCTAAGCTGCAGGAATGACGGCATCGTGCATCTACGGTAGACGCCCTGCAACATCTCTACGTCCTGCAACTTATCGTACTGTCGCATTTGTCCGCTAGGATTATACCTTCGCATCTAATGATCATGGAATTAGTACTTGATCCGTGCAGCTACAGAGCAGAGCATAATATCCAGGCCGTTGGCAAACGGCACGCTAGTGAAGACACAGATGGCAGCTAACATGGTCTCTACTCCAAGCCAGAATGGCATTTCAGTCAACTCTGAGATCGAAAAGACAGCACAAATTGCAATTGAATCAGCACCGGACGAGATGGCAGACGTGATAGACAGTAACGCGGTAATGCACCGCTCGCTACACGATCTACCTTTGCGTGTGGTCGGCTCCGAGGGACTATATCTGCACCTCGAGAATGGACAGAAATTCCTGGATGCAACTGGCGGCGCAGCCGTCGTCTGCCTCGGACACAATAACCCTGTCATCAAACAAGCGATCGTCGGTCAACTTGACAAGGTGGCGTATGCACCAACCATGTACTATTCCACATCTGCCGCCGAGGAGCTTTGCTCATTATTGATCAAGGGCACCAATGGCGCAATGAGTCGAGCCTTCATCTGCAGCTCTGGCAGTGAAGCAAATGAGGCTGCGATGAAAATGGCCAGGCAGTACTTCGTTGAGCTCGAAGGACTGGAGACAAAACGACACCGATTCATCTCGCGCAAGCAAAGCTATCATGGGACGACACTGGGCTCACTAGGTCTGGGTGGACATGTAATGAGAAGGAAGATATACGAACCAATGTTGTCGCCCGCAATCAGCCGCGTCAGCCCGTGCTATGCTTATCGAGGTAAAAAGGGGGGCGAAAGTGACGAAGCATATGTAGCTCGACTGGCAGATGAGCTGGATGCCGAATTCCAAAGAGTAGGGCCGGAGAGTGTTTGCGCATTTGTAGCAGAGCCCGTGGTTGGGGCAGCGCTAGGTTGTGTGCCATCTGTGTCAGGCTATTTTGCTGCCATGCGCAAAGTATGTGATAAGTATGGCGCGCTCTTGGTCGCCGACGAGGTCATGTCAGGAATGGGGAGGACGGGCTATCTGCATGCCTGGCAGTCGCCGCTCGTTGGCACGACGCCAGACCTTCAGGTGATTGGGAAAGGCCTCAGCAGTGGATACCAGCCCGTTGCAGGTCTTCTTGCTAGCCCAAAAGTGGTTACGGTCCTGACGAAGGGTACTGGAGCTTTTTCGCATGGCCAAACATATCAGGCTCATCCTGTTGGTTGTGCTGCAGCTGCAGCAGTTCAGAGAATCGTCATGAAACCGAGTATGATGGAGCACGTCCGGGAAATGGGCGCGGCGCTTGAGGCCGGACTTCACAAGCACCTTTCTGACAAATGGTATGTTGGTGATATTCGTGGCGCAGGACTGTTTTGGGGCGTGGAATTCGTGCAACAGAAGGAAGACAAAACGCCATTCGAACCATCTCGGCAAGTGGCTATGGGGGTGCACAGGCTGGGGATGCAAGAACCAAACATGATCAGTCTGTATCCAGGGACAGGATCCGTCGACGGGGTAGCAGGTGACTTTGTGCTGTTGGCGCCGCCGTACACCATCACACTGGAAGATGTCGAGTTGATCGTTCAGAAGACTGCGAGCACAATTGACGCGTACTTTGAACAAGAATTTGGACGACATCAAGGAGTACCGAGATAACAGTATGAAAGGTCGGCCAGAGGATGCTGAGCTTAATCTGCGAGTACAGACAAGAGGACAGCGTACCTTCTTCGCATCTCTCGAATCGTTGCTCATAAAATCTGCGAAAGAACCTGCTGAACTTGGGGATCGAAGGGTTTGGCGGGCTTCGTCTTGCCCTCACGATCTTGCGCTACTCCGTGCTGGCGCCATATCCTTTGCACATCAGCGCCGTCTTCATGATCTTGTGCCTTTAACTTCCTCTTCTTCTTCATTCCCTCGAGTTTCTTGCCCTGCTCGACACCCTCGACATACGCTTGAGTCTCAGCAGCGATCTTACGTCTTTCCTCATCCCTTCTACCTTCGGCTTCCCTCCTTTCTTCCACTATACCAGCCATCAGTTCCTCCCACGCCATGCCCTTCAAGTACTTCATGTTCCACAGGTCGTCGTAGTAGAAGCCACCTTTCTTGCCACCGACCTGCTGCGCGTTGAGGGCCTCAGCACATCGCTTCGCAGTCTTCTTGCTGGCAAACTCAATCCAGCCTTCGGTGTACAGCTGTCTGGAATTCTTCTTGGAGCTGTGCTTGTGTTTCGAGACAGGTGTTAGAAACAGCCTCGTGATTGGTTCGAAGCCTCGCTGGGCCAGAATGTTGCGCATCGCCGAGGGTTTCAGATAGGGTGGAAGGGACGACAGGTATACCACTCCAGGGGTCTTTTCTTTTTTTTCTTTCTTGGACTTTTTCGTCGGTACGGCAGCACTCTTGATCTTGTAGTCTATCTCTTGGCCTCGCATTTGGTCCTCCTCATCCTCTTCGTCTTCTTCGTGTGTGGTCGGCTCTTTCCCGGGCGGCGACGTGTGCTTCTGGATCTCTGTGGGTGACGCTCTGCCATCTTCTGCCGAGCTGACTGAGGAATGCGACAATTTTCTACGCTTCACACTTCGTCTTTCAGTCCTCGAAACTTCGGCAGCTTCCGAGTCATAGCCATTCCCCGTGCCCGAATCGTCTGACAGTCCTTGATCTAGAAATTCGTTTCGACGTGACATTGTGCTTGTTTGTCTAACAGTACTCGTTGCAAATCCCACTCTTGATCTATGACGATAAAGTTGTAGGCGAAGAACAGTCGACCATAGAGACATTCCATGCACGTCAGCAATTGCACTACGGTCACGTATGAAGCCAGTAGGGTTGGGGTGGAGAACCAGAATAGCCTCCCCTGGGCCAGTATCGTAGTCGAGTCGATGTGTTCCGCTGCTTGCCTACTTCCATGGCAAGGACACTCCCATGTACATGCGACTGCTGGGTGAGACCCTCGATCAGGCTTCGGATACTCAGGAACTTGTTGCCGGCATGCAGTGATATGCTGAAAGTCGAACGACCACGACACTTCTATATTCAGCTACGCGTCTCTAACATGGACGAGCTGAGGTTGAAGGAATGCAGTCCTATATGCCCAGCCAATCCCGGCTGCAGCAAGATGCTTGAGGCGTAAGTCTAGGATCACAGTGTGTATGAGACAACACTTGCGCAGATTTATGGTAGTCAGCATAAGTATCCCATCCGCCCTACTTTCTCCTATTCTCCTTTCCCGTCGACGAGCCACTGATACACAGTTCTTCATCATTGCTCGCCGCAGCAGCAAACACCAACGTTGTTGTTCATTGTCTGCATGCTGTGCAGCGATGCTTGGCCTTCTTCGAGGATACCATGGTTAGTCAAACTCATATCGACCAAAACATAGTCGCGGATCATCTCCATGTTCTAGGGCAAGATACATCGACCTCCAAGACAGGGCGGAAGGAGCCAACTGTCACTGAGATAAGTCCTTCACCAGCGGTGCAGAGGTACAGTGGCTGGGTGAAGTCGCAGGGCGACTACGAGCGCTTGATGGAGCGGGTCTTGGCTACGTATACGAAGGAAGCTAGCTTCAAGATGGTGCAGGAACAAATGTTGGAGAGCAAGCGGAACCTTGATGGATATGGTTGCGGTAAGGCCGAGGGATATGTCAAGGCAGATGGATTCAAGGTGCCTGAGGTCTAATGGATTTTGAAAAAGGGACTACTTGTGTTGTAGGTCTGAGTACGACAGAGGTTTTTGTATACGAATCTCTAAGTCTTACGGTCATTAGGCGTTCTCTACGGAGAGGAAAGGTTAATGGATGTACATGTGGTCATAACAGGGGATAGGCATGCGAGACATTGAAGCACATGCGAATATCTACATGTACTAGTAGTTCATATGCTCAACGAAAGCCTTGAACCTCGTTGCTCTTGATCCGTTCTTCTAAAGGTCCGCGCCTACACCAAAAAGTCAACCGTTGAAGTCGTTGCCATTTGTCTTGACAACACCATCACATATCGACGCGCCTGGCACAAGCTTTGAGCGAGAACTGAGACTTGGTCATTGTTATATTGAACATTGCCTTGACTAGGTTGAGACATATGCAAGCTACAAGCCTCGATCGTGAACCGCAATGAGTTGTGGAATGATAAGTCGCGTAAACGAATGTTTCATAAAGCAATCGTGTCGTGGCTCTAGGTGGCCGTAACCATCTGAATCGCCCTAATTCTGTACTGGCACCCCCCCCTGAAACCTATAAATGCCATTGCCTTCGGCTTACAGATAACGAATAATACCAGACCCACGATTCCACATATTTTTGTTTACGATCGAGGCCTGTAGATCGCATCTGTCGTGGTATCTGCTCGTGCACGATATCTAGCTCCACTCATAGATATGTGCGGCGCTACCCCCTCTGCGATAGTATACTTCAGGCCACCCACCCAGTCTGCTAAAAGCTACTCAAGCTCGCATCAGGACTGGTCGCGCGTCGCGAAGGCGATGCGCGAGACTCTCGACAGGGGTGAAACACAAGCTAAGCCGCTAATGGCGAACCATTCGTAACCACATTATACCACATTATCCCACAAATCTAAAGGCCGGTCAGCCAGGATGAATCCGTGCAAATAGAGTAAGCGCGACAAGCCAGGTTCGAACCCGAGCTGCAGCAAAAAAGCAAAAAGCTCAGAACCCCCGGGTTCGCAGGGGCGTTCTGGAGTAAACCCCAGCTGTATGCGGCCGAAGCCACAGAAGCGCGGGGGTTTTGTTCGTTTCCACTCGTGTAGCTGGCGCCCCTTGCCCGGGTGCAAGTTTGACCTGACCAGCCATGCAGGATGTTGCTGTTGCTGTTCTGTTGACAAGGAGGAAGGAAGTTTGTCGTCGATCGGCCGTGTGCAGCTGACGCCTTCTTGCTTGTCGGGTGCAAGTTTGTCACAGGTTGGCCAGACGGGTAGACCAGCCTGCCCTGACAGCTGTACGACCGATGTTGGGATTATTTGTGAGAATGATAGCTATGAACCTATTTTTGCGAGATTCGGTTTCGTGCGAGGCCACCTGTAGACCTTGGCTTGGGTTGGGGGGTGAGGACCTGTTCTTGGCTCGGATAGGCTGAGCAGGGGATGGTTGGATTTAGAGTTTGAGCCGGCGACAGGGCCATCGCGCATGTGTCCAAGCGGTGATTCATGCTTGCACACCTTCGATCATGACTTTGAGCACGTCCTCGCCGCCCTTTCTGACGGTCTCGAAAGCCTGCTCGGCCTCTTCAAATTTGTATCGATGTGTAATAAGTTTTTGTGGTTGAACCTTACCGCTTGCGACGAGGTCGACGGCTTGGGGGTAGACGCCCGCAGTGTATCTGATCGACCCTCGAATAGTCAGGTCGCGAATGCATGCAACAGTGATCGGGAAGACGATGTTTTCTTTACCCATCCCGGCTTGCACGTACGTGCCTCCTTTCTTGCATAGGTGTACGCCCATCTGGATGCAGGATTGTGCCCCAGTCGCGTCAATGACCACTTCAGGCCCTTCGCCAAGTTTGAATTGGTCTTTGATCATCTGTGCAACTTGAGCACTGTACTCGCTTCCCTCGTCGGCGGTGGGAGTTGAGCCGTCTTGCTTCTTTGGCATAGGAGGCGGCATGAACACACCATCAGCACATTTGAGCACGTCGCTGGCAAGGTCGAGGCGGCTCTGGCTGAGATCAATGCCAATCACAATGTTCCCCGCCGCCTTCGCGACGCTCTGAGCTAGCAGACCTATCGTTCCACATCCGAACACCACGATTTTCTGGCCCGCTTTCACGTTGCCGACCTTGCAAATTTGAACAGCCACTGCAACGGGCTCACAGAGAGCGCCGTCTTCAAGATTCAGATGTTGTGCTAGCGGGTAACAATAGTCCGCGGCGGTCTTGTAGAACTTCGACAACGTTCCGTTGTGCGGCGGTGTGGCAGCGAATACAGTGTCGGGACACAAGTTGTACGATCCAGAGCGGCAGTACTCGCAGTGCCGGCATGGCACACCAGGCTCTATAGCGACTTTGTCGCCGACTTTGAGGTTCGTGACATTGGACCCTATTTCAACGACGATGCCGGCGCTTTCATGGCCCAGCACGATAGGACTGTTGAGAACGAAGTCTCCGATGCGACCGCGTTGCCAATAGTGGACATCCGAACCACAGATGCCGGTTTGCCCGATCTGAACAATCACATCGTAAGGTCCGTCGATCTGAGGTCTGGGGAGGTCGCCAAGGTGTACATCTTTGACGGCGCGAAGGATGAAGGAGGGGTTTGTATCGGGCATATTGGTTGGTGATGGAAACTCTGGTGTAAGGTCAGTGGGAACGACGATGTGTTTGACAAGGAATGCTGCAGGCGAGGAGATCAGGTTTACGTCTTATGTCATATATGTTATCCTGTCCTCCATGACTGCAAAAGCTTGAGGTGGAGTAGCGGGGCTTATACGGCTGAAGCTTGAGAAGGGCGGATCCCGGAGGTGTGGCCCGATGGCGGCCTGGAGACAGCGGACTTTTGACCTCCGCTCCGCTCTTCATGGCCGCGAAAAGTGGGAATGCTTGTTCAACCGGCCGGAGACATCCCCGTTCATGGACTATATCAACGGGCACATATATGCCGCATGTGACGAACGAGATGTCACCCGACTCACAGCCTGAAATCAACGACAAACAGGAATTCGACATGGTCCTCCATAAGCCAGAGAACAAGCATGTGCTCAAAGCATTCGACCTCAGCGGCAAGGTCGCAGCAATCACTGGCGGTGCTCGTGGTATCGGACTTGAAGTGTCTCGGGGACTCGCCGAAGCAGGCGCACATGTCTGTTCAAAACTTCTCGCTGACAGGATTTGGAGCTGATTGATCTTCAGGTAGCCATCATATACAGCTCATCCAAAGACGCTGACACCACGGCTTCTGACATCGCCGAAGCCAACAACGTGAGATGCCAAGCATACCAATCGGAAGTCAAAGACTCAACAGCTATCGAAGCAACTTTACAACAGATTGCCAAAGACTTCGGTAAGCTTGACATCGTGGTGGCCAATGCTGGTATTGCATCACACCATCCCGCTGAAGACTACACCAATGAGCAGTGGAGCGAAATTATGAAGGTCAACCTCGATGGTGCTTTCTACACCGCGCAAGCAGGTGCAAGAATCTTCAAAACACAAGGCTCTGGCAATTTGATCTTCACAGCTTCAGTAAGCGCTATCCTGGTGAACGTGCCGCAGAAACAGGCTGCATACAATGCCTCGAAGGCAGGTTTGGTACAGCTGGCAAGGTGTCTGTCAGTGGAATGGGTCGACTTTTGCCGGGTGAATTGTGTTTCTCCTGGTTTCATCGCAACAGACATGCTCTCGGTGCATCCGGAAGAGTGGAGGGAAAAGTGGTTTCAAATGATCCCAGCCCAACGGTTGTGCGATCCATACGAATTGAAGGGAGTAAGTAAGGCTCTCCCACTCGTGTTCGCGGTTGCTGACTTGGTACAGGCATATGTCTTTTTGGCGAGTGACGCGTCAAGCTACATGACCGGCGGTAACCTGGTAATCGACGGTGCATACACACTACCTTGAACAGCTTACATTGGAGGATTTTCATGGGGCACCAAGCTGCCCCATAAAGTCCATGAAGCTTGGTTCCTGCTGCATCTGCAAATCCTGCATATCGAACAGCTGGTTATCGCTGATTGGCCCGAACATGTATGAATACAGGGTGTTCATCTGTGTCTGAGGACTTTCGTTGGTGGGAGACTCCCATTGATTGATGTCCATAGCGAGATATGCCCCACAAAGCTTGGTGACTGCGGCATAACAACGAGCAGCTGCTGGATTGAGGCGACTCATATCTGACATGCTTTCGAGGGCGACGAGAATCTGGTCACGCCAAGTTGGTGCAGATTTTGAGCGGCTATCATTGCGCAAAGAGATGACTGGGATGAGAACTGCTTGAAACAAGAAGTACAGTGCATACCAGCAAGTCAACACATTCTGTCGCTCACTTCGCCAAAAACTTGCTATCGATTCGATTGTCTCCCTTGCTGTGTCAAGACACAAAGCAAACGCTGTTTCTTCTGCATGATCAATATCGCTCGGGCCGATGGCTTCTGGACCGTCATGTCGGCGTCTCATGAAGCGCCGCATCAGATAGGGTCTTAGCATGAGAATACGAAAGTTCCTCCAGCGCCAGTGCAGAATTGCATGACAAAGGCGATATCGTGAAGGCTGAGGCTGTGCCTCAGCAAAGTAGCCTGGGAGCTCGGAGAGCCACTTTTGTAGATGGGCTTGATCAAGGTGAAGCATCTCCTGTGCTGTAGGTAATACCGAAATGAGCTTTTGGTAGATATCATTTGTAGCTAGATGGAACGAGCTTTGACAGCGAACGTGCGTGTAGAGAGTGGTCGATTGGCTTTCTGCAGGAGACCGCGTCGTGGAAGAGGTCAGATCGCTATCGCTAATGTTGAGCGGCAGTCCAATTTCAATGCCGTACGCCGGCATATCGAGAGGGCGGCTGAAGGTGATAATTGCTCCTACGTCGAAGATGTAGAGGCACCACCAAATCCTTCTCCGGAGCTCGAGTCGGAACGGCTGATCTTTCCAAGCCGGGTACTCCTTGTGGAGCGCCAGACCCCACGCCATTCTTTTGGCCAGAGCCATGTACACATAGCCGGAATTGGGACGATTACGCTTCTGTATGTAATTGGATATCAGCGTTAGCGCTTGCACCAAGGTCAGATTCCCAGTTTCAAGCATATCAATGTTCATCCTCTGCTTTGCAGCCTCAAACAGGCCGACATCTGCCTCGGGCGGAACTTCGGATGCGGCAAAGCATCCAATGGCGGCAATAATGTACAGCAGAACCTGCCACGACTGTCCATTTGGCCTCGGGATGATGTCCATGAACTGAGCTCGAAAGGTCGGTTCATGTAAGATAGGGTAAGAGATATGGTAGGTGGCGAAATATGCTTCGATGAAGGGTTCCAATTGCGCAAGTGAGTAAAGAGCTGGGAGAATAGGCGGCGTTGTTCGTGCAGAAGGCAGTGGCATAAACTGCCTTTCCTCATCGTTCTCCCCGGCTTCATCATCTGCCATCCTGAGAAGAGCCGCACCTGATGCCACGCCCATGTAGGATCCGTTGCGGTCGATGAGACTGGCCATGCCATCATTGAAGCGCGTCACATTCGTACCCGAAGCCCGCTCATCCCAATCTAGATCGCCTGCAGGTGGTGTCTCGAGAGAGAACGCAGGACTGGTGTTAATGCCCGCAGTGGCACCTGTATAGCTTGGTACAGTGGTACCGGGAGGGCATCCTATTGTTGTGGTTGGAGCAAAGGGGGTTGCAAGCCCATCAGCGCTCTGCTGGGTCGAAGGTGACGAAGATGTGCCTTTACCCGTGTCATTGGAAGCTGACCTTGAGGTCTCATATTGGCTCAGGAGAGCTTTCGTCCTTGCGAGTTCAAGCTCTACTTCTGTCAAGTATCTTCGTGTCAACGGCGTGCGAGACACTCTCTCATAGGTGCAGCGAAGTTTTGACTTCACACATGCATTGCAAGGCTGACCCCTGTCGCATTTGGCCTTCTTTTTCCTACAACTGGCGCAGCTCGGCGGCACTTTCTCGATGCGCGGAGCCTCATCCATTGTCAATGTGGTCGTTCGGAAGTGGTTCACGATGGGGACACCGCATTGCAACCAGACACGAAGCACTACTTGACGCTCCTATTGTGAATAAGAAACGGTGCTCTTTGATAGGCTAGCGGGATGTATTGATGAGAAAGGTGAGGACATGCCAGTAAACGAAGTCGCTCCTTGGCGGGCCAAATTTTGATTGTTGGCAGGTGGAGGGAAGGTATAACCGAAAGACTTCCCCAATGGAAGCTGCTGCCGCACGACTTCTATAGACGGACTCTACGCGACGCTTGGTCGTAATCTGGCAATTGCCTCGTTGACTACCTGTGCTCTGAAGATGGTGAACGGCCGTCGCTGTCTGTGTTCTTCGGCTTCTGCATGCGGTTGCGTTTTCTTCTCGTGCCCAGATTGTTTAGCTTCGTCCATTCTAGGTCGAAGCTGCACGTCCATCGAAGCATTTCGTGCCCTCAATTCCAAGCACCCTCTTTGCCGGGATCAAGACTCGAAGGAGACTGCCGATTAGTACATAATGGGTCTCTACTCATCCAGGACGACGATTCCGAATTCGACGTTAATTCGATGTAGGATTAATCAATTGTCAATTGCCTACTAAACAAAAAACCGTATCGTAGATATTGTCCTTACGGCGAGCACTTGAGACGCAGAGCCGGCCCTCATCGCAAAACACATGTTGTTGTCTCCATGTAGAAGACAGTTCAAGGTTCTTACTATCTGCCCATAGAAGACGGCCTCCTCATCGTGTCCTACATCCTTGTCAGACATGTAAGGCCTGCCGAGCCGAGACAATATTGTCTATCGTACACTTAGATCATTCCCAGAGACGATAGAAGGCCGGGACGCAAAAGTCCTGCACTTAGAAAACCTTAACATCAGACTCTTCTCCTATCGAGCCCGATGTCTGCAGAGTGTGTATGATCGGCATCTTTCTGTCCAGGCCATGGAGGACTCCCGGTGCAACGACCGTCACCTGTGAAGTACACTGAGCTTTCGGAGTATCCACTCCGGCTCAATGTGCTCGTTGATTCGTTGTCGGCAGACAGAAGTCCGGCCATCCGACTGCTATCCCGCTCCACACCCCGGCTTTTCCAGCATCACTCCAGGTTTGTAGGACTCTCCACATGCCACGAGAAGCCATGCACCTCGTGATCTGGGCGGGCTATGGATACAGCTACCAGTGCGGTGCACGAGGCATATCCTGGACTGATGATATATAATCTGGATGTGTTCAACTCTCTCCCCGAAAATTCTTTTCAGCATCTCCGCGACCATCAACATCGCTAGTCACTATGGTTAAGGACTCAGAAATCGTCGGCGAGGCTCTTGCTAAGGTGCTGCCAAAGTATGGCAAGTCCTGGTACAAGGTGCCTCACCTGCTGCAGCTCAACCTGGTTTTACTTGTACCACTGCTGTCCTCATCAGTCGCCGGCTACGATGGTAGGCAAGCACAAGCACAAGCCTGGAAAATGTCTAATGTTTGCAGGCTCGATGATGAATGGTCTCCAATCAACGAGCTCCTGGAAAAGATACTTCAATAACCCGGCTGGTTCGAAGCTCGGCGTTGTCAACGCGGCACAGAGCATTGGTTCGGTGGCGTGCCTGCCATTCGTCGGCTACCTCTCTGACCGACTTGGACGAAGATGGACCCTCTTCTCTGGTTCCGTCCTTGTTGTTGTAGCGTCAATCATCCAAGCAGCATCCATCAACTACGCGCAGTTCGTCATTAGTCGACTTCTTGTTGGTGTAGGAGGAATGCTCGTCACCCAACCCTCTCCTATGTTAATCTCTGAGCTGGCTTTCCCAACTCACCGAGGAAAGTTCACCTCGCTCTTCTGGACATGCTACTACTTCGGGTGAGTCGAGCATTTGACTGTGTGCCGAATGGAAAACTAACGACGACAAACAGTGCTATATTAGCTGCATGGAGTACATACGGCACGCAGAAACACATTGGAAACGACGACTGGGCGTGGCGAGCGCCCTCCATCCTGCAAGCGGCATACCCGATCATCCAGCTGTGCTTCTTCTATTTCCTCCCGGAGTCCCCCCGTTGGCTCATTGCGAACGGCAAGATCGAGCAGGCTCGACACACCCTGGCCAAATATCACACTGGCGGCGACGCTCACCACGAATTGATCGAGTTCGAGATGACGGAAATCGAGAATGCGATCGAAATGGAAAAACAAGCGTCCTCGACCAAGTGGTCCAGTCTTGTCGCGACACCCGGAAACCGCAAGCGAACTCTCATCGCCGTCTGCGTCGGCGCCTTCGCTCAATGGAATGGCGTCGCCGTCGTGTCTTATTACTTGACCCTCGTCCTCGACACCGTCGGTGTGAAGGATCCGGATACTCAGACCTTGATCAACGGAATTCTCCAAATTTTCAACTTTTGGGCGGCGGCGTCGGCAGCGTTCCTCGTCGACCGTCTCGGCCGCAGGACGCTGTTCCTGTGGTCTGGTGCAGGCATGCTCGTGTCGTTCGTGATCTGGACTGCCTGCTCGGCAGTATTCGACGTCTCGGGATCTCATGCGGCAGGGCTGACAGTAGTTGTCTTCATTTTCGTCTATTTCTTCCATTACGACATCGCATACACGCCTCTCCTGTTCGGGTAAGTCTAACCGACATCCTGCGATTTGGAAGCGTGTCCGTACTGACTGTCTGCAGATACCCGACTGAGATCTTCCCGTATAGCTTGCGAGCAAAGGGCCTCACCGTCGAGATGATTTCGATCTACGGCTCGCTTGTCATCCTCGCTTTTGTCAACCCGATCGCGCTCGAGAACATCGGATGGCACTACTATATCGTGTTTTGCGTGCTGCTGGTCATCATCTTCGCGACCACTTGGTTCTTGTTCCCTGAGACCAAAGGGTACAGCCTGGAGGAGATTGCTGAGATCTTCGATGGCCCAGATTACAGGCGACGGGTCGAGTCGGGAGTCTTCAAGGAGGACATCCACTTTACTGGGAAGGGTGATACGAGGGACGCCGAACATGTTGATCGAGCTGTTTGAAAGTGGCTAGGCCGAAGCTGTAGCCATTGGCAGTAGGGTGGGATCATAGGTAGTCCATCGATTTCCACTTGAACTTCTTGGTCGCGCGCTCTATCGGGCGAATCTCTAGTTGGTCGCCATGTAGCTCGAAGACCAGCTGCCTCTTTGTTAGCGTGCCAGATGCCGTCGGTTCTCGTGCGTCTACCGCATCACTGCTGCTGCTCGCAGGAGCTTCCTCTCTGCCCGGCAGATCGAGCACGACGCGAAAGACGGTGCCCTTCTTCAGGACCATGCGCACCTTATCTCGCCTCGCACTAGCTTCCGCACCCTGTCTGTCCTCATCTGCCTTCTCCGCCCTCCGTCTCGGCACGCGATCCTCTCGCGCATCACACACAATCGTCAGCGTCGACCGCGTCTCCCTCACCACGATCCCCTTCAACCCCACGCGCCCGACGTCCACACACCGCACCACCTCGACCTCCATCCCGTGGAAATCCGCGCCCGCAATCAGAGCGCCCGCGCCGTTGCTCGCCGTCGCCGCACTCCCCACTTTCCCCTTGACCACTTTCCCGCCGCGATCCAAATACCCCAGCGCCTCCAGCACGTAGCGCCTCCAGAGCGCGTTCAGACCCCTGTACACCTCGTACCGACACTCGTCGGGCCTGAGCTCATAGAGCGCCAGCGCGCGCTTCTCCTTGGCTGACAGAGGGCGTGGGCGCGCGTGTTTGAGTGCGTACGCTTTCTTGCGCTGCCGGATGTGGCGGCGGGCGGCGCGTTTGTCGGAGTCGTTGTTGTTGCTGGTGGTGGTGTTTGGATTGAGGAAGAGCGGTTTGTGGGCGATCTTGTCGGTGAGGATCTGGGTGGCTTTGGCTTGGTCGGTGGGGTGGGCGCGCGAGAGGAGTTTGTGGGCTGGGTGGGTTGGTGTTGGGTCGGAGGATGGAGTTGGTTTGGAGGGGGTATTGGTGCCGGTCGATGGGGCGGACATGGTGGGTGAGTCAGGGTGTTGTGAGGAGGATGGGGGTAGTAGTTGGTGACTGGTGGGATCGCATTACCTTTGTTCGTTTTGGAGATGCATGATATGGGACAGTGGTTGTGCTTGTGGATGTACGATGGCTAGTAGTACTGGTAGTGCTCGGCTGAGGTGTTGATGGTGGATACAGTGAAGCCTTTTATGAACTTCTTACTAGTCAAGTTGGGGGTGGATTCGACCAGCGGCACAATTGGGTGTGTTCGGTTGATGCCTCAGGTTGAAGCGCTGTCGTAGGAAAACAAAATCTTGATAATCTTTATTCAACTCGTGCACTATGCGCTGCGATATAACACACCAACAGCATACAGCACTACCCCTACAACGACAACCTCGCACTGTCTCGCTCTCACACCACCGTCGACAACGCATTATGACACAATAAACACAGGCCTCCTCCTCGTCCTCGCCAACAACAGCGTCCATACCGCATCCAGCCTACTGTCCCACCCAGATCCTTCTCATAATGAACGCCTCGGCCCTCCTCACCTCGCAAGGCTGGCTCGGCCCCGGCCACGCCCTCGACTCGCGCCTCACAGACTACGGCGCCCCGACCTACAAGCAAAAAGGCCATCGAGGCCTCGCCTACGACCCCAACGCCAACACCGACGCCAGCGCCCCAGTCAGCAGCGGCAACGGCCTCGTCAAACCCCTCCTCGTCTCGCAGCGCGGCACCTCGCGCCACGGCATCGGCAAGAAGGTCCACGAGCCGCCGTCGGGCACCGAGTGGTGGCTCAAGGGCTTCCAGAGCGCCCTGCAGAACATCGGCAAGAGCGAGAGCGAGCGGTCGAGTGCGGTCAACAGTGGGACGAGTACGCCGCGGAATGGCAATGCCAGTGGGAGTGGCTATGTGGGCAAGCACAGCGGCCTGTACGGCTATTTTGTGACGGGCCAGATGATGAAGGGCACGCTGGAGGATGAGAGGCACAACATGGCTGCGTCGAGGAAGCGGAAGAGCGATGTGCTGGAGGAAGAGGCGGCGCGGGATCCGCTGGCGGTAAGTCCCGTGAAGAGGGTGCAGACGGCGGGAGAGTTGGAGGCGAGTGTCGAGTACTTGAAGGAGATGGACAAGGGGAGGAGGGGGACACAAAAGCAGGCGCAAAGTACGGGTGCTGAGCAGTTTGCTGTGGTTGGGCGCTTTCTGAACGCTACGGACGATGCCACGAGGCGCAAGAAGAAGGACAGGAGCAAAGAAATTGTGGAGACGCTGGATACCGAGGGTGGCGTGCGAGGGGAATTGAAGGAGGAGCGGAGGGCACGTAGAAAGAGGCGGAAAGAGGAGAGGGGGAAGGGAGATGGAACTGGGAATCTGACGCTGGCACAGATGGTCGAGGAGGAACTTGCCAGATTGAGTTCTATGAACAATACCGAGGATGATGTCTCAGCTGCCGAGCGGGACGTGAAGACGGCGAAGAAAGTCGAAAGACACAAGAAGAGGCAGAAGGAGAAGGATTAGCAAGCAATGAGGGATTTGACTAGTACTTGTCACTTCCTACCGCCATGAAGATCGCCGTAGAAGTGATTGTTCGCAACGACATGACTGCTTGCGTGAGACAGGCTTGGTGGACGAATGCCTACGCATCCTTCTCTGGGTAACGGATGCCTGTGCTGCGAGGTAGCACTATCAGTTTGCAAAGCATACGGCGCGACTTTCCAGCTTTGGCGAGCGACAGCTCACGTTGGACGGGAGAAGCTTCCAACGTGTGCTTGTACCACCTCCTTACGAGCAAGGTCAAGCATGCTTCGCCGGAACCAACGCCCGTCTGCGTCTGTGTAACATGTCCCCGGGGCTTCGCAAATCGCGGCCGCGTTGGCGATGTTGCATCAGGTGTGACCTCATCTTGCTCTTGTACGAGCCTGCGAGGCTGGGAGCGCAACGCTGCCAGGATTGTGCGTCTGGGTCGGTGGTATAGATTTGGGCCTCGTTAGCAGTCTCGCAAGCAGGGGAGGAAGCTGAATCTTTCTTGCGATCATTGTAACATTGTCGGTGACATTTTCTGGTTCGCGGATGAGCATTCGAGGTGTTAGATATTCTACGATCACCAGCACAAGCGCCACACTTGGTACACGCTCGTATCAAATGCTTGGCTTCAACATCGACTTGATCGCTCTTCTGCACGAGGCGCTGTCGCGGGATGCAAGACCTGCAGTGCAGAAAGCAAAGGACAACTCCAACGTCGGGCTATTTGAGAGCGGACTGGAGATGCAGACGAGCTTCATGCTGACCGCCAATGCACAACATAACCGTAACAAAGACTTTTGGGGGACGGTCGCATTCGTGCTCATGCGTGTTTAACGCTGGCCAGGGTTCTTTCCCCTCAAGCTAAGCGAAACCATCGGCACAAAGAACAGCTTTCGTGGTGCTGCGCAAGTAGAGCTGAAACGAACACCACATCGCATTGCGGCGCATGCGCTGCCGAAGAGTGTTCGGCTGCTGCCGAGCTAGAGACCTGACTTGCCCTGCACTCTGACTCCACGATGCCTAACCCGCCTCCTAGTGCGGATGAGCAATCCTTGATATTATAATATACATTTCGCCTGCTTGAAGCCAGACGAAAGTCAAATGCCTACCTTGAAACAAGTCGGATCGAGGTACATACGGTACATACGGTACATACTCACGTGAGGCAAACTATCTGCCATGTTCGCAGCTTCAATCCTCCGACACGTTTCTCGGACAATTTGCACATGTCATTCTGGGGTTGATGACAATGCATACAAGTGAGTGTGACGCGGCGGAGCTTTCTGATCGTGGTTGATGGTCGTGATCGGGCACAGTGATAGCAGATTCTATAAGAGAGATCGGCCACGGGCGAGATTGAGCTGCGCAAGCAAGACATTCCTGGTGGTGGGCTGCTGCCAATGTGATGCGGTGAGTAGCCGCTGAGGAGTTCTTTAGTGAGCGCTTCGGACCAGGCTCAGGCCCATGTGGGACGCCCCAGCAAGCCACTAGTACCTGCATGGAATAGGTCACGCAGCCTCGAAGCCAGACCCACACGCGAGCGGTGCGTGGCAGAGATTAGCGTGATAGGCATCTACCAGCGAGGTTACATATGATGGTGTAGAAACTACATACTAGCGCGCCACCAGCGCGCCACTAGCG
>Ga0066648_10000113_pt1 | contig 52309 bp, 43 predicted proteins | sample CryGeyCG12114_NA_FD_59537 | JGI IMG/M metagenome (GOLD analysis project Ga0066648, IMG submission 59537) | Groundwater microbial communities from aquifer - Crystal Geyser CG19_WC_8/21/14_NA | ecosystem: Environmental > Aquatic > Deep subsurface > Groundwater | place: USA: Utah: Grand County... | reverse complement strand
AATGTGCAAAGTCCGAAAATAATAAACAGGAAAGGTGCGGTAGCCCCCGCCCGTACTTCCGAACTAATCAAGCAGGGCCTTTCGATCTTTCAGCCTCGCTCATCAAATAAGAGGGTCCATGCGATCAACTAATACGGCCATTGAACATCACTGTCCATTGGCGAGATCCTCGCATGCAAGCTTGGAATCCTTGTGCCCTTGACGTTAACCACATGTTTCGGAGAGTTTTTACACCAGCGCAGCGACAGACACCCCTCACCTATATCCATAAAACATTGTCCAACCGCCGATCACGTCGACATCCCGGTCCAAGCTCTAGCAAGAGAGTTCAACTTTGCGCATTCTATACTGTTACTTGGAGTTGACTATACTAGGATGTTGTGGAGCTTGAAGTGGTCAGAAGTGAGCCTACCACTTGCCTGGTTACATCGGCGGAGATGATATGCTGGTGATAAGTTGCATGATTGCCGCCGAAGATTGGAGGTGTACCTTGTATCCATCCACTGTAGGTTGATCATCACTAGATATAAGAGCACAACAAACGTGATACCCAACGACGGAGAAGTAGTCTGTTTTGCCCACGGTAATATCAACACTGACCCCCGTCTGACGAGGCGCGAGCTCTGTAGCTATCTATCTTCGTACTCTATTTGGGCAATTATTCTGTCGATCTTAGTCAGGCTTTAATTCCGCGTGCATCACTTGAGCTTTCGAGATTTTGGGCGAGTTACGAGTTAACTACTGATCGTCAATGCGTGGGGAATACGCTCAATGCCCTGTGATGTACCTTGAAATATCGTTGTTCCATGAAGCCATGTATGCCGATCCTGACAATGTCACTACTGACTCTTCCAGAGAGGTTGCTTCTGAGCAACATCAATTATGCTCGCAATAGTTAGCGCCAACCTCGGGTCGCAGATCAAATGTTCTTAAGCCATGAGTCCGGCATGCAACTCATGGTTTACAGGCGTGAGTGCTTCAGTGACACGACTCAGCGCTGCTGCTAGATCTTGACACCTGCATCGCACTTCGGTCCTCGAAATGCTCGATGACCGATAACGATGCGGCTTCGCACCCATCTGTGACTTGTTCCTCGGAGGTACTGCCCAACACCTTCATGTCCGTCGACAACTCTCTCTATCCACTGATGCCTCTCCCTTCCAATGACTGGGTCTCATGTGAGCTGTTGCCCTGTCTGGGCTTCCTTCCTTCTTCCCTCCTTAGATTTCTGGCTTTTCGTCGAGCAGCGTTGGGCTCCCGCCTCTTCTTCAGCCAATACGTTTGAGCCGACCTAGTGTCCTAGTCCAGGTCACTGTCCTGATCTACAACTTCCTCGTCGTCGGCCCCCATAGCCCTGTCCATCAATGTCTTGACCCTGGCCTTCAACTCATCTGCTTTGTTTTCCTTGACCAGACAAGTTCGATCATCAATCCGCTCGATCACATATCCACTGTTAGACTCCTTGTCGATCTTCTCGATCATGGCCATCTGGGGAGGGTCGCACTGTATGAGACAACCTTTGATAGCTTTAGGCATGTTGGTGGAGAATTGAAATTGATCGGCTGGTGTTCTAGTAGCTGCAAGCTTGCTTGGTGGGTGGTGTTCAAAGTAGGTGATGGATGCGGACAAGAATTTGCATAGCTAGACAACTATCCTGGACCTTTTTATGTGTACTGTAATGCCGCATCCAAATTGCACACTTTGGTAGATGCTTGATCCAAAGGCCACGGATCATGGAAGTCGAGCAACGCGCTCACTGATTACACCCGCCTGATGCTGGATATGACGATGCGCTTGTCTCATGAGCGTTGACAGCCCCGTATATGATGGCTGGAGCACCACAAATGCTTCGTCGATGCTTTAGTCATCACTTAGAGGCTACTAGCGTTCGAGGCAGCAATGCTGATGCCTCGTCTGGGAATCCCCGCACTGACAGTTTCACATTGTTTACGATTATCCGTCTGCTCCAACTGACATCGTTGTCGACGGAAGGCAATAGCTTGATACTATTCTTCCTCCTGACATTTCGCACTTTCTGAACTCTGTCATCGTGCCGTCTATCAATGTCAAAAATGGCTTCCTGTATCTTCTGCAAGATCGTGAAAGGTCTGCAGGGACCACAGCGACAAACAGGACCCAACGCTAACGTACTGTTAAAGGCGACATCCCATCATTCAAGCTCTACGACTCGCCGAAAGTCCTTGCTTTTCTCGACATCAATCCGTTAGCCAAGGGACACGCTGTATGACTTTGCTCTAACCCATGCGCTCGTGCGACGCCTGCCCGAGGTCTGGCATGAAACATTGAGCTGACCTGTACGCTTGAATCTACAGCTCATCATCCCCAAAACCCACGGCGTCAAGCTGACCGATATCCCCGACGATGAGCTCGCCGAATCCCTGCCAGTCGCAAAGAAGATTGCCGCTGCACTAGGAGCCGAGAACTACAATGTGCTGCAGAACAACGGGAGATTGGCACATCAAGAGGTTGATCACGTATGGCTCCTCTTATCTTGTTGCTACAGGCTGCCTTTAGTCGGATGCTTCAAGCAGTAGACAGTCAAACGCTGACACGGACCAGGTGCATTTCCATGTGATACCGAAGCCAGACCAACAGCAAGGTCTCGGGATTGGCTGGCCACAGCAAACGGTCGAGATGGACGAATTGAAGAAGTTGCATGAAACACTGAAAAGCAAGATGTAGAGACTCCCAAGTCTAGCAAGCCAGTTCTCCAGAGTACAAAGACGAACATATAGATTGGTAGGTCATCTCGACCCGCAGCTACCGGTCGGATTGCATCTGCCGTTGAACAATCGAATGGATTGACAATCACACGCGGTGTGGTCAATGGCAACTTGTGCAAGAATCCAAGCAGCGTGCACGGAGCATGAACTACACAGTTGTCCAAAGCTCGTCCCTTTTGTTGATGCTTTGGCATGTTATGGCCGGAAGGACCCCGCTGACCACCCCAGTCCATATCCTGCTCGTGAGCATTGTACGCTTCAACATGCGATCCTACGCCTGGCCACTTCATTGAAGGCCTCGTTGTGTCGGTCCATCCCCTGGCAGAGGCGCTCCTTAGTCTGTTCCCTACGCAATCTCTCTGCTTCCACAATGTTACGCAAGGAACAGGAAGTGAACAATGTGATGTAGCCAGGGCCTAACTGAGGAGCCCAACGTAGGGGTCGACACTAACGGCCGATGGCGTGCACAGATGCCAGGACACCGACCTGGCCGAGAGTAGCGTGTGACCTTGCACTGACATATCCCTCAGCCTGCCGTCTCAGCATCATGTCATGATTGTTTCTGCAAGTCGACGATGAGCTGTCCCTCGTCACCCAGCTCCGATTCAACAACCGTACCAAACTTCGTGCTCAGCGCTCGAACGCGATCGCAAACGAACCCGTGATCATCATCTTCCTTCGCCAAAAGCCCTGCCTGAAAGCTTTTGATCCTATTCGGAAACACTTCTAACCTACTCGGTTCCAGCGTCCCATCAGCAGACTCTCTGACACTGACATTCCATGCGGCGCTGAGATCATTGCGGTACTGAGAGTTGACGGCGTAGTCGTCCACGAAGTCGCCACAGCCGTAGATGATGAGCTTGCCTTTCCGTCCTTCCACGCCCTGGACATGGTGAGGAGAGTGGCCGTGGATGATATCGACGCCGCACTCGTCGACCAAGAAATGCGCCATAGATCTTATGTCTCCGTCGGGCTCCCACGCGTAGTTTGGGCCCCAGTGCACGGAGACGACTTTCAGGGATGGGTCTGGATGGAGTTCAGGATGTTCCTTCGTTAGTTGATTCTTCAGTTTGGCCCGGCTGGCGGCGTCGTACCGCAGGAGATTGAATTCTGGCACAGACGACCAATCTCTCGGATGATCGGCGAACGAGTAGAGGTGGAGCTCGTGTGCCGGGAAACCATCCCCAGCAGAGACAGAGGCAGGGCGGCGCTCTAATCTCAAGACAGCGGGCGTCTCTGCCTCGGCCGTGGTGCGCCCGGCACCCGCCCACGCGATGCCGGCCTGCTCGAGGACCTTGGCCGTCTCGAACAAGCCCTCCCGCCCGAAGTCCAGGGTGTGGTTGTTCGCCAAGCTGACGTAGTCGACGCGTGCTACCTTCAGACACGCGATGTTGGCGGGGTGCATACGGTAGTTGAAGACCTTGTCGGGCCATTTCGTGTCGTGTGTCGTGGCGGCTGTCTCGAGGTTGCCGAGGACGAGGTCGGATGCCTTGAGCAGACTGAGGGTGTTGCCCCATGGGGTAGCGTGGTTGTAGTTCTGGAGATGGGTGTGTGATCGGCGGAAGCTGACGACGTGGCGAGACTCTTCCGGTTCGTGGACGTGGTCTGGGAGGAGTTGGTCGATGAGGCGGCCTAGCATGAGGTCGCCGAGGAATGTAAGGGTGTAAGTGTTCGGTGCCATGGCTGTTGGGGGTGGCATTTGAAACTTGCAAGACAGGCGCTGTAAGTCCCTCATGTGAGGCCTACTGCGGTTCTCATGAAACTTGGGGTCGAGGGAGTTGGTAGGTAGAGCCGCTGGTCTAGTGAGCGACAGGGGTCTGTTATATCAAGACACACCTTCGTGTCGGGAGACTCGAACCTGGTGGCTCGTTCATACCTGACACGTTGGGGTTAGCTGTCAGCTTTACGAACGCAGCACGTCGAAATAAATGGCATCTTTGCCAGATCTATGCACCTTCGTCCTTCAACGATGAGGCTCTGCACAAGAGTGGAGTAACACGTTGGCAAGCTCGGAAGACAGTGCATGGTGGTCTGAAACGTGGAAAAGATGAAGAGTATGTGAAGACACCGGGCCATGTGTATAGCTAAGACTAGGAAAAACAGTCTATTTCTGCTCTGAACCTACGCTATGCATTTAGTTGCCCAATGGCGCCCTGCGAAGCTGGACACTTAAGCTCACTATCGACCGACAGCGATCACTTGAAGAACTTAAGGTCACTCTCGCTCACCTTGCCAGTGCCGGCCATCTCAGCGGCTTTGATGGTGAAAACGGCCTTGACCTTGGAGCCATCCTTGCCAGCAACATCCAGCTTGCTCACCAGATCGGCGAGCTCGTCAACATCAATACCCGCGATGATCTTGTCCACATCGCTGAGACAGTTGTCGATGTCCTGGGCGGCGGGCTCGCCATCAGCAAAGTAGTTGACGTCTTTGACGGAGCCCCTGACAGCACGCTTGTTCTTCTTCGCAGCACTTTTGGCCGCCTCCTTGGCCTTCTTGTTCGACTCTTTGTCGGCCTTGGCTTTGGTCTCTTCTTCCTGCTTGCGCTTCTCTTCAGCTTCCTTTTGTGCCTTCTTCTCCTCGGCCTGTTTCTTGGCCAGTGCTTCGGCCTCGTCTCGCTTCTTGTTCTTGTTGGCCTTCTCGGCCTTCCTGAATCGAGCGATGCGTTCGTCGCCAGCTAGACAATCATCGACCAGTTTGCGCAGACGAGCAATGTCCTCGGACTTTCTCTTGCGGCGGGCGTTGTTGTTCTTTCGCTCGATGTGACGCTTGTGGTCTCGGTCGGCGTTGTCGTCTGGGACGTCCTCATCGAGGTACTCGAATGTCCTCCAAGAATCGAAGTTGTAGAAGAAATCGTAGAACTCTTCGACCTCCTCCTTGGTGCTGTTGTCGTTGCCCAGGCCGGGAACGGGCTGCTTGTTGGAGAATCGACCCTCCGAGGCGAAGACGGCACCCCATTTCTTGTAGAAGGCGCCGGGCTTCTGGACTTCCTTCTTCGACGGTGGCTCGCGGTCCGCCTTCTCATCAACGGAGTCGAACTGTCGTCGACGGACGGGATCGGTCAAGATCTCGTTGGCTCGCTGGATACACTTGAAGAAGGAATCGGTGTCGCTCTCGCCCGCGGCGGCCTTCTTGTCCGGGTGATGTCTGAGCACCTTCTTCCTGTGTGCTCGCTTGATCTGGTCGTCGGTTGCTTTCCACCTGTACTTGCTCAGACCGAGAACGGCGTAGTGGTCCTGACCACGCCAGTCCTTGGCGTCCCGCTGTAGCATGAGCGGGTCTTCCTCCTCGCTGATCTCGCCATCGTCTTCGTCCTCGACCTTCTTGACTTTGTTCTGTTGTTGAATACGTTCGTCCTCGGAGAAGGTGCGGCCGAGACGCTTACGGCGGGCGAAGGCCATGAAGGCTGGACCGACGGGCTCGATGGTGCGGTTTACACCAGGGGTGATGGAGGAGATGGAGCGGAAGTTAGGGTTAGAGTCATCGGAGGGCTTGAAGCCCGTTGGGGCGGGAACGGTGTCGGTGGCAGCCATGGTGAGTGTGAAGCTGGCTGACTTATGGTACTTGTCTGAAAGTAGGAGGTTGAAGGGCAGAGACACTCAACTGGAACTTCTCGAAAATTATTTAGCGCATAAGTGGTCCGAGGTCGAGCCGGTGAAAGAGACTAACTGCATATGGACATCTGCGACATTGCTGCTGCTCGCCTCTGCGCATTACAGGTTGACATCTGCGAAACACGAGTGGGCATATTTGTATTCCTCGAAGTCTGTACACTATCTCTGCTTCTGCCAAGCACCACTTTCTCCGTACAAAGCAACCACCATGGCACTTGCAGCGTACAGGCATGTCCTACGGGCTACCAGGATAGCATTTCAAGGTGAGTCCTTCGATCCAGTCCTCTGCAGAAACTGACGGTCTTCAGGTGACATGGCAATGATGCATGCTGCCCGCCATCAAGCAAGGGGAGGGTTCGAGAAGGGGCGATCGCTAGACCCAGCATCAAAGGAAGCAACGGACGCCATTGAACACGCTGAAGGCGTCGTGGAGGTCTTGACTAAGAACATTGTGCAAGGACAGCAAGTTGAGGGTCAATCAGACACCTATAAGTTGAACATACACGAACACACGGAAAGAGGAGAGAACGATACAGTCAAGAACCCGAGAGCGCCAGGGGGGAAAGTGAAAGTCAGTTTTGGAGGAGGTTGCAGCTGAGACTGAAATGTCATTGTTGCATGCTATCGACCATCACCACCTTCGACAGGCCGAGTTTCATGTAGACCACCCAACGCCACGCTAAAGACGACGAACGGCCCTGTCATCTCAGTCACCTGCCAGACTAGCATACTTCGGCTGCTCAGCTCCCGGCGGAGCAGCGACAATGTAATTGTTGCTCTCTTCCTCTGGCGCAGCTTCAACCATACCGCCCTGCCCAGCACCGGCAATCGTCTTTTGGCCGGGCTGTGTAGCTCCTGCAGCCGTCTGTCGGCCCTCTTTCGCCCACTCCAACCTCTGATCACGGTCGGTGTTGTCGAGAGGCTTGGGCTTGCCCCACCGAACGCGAAGTGGACAGCCTTGAATGATCGCTTTACCTTGACACTCGGCGGCAGCTTTTTCGGCGGCGTCCCTCGTCGCATAATTGATGAAGGCGCAGTGTGATCGATGCGAGCAAACGAGCGATCGCAGTTGACCGAACTGTGTGAAGAAGGTGCGGATGGCATGCTCGGGGAGGTCATCCTCGACACCGGTGACGAAGAGCGAAACAACGTTGGGGTCTCGCGGTGGAAGCCAGTCGTCTGGTTGTGGGGGTCTCGCTCCTGCAACAGGTCGTGGTCCTTTGCGTGGTTGAATGCCTGTCATAGCAGCTTTCTTGGTGTCTGATGTGCGCACCGGACCGGGTCCATAGCCAATCTGCTTCTGTTCGGGCTGCTTCTCCTCTTCGCCGGCCTCGAGCTGTCTCTGTCTCTTGTAATATGGTTGACTGTTAGCTAGTCTACGAAGAAGCTCGCGTGCCTTTTCATCGGTCTTCTCGTAACCCTCTATAGCCCCTCTACCCTCCTCGATCTCCTTCTCGTGCTCTTGCGCATAGAACTCGCGGTTGATCTCGCTGTTTGGGCCCGGCGCAACCATCTTCAACGCGGCGTCTCTCACGCTGAGTGGCAGACCAAAGGACAGATCCAGCATACAGGATTGGCAACAGTTCTTGAGCCGGGCACATGCCAGGCATATGTTGGTTCGTTTCGTTCTAGCTGTGCGATCGGCTTTCCACCGGAACACGGTGAATGGGCGAGTACACAGTTTACACTCGGCGCCGTGTTCTTCTTTCAACATCTGCACGTAGGGGTTGTCGGGCAGACAGTTTTCGCAACTGGATGGGAAGTCTGTAGTCTCCCATCCCGACCTGTTCAGGTCTTGCTTGATCTGTGGAGGAGGCATTGCAGATTGTTGGTAGTTACTAGAAGAGAAGATAGCAGTGCAGGTGGCAGTGACGCAGAAACTTATCACCACTGAACACTGGATGTGGTTAGGTAAGCGAGGAGAAGAATTGACTGCCTCAGGCTTTCGTCCAGGCTCGGGTGGGGGCACTCAACGGAAGGCACGAGCCCGGCATGGGCACATGCAAGTTCCATCTCGGATCTGCAAGGGCGACAGGGGGCAAGCCCGAAGCCCCATCAAAATTTTGGGCGGCGAACCTGCGCTTGCAGAAACACCACATGGAAAGCGTTGATTCCGTGCCGGTCTGAGAGGAAAGCACGAGTACGGAGCAACAGTCTAAGTGCCCCAGCTTACACCAAGACCAACCTTCACTTCACTCCTGGTCGCCTCTTGTTCTTGTGTAGCATATTTCTTTTGGTTCCTGCATCTTGTCCGCCAGCATTCAACATGGCTCAGACTGCACTTGACACCACCCCGAAGCACATCCTCGAAAAGGAGGACAAGGAACGAGATGCTGCCTTCAACAAATCGTTGCACGGCACCTCTGCAGAAGCACGTGGTGGCTTCTTTGCCATGCGAAACAAAGATGCTGCTGCTCAGAAAGCCGCTGTAGACGAGTACTTCAAGCACTGGGACGGCAAGCTGGCTGACGAAGAGACGGAAGAAGTACGAAAGGCACGACGAGATGAATATGCCACTTTGACGAGACAGTATGCAGAGTCCTTCCTGTTCTGCTCAAACCCACGCTGACAACAACTAGTTACTACAACCTGGCTACCGACCTCTATGAGTATGGCTGGGGCACATCCTTCCACTTCTGTCGCTTTGCTGCTGGCGAGGGCTTCTACCAGGCCATAGCACGGCACGAACATTACCTCGCTCTGCAGATGGGTCTGAAAGAGAACGCAAAGGTTCTCGATGTTGGCTGTGGTGTTGGTGGACCTGCTCGAGAAATGATCAAGTTCGCCGGCTGCAACGTCGTTGGATTTAACAACAACGACTACCAACTGCAAAGAGCCGCGAGATACGCAGAGAAGGCTGGCGTGGGCTCAAAGTTTCTGGGTGTCAAGGGCGACTTCATGCAAATGCCCGAATCCTTCGCTGGCACCTTCGACGCAGTCTACGCCATCGAGGCTACAGTACACGCTCCTCGCCTGCAGGGTGTGTATGAAGAGATTTACAAGGCTTTGAAGCCGGGTGGTGTCTTCGGTGTCTACGAATGGCTGATGACCGACAACTACGACAACGACAACCCGCGTCACCGACAGATTCGACTAGGTATCGAAGAGGGAGACGGCATCTCCAACATGGTCAAGGTCTCAGAAGGTCTTGCCGCAATCAGAGGTGCAGGCTTTGAGCTGCTACACCACGAAGATCTAGCCGAAAGGTCAGATGTGGTGCCGTGGTATTATCCTCTAGCGGGTGAGCTGAAGCACGTTCGCAGTCTGGGTGATCTTTTCACAGTCGGACGAATGACGTGGTGGGGACGTGGTGCCGTTCACAAATTCATTGGTGTCGGTGAAAGCCTCGGCGTGATGCCAAAGGGCACACAGAAGACAGCCGACAGCCTGGCGAAGGCTGCTGATTGCTTGGTCGCCGGCGGCAAAGAGAAGCTGTTCACACCCATGTACCTCATGGTCGGAAGGAAACCAATGGATGCCAACTAGCATCTGCGCATTCCAGAGAACAACTTTGGTGACTTTGTGAAAGCCGGGTTCGCATCTCCTGGCAGTCAGAGGTCTTTCAGATTCAGGAACCGACAAGTACGATCGCCTGAAAAAAGCGACAGTTTCCGCGGTAGCGAGGAGACTGCGGTTTGAGTCGATTGAGCAATTTTAGGATTTTCACGGTGTGTGGCATGCTTTATCAGCGACCGCGAGGCTACTGTCACTTGAGTATGTGTTGGTCTTAGAGCAGTGTGTGGATGGTCGAGCTGCGGAAGAGGTGTTTCATGTGCTTATACATTAGCGAGGGTTGATGCACGATCAAAAATGGCATGGTATGGTAGATATATATTTAGTCCAGCGCTTGTACAGGGCTTCAAAGTGGTCCATGAGCTTTAATGCGTACCTTTGAGCAGTTTCGTGTCTCACATTGTCCTTTCAATCGATCATTGTAGCCCACTCATCGTGAAGGGTCGTGATATTGATGCGACACACACCCCGAGGTCCGCTAGTCAGGGAGGGACATTGAATCTACACTCAAGACAAAGCTTTGGCACGACGCCAAAAATAACACTGTCTCTACTTCTCATGCTTCTCAGCACCGTCCACATTGTCCTTTCCGAGCTGGATCCCTGCCTGTGCTGGTCACATAGCCTACCAGCTGCAGCATAAGACAGACGATCTAATGTTTCAAAACGTATGTTGTGACGACAGCTATTGCGATTCAGGCTAATCGGCCATCATGCACTACCTAGCAGTGGTGTCTTCGCCAAAGACCCGCAGACCGACTCATGGCTCCCATGTACTTGCTCGCTGGCTCGCCGAAAAGGCTCAGGTCAAGATCAAGCCAGCATCCAACACGATCGTCTTCACCCATTTGACCTGGCCTTCGCGTTGCTTCTTTCTAAGAGCCATCAACTCAAATCCTCTTTACATCCACAACCACCAGATCATTCGCTGATACTAAAATCCCTCCTCGCAACCTTTGGCGCATGCAAGCCCTCGCAAAAATCCTTCAAGCCGCGCGCCCACCCCTCAAACATCTGCTGCAAGTACTCGCCATACTTCTTCTTGACCGTCTTGGCCGCGCGGCCCTTCTGGCACTCCCACGTGCGGTACACGCAGCTCTCGGGCCCCGTCGGCTCGATCTCGTGCACGCGCTCGCCCTGCAGCAAGTACTTGGGCATCTTGGACCCGCTGAAGATGGCGCTGACGTTGAACAGCGACGCGCCCTCGCTGTCCGTCGTCCAGATGACGCGGTACAGGCCGCTGCGCTCGAGGTTGTGCGTCTTGGAGCGCGTGAGGGCCGTGGTCCCGCTCTCGAGCACCGGGTCGTCGGGCCGCGAGACGTCCGTCACGACCATGTTCGTCTCGGTCAGCTCCGACGGGCTGGACGGCTTCATGCGCACGAAGAAGGTCATTTTCGTGCGGATCTGCAGCCGCACGCTGGGCTCGCCGTACATGTTGATCAGGGCGCGGTGCGTCTTTTCGGCGGCTTTTTGGCTCGCGGCCACGCTGGATTGTCTGCGCTCTTGTTGTTTTGAGCCGCGGCGGCTGCGCGGGGAGCTTGGGATGGAGAGCGAGGCGCGGTGGCTGTCGCTGTTTACGATGTTGTTGACGATGGGAGCGGGCTCTTGGCCGTTGGCGATGGAGGACCGACGGCGTTCTTGAGTTTCTTGAAATAGTTGGGCGCCGCTTTTGCGCGTCGGGGTGTCTGCTGTTGTGGTTGGGGGTGCAGATGTTCCGTTCGTGCTGAGTGGGTCAACACTTTCTGAACTCTGACGCGGAGCGTCCCCGGTGCTTGTTTGAGACGTCTCGCTCATTTGACTTGATATGCTGTTTAGCCGAAAGCGTGGTGGGGGCTGTTCGTCTGGACTGCGTGGTCTACGTTGCCCCACACCACCATCTGTGAGGTCGCTATAGAAGCTGCCTGCGATGCTCGTGTTGCGCACGATGTGCTGGATCTCAGCTGCAGTAGCCGAGTCTTCTTCGGGCGGTTGGAATGTGATGTTGACCTTGGGCACAAATCTGTTCCAGTCACGCCATGTTTCAGTGTTGCGAAGAGTGCGAAAGACCATCGAGGCAGGGGCATCGATCTCGGCGCTGCTGTGGAGGACTAGAACTGCTTCTGAAGCACGGATGTTGGGGGTGTCGAATTGCGCTGAGTGGACGTCCATTGCTTCGGCTTGTGGCTGACCCGCTGTTGGCTTGAGCCGTGCCTTTTGTCTGTCGCTATTGGTCTGGGGTTCGACTTCGTTCAGGCTGGTATTGTCAAGTCTCTTCGCACTGTCCCTCTGCTCGTAGCCTTTTGCTTTGTCAGTTCGATTGACGCTTTCTCAAGCTGTGTGTGCCGAGGGTTTGACGGTCTCGGACGGGGCTGCGATTGCTTGGATATTTAAGAGGAGGCTCGGGTTATCGAGTGATGACGGTCGTACTCTGTAACTCGGCACGCGACAGAATCGTGGTGTCTGGGCCAGATGGTCTTCTGCCTAGTGTGTGTAAGGTTGGGTTTGAATGTTAGTACAGCACAAGGATGAATGCGCAGTCAAGCTCGTCGTAATGTGGTGCGAACGCTGAACAGTGAGTATCAAGCAGATGCAATGCTCAAGGAATGCTGTGAGCTATTGGGTAAACTTGTGCCGATGAAAGAAGGAAGGGAAACAGTCGCGAAACAGTGTATTCTCTCAATTGCTATAGGCGACAACCAGAAGTGTTAGCTAACAGTATCAGATTCAGTAGGCAGACAAAAGAAGTGGTGTAGCTCTTGTGCGAGGGCAACAACAGCCATGACGGCGTGGCATTTCATTAGCTGATGAGAGTGACTCGTCGTTAGAACCGGCCAGAAAAACGAGTGGTAGAGGTGGGGTAAATTTGGAGGCTGCCGCTGAATCCCCGGGCGGACGACGCCTATCGAGGAGTAGTTCGCGCCCTGAGATCTGCTTTTGCACGTGTTGCAATGCTTTCATTGGTGTGCATCATGTCCATCATGCAAGCTGGGAAACCTCTGCGAAGTGCTCAAATCCGATGAGATGTCGCCCCTTCCATACTGACATGATCTTTCTCTGCGCCGTAGCAGAAGATATGGTCTGAGATTTGGGCCATACCTTGATTAGGTTTTTGGTTAATAAATGGTCATACAGCGTTCTGCGTCGCGATGCTAGAGCTCAAACTGCAGTGGCCGCCGGATGACCACGAGCGACCTTCTGGTAGTGTTGGTGACCTGTCACGCGACAGCACTGAAGACACACTCTCGCCTGGCGGCCTGGAAAGCAATTGATTGCACTGCATGCTCTACCGGCGTCGACCGATCCACTGTGTTTGCACAACAAGCTGGAAGGACCGACTGGCATAGGTCGTATCGTGAGGTACGTCCGTGATCACAGCAGTGAATCGAGTCTGGTGAAGACACTTAAGCAGGCGGCAACGACCTGGCGCATATCAGCAAGAGAACGACGAATTCAGCGGCTAGTTGACTCACCTCAAGCTGTAGTTCTCTGTCTTTGTTCTTCTCGACCTCGTCTGTCACGGCCTGCGACAGGTTTGCGCCGATACCTTGTGCACCTGCCTGTCTCTTCGCGAACGGATACTGGCTGTATTCTGCCAGCAACTCGTCGACGTGTGCAAATGCTCTTTCTCTCGTTTCATGCCCCATCGTCACCAGAGCGTTTTCCAATACGTTTGCAGCATAGCTGGCGCAGACCATTGCAATTGTTCGAAGATATCGGAAGTCCAGCTCGGCAGGGAGGAATTGAGAGGGCGGTAGGACGACGGTTCTATTCGAGCATATGTTCCGCACTCGTTTACGGATCTCGTCTTTGGCCCCTGAATCGACAACAGGGTGTGTTGCCATATCGAAGAGGAGGAAATTGCGCTTCTCGGTCCTTAGAATGCCCTTGTCGACCAGGCCTTTTGCCAGCCGCTCTCGTACTTGTTTGAGTTGATAGCCAATCTTCATCAGATTCCACGTTTCGCCTGCCGTCATGTCAGCCTCGTTTCCTGCGACCTGCACCTACGCAGCTCGGCCTTACCACTCATGAGGTCTATCCACGAGCTCACGCTCATCTTCTCGCTTGATTTCATCATTTTCAAGGCTTCGTCTAGCAGAACCTCGCCTGTCTGGCCGTCGTCAATCACTTCTATCACACGGTCTGCTAGCATGAAGCGTCTTCTCGAAGAGTCCTTCTGCATGCTGATCTTGCCTCTAAAAGCAAGCTCGATCACTATGCACCCTCTGAGGGCGTACGAGATATTGTCGTTCCAGAATGACAGGTAACCTTGCTTGTCTTTCAGGCCGAGTAACAGGACTTCTTCCATGAGTGTAAGCTTGGGCTGTTTGTTGCGCTCTGCGCTCTCGCTCATGTCCCTAGGATCATACGCAACAATGTGCCCATTCTCGCCGACTTCGCGTCCTGTTTCGGGCGTTCGATCGTAGGCATTATCTTTTGGTGCTGGGGAAGCAACCCGTGATGACGATTGTTCGTCAGTATTCTCCAGTGCTATTCCAGCGCCGCGCCGCCTTGTGAGCCCTCCTTGAGACATGTTGCGAAGTCCAACAGATATATCGCAGTAGCCGGGCTCTCGCCTGCGGACTCCAGAGGTTGATCTGTTCCCGGATGTTCCGTCAGGCTTTACTTAGAGATTGGATGGCAGGTGGATTGCAAGATGCGTAGCGTGCAACTATGGCGACAACGAAGTCGTCCGAGGGGTTCGAGCTTCGATTTACAGACGTTTAGAGGGCCGGAGAGGATTGGTCAGGTCGTTGTGTCGTTGTGGTGAACGCAAAAGTTGTGCAAGTCCAACACGAGTCCGCATAGTAGCACGCGTTGACGACGACCCTGAGCGGCCAACGCTAAATTCACTGGCACCACAAATCTGATGCCGCAGGCGTGGGGAGATAAGGCAACTTTAAAGAACATTTGGGAACAACGTGAATCTTTGGTATAGAGTAGATACAGTTCTCACGATTGTTGGTATCCTCGAGTCTTCCTGACCCATCTACACAAGTATCAGAGCCGCATGCTCATCCAGACCAACATGTGCCGCACCGCTGAATGAGATGGCCCTCAAGATCTGATAAGATGTGGCAATTCTGGCTATCCTGCCTATGAATATTTGACAAGCATAACGAGAGATTCTGCACAAGAAGCCGACAGTCATGATATTAAGGGAGGGGATTCGTCCGCGAGCAGGTTTTCGTGTATACCGAGCACAATTGTTTTCACATTCACCAGAGCCTCCTTGCTGGCTGGTGCCGAATTGAAAGAACCCAAAACATCGTTCGCCTTGCAGAAAATGTATATTTCGTTGTTCCGACTTGCTACGTGTGGCGGCTCTGTCTGACATGAGGCAAGCTCATTCAAGGAGGAAGATTTAAGCAGAGGCCGAACCCACGCCAGGCGACTTTGGTTTTCTCTATCTCAACTGCCTATGGGTGGTATGTATCGCGCAGTGGCAGTCAGCCAAAGCGAGTTGTAGACGCTGAGCGGGCAATTCAGGGGTCCTGATTGACCGTATAGACATAGGAGAATCTAGCCGTCGGTGATAGGCAACAATCCCATACGACATCCATTGAGCATCGCGCGTGGATTAGACAGCCTGACATTCCCAAAGGTTGTGGCAAGTCCACATATCATGGGACATCATGTCCTCGGAGCCCAATTCACGTTAGGCTATCGAAGACTGTTCTCATTGCTGACGCTGAAGGCCTTGCAATGTTTCGTGCAACATGCACACTTCAGGCGTCGTAGGGTCCGAAGGAACGCACTGAGATCAAATCAGGGTTGTAAGAGCTCATGCCTAGTTGAATTCCGGCATGTCAGAACCGTGAATAGAGAACAGCAAGGTCATTGTTCTTGTTGGGTACCTTATTCCGACATAGGCGAGAGCGGCTCGATTAAAGTTGACAATCTCTAGCTGTCATCGGTGTCCTACTCCTCATCATTACAAATAGAGGGGACTTTACGTACTTTTGTGCCAAGGTCGATGAAGTCCATGTTTGAGTGGTCGCCTGTGAGATAGCGCACCACATGGGAGCCGAAATCTTGAGCACTTGGCAGCATGTATTTGCAAACGGCCCAGGTCGTTTGTATCGTCTCCCAGTCTAGCGGAACGGCTGTACAACTTACTGGTACCAATTGCATATGCAAGCCTTGAATAAGTATAGCAGTAAGTTTTGTCACCAGAGGACATCCGGGTTAAGGGTCCGAACATCGATAGAAGCAGGTGTGAACGTCAAAGGATAGTCAACAACAACGACCGAGGCTTCTCATCTGGGGACGCACAGGGGCGAGAGTGGATCCGGAGCAGGATAAGCCCTTGAACTCCGAGAATCATTGATAGATACTAGAGCCATTGGCCCGGGTGAGCTTCGTATCTTACCCTAACCAGAACACCGGGTGAAAGGCGAACCGCAATAATGTCAGCAAGAAGTCAGTCCAGTTTCAGCTGCAGCACGTCCGCCCCAAGAAAGGCACTGTCCTGGGCGCCGATGGACAGATGCAGCAAAACACGAAGATTTTGTGTTTCAGACCGAGGTCCATGTACAAGTGAAGGAATGTTTATTTAGCCGGGTCATACAGGTTCCTGTTGAGAGTGATAAGCCGATATGGACTCTGTCAAGGCGGCTTGCCACCGTAAGATCGAATTCTAATGTCGAATTAGAGCGGCTCATCGGTCCTTGGCAGCTTGGCGTGGCAGGATGTCAACTTGACGTCTTCTCCATTTCCTTGTCCTCACAGCAGCACAACTTATATTCCTTCCAATCTCAATCAAAGCTCGATTTGATATCCTTCGATGCGCGGTACTGTGGAGCGAATGGAACATGTATGGAAGACCGAGATTTCCAATACGCCTTTTAGCCAGAATGTGGTATTGGCGTCCATCAAGAAATGCTTGGCCATGTGTCAGGCGTTGCTGTAGGGGCTGCCAAGTCAATGTGGCTGGCTTGGCTCAAATCCTCCCACCTTTCATTTCCCCGGCCTTCTCGTCCAAATCACGGAGTGACCCACGGACATCCTGGGGACATCCCACATCTACACTAGCTCGGGATGATAAGACTAGGTCTAGAGCACGCTATTGTAGTGGTGTGAGGCATGGTTCTTCGCGGAAAATACGGCGTCCTGGCATGCCGGCAGTTTGTGGTAGATGAGGAAATGGCGTATAATATGTTGGGATGGTTCTCCCTTCCTGAGAAGATTTCTACCTCTTTCTGGTACCAGCGTGTCTACCATTTTTTGCTCCCTCTTTCAATCTTGCACAATGCTTGGTCGGGAGCGCTCGCCGAGCTCGAGCGACAATGAAAAGAAGCTAGATGCACAAGTCGAGCGTCGAGGCTCCCATGCATCTGTTAATAGCAGAGCCGAAAGCCTTTATGAACTGCCTGATCCTGACGCGGGCAAGTCGCCTGAGGAGCGCGCGAAGATCGTATGTGGGAGCCCACCATGTATGGTACATCTGTCACTGACTACTGCTGCAGGACAAAGCTTTGCTGTGGAAGGTCGACCGTTGGATCATCCCATGGCTCTGTTTGCTCTATCTACTCTCTTTCCTTGATCGATCAAACATTGGCAATGCTCGCGTTGCAGGTATGGAAGAGAGTCTCAACATGACGGGGCACGACTACAACAATACCCTCACAATCTTCTTTATCTCCTACGCTTTGGCAGAACCAGTCACGAACGTCTTGCTCAAGCGAATGACGCCAAGAGTCTTCTTCACTGCCATTATTCTGCTCTGGGGATTCATCATGACTATGATGGGGTTAGTCACCAGTTACGGAGGCCTTTTGGCGTGCAGATTCGTCCTTGGATTGGCTGAGGCTGGATTGTTCCCTGGTACGTGGCCCCACGAGACTGTCTAGCTGGCATAGCCCTTGCTGGTGATCTAACACTCTTCAGGTGTCAACTACTATCTTTCTTGCTGGTACAAGAGATCGGAGCTCGGAATTCGAGCTGCCATTTTCTTCTCAGCTGCTGCATTGGCCGGCTCCTTCGGTGGTCTTCTTGCTGCCGCCATCGCTACAATGGACGGCGTTGGAGGTAAGCCGGGTTGGGCATGGATTTTCATCATCGAGGGTCTTGCAACCATGTTCGTCGGTTGCTTCTGTTGGTGGTTGGTGTTCAACTGGCCTGATACAGCAACTTTCCTTACACCGGACGAGCGGATCCGAGTCCGAAGGCGTCTCGCAGAAGACAAGCAGTCTTCTACAGGTGAGGAGTACGACAAGCGTCACATCTTTGCTGCGCTTAAGGACTGGAAAACATGGGGCTATGCATTTATCTATATGGGTAAGTGAGCCTCTCCGGGCATCTGGCTCTTACTAACAATCATGTACAGGAACTCTTTGTCCCTTGTACTCATTCTCGCTCTTTTTGCCTACTATCCTCGTTGCCATGGGCTATGCCGGCACACAGGCTCAGCTTCTTTCGGTCCCACCCTACGCTTGTGCTGCAGCGTTGACCATCTTTACGGGTTGGGTGGCAGACAGGACACGATGGAGAGGCTACTGCAATATGGTCACCGTCACCATCGGCATCGTTGGGTTTTGCATGCTGATTGGCAGTACGAACCCGCAAATCCAATATGCTGGCACTTTCCTCGGAGCGATGGGTATTTATCCGGCCGTACCAAACACGCTCACATGGGCTTCGAACAACCTCGAAGGCGTGTACAAGCGAGGTGTATGCATTGGTATCATCGTTGGGTGGGGCAATCTGAACGGTGTCGTGAGCTCCAACATCTATCTGAAGAGCGAGAAGCCCAAATACTACACTGTCAGTCACCTTCCAGATGTCGGGACCACAGCTAACATTCCTGCAGGGTCATGGCACCGTGCTGGCTTATCAACTAGTCTGTCTGCTCGGTGGCACTATTTTCATGCACCTCATGTTGCGACGAGAAAACAGACTCAGAGCCAGTGGTAGACGAGACAACATGCACCAAGGCATGAGTGCTGACCAGATTTGGGTTGCAGGAGACAATCGTCCTGACTTCAAGTATGTTCTTTAGATGAGACATGATGACATGAGGTCTCGCAGATACGCGATAGAAAGGAGGTTATACCAGTTGGTCGGACCCCTGCGGTCAGGTTGACGTGTCGAGTACAAAAGACCATTCAATGACTTCACGAACAAAAGCTCAACGGCCGACAGAGGCTGTTAGGCTAAACATGTGTGCATGTGGCAATTAAGAGTTCCTTGAGTTGCGTAAGCTGCAAAGTGACTATGCTCGAAGAACGTTCTTGGAGGCTTGCCTGAGTACCCAGCAAGGTAGCTTGCCTCATCATGTACCATTGGCTGTAAGACCCGATGCGCCTTCCTCGACTGACATCGTTGAACAGACAGCATTTCCGTTGCAATGGCGTTAGCCCGTGTGATACCTGTTCGATCTGCCGTGCTGGACTACACGAATCTTACACCTGCCAGCCATTCTTCTGTGCCTCCAAGTATGTCAGCCGGGCAAAATATACGCGCTAGTATCGTTGTGTGAGATGAGCCTAGAATTATGTCGTGGTCAAACATGGGACGGTCATCAATCTTGAGAGTAGCGGTAGAGCCATCAAAGTCGAATGTTGTTGGAGGAGTCGTCTAGCGATTGTGTGTATGCTCAAGATGCGGGAGTATGAATTAAAGGCAGGAGCGGGCGCTGGAGTCTTGGCGGGATCGGGGTGCGCCCGCCGGTCGGAGGAGCATGAGACTATTCGAGACGCAGTCCTCTGCATTGGAATGGTTACATACTCTCGACGCTCGCAGCAACACTCCGTCTCCGTCAGCGAAGTACATAGCATTCGCACATCCTTCAACTTGACGGTATGACCGTTCGTCGATAACTGCCACTGACCCTTTCCATCGTCTATTCACCCTGCCTGCGGTGATCCACATATAGCCACGTATCATGGCGATGAACCGGATGAGGAGCGCGTTGGCGCCTCCTCGAAAGGGCGAGACCTTTGAGCTGAGAGCAGGGCTTGTGTAAGCTGATGGGTCGACATGCTCTGGCATACATAGTCTGACAAGGTTCTTCAGATCACAATATGCATACGAAAGAAAGGAAGCCATACAGAAGACAATCATGGCCATGACGCTGGGCAAAGACGTATCACAGCTCTTCCCAGATGTTCTGAAAAACATCGCCACGGAGGATCTGGACCAGAAGAAGCTGGTCTACCTCTATCTGATGTAGGTCTTACCTGTCCGTTACTGCTGGGCCTACCGTTGACCTGCCTAGGAACTACGCAAAATCACACCCAGACCTATGCATCCTTGCTGTCAACACCTTCGTCCAAGATTCAGAGAACCCAAACCCTCTCATCCGAGCCCTCTCGATACGGACCATGGGCTGCATACGAGTCGATAAGATGATTGACTACATGGAAGAGCCACTGCGGAAGACGCTACGAGACGAGTCTCCGTACGTACGAAAGACAGCAGCCATCTGTGTCGCTAAGCTGTTTGATCTGAACCCTACTATGTGCTTAGAGAACGGCTTCCTTGAGTCACTCCAAGAACTCATTGGCGATCCCAATCCGATGGTTGTAGCGAACGCTGTACAGGCACTGGCTGAGATTAGCGACACAGCCCCTGAGACCAATGCGCTGCAGATCAGCTCAACCACTTTGAAAAAGATGCTTATGGCCTTGAACGAATGCACAGAGTGGGGTCGAGTCACCATCCTGACTGTGCTGGCAGACTACAAAACAACAGATGTGAAGGAGGCCGAGCACATCTGTGAGAGAGTGGTGCCACAATTTCAACACGTCAACTCCAGCGTTGTGCTTGCCGCTGTGAAGACGGTATTCTTACACATGCGCTACATTGGACCAGAGTCGCGGCAGTCCTATCTCAAGAAGATGTCACCTCCCCTGGTAACACTTGTCTCATCCGCTCCGGAGGTGCAATACGTTGCCCTCCGAAACATCGACCTTCTGCTACAAAAACAGCCTGAGATCTTGAGCAAGGAGCTCAGAGTATTCTTCTGCAAGTACAACGATCCTCCTTACGTCAAATTCCAGAAGCTCGAAATCATGGTGCGGATAGCGAACGAATCAAACGTGGATCAGCTCTTGGCAGAGTTGAAGGAATATGCTCTCGAGGTTGACATGGATTTTGTACGCAGAGCGGTCAAGGCCATCGGACAGGTCGCCATCAAGATCGAGAGCGCCAGTGAACGATGTGTCAATGCTCTGCTGGACCTCATCAACTCCAAAGTCAACTACGTTGTGCAGGAAGTGATCGTGGTCATCAAAGACATCTTCAGGAAATACCCAGGATATGAAGGCATAATACCGACATTGTGCAAATGTATAGACGAGCTCGATGAACCGAACGCTCGAGCATCACTCATCTGGATTGTTGGAGAATATGCCGAGAAGATCAGTAATGCTGGAGAAATCCTAGCAGGTTTCGTTGACGGTTTCAGCGAGGAGTTCGCACAAACACAGTTACAAATCCTGACCGCAGTGGTCAAACTGTTTCTCAAAAAGCCATCAGCAGCACAAGGTTTAGTGCAAAAGGTACTACAGGCCGCAACAGCAGATTCCGACAATCCAGATATTAGAGACAGGGCATTCGTATACTGGCGGCTACTGTCCAATACGACAGACCAGAATGCTCCTAAGAACATCATCCTCTCCGAGAAACCAGCAATCACGACAACGATACAGTCACTGCCTCCAGCACTGTTGGAAAGGCTACTAACAGAGCTGTCAACGCTCTCCTCAGTCTACCACAAGCCACCGGAGCAATTCATTGGACAAGGAAGATTTGGGGCAGAAGCGATCCAGCAAGCGGCTATCGATGAGCAGATAGAGAATGCCAAAGAAGCACCAATCGCTGCAGCCGCAGTCGCGGCAGCTGCGCAAGGCAAATCACCCATGCCTCAGAACACTGCAGAGAACTTACTCGACATCGACTTCGATGGGGCTGCTCCTGCCTCGGCACAAAAGGATCCCTCGAACGGCGTGACTGGTCTGGAAGGACTGGGAGGTACGCCTCAGAGGGTGGCATCGCCTGCTGTTGGACAGTCAGTGCAACCACAGAACAATCTTGACGATCTGATGGGAGTATTTGGCAATGGTGGTAATGCCGCATCGAATTCAGCAGGAGGATTCAATGGCATGTCGGACAATGACGTTATGAGCGGTTTCGCGGGGATGGATTTGAACACTCAACAACCGCCGCCGCCTGCACAACAGCTGAATGGCGAAGGAGCCAAGAAGACAAATGAAGACCTCTTGTCGCTTTTCTGAGGCCGAGATCGATCGAGGGCATAACAACAAATCCAATAGTCACCTTCACTCAATCAAAGCGACTGTCGTCGCCTCGGCCCGCGCTTCCTTCGCGGCAGTCTCGACATTGGATAAAAATGAAACTCAGCCTCACAGACTATTTTGCACGACAGCAGGACTGACGTTCTTGTCGACTTCTATGACTCGCACCGGCATCATCACACCAAGCCCGATTTGCATGATTTGTGTACGACATGCCGCCGCAACAGATTGTCACCCTCCTTCTAGACGGAGTTCTCCTCAATGTCGACTTTGAGTATGGTTCGACTGCTTCGCGTAGAAGCGTGACGGGAATCGGCGTACCGGGAATCGGCGTACCAGCCTGCTCTACAATCAGAGTACTCAAAACCTGATAGGTGACGTGGAGGCCTCATTTACACCCATTGCGTGATTGCGTGTCTGTGTCCCGCCTATATCAAGTACAGACTCAAAGCCTTTGTGCTTCTGAATCGTGAAGACTGTCTGCACTAATCAGATCCCAGAAACGTGTGTCTATTGGTATCCTCGAGTCTCACGATGAATAGGCGAAGGCGACAGAGCATTTTCTGACGGCCACACCCGACTGCTCAGACCTAAAGGAGGATGCCCAGACGACCCGATTCAAAGCGGCCGACATACTCTATGTTGGTTCAATGCACATTCTCGAAGCTCTAGTGATGCTCGTTACAGGACGCTACCCAGTCGTGCGCTCGTGCTCCAGAAAAGACATGGCAGATGCGACAATGCTATGAGATAAGAGTCGTCAAACTTGGTCGCAAACGGGCGGGCTTGGGATGGCTCAGAGATCGTGAAGCTGAAGAAGGCCGTTCCGAAGCGTATGGTGCGGATGAAGGCGACTGCCGCAGGGGCCACTTCCTCAGCTTGCCGGAAAATGGTGTTGTTCCGATGCTTTGGTCAATAGGGGGGCCGGTTGCAGATAGAGTTGCAAAGACAGCAGCGTGTGTGGATCGTACTGAAGACCTGGACCGAGTGGTGACCGATATATAGTGATCGATAGGCTTCGGCCTGCAGAGCAAACTTTTGCCGTACATTGACTTCGGCTCTGTTGGTAGATGATGCTTTCAGTGGTTGGTGCAAGATATCGGCCTCATCACGTTCACTTTATATGATGGACAATATGCCCTCTTCTCGCACGAAAGCCTACCGGCGCAGGTGCCGTATGCAATTACCAATCCAAGATGGAAGTACTTCTTGATGTCAATAGCTGCGAGCAAATGGGCAAGGACAAGACAACAAACCTCAACATGTTATGCGTCTTTCTGACGCATTTCCCAGTCCAACGGAGTCGGAAGAAAAAAGTTTGGTCGAAACACAAACCAGGTGAGCTTGCTGGACTTTTCATCAATATTGCATTGGATGCCTCAGTCTCCTGAATTAACATTTCCACAGCGACATTACCCTCACTTGCAGAGACAGAATCTGGAGCTGTCAGCATGCCACACTGACGCAGATATATGAATCCTTTGAAGCGGCTTATGGTCGGGAGTTTGGAGTGAGTCGTGCGTCTCATATGTGGTTCAATTTTTGGCGGGCGGGCAATGTCGGTTGTGTTATAGTTGACCGCGTCCATACTGACATCGACGCCGCCAGTGATGCGAGACAGCCACTGTCACATTCGACGACAACGACACTGATGGAGTAGACATGGTATTGATTTATCTCTGCACCCTTGGGCTACCCGGCCTGGCTAACAAGCAGCCCTCTCCTCGTCGTCATTCTGCGGTCCAGCATGCGTACTTCTTGGGTAACAGATACAACCTGCTACACCTTCGAGACCATGGGCGGCCGACACTCAAACACTCCATACACACCAATCTGAGCGCAAGGTACAAGAAGGAGAATGTACCTAGGGTCTCACGGATCCAGTCCATCAGCAGAGCATGCAGATGGACCATTGCAGGCTCGGACCAGGCCAGAGAAGCTCTACCCGACGCGCTTATAGGCACGCCCAAGGCAAACATCGAACACGAACAATTTCAGCCCTAATGAGGGAGTATGAAGAGCTTCACAGGGCGTTCCTCAGAGCTTTGGACGAGGGCAGAAGCAAGTGACAGCATTGTTTGGAACATTGTCTTAACTTTGGTGCGAGAGTGGAAGGCGTCGGGGGTATGACAGCTTCGGCTGGCGTTTCATCTATGCATGTCATATAACTGGCAGTGGCGGCTTTCCTGGGTTCACAGCGTGCTTCGAGCTTCGATGTCCTGCTACCTTTGAGCGCGATTGGTTCCTAAACGTGGTCGCTGGTTACGGCATCTGGTCAACTTTCTATTCTCATACCTTCACCTACAAGTGATGAGGCATCCTCACCTGCTCTCAACTTCGGGTAGCAGCCCTGACCTTGTATGTGATTTCTTTTCTTTCCTCATACCACAACTGCTTGTCAGCCGTCCACCATCGGTACACAATTCTTTTCCGCCACCGACTGTTGATCACTACTAATGGATCCCATTTACACAAAAGTGTTCAGTGTACCTACAAACCGCATAGATGGCCCGATGGCACCTCATCAAGAAACTCTAGTCGAAGCGCAAACGAGGTATGTATCACCGCTCACGGACAGTGCGCACCTGCTTCGCTAACATTACAACAGACTCCTGCGAGCCCCAGACACGAGCGACCTGACGGTCAAGTGTAACGGGATAACGTGGAATTGTCAAAGCGCAATTCTCGCCCAACGATGCGATTTCTTCCAGGTAGCAATCAGTGGAGGCCTTAGTGTGCGTTCGTGTCGTCACGCCCCGAGTAACGAGACTGACCCGTTTAGGAAGCAGAATCAAGAATCATCACTCTCGATGATGACAATGTGGATGGTGTTGATCTCATGCTTATCTATCTCTATACCCTCGAGCCGCCAAGGATTTCAACCATCGCAAACGCTGAACAGTGCTATCTGCTCGGTGACAAATACGCCCTTCCATCGCTTCGCACTGCTGGCTTCCAACAGATTTTTTCATGCATCGATCGCGACATTTATAGGTGGAACTCGCTGAGCGAGCAACAGAAAACACAATGGGTCGACTTCCTCGATCGAGTGTGGACGTGGACCATGCCGGACTCGCTCGCAATCAGGCTAGCCATGGTACATCAGCTCAGTGGGGTAGGCGACCTGGTCATTGAGTACGAGCCTTTTCAAGAACTGCTGGAACTACACCCTGACTTCAACTTGGCGCTCATGCGCGCAATGTTCAAGGCAACAAAGAAGTGAACAGCGATGCTATGGCTCGCAGCACCCCATGTGTCGATTACTGTATGAAAAGCTTCTTCTCTTGCCTGCCAGTTGGTATTTGAGTTACCCATCTTCGAACCAACGAGATCATGGCCAGGGCCGACGGAAAATCCTCGGCGCAGGCAGACAGATACAGTAAATGTAAGCAGTATCTCATGTGTATCTGCTTCGCCTGTCGAGCCGAAGCACGATCTCATGAGGCTAAACAAACACCTTTGCAAGCAATACACACATGCATTGATACAAAGTGTGTCCATTCGATCAGATAACGACCCGAGAAACAGTGACGCACGCCCGTTCGACGAACTCCATCAGGGTACAGCACAGTTCTCGAAGCGATCTGAGGTGCTTGAGCAAATAGGTCCTTCGAAAGCAGTCTTAAAGCTGGTTTGGCGTTCGCATAATAGATCGAAGATCTCTGAGATACCACCTTCTCCAGTTGCATATATCTCGCTCAAGGATCCATCCAAGGGCAGACGGCAAGTTTCTTGAACAGCGTACGCATCTTGTTGTACCAAGAGTCTTGGATACCTCAGTGCCCACGCTTGACCACGTGATTGGCCACCTCGAGATGGCAGCGGCTCAATTGTCTACTTCGTATAACCCAGTGAGATAGCAATATAGACCCATCCTTTTCAATTCGCTGCGGGGTTCTGGTCCGTCTGGACTGCACGTAGTGTCCGTCTGTTCTTGCCTGTTCCCGCACACCACCTAAGTTTCCGAAGGGCCAACATGCAGGACACCTTCGTCCAACAGGAAGACGTCGCCTCAGGTGCACTCAGCGTACAAAAGACAAATCAGCCATGTCATGCGTTTTGCATTACCCATTGATCACTATATGCATAGTCAATGTACCCATCGGCGCTCTCGCTCTTGTAAAACGTGTCCCGATCGTAATGGGTCAACGCGATGCCGTTCAACACGCGGAACGGCAGATCAGGATTCGAGACAAAATGTCGACCAAACACAATTGCCACCTCGTCATCCCTGTGATCAACCTCCACAGCCTTCGCAGCCGTTTGTGGCGTAAACCCACCAGCGAGCAGCACAGGTCCCGCCCGATCCCACGCCTTGAACGCAAAGTCGAGCTTCTCCGTATCAACGACGTCCCGGTCAACATTACCCTGCACCCTCGGCTCGATGAGATGCAAATACGCAAGACCGAATCCACGTAACCTCGAAATCAGATCCGTAAACTGCGGGACCGGATCCTCCATCCCCATGCCCTGGAACTCCCCAAAGGGACACAAACGGACCCCAGTCCGTCCCGGGCCAACCGCCTCACAAACCGCCCGCACCACCTCGGCACAAAACCGTGATCGGTTCCGCACAGTCCCTCCCCACCCGTCCGTCCTCTGATTGCACGTATCCTGTAGGAACTGATCGACAAGATACCCATTCGCAGCATGAATCTCCACACCATCGAACCCCGCCCCATCCACCGCGTTCTTCGCAGCGTGTGCGAAATCCTTGACACATTGCCAGATCTCCTCCTCGGTCATCGCGCGGGGCGTCGCGTACGTCTCGCCGTGCCGCGGCGGGATCGGCACCGCACTGCTGCTGACCATCTCCAGCCCTTCGACGGCGAGGGCGGCGGGCCGCGCCGCGCGTCCGACGTGCCAGAGCTGCATGAAGATGCGCCCGCCTTTGGCGTGGACTGTGTCGGCGACGTCTCGCCACGCGGCCGTTTGAGACGCGGTGTAGATGCCGGGCGCGTTTCTGTCGCGGCCCGCGGAGCTCCGCGAGATGAAGGTTGCTTCAGTGATGAGGAGGCCGCCCTGGGAGGCGCGTTGGGAGTAGTATTCGGTGACTATCGGATGGGGGGTGTGGGTTGTGTCGGAGCGGAGGCGCGTCATGGGGCCCATGACGATGCGGTGGGTGAGGCGGGTGTTGCCGAGAGTGATGGGGTCGGAGAGGGTCGGCATTTCTGGGTGGGTGATGGGTACGATGCGCTTGGTCAGTGAACGGAGGGTGGTCTTAGGGAACTAGGACGGAGTGGTGCACGGTGAAATAGAGATGGGGGTGTCTAACTGCCCTACTGTATTGTGAATCGCTACGCTCAATTGCAGTATATAGCAGCAGTACTGAGTAATGTTGCCTTCTTGAACAGCCTAAGTTCATGGTGGGAACCAGACGCCTGAGTTTGATGATAGAAGATGTTGTTGGAGTCTCACATCGAGTCTCGAGATGTTGGAGAAGGTGTGGGGCCGCATATCGGACTTGATGAGTGACCTGCTTTGTTCTTGAGTCTTGACGCCTGCAAGGATATCATTACGGTATGCAGCTTTTCCCCCTGGCCGTCAGGATCTTTTATGTATGCCGACATATCAGTTTTGTCAGCATGTGCATCTTAGACATGTCTTGTAACATCGGCGCAGGCACTATTGACAGGGTAACAAGTGTCGTTGGGTGTGTCCATGAACCGTGGAGTGAAAGGATAAGTTTTTAGCATCGTGGCACTGAGATACCGGGACGACATGCCATACAGTATCGCCGCACTGGATAGTGAGATCGTCGGTGATGCCAGTGTCGAGCGGCCTGCAAAGCGCCATTAGTCATCCAGGCTCTTAGAGTGGGGCGGCATCCGAGCTAAGGAAATCGTCCGAGTTGTGAATTGATCCGCGTTCGGTGGTTCAAGAAAACCTGTCAGTGTTCCACGCGGCAGGCACAGTCACAGGACGTTCTTCGGTAGAATCATAGTCCACCATGAGCTACCATGTATGATGTACTGGCAGTGATGAAAGATATGTCGGCTTGCAAATCTGGATAAGGTACAAAGCATACTGAAACACGGAAAACTGAGCGAGACCGGATGTCATGCTTATAGATCAATGCATTGTGTATTCATGTTTGCTGCCATCGGGCAAGCGTTAAGAAACTGCGCTCGAAGAGAAGAAGCATCGTGTCGAGTCTATGCGGCGGTTTGTGCTTTGGCGCTTGCCCTTTGTGTGCTTTAAGACATCTTTGCCTTGCCAGACCTATCACGAAGCTGTCAGACTATTTCCTTCGTCACCTTCCCACTCCCAAGATGTGAAAGGGAAGAAGCAGGCCGATTGCTCTCTCCGGGGCTTATAGAGTGGCTTATATTGACCTGTCCGGCTTTGTAACCTGAACGAAGCCGTTCATGTCCCTAGCTTGGTACTTTCCGAGCCGTTCCGCGAGTATTGCCCACTAACGAGTCGTTGTTTTGGAGTCTTCGATCGTCAGTACCACCTACCTTTCAGAGATTCGGGGTCAACTATCCGTGGCCGGCTCAGATGCAGCGACTCCGGCAACAACCCCCATCAGATGAGGCAAGATCATTTCACCGGCATACCGACGAGTAACGATTCAGTAATCAATAGGCAAGTCTGTCAGTGGAAGCCCACCAGCCAAGCTCGTTGAAATTCTTCCCTTACCTCCAGCAAAGCAATGAACGACAGCTGACCGGATACTCCTGTGTGAGGCCGATGACCGTCCCTTCAGCCTCATCAGTCTCGTAGTAGGCCTTATTGGCAACTTTCGGGCGGCGGCGCACACCACTAGGACATTAAGCTTGTGCATGCTAGTCGAACCGTCCTCCAAACAAGAACTTGCTTCCCGAAGGCTGATCTAGCAGGTGCATCACGCGAGTATGTAATCAAGGAACATAGTTTCGTGTGTCCACTTGCCCAGTGTTCTGAGATGGAGGACGGCGATCAGATATTAGCTCGCCATCACTTCGAACAAGCCTCGATGCTACAAACTCAGAGCTGCTTACGTGTATATCGACCTAGCGGGCTCGCTGTTAAGGCTCTGGGCGGAAATGACTATAGTGGAGTAATCGCTAACCGACCCGAGTTGCTCTTCATGGTAGGAACCCCAGCGGGGTGGCTGCTTGCGTCCAGACGGGAGCAGCTAGCGTCGGTCCTCGCAATGCAGCAGCTGCGTAGCTGGATCGCTCAGCGCCAGAAAATACCTCGAGCGCACACGACAGCACAAAGCATACCGGTCCTGGCGGAAACCTCAACAGTCCGGGCCCGAGGTCGAGCCCACGTTGCTGTTCAGAAGTACGTCTCCGCCTGCTCTTCAGAATGGTCTGCGGTGCGATGCGTTGATTGTGTTGATCGCTATCTGCTTCTCCACACGCGCCACGTCATTTCCTGGAGAAATGCTATTCCTGGCATCGGCAGGTCGATCCAGAACAGGAACGACGCGTGGTCCTTGCTTCCAGATCTTAGCGCATACTTTGGCCTTGATATGAGCAAGTTTTGTGCTTCCATAACTGGTGTAGAACTTGGGGGAACATCACTTGGCTTTTGCTCAGCTTGACAAGCCTAGCGATCCGAACGCATATCGGTTGGCTCTACCTTGTCCCAGGCCACGTAAGTGTTGAACGTGGTCAACGGCTACCTCAATCGGTTCCTCTCGCAACAAGAAAGTCACAAGATCCCGCATCTTTGGCCGACATGAAAGTCAAACCCCAGGAGATCTATCTCGCTAACACTCGAAGTTGGCCTCGTAGATTGCATCGCCTGAAGTCTACCGAGATCGTATTTCTAACTCTTTTAGATTGATACGATGGATGGGGTCTGCCTAAGATTTAAGCCTCCGTGCTAACGGGCTCATCGTACTTTGTTTGTCAGCTGTGAGCTGTTTGCAGCTCGCCGCGAGATGGTTGATATATACGCAGGTCCCAAAGCTGGTGAGTATCAACCAACATGCCTCGATAGATCTGTAACTACAACCCTCAAAGTGTTCGCACTCAGGCTTCTACTCGCAAAGGCGGGGTAAAGGCTGCGATAAAGCATATGAGGAACACGTAGCTATTACTTCGGCGCAAAACTTTGTCAGCAGTACTAGTAAAATGATTATAGTCGATGGACGCGTACTCACCATTGCAACAGACGCTATGTGATTTGACCGCTTCCACCATCGAAGCTGAGGCGGCTGTAGCCGCTCAGGGGAAGAAGAGCCGCATGCTTGTGATCATACATAGATGGAGTAGTGCGATCATGGACAACCGTAAACAGTGTAACGACGATACAGCAGTTGACTTTGTAATGACGACTTAGTACTCGTACCGGTATACCGGCCGGGTAGACATATTTATATGCCATGCGGCGAGACTTAGAAGGCAATGCTTGCACGATGGCCCGCGCACGGCAATTCCCATGCAAGCATCTGGGAATTGAGCATCAACAAACGAAGGTCAGACATCCGCACGTCGAGCATCGCATGTTCAGAGACCAACTTACGACCGACTCACGGTTCATTATTGGAAAGATTATGCTCAACGCAAAGCCATAGACCCAGCATGCTGATATCTATACGAACACCTGCAGACTAAGAGTTGGTGGTTCCAGCGCGTACCTTAATGGTGCTGGGGCTTGGGGTGGGCCCTCGGCTATCACTGCTAAACGTTCATTTGTGCGAGATCAGGCGAATAAGGTTCAAGCTCCCTTGCCACGCTTGCCCAATTTCATGATCGTAGTGGACGGTAAGACGTTCTGCGATGGCCTGGACCCCCTAGCACACGGGAATGAGGCGGCTAGAGAACCCGCAAGCCCCTCCCCATCGGCTTTTGGACCTGACGAATTGAAGAACGTTTTGACACCAATCTGGAAGGAGAACAGACGGAGCTACTGGTTTGAGCTTCCCGACACCGAGGGCTTCAAAAGGACCGATTACGGCAGCAAGACCCAATGTGAGCCTCATGATTGTGGCGGCGGGGTCCTTGCAAAAGAACTGCACCAAATCCGGACGGCTCATAGTTGGACTCAAAACAGCGAATGATCTCAATGAAGATATTTGTGTCCGGCGCCACGTATGAAACCCACGTCGTGCGATTGAGGATCATACCAGGATCATGGAAGCCATGATCCGGTAATTTATTCTAGCGTATAGACTTCTCGAAGCGAGCATGAGCTGGCACGTATCACTGGTTTGCCCACGCGACGAGCGTGCCGAAGAAAAGTCGGTAAAGTAGGCGCCAGGTGCGCCAGCCGATTCCATGCCATCAATCCAGCTCGACGATACGTTCATGGCAGACGGCTTGTGATGAAGTCGTTCAGGTAGTAGATTTTCCTTGTTCAATCATTGTTCGGCTCGTATGTAGCCCACCTTGCGTGGAAACAGTTCTTTGGCAATCGGTCGATTGTAGAGTGGGTGGTGCAGTGAATTGTTCATGCCTTCCAAGCAACATATTTCGTACGAGAGCCATACTTCTCGCCTCGCTTCAGAATGCACATGTCCCTCCACTCAGGTCGGTTGACAGCGTCAACATAACGACTAGGTTCAACGCACAACCCAGATCGTGCAGCTTGCTGGGGACCATGCTCTGATGCAGGCACATCGATATGCCGGCCGGTGTAGAACTGGAAACCCGGTTCGGTGCTGTAAATCTCTAAATGCACGCCTGTAGCTGAATGTGAGAGTGCAATTAGTCTTGACAACGTCCGGCTCCGAGTGTCTATTGGCACGTGTTTAGCATCCGTATCCATGATGAAGCAATGGTCGACATCAGGCTCTTCCGGCCCCAGGACAAATGGTTCATTTGCAGTAATGCCCGGATACTTCTCAACAGCACCTGTGGGAATGTCGCTGCTATCGACAGGGAGATGCTGGTCCGTGCCTAGGACAACTTCTGTGCCCTCGATGGTAGGTCCTTCGGACAGGTTGAAGTAGCTAGTTAGAAGTATCAGCAAACAGCTACTTTCGGAAGCGGAAACACTTCGACTGACCTGTGGTTAGTGATGTTGATAGCAGTCTCTTCGCACTCTTGGCCAACTAGCTCTGCTTCGTACTCCATATCCAGGACAATCTTATTGACTCCACCATCAACCTGCTCAGATGTCGAGTACCAGACGCGCAGCTCGACTGTACCAGGGTATCCCTCTTCTCCGTGAGGACTGACATAGGTAAATTGTACTGTCTCTTTGCCATTTCTGTTCATCACCTGTGGGCCAGTAAAGATCCTTTTACCCCAGCCGACAGAGCCGCCATGCAGATGATTTGGGCCATTGTTTCTTGCTAGCTGGACTTCGCGGCCATTCAGATCCTTGATGAATCCATCTTTGACACGATTTGCAACTCGCCCAATCGTCTCGCCAAAGAAGGGAGCATTGAGGTAAGTGTAGGCGACAGCCGACGAGAAGCCCAAAACGATATTGTGCCCACCAACAACGAACTCTTGGATGATAGCGCCTTGGGGCAAGAATTTGATGGACGAGTCACTAGCCGAATTTGAGATTGAGGAAGTCATCGTGGATGGGGGGCGACGAGACAAGTGCGGAGGCCTAGTAAAAGAGTTTCGTTGTGGTGCAAGCAGGATGTCAGTCTTGAGGCTCTTTTGCTTGTGTGGTCCAGGACGGAGGGCTGATACAGGCTTGGTGCTCTAGAAAGTTTGAGACTGCATAGGCACTAAGGATCGGGGTAAGTGGTGACGAGAATTTCAAGTTGACGGGGAAGAAAGCATCGTGCTGAGGGGCAAGCGCGTTTTACTTGTACCAGTGTCCGGTTGATAGCCCATGGATGTCACTTGAATATAGGCTAATCGTTGTATTGACATCGCTACAGAACATGATCGTTCGCGAGGATACCGAGCACTAGAGCCGACATGAAACTGGTTTATCGTAGAGGCTTGAGAGGTGCTTATTCGAGTCTGTTGCTTCAATAATGGCATCCCATGTGATCTGCGACATCCGAGGTCGCATCTCACATGCAGATCATTCACGATCTCTATGTCTTATGACTAATCCTGTTTAGTTTTACTTCTAGTCCATCCGTGTTTTAGCTGCAGCTGCCGAGGACAGCAGGTCGCCAAACAGAAAGTAACACCTTCAACGCCAGTACAAGAGAAGTTTTTGCCGCGTTCGCCGAGTCTTACTAGATGACGACCCCATAGGCAGAAGTCCTGGGAATGCATCGTTTTCGTGATTGTGCTTCATAGAAACTAGCAAGCTGTTTGGGTCACACGGTTACGAGGCACGGACGAGGAGTAAACAACCAGAATTGGTGCTCAATAACTTCCGAGGTTCAGCCTACGCTACAGTACTCCTAGCACGAACTAAATGCTTACTCAGGAAGCAATTAACTTCCGAGTCCAACTCTATTGCAGATGAACTCTACCAGGTCGACACTCTAGGTCGCGATGATACCACCGCTTGTTGACTCATCGATCGAAGCATGTGCACCCTGCATGATTGGCCATCTGGATGTGCAAACGACATTTTCCATTAGCGGGACATACCAAGTGGCAATGCGCGCGAACAGTAAGAGATTCAATCTTGTGGGCTGGGGACGCGCAAATTTGTCAGAATCTCGTGAAACTCAGACCAGCCACAAAACTAAGATCACAATACCTAGCGAGGTATCAGCGCTTCACGGTGCCTCATGAATGTCTCACGATGGGTAGCAGTAGCTCGGTTACAGTTCGGTGAGAGATAATCGACATGTCGTGTCTATAACGATGGAGCTTGGGATATCTGTTGAATAGTACTTAGAAGACCGCGGAATTCTTCGTAGGTTCTAGCGGTTACTCCGCTAGGTATTGATTGTTGGTTCAATTGATCAGAGTAGACGTAAGCTAAAGGGAGGCAGCCTCGTCGTAGTAAACATGTCTTGTGATAAGGCATACTATCAATCAGCTTATTGATCACAGCTATTGTGGAATAGGCTTGTGCGTAGGAAAACATCCAAGGTCTCCTAGAGTACTTATTACAACCTGTAAAGTTGACCCAGCTATGCTTCGTTCGCCCAACGAGGTTGCTTATCTTATGGGTTATAAGGCTACATAGAAACAGGAAAGCATGGGTGTATAACGAATGCAGAGGACTTGAGTAGCAACATATCACGTCGCCATATCGAGGTTGTATGGGAGCGTCGTCCAAGATGCAAGGTTACAACGCTTATGCACACCCGGTTAAACTTACAGGTCCTGGAAATTTAGTACTAAGGTTGGCAAAGCAGAGGTGCGACACGACTAGCTCAGCCAGTAATCACTGCTGAGCCTGACTCGACAATGCTAAATGCAGACTCTTTGCTAATCGTTGTAGGCTTACCTTCACGGTGAGGTGACGGTGAATGGGAAATTCTGACGCTGGTATTAGATTTCTAGGTCGTGATGGTAGACTTGGAGCTGGCATTCAGTACCTGAGCTAGTGGGCTTGGTAGGTTTTACTAAGGTACTAGAAGCTGGTCAAACTCTGAGCTTGTACAGAGCATAATCCATTAATTCGTGACGCTCAATTGACGTCACTCACGGATGCGAGGGATTGACATTGCAGGAGCTCGATCATCATACCACAGAAACTTGTCTGGTTCTGTATTGCCCTGAGGTCCAGGAGAGTCGCGCAGAAGACAGCCTTTGTCGTGGTCCTCTTTGCTGCATGAATAGGCCTCCCAAGGGGATTAAAGTACCGAAGATCGACAGATACAGAGGAACAGGCAGATGGAAATGTTTATCCGCCGTATTGCTGGAGTTGGCTATGTTTCATGGTCATCGTGATAATTCAAGCATATTGCCTATCGCGGATTCACGTTGCGCAAGGACTTCCAGTCGACGGCCCATTTCCATGACTCTTCGTCCAACACTATGCAAACAGCAAAGTAGTCGTATTTCCTTTCCCTCATGTCCGTGCCGGGATCGATCGCCCCGTGCAAAGTAAGTCTCAGTTATCCTCCAACGCCGCGCTAAATCGCACAGGTCCATAATTCAAACAAGCCATGCAAAATGACCGTCAAGTTGATGTTGCGACCGACTTTATCCTCGGTGCATGTAGCAGTCCACACAGGAGCGAAATTCAATCGTGACCTCATTGACACTTTTAGTGATGACAGATTAGGTGTAAACACCTCCTGAATAGTATTGCTGCATGTTGTCATCCACCATTCCGTGCCAGTCCTTCATGGTCATACAAGGATTGATGGCTATGTCCGTTGTCTGGAACATCTGTGCGGGCATGTTCGCTGTGAGGGACACAGTCTCCATGGTTGTGTCGAAAGATGGTGCATTGTAAGTCATATTGTAGGCCGTCCTCTCCATCTCTGACGGCTCCGCTTGCCACATGCTTTGCTGCGTGTACTGTGTTGCCGAGGTATCTGCCTGGACCTTCAGAGGTGAGCCGGTCTTCATGACTGACCCGTGTGGACGGTCCATAGGAGGTGTTGGAGGGTATTGGCTCCGGAATGGATTGGTGAACATAGGCGTGTAATGTACTGCAGGGTCAAACAGAGGTGATTGGTCTGCTTCCGAATTGGTGTCAAAAGACACACCTCGTTGCATGTAGCCAGCACCATTTGCCAGTAGTCTACTTTGAAGGGCTCCAAACTCTTCTTCGAAATGTGTCGACTGTGCTTGACCGTCTTGTTTCAATGCTCCTAAGCGTTCAAGGATGTCGTGAGTAAGAGGCGAACCATTTATCTCTTTCAGAGGGGCCTCCGTCCAGCCCTCTCCGGTTTTGATCCGACGGTAAAGCTCTTGTAGCCCCTGTACAAGTTGCGACTGCTGACTCTCAAGCATTTCAACATAGCTTGAGTAGAAGTTAGCATCCTGCTGTCGCTATGACGGTTATCTGACTCACCCTTTGGGATATACTTTGTCATGGGACTTTTTGCGCTCGCCAAACACACATATGGCATTGTCTGCTTTGCATCGACTGCATGGGCTGGAGCCGTCACATTTGGATTTCTTCAGTCGACAGCGATCGCATGCTTTGCATACTCGCTTCCTGATGCCACCTTCCATTGGTGACAAGGGTTCCGCTGGCGGAGAGGTCGTTCTGCTGCCCATGATGAAGGGTGCACGTCGGGATATAATGATTGGGGACTTGGTCGAATTCAAAATAGCTTGAGCACGTTTCTTGAGATGCGAAAGCGACCGCGTGAAAAAGGTGTAGTGGGTTTACAGCAGTAGATATATGTGCATAGATTTAGCTTTCTGGTTCGCGTGGTGTGGCAGGTGTTACGAACGTCAACAGCATATGTAAGCCGGTCGAGCTGAAGTCTGAGGATCGGTTATTGATCCACTGCATGTCGCTCCTTCCACATGAAGTAACGTAGACTGAAGCTGTTGCGTTAGTGACGTTGATTAAGCACTAATACACCTTGGTGGATCAAGCAGCAATCATATGACCCAAGGGTTCAGAACACTGCCCATGACAAGTGTGTCCAATGTCTGGTGGGTTCGGTCTGTGTTTCCACTGGTGCTTATTAAGGCAGCTTGGGCAGACAATTTCTGACGCAGCGTAATGACATGATAGCGTTTGACACTTTCGGCTTCGGCATGGCATGTCTCCATGTTCAAGAACGGCAGACTTTCGGGGCGTGTTATTCCACTACGGACGAACCAGTTCGACGGACCAGGATTCGAAGACAGGGCTAGCTGCCGCAACAAGACGCCAATGCAAGTCGTGCACTTACTCGTACAATTTTCGGCTTGCTGAAATCAACAAGGATGAAACAGCCAAGAGTGATGTGCAACAGCATCGCGCCAGGCTGGGTTGTGGTAATGGTCAGGAGCTTAATGCCACTAGTCAGCATTGGATAGTCTTGTTGAGAACCACTGAACGAGTGGCGCCAAATGCTCAGAATAAGCGCAGAAGAATCTAACACCGTAATGCGCACTTAGCTAGTACTCAATGAAGCGCAACACACTGGCACACCAGAAGATTTCACTATCATGGCTTGCATCATCGAGAAACATTACCCACGTGGCTTACCCGTATCGACCGCTCTGGCCTATCAACGCCGAAGATTAACCCATACCGAGTCCACGAGTCCACGGGTCCACGGATTCAAGAATCGATCATAGAGAACATTGTAATGCAAGCTCACACCACGGCACCCTCGATGCAATCACAAAATACGAGCTCTGAGCGTGCAACCATTTCGCAGTGCCACGCGGAAAGACCAGGGGTGGGTTCGAAAACAGAAAGGTCGCGGCACACGGCACAGTGGTGCACCCGCGGGGCATGAAGTCTGAACTCGCAAACCTACCTACTAACATAGTGGTCTTGTCACAATTCGAAACCACTGTCTTTGTTACAATCGAACTTGTATTTGAAAACGGCCCGTGTTTACCGCTTACTGGCTTCTAGCGCCCCTTGGCACGATTGGCGCAAGACGTCTCCGGAAGATCATGGAGCCGTACTCCGACCACTGCTAATGCACGCGGTGGCGTGAGGCCTGAAACGGAAATTGCGGCCTGGTGGCTAGTACTTAACCTCACATCTACTCGTACGTTCTACTTCTGTTTGTATTCATACACAAGACGACCGGCCCTTGTCAAACCACTATCGGCCACTTCGTATTATTGCGATATATCGATCATCAGACGAACACATGGCTTTTGCATCCGCACAGTAGCGCTAGATTGTCCCGTCGAATTATCATTAATTTCGAATAGGGGCCGCAATGATTGTGATATCATCGCTCTTACCCGTCCCCGTGAGCGGCTCTGCGGGATTGGAAACCGCACGTGCACTACCCTAATCTCGCGGGTATTCTTATCACAGCGCAAAGCTCTAACAACTTTAAAGTGCGAGTAAGAGATTAGCAGTACGCGCTAAGACCAGGTCGTATACTCCTTTGCTATGTCTATCTCTAGCTATATTACCGAACAGGCAAATATAGATATACGTCCGATTGGCTCCGGAACACTACACCCTCCGCTATGTCCCGTTCGCGCAACGTGGCCCCTTGACCTAGCAGATATTATACATAACGCGGTCGCACTAGTGAGGTATGCTGTGCCTCGCTTCAACAGCCTCTGCTCCTCAAGCCTAACAGCTTGACCAGGACCAGCACGGGAGTCTGCTACAGACGGTTCGCGTAGTTTATGCATGGACCATGAGCTACAAGTCAAACATCGAGTGACTGAGTCTGTGATATCAGCAATTTGTTCAAAGTGCATCTCGCTGGGGACATGGCGTTGTCGACGAGCACCAAAAGGTGCTATGCGGGGTGGACAGCCGGCAAACCCCAGCGGTGGGCTGACATTCTCGCATGCAACGAAAGAATAGCCGGGTAATGGTTTCGAATTGTCTGGTCTAGGGAAGCTTCCAGTCTAACCGATAATGCCCACGACCGCTCCCGCCACGGAGTTCGCGGTGATCTGCCAATTCTCTCAGATGACGCACCAAGTACGTATCTGCTCGTGTCGCAGGTAGACGATGGGAACCAATTCTCGATGGATGGCGTTCCGTCGAAGTGCTAGTTCCACTGATTATGTCAATCCTTGCCCTGATCTCTGATCGTTGCGGCCCGTTCGCGCACGAGCAGTAGCCCAAGAGTTGATCGGCTCGACGATAGGATACTTACCTTGAGCTAAGCATTTCTTGGCTTCGTTTGAAAATGCTTAGCTAGGCTTGTACCTTGGTCGGTCCTTCTATTATGGGGCCCTTGCACTTCAAATAAAGGCCAAAGTGTTGGTACGTATGACGATGTTTCGCAAAAGATGTTGGCCTTCCAACCATTTAGATAGGACAAAACTTGCCGGACTGGAGTTAGCGTCGTCCGGATAGGTTCGAAATATGACAAGGCATATTGTTCTATTAGGTTGTGGATCACTACCTATCGTAAGCTGTTGTCATACATACAAACACTTCGTTCATCTCTGAATGAGCATCTAACTTCACAAAGTGCTTGCTTGCGTCATCCTCACACAAAACAAAAGGCCTGGAGCAATGTGGATCTGTAGTAACTCCAACGAAAACAGGCCCATCCTTTTTCTGTGTGGTCTGGCCATGATAGATTGGCACATGAGGCCGCTCAGAGCCGGAAGAGGACATTATCACAATCGTATGCTGCAGATTCGCTCGTGAGTCCAGAATATACGTGGAAGAGCTTCGTGTTGATGTGACAGAGGACTTTATGCTTCTGAGGGCCTAACGTCATGTCCCTTTGGTGTCATGATCTCATGCGCCGTCCTTGGTCTTTAGCGAACGTAACTCCAGTATCTCGAAGGTGCAGACGAATGGTTTTGGATACTTCAAATCCCAGACGTCAGCGTGTGACACGAGCTCACTGGGCTAGGGTTGGCTAACAGAGGAACACGCAGATAGCTGTTGAAGAGGCCAGATCCCAGACCACATCTGCCTTTAGGGTGTTGTAAAGAGACTGTCCTCCCCATGTCCAAGTCGACAATTCAGCCTTTCCGTCATAAGCAAACTATCACGGAGTGCCAAGACAAAACTAGCAGTACCTGCGTTCATGAAGTCTGAGGTAAGCTCTGTCGCCTAAGCATTCAACCACCATTTATTGAGACAGGATCGGATCGGTCCTGATAGCAACGCTATCATCGTATTCCGTGAGAGGTAACCCATTCGCCCGATAAGATCAATCCTGACTATGGACAGTTAATGGACGTCACGAATGCCAAGCCACCAAACGTTGACTCATGCTAAGAATCGGCCGGAAGGAACAGCTGGATTATCACGGCCATTTAGGGCCCTAACTCCTTGCTTTCCTTCAAGCGATGAGTCGTTATCCATAGATCGGTCTAGCAATCAATACCAGATTGAACTTCATCGTGATTATTATCGGCCAGTGCAAGACTGGTCCTGATAATGGAGTAGTGCTAGCTTCTTTGTCAGGCAATGATGAGATTTTGTTGGCAACTGGTCGATGCAGTTGGTGGTGTTGACTCTCGACTCTTGGGTATTACTGATGCTTAGACCTGTTGGCCTCGTGGCTATCGCCACTAAGCGATATATTGTAGAAGCGTAGATCCTTCCTGTTACACACTATATCGTACTGCATGCTGCATTTGCTGTGGATATTGGCGGAGGTAGGACCACTACTCCCGCCATCGAGCATGTAAACAAAGACGAGTAGGACAAGAACGGAGAAGATAAGGAAGGGTGCATAATGGATCGCCTGTAGGTCAGTACAAAGGCTTACTATGCTCAAATAGATCTTGAGTCACCGCAGAGTCCTGAAGCCTAGAAGGCTCGAGAACGACAACAAACGCAGCAGAGGGTAAGGCAAGCGTGCAGGACGTTTGCCATACGTTGAAGCTGACCTCGATAGACATGGATAGCGTGCATGGGTCATGCTCGAACCGGTCGATACGCATCTCCTGTGACGCGTGTTGACTTGGCTGGTGGTGAGTGGGAAGGGAGGAGCTCTGGCGACAGGCACGCGCTTTGCGCCGTGAACGGTAAGAGATTCGACATCAGCTACCATCTACACCATAAGTGGCTATACCAGCATTCCAGCAGGCCTCACGATCGCCTAACTAGGCGGGTAAGAAGGCAAGAGGATAAGATTTAATGTCATACACAACGCGGTGCCAACCGAGAGCGGTCTCTGACGCGCGAGATCACGTGGTAGCCTGGCCTGAAACGGCGAGGCTGGAGCTCACATGCTAGTACTAGGGTATTGGGCGCAGCTGGTTTCAAGAATACGCGAGCGGCAAAATACCTAGGTAGTTGTTGTACGCCAGTAGGGACGCATTTTTGGCTGAAGACCCTCATAACTATAGGCACTGCTTCTCGCGCAATTGCTGTGTCTAGGGCACTGTTTGCACCTACCGGTCTGTTCTTAGTGATCGAGTTACCACCTTCTCGTCGGCGGGGCTAGGCAGTCGGTATCCATAATCACTCCAGCTAAGGAGCTGCAAGCACAAAAGTCTGACCATTCCCCGAAGAAAGTTGTTCCGGACTGTTGGGAATTTTAATTTGTCCTTATGCAAGAGATATCCGATATTCGGGAAGATCTTCACGGATGCTAAACGCGTGCTTTCGTGCTTCGCTGTCCTTTCGTTCTGCGGACGCCACGTTCGCAGGCTAGGCAAGGGGACCACTTCAGTGTGAGCTTTCAGTGCAGGGGATGTGGTTTTCGCAATCCCATGGGAGTCCTCATAGCATGGGCGATCTTGATCTGGTGGATCGTTCCCATCTGTTGGTGGTAGTCTTGCATATAGACTTCGCAACACTGACGTTGGAGGCGGACGCACTAAGTAATATGCCTCACGCAGGAACAATCCTGCACGATGATAGCATACTAGTACGACTACTTTCTGAATTTGGTAACGTCGTTGGCGCGCGTCGTACGGACTCGGAATCTCGGCTCGATAACCGCACATGGCTGGGTGGAGCGATCCACGGCGACCTCAACACGCAGAGTAGGTAATCAAGATTCCAAGAAGGAAAGACATGGTTGTCTGGGGGCGAACGGCAGACGGTTGCTGCGATTGATGATTGGTCTAGCATTGAAATTTCTTGACACAAGGAAGGAGCTTGGCTTCGGTGCGATATCGCCAACGGGTTGGGCGTAGATGAATTGACAGGATGCTTGGGTGGTGCTAGCAATTCTTGCTTGTGGTTGCCTTTCTGGGCTTTCTACAGCCGAAGATACATAAGTAGTCAACCACTTTCGTCAGAGTGGGTACCCGTATAGATGCCTGCGTGGCTGAATCTAGACCTTTCGCCTAATGCACAAACTAGTACAACGACATGTGGAGAGGGAGGGCTTACAGCATCATGCTGCTCTCTTGGCGGTCGATCCGAAACCGAGATTGCGACGAAGGGAACAGCCTTGAACATGCATGGTTCTGCAGCTGAGAATTTCGTGTACTCCCGCGCTTCAACTAGTTACTAGCTCTGAACAGGAGTTCTCCAGCGATTCCACTCGGCTGACGCAAGACGGTGTTAGGCACTGAGTAACGGCAGCGCACTCGGTAGCCGTTAATGGAAATGATGTAGCATATAGTACGTATGGATGGTAAAGCTCGACATGTTGGGAAGCCAGAGGATCCCGGTTGCGAAAGATGGCAGGGATGAATCTAGTCTACTTGCGGTGCGGGGCCGTCAAACAACCGAAGAAGGAACGGTGAGACTAGTAATTAGTCATTTTGAACGAAAGTGGCAGAAGAAGCATGAATTTTGTGCTGAAGTCCTGCCTGCAGAAGCACTCGTTGACACTTCGAAATTACTGTTGCTATACACTTGATCCGTACTTGCTTGTGTACTGATATCACGCACCAACGCCTGGCTGAATGTACTCTAACAATTTTGCGCTCGTGAACTGCGCAACAAGAAAAGCAGAACTTCTAACCCCATAACCCGGGTTGGACATATTCCAACGCTCTTTCGGTGATGTTGCCGTAACTCCAAGCGTCGCCTCCCATAGAGTCAGGGGCAACCGAAGGCCCCATAGGTGACATTGTCTGTGGATTCATCTGCAAGCCAGATCGTGTGCTGGCATTGAAACCAAAAGGATGTTGTGGTGTATGTGATCGTACACCTGTGACACTATTGCCGCTCCCTGGCGAGACGGCAGGACTGTTGTACATAGCGGCCGCTTGAGTGGGGGGTACTGATGGGAACCCTGCGAAAGGTGGGAAAATTTGTTGGTTGACAAACCCTGCCTTGTTACTTGCAAGAGCCGCGTTGAGGTTCGACAGAGCGCTCAGAGACTTTGTCATGCTTTGAACCCATAGAGGGGAGTCCTTTGACGGCCCGCCCGAGAAGGGATGTCCCGCCTCTTGCGAACGCCTTAGCTCGGCCTCCTTAGCAAATCCTGAGTCCTCGACAGCACTCAGCTTGATGCATTTTTCGAGCTCGTTGAGCAAATTGATAACCCGAGGCTCCTGCTTCGTCTCTGGCAAGATGCCAAGCAAGAATGCTGCGGAAATCGCCCTTTGGATGCCGATCCAAGACCGTGCTCCAAATCGATTGATGTCCCTAATCTCAACGTATGTTTCGACAACTTTCTCGAGGTACTTGATGCACTCGGCTCGGAGGTGACTGATCAGCTGAGGATCACCCGGTGTCGATGTGGGCGAGCCAGCGGACGAGGACTTTCTTCTGCCAGACTCTGGTGAAATGATAGGAGACTGCTTGCTACCGGGATGCGACGTAGGTGCAGGCTGGTACTCTTCCTTCAGTGCTGAGCGGCAAATTTCGCTGATCATGTAAGAACAGTGTATAGCCAGTGCCAGTCTCTCTAAGTGGTCGGTCATTGAGACACACTTTTGACGGTCACGGAGGCGAGGCAGGGCATCTTCCCAAATCCTGTGCACTTCGCTCTTGTACTTCATTATCATGTTCCAGCTCATGGCCTTTTTCGAACTCAAAGCACGATCTCGTAAGATTTCCTGGGTAAGCCTGATTATCTGAGTCATGCTTTCGACGTAAGTTCTGGTACCGGGAGTGCTATGCTTGGTGAAGGGAAGATCTGGTGTGCATAGGAAGGCTGAACTGGGTCGGTCATAGCTGACACTGAAGTGAGAGTCTTGCCACGCAAGAGCCCACCAGATGCGTGATCTTAAGTAATTCTCGTGCTCGGAGAAGTCTTTGGACTGGACATGCAGACCCATGCTGAATGCACTTCGCAAAGTCATGCCAAGGAGAATGTAGCTGACACCTGGGTTCATGTTGTAGGAAAGAGCATTGCCTATGATCAGCAGCGCTTCAATGGTCTCCAACTGTGGGTGTGTGAGAAAGTTCGACATCCTCAAGGCCTGGTAGGAGCAGCAGATGTAGACTTGCGAGGTGAGCTCTCTTTCTTTGGCCAGTCGCCCGGTCGATTGTGAACCTGAAGCGAGTACGGCGAACAACAATGCCAACCAGGGTAATGACACTCCGTACGGTCTGTTGGGGTCTATTTCGGCGCCGGTCCTTGTCATATGAGCACGTTGCTGCAGAAGGTAGTTCAGCGTCTGGTCGAAGGCTTGGGCGTCTGGGACGACGGGGTATATGACGCAAGGGATGTCGCGATAGGTCAACCAGAACTCGCGGCACAGACTGTCCTCGGGCAGTGCTTTAACGAGGCTGCTAACGTCCTGCATGCTCGAGTCGGTGCTCCAGAGGTCGACGAATGGATATGTGGTGGTCTCGTTGTCGAGGCCGAGGTTAGGCAGGATGTTTTCTTCGAGCAGCGACCTGGCAGTGTCTTGAGTGGATTTCGTTCGATTGCCAATCATGTATGCCAGGACCGAGCGGGAGCCCAGATGCATGGTCCCCATTTGGTTGCTGGGAGCATGCACCCCCTCTCTGTCGCCTTCGTCTGACCTGCTAGCCAGACCAGAGGCTGATTGTTCTTCGGCGGTGGTGCTAGCGCCATCGTCGGGGTCTTCCTTGGCTGCTGCCCTCAACTGCTCAAGCTCTCTGTTAAGCCTCTGCCATTGTTCTTTTGGTACTGTGATATTGGGGCCGGAGTTGACGTTCCCTTCCGAGCTGGGCTCGGGCTGGCGGCCATCTGCCTGGGCCAGAGCACTGCTCAGGGCGATCCGCCTCTTCTTAGTCGGTCGTTCGTAAGAGCAGAGTTCGGGGTGGTCTCTCTTGACGCACGAATCGCATGGCAAGCCGCGGTCGCATTTGACTTTGCGACGGTGGCAAGCATAACATGCCTTAGGGTCTCTGACTTTTCTGCGGTTTCTGATGATCGCATCTACCTCCTCTTGGTCCATCTCCATCTTGCCACCTTGCCTGCTGTCGTCCGAGTACTCGGCTTTCAACATGGACTCGTCGACTGGGGCGTGGGGAATGTGGGCCATGGTGACAGGCAAACCAGTATACTCAGACTTGAAGTATGACTGCTGGGCGAGATCGGATGGATAAGGGCATTGAGGATACGGGATATAGTCCCCACGTTGTGGCTGTTGTAGACCGTCGAGGTACCAAGGACCGTCGAGATCGTCCAAGCCACCACTCGGGCTGGGGTAGGATGACGGAGGAGTGTATGGATAGTAGTTGAGCTGCAGGCAATACCAATCAGTATGGAAGTGGGGGAGCAAATGTTCGGAGCAGTACCATTTCTGAATGCCTGCGCCGTGCACTTCAGTGGCTAAGCAAGCCCGAAAAGCCGCTGGGCCACGCTGGGGTTCCACCGGATTTTGCCGATGAACCGAACGTTCGGCACCTGCACTTGTGCCGTCTAGACCCCTCGATGACGCCTTGGCTTACGGCGACTGACAGGCACACCGTAGCTGGGAATTGCGAATGAGCCTTGTCTCTGCGTCTCAACGATTGATTGCTGGGAAAGCTTGGCGATGTCGTGGCTGGGAAGCCCGTGCTGTATCGTATGACGGCTTCGCCGATGTGGTCAAGGTAAGTGTAGTGATGAGGTGCGATGGAAGACTGCTTGTCGAGCTTCTTACTCAGCTTCTACTGTTGTCATGAAGGACAGTGATGGGAGAGGAGACTTGGACCGACGGACACCATCGATGCCATATAACCTTTTCTCTTTCTACGTTCACTACGAAGTCTAGTCCTTGACACCACCCCTGCTCGATCTTGACCCATCCTTCTGGCAAAACCTTCATCTGAAATCTGGGATTGAACATGGTAAGATCATAGTAGCTGCATGGTTTGGTGGGTAACCCGACGGACAACTTAGCCCCCCCACCGTACGCGTATAACTTTCTTCTGGGTGCCTGGCTAGGGTGTATAGCTGCAACACGCATGACTTCTGTTCAGCTGGTTATCAGTATGACCATGATCTGGCCAACGGGAGATTTAGCCTCGTTTATCGTTCAAGTTCCGGAAGCAAAGAATAGGGTCGGGCGGAACGTAATCACGCATACCTGCACACGAGTGGATAGGTTCGAGGGATGTGGTCGTAAGGACCGTCAACAAGTAGGCATGCAAGAGGCCGTTCAGCCGTCCATTGACCAAGAACAACCATCATACTCATGCCAGGGTGGTGAAGGCACCATGAGTAGCCAACCGCGCCTACCTCATGTTCTGCTATAGATGCCAAATGGGGACAACTAATCAACTACGATCGTCTTGGCAATCCTGCAATAGACTTTGTTGGCGAAGTTTTCGACTACCTTAGGCTGCAAATCCTGCGCCTCTACGTCTCCTTCTGGCAGTACTGAACTCATCGTCCATCTTCTAGTAAACTTTTCGATTCGATAGAACAGTGTGCCAAGAAATATGCTTGAACCTGTTTTGCGTTGCGACAGCTTACTCAATCAAGATTGATCGCCGCACTCTGGCTACAACAATAAATCATGGTAGTGGCCGGCTAGCTGCCTCGCGAGCTCATTAGTCACGATGTAAGATGTGTGCTGAAAGCAGTCTTGAACCCCGAAGACCGCGTTAACATCTTGCCTTAACCCATCATTGTGCGCTCTATACCTGGTACAAGCTGAGAGTATTGCGGGTGACTGGATGAGAGACATTCTACCCCAAGCTAATGACTAATAAGCATGCAAGTTGCATGTCTACGAGTGGTCCGAAAAGAGCCCCGCGAGACCCGCTTTTGATCGTTTCTAATGCGCTCACCAGGGGTCAGCCCAGAACGCATCATCAAGTGAACTGCTAATCTTCAAGCTGATGCCTGGCCTGGGAGCATGGTCCAATCACTCGTGCTAACAGAAGTAAAACCGCAGTTTGCAGTGGGCTAAACTTCGGAGAAGAAAGTTCAGTCTGCAAGTCATCACAACACCAAGAGATTTTGAGTTTACCTCGATCTGGGAATTTAAGGTTAAGTGCTCGGGTGACTAGGAATTCTCGAGCAATCGGCGACTCCTCTCTTCGTCGGAGGTGGAACAGCCGCTGCAAGGAGTACCTCCCCGCTGCGTCAGTGCGCATACATCGTCTTCGAGGTGACAATTACTCGGTAACCAGTAATGAGCTTCATATCTTCAGTCAACTAGTCCACTTGGACGCGATGGTAGAGACTCGATTGCGTCTTATCCACCACTCCATCACTAATGCAAGGCTGAGTCGGCGTGTCTCTATCTAGAAAGGCCGATCCCTGTCAGTAACCCTGGCGAGTTATCGAGTTCGACTACGTCGTCTGTCCAGAAGTTTCGCATAAGCGGCAGCGTTTTCTCAACCTCAGGCGGTCTCGGCAATATGGTTGACACTTCACGGCATCTACGAAGCCAAACAAACCAACCTGATTACTGCTTGACCTTCCTCCGGCTCGAGCGTACGCAGGTCCGCGGAGAATGAAGAGTCCTTTCGGCCGAACCCGGATCGTACGAACTTGAAAGCAGATCAGACACGCTCAACGTCGGCTCTACCGTCCTACGTGTGGTGTGTAAACGATCTTCCTTCGAAAGTATACATTCCCTGTGTTGTGACACTAAAACCCTGAGTTGAACCACGTATTGGGTATAGTATACTGATGCTTTCGTCAATACACTGACAGATGCGTCAGTGGGGCAGCTCTATTGCTCGAGAGCTTGCGATCTGTTCGCGACTGCTGGTAAGTGATGCACAAAGCAGGATGGATCCACGACAGACTCGGCCGTACATATCAGACTGAGCGTTAGAAAATTGAGGAACTACTACGAAAGTACCGCCCGACGCCAGCGAAGTCTCTGGCATCAGCACATCCACTTACCAGAGCGGTCGTCCTTCGCGGTCTGAAGAAGACTAGTGCTAACGCAACAGATCGCCCGGAACGACCATTTAGTTCAAAGGCGTTCGTTCTACTATTGGACCTCAGAAGCGCAGGCTTCAAGTCGACCTAAGCATCATTAACATCGAGACCACAGTAGGCCCTCAGATGAATTGCCTATCGCACCTGTGTAATGTCAACTTCTGATTGGTTGTCGTGAAAGGTGCAACGGAGAGCGTTGATATGGGCTGTTTGCATCAGACCACTTGGACACGAGTCATGGTATCCTACAGCATGCTCACGTCGACCCGAAGTGGTTCTGTCGAGCAGTACTTCCCTATCGGTCGCATCCACTGCACATACTTTGGCCCTTAGCAAAGACGTTACGCCTCGACAGAAGTGGAAAGAATGGCTATGTTGCATTAGACGGCTACAGGGCCCCATGACCTGCTGATGCTCATTGCAGGCCCCTTCTGGAGCTCAGTGTACTTTGCTACAGGTCGTCCGATCGGATTAAAAAACTCCTGTTGGTCGGAAATATACTTTTGCCAAAGTGGGACATTTGTAATGTCCCCCGCGAATAAAAGAAAGTTTCAATATTTGACTCCGGCCAAATCTGGCCCACCTTTGTGCGGATGTAGTTCATCCGGACTACTTACTAGAGGCAAGAACTTGCCAAGCTAGTGACTTGCCTTCTTCAGCCGCGCTCGATCGAAAGAGGAGCGATGCACTGGGGCGATCGCTAGGAGATATATCGAGGACTAGCAATAATCGCGATAAGCATGCTGAGTCTAGATGTGTTCCCCGCAACATTCAAACCAGATGTAGTCTGTCATGCGAAGTGCGTATAACCTCTCGTATAGCACGTCCGACACGAACCACGAGACCAAGTCCGCATAGCCAAAAGCTACCGTGCAAAAACAACCAGATCCCACCAGGCAAAATCAAGAGCGCTCGGTGGTGCACGATCGACGCAAAAGTCCGTGGCGCACTCAATCGTGAGCTACGTGAGCTAAATGGCCGAAACAAGCATGAACTAGACGGTGAACGCCCTACAACGTTCATCGCAAGCGCCCGATCCCATCTCTCTCCATCTCGTTCAAGAACGTCGTGCCTAGCCCTGTCCTCCCAAAGTCAACGCCCAATCCAACTCCCTCCTTCGTCCTCGTCTCCGCAGTATGTCCAGCCCCACCCACCGGCCTAGCACTCGCACTCGCACTCGCAGCAACAGTATGACTCCTCTGCCTCGATCTGGGTCCAGGTGCCCCGTAGCCCGTCGCAGTTGCCTGCGCCCATCTGTCTCGCGCACGGGCATTGTTCGTCGTGCTTCCCACTCGTTGTGTTGACGTCACGCCGCTAGTGCCGGTGCTGGTGCTATGTCCCGAGACCGCACTGATGTTCTCTCTGACCTTCGCGAGGTCATCGGCCGTCGGTATCGGCGCATGTGCGCGTGCGCCCCAGTACCCATCGACGACTCTCAAGACCTTGCGGCCTGTCGGTGTGCCGCGGTCGTTCATCTTGGGCGAGTTGCCGCCGAGTGCGAGGGCGCGGGATGCGACATTGTCGGTGTTCTGCTGGGGTTGGGGGAGGCTGCTCTCTTTCTCTCGTGGTTGTGGTTGTGGCTGCTCAGGCCGTGAGTGGGCGCGTTGCCTGGTTGTTAGGGTAATTGAGGGAGGCTTGGTCGGGGAGTTAGAGGTACTGCTTTTGACGCTGGCGTCTTCGTAGATGCTGATGCTCGAGGGACTGCATTTTGGGGATGACAAGTCTTTCGGCTGTTGCTGCTCTTGTGATGGTGATGGAAATATCACCTCAGGCCGTAGGCGTGGCGGGTCGAACATGATCGGTGGGGCTCGTCCACCGATCGTCTTAGCGCGCTGTCTCTGTCGTTGAGCTGGAGCTGGCGGTGCTGGGCTGTCGGTGTACCGAGACGATGGTGTCCTGGTGATAGCATCGGCAGGCCGATCGGCAGCAGCTTTGTTGACAATGTTGACTTCTGGTAGTCCTGCGCTTGACTGCGCTGCGTGTGTGAGCGTTTTAAGTAAGGTAAGTGACCTCTTGATGTCATCTTGGCTTGTGCTGCGTTGTCTGCTAGCGTTGCTGGCAGATGTCTTCCTGATGGGCGAGCCAGACCGTTCGCCCTGGCGTACGATGGGGCTGGTCCTGTTGCGTGTCCGAAGCGAAGCCGCTGGAATAGTGCGAGGTCCGTAGAGTTGGGTTTGGACTCGTCGGGGACTGATTGACTTAGAGATCGGGCTGTCGAGCATAGAGGTAGGAGCAGGCGAGTACGTGGTCTGCGACGGTCGTTGTGGCTCTTTCTTTTCTGGTGTGAGGGCGAGCGGTGTTGGGGAGGCGGGTGAGTATTCTTGTTTTGGTGGAAGTGGCTTGGTAGGGTCCGATGCTGGCGATCCCTGGTAAACGAAGCGCGGCTCTATCGTCTGGGAAGAGGTCAGGGGCTGTTGAGATTGATTTGCCAAATCTACGCTTAGCTGTTGGCTGGGAAGACTGGCATTTGGGTCGAGCGGAGATGGACATCCAGTATGCTTGTCTCGAATAGAATGCACCCCTGGCCGCTTGATTCGAAGAGAAAGGGCCTGTGGCGGTCTGATCTTCGGCACGTTCAAGGTCGGATCAGGTACCGGTTCTTCGGATTCCGCTGCTACACGTCTGGTAGGACTTCTGGTCGGCAGCTCGACAGGCATACAATCGGTGCCTTCTAGATCTGCTTCTTCAGCCTCAGAGAGTCGGCGGAGTTGTGAGCTCAACCTCTTCTTTGATGCATCGACTGGCGTGAGACCACTAATTCTCACACAATTTTGTCTCTTGTGTCCGCGGCTCCTCGGTGACTCGGGTGTAAGAACGGATGCGTTCGAACCGATGACTGAGTTGCGAAAAATGTCCACACTGCTTACAGACACAGGTCGGGATGGTGGGTTGAAGGACATTTTACTCGGACTGCGGTTTGGTGTTGTCAAATTATTGACACCGCTGTTGGCATGTAATGAAATGGCTGAGATGGGTCGGCTTCCCGCTTCCGAACTGTTTGCTGACAGGTTGTGTGTTGAAGGGCCTAGGTGGCGTAGACCTCGTGGCAAGTTCCATGCGCTTGCATCTATCGTCTTGAAGCTCTCTTCTGACCGACGATTAGCGGCGGCTGACGGTAGAAAAAGAGGCTCGGTCCCCAGCTCGGAACGGTGTGTGGTGTCACGCGGGCTTTTCTCAGGCTCAACTGTGATAACTTGGATTGTGCTGTCTTCAAGGCCAAAGTTGAAACCTGAAAATGTATTGCGAGTTTTGGGTCGCACGTTGCTTGGCTTTGGGGACGTGCTTATATTGCTGGGCATTGGTGAAAGCGGGGTGTTGAGCAAAGATATATCACGATGCTCGGTATCGATTTCTGACACTACCCTCGAGTGGCTCTTACTTCGTGAATGACCGTTTGGCATACATTCTGGTACTGGAGGCAAGGGATAGTCAGGGGGTGGTGCATGAATGCTGCCCATGCTGATTGACCTGGATTTGATCGTATGACCATGGCTGATACGCTGTGAGACCCAATCATGATGTTTATCGGTGCCGCTCGCGACGCTGTCGATCGAACCCTGAGGAGCATGAGACGGCATGGGGTTGTGGTGGCGAACCGTCGGCTTCTCTGGCGTTACTTTAGGGGTAATATGGGTAGGCAGCTCTACAGGCTCGGGTGATCCAGTTCTTTCTGTCTCGGTCATCTCTGTTACAACAGAGAGCGGGGATTTCGCCATCGGGGCACTGATTGAGAACACCGGGGGCTTCTTCTTCCGCTTATCGTCCTTCCTCGACTTCGATGGACTCAGCCATTGATGGGATTGATCGGCACCAGTATCTGCATGGACGAACGAGGGTTCCGCCATAGATTCTGCGCTGCCCTCAGGAAATGTCTTGATCTCATCCTCCGAAGGCATGGTCGAGTAGAACCTAGAGTCTCGTCGTGGGCTCACGATGCTTTGGCGTAGACTTCGAGTCGGCCGAGGCAGCGCAGCAAAGTCAACATCATTGATGCTGAGATGTGGACGATGGTACTGACTGACGTTGCGATCGAGAGCATGTTGCGCAATCAGTTTGCGATGTCGCTTCCGCTCGACGTAGACTGCTACAAGGATCCCGGTCACGGTCAAAGTTACCGCGCCGCTGGCGGCAACAACGATAATGAGCCACAGCGGCCACATGATCGCCTTCTCGGACTGCAGTGACTCGGAGGTGTATGGATGGCAGAACGGCTAGGTGACAGACGCACACAGAAGAAAGACTTACCGCGAGTAGGCATCTTGCCATGTTGTTGTTCATAGATTGGCACAATCAGTGCACAGACCAGGAATGTCACGAATCTGAGAGGAGTCTGACGAGGCAACGGCGAGGCTAGAAGCGTACACGTTGAGCCGTGCGCATAACTTTCGAGTCAGAATATTTAGTAGCGATCACGGATTCTTAGACAAACTAAGTTATTGTTGCTTAGCAGTGGTCAGGCAAACGAAGGACGTCCCCAAGGCGCAGGCTCAAATCAGCCAGAGACATGTGCAGTGGAGATAGACAGCAAACAGGCTGTAGAGAAGATGGGTTCGCGGACCACAGAGTAATAGATATTGCAATTTTGATGATTCATGTTTGTTACCTTGATATGAAACTCATGCTTCCCATTGACACAAGAGCACGAGCGATTAACGAC
>Ga0066648_10000107_pt1 | contig 53166 bp, 60 predicted proteins | sample CryGeyCG12114_NA_FD_59537 | JGI IMG/M metagenome (GOLD analysis project Ga0066648, IMG submission 59537) | Groundwater microbial communities from aquifer - Crystal Geyser CG19_WC_8/21/14_NA | ecosystem: Environmental > Aquatic > Deep subsurface > Groundwater | place: USA: Utah: Grand County... | reverse complement strand
CATCATCTTCCAATTCAACTCCCTCGGCTGGAAGATCTTCAAGCCCCATCGATGGGTCACGTTTGTCGTCTTCTTCTGGGGCGTCGTTAGCACTCTACAAGCAGCATGCACATCCTGGTCTGGGTTGATGGCATGCAGATTCTTCTTGGGTGTTGCTGAGACCATGTTCGGCCCGGGCATACCCCTCTACTTCTCCTTCTTCTACCCTCGACAGTACATGGGCTTGCGCTTCGGTATCTTCTTATCTGGTGCAGCCCTGGCCAGTGCCTACGGTGGAACTCTTGCTTACGGACTGTCGCACATCAACTCCTCGATTGGCAACTGGCAACTTCTCTTCATCATCGAAGGTGCTCCAACCGCTATACTCGCCCTTGTCTGTTGGTTCTTCATGCCAGACTCTCCAGCAACAGCCAAGTTCTTGACACCGCGAGAACGGGAGATCGCGACCCGACTTGTGGGGGAGAACCAGGACCAAGCCCAAGCACAGAGAGAAGAACCTGGTCAGACAGGACTCAAGCTTGGCAATCTGCTAGAAGCATTCAAGGATTATCGAAGTAGGTTTCACAAGACGATGGTTCACTTAGAAGATCGTGTTGCTAACCACTTGCACCAGACTGGATGTTCGGCCTTTCAAATTTCTCCACCAACGTCTCGTTTGCTTCTCTTCCATTGTTCCTCCCGACAATTATCAGCGAATTCGGCACGTTCAGCAAGCTTACATCCAACGGCCTATCAGCCCCTCCCTACCTCCTCAGCTTCTTCCTCATCATCGGCGTCTCGTTCCTCTCGGACCGCTACAAAGTCCGAGGACCATTCGCTGCTTTCTTTGCTGCGGTCGCGGCGGTCGGATATATCATCATGGGCACTGCCACCTCGACTGCAGCCCGGTACGTTGGCTGCTTCATGATCGTTACACTTTTCGTGACGGTCGCCGTTGTGCTTACTTGGAACGCCAACACCAATGAAAACGAATCGAAGCGAGCAGGAGGGGTGTGGATCATCCAGTGCGTCGGACAATGCGGAACAGTACTTGGCACGAACAGCTTCCCTTCAACGGAGGCTCCATACTATCGCAGAGGAATGTGGACTGGGTTCGGATTTTCGGTACTGTCATGTTTGATTTGTACAACGCTGAGCTTTCTGCTCTGGCGCGAGAACAAGAGAAGAGACGCGAAATATGGCAAGGTATCGAGCACGATCATGGAGGACGATGAAAACGACAGCTCGCTGCCAGCTGAAGCGCGGTTCAGATACATCATCTGACGATGCTTCGAGAAGCAATGTCCGTTATGGTCTTGCAGGGATCTATTCTAGATGTTTTCTATAACTCTGGGTCTATATCGTAATCTCATAAATTGACCAACATTACACAATTGTGTAATTTTGTGTGCTCCGCAGAGAGAGATGAAGGATCAGGACGAGGCTGACCTACTGCACACCATGAAGGTGTCTCTTTGCTTCCGCAGCGGTGTCGTATCCGTAGAGCCACGTTACGAAGTCTGGATGAGGGAACGGCTTGTTCATGTCCGGAGTTGGCACGACGAATTCTTCCTTGCCTGATAGCTGTTGGAGCAGGATCTCTCGCCTTTTGCCGAATGCCTCATCCCGGCCCTTTTGTTGGGGACCGTCTGGCATGGAGAAGGTCATTGCACTCTGGCGGGAGATTTCTTGAATGCGCTCACAACGTTGCTTCCGGATCTTTTCGTACATCTTGGTGGCGTTTGGAAGGTCGTTAAGTGATGCGCAAGCTGCGACGCAGAGCCCCAGAACCTCAGCGTCTTCGATCGTGGTGGCAGCACCAGAAGCTGCGTGCGGCGACATGGCGTGTGCTGCATCACCGAGCAAGACAACTCGGCCATTGGTGCTTGTCCAGGATGGCAGGGTAGGCAGCTCTGCTATGGTCCACTTTGCGCACGTTTCGGCTAAGTCAAGCAGTGCTGTGATCGAGGCATGCCAGCCAACAAACTCTCGCCTCATCTGGTCGACGTCTCCGGGCTGATTGTACCTACTCAGGGGTGCATCTTGCAATGCGTCAGGTATCATGAGCACAAGGTTGTAGTAAGCGCCTTGAGCTATTGAGTAGCCGATTATGTGCTTCAGGTGACCCGCCCATAACTGTTGATTTGGATCTTGCATAAGTGTTGCGGTAAGAGGATTAGACATCATCTTCTCTCGGGGGATGAGGACACGATAGCAGTAGTTCTCACCACGTGTAGGTGTGATGGCTTCCAGCTCAGGAAGCGAGCGTCGAACGCGTGAATGAATGCCATCGGCGCCGATGATGAGATTGGGGAAGAGGACATCCCCATTGGCAACGTGTACAGCGCACTCGTCAGGATCGATACGAGAAACCTTCGTATCGAGGTCAATGTTGATACCAAGCATGGACGCTCTACGAGCGAGGACCGTTTGATATTCCATTCGGTGTACTAGCCAGTGAGGATGTCCCCAAGCCCTGGAAGCGAAGTTATCGATATTCGATGGGACCAGGCCTAGATTCCGGTTATCATCATACCTGAGAATCTCCATGAAGTCAGGGACAGTAGCAATCTTCTCAAACTCCTCTCTGAGACCCCACCCACACAACACCCGTGAGGCATTGGGAGTGATTTGGATGCCGGCGCCAACTTTCTCCAAGGTCAGACTGCTTTCAAGCACTCGAATACGATGATTGGTCTTCTGAGCTAGACTGATGGCGGTTGCGAGTCCGCCTATGCCGCCGCCGACTATAATGATCTGGTCCTTACCCTGAGTTCCATTGTCTGAAGCTGCCATCATCAAGCACTAGACGAGCTAACGATTTACGGTCCAAAAATGATTCTGGAAACGGACGCGTGGTCCATCTAGCCAGCGTCCTTTTATGCTGCAGACGAGGATTTCACGGTGGGCAACCTCGGGCAACGGATCACACCATGTATGCGGAGATTCGCTCGGTCTCTCAGAAGTCCGCAGATAAAGCGAAATGATTGGCTGTTTGTCCCCACATCGGCATACCGCCTGCGAGGGCGCCTCTGAGTATCGCACTGGTAGTAGACTTACAAGGAGATTCCTGTTCGTACTGTACACCGATGCAGCATCCCCCTTAACCTCGCAACGTCTCCAGATTCATCACACGGGAACATTTCTCCTTCACACATGCACAACGAAACCGATTTCCTCATTCATTGCGTATCTTGAGACCACAGTCCGGAACTGGAACCGTAGGTGAGCATTTATACTGAGCTCGCTGTGACGGAAACACAAAAGCGGTGAGCGCAGGCCGGCCTTTGACCTAGTAACTAGCAGTGTCTTGGAGAAGTCATACTTGGCGCTTCTTGCGTATATGTCGTCTTTTCAAGTTTTTGGTGCGGTCTGCGCCGTTCCATCTCACGCTATGCCGGATGCCGGTGTCAATATCAGTCGAGATACGTATCGTTCAACTAGTAATCGAACAAGCGAGCCTGTCCATTCAACATAGCGGCGTCATACGTCCCGTCAAATCCTTTTCGAGAGGAGTCTTGCTTCGGCACAATCGACTGACTCAAGCTCATGGCCTCGCTGTACAGATTAAATTGGCGATGGTGCGAAGGAGCTAATTCAACTTGGTGGCAGACTGGTCCGGGAAGACTACGAAAGCCGGACTTGGGAAGTGGCTGTCTGTCGGAAAAAAGGATAGGAAGACATGAAACGGGGAAGATTGACGAGGCGGTCACTCGGGAGCAGATTGCCAAGCCGGGGATCGACCATTCCCAAGACACTCAATGGTAGCCTCAGCCATCCAGTACCCACTGGACCTGGCCATGGAGGGCCGCCAGCCCCGGTGTTTACTTCTCACTTCACTCGTTATGACGTTGCGATTCAGTCCATGAAAGGACTTCTCTTTCTGATGCTCGGTCCCACGAACATCAGCACAATCGGCACGCAGCTCAACAGCAGTCCAAGAAACCCCAGAAACGAACTTGCCCACTGGAAGCCCATTCCCACGTCTGAGCGATACATTCTGAGCGTCGCCAGCGGCAAGAACGCAGCGAATATGTTTTCGCCGAATGCATTCGCCGCAACGGCACTACCGGCATGTGAAGCGTACGAGTCCGTCACATAGCAGACAACCGCCTGTACCACAGTCATGACACCAAAGCCGACCATGCTGAGGCCAATAGTTGGTCCGATCCAAGGAACTGAAGGGTAAGACGACCACGCGTAGACGAAGTATCCGCCAGAGAGACCTACGAAGCCTCCGAACATGCTGAGGTAGAGACGTCCTTCATGGACGGGCTGTCCATCGTCGTTGCGCGTTGATAATCGATAGTAGAGGAAGCGGTTTTGTATCAGACATGCTCCGTAGCCCAGGGCTTCTCCAATCACGACTGCAATCTGGACCAGGCCTGTCTCATAGTCATTCCAGCCATACAGTTCGCCGAAGACTTGCGGGATACTCTGCGTGAAGATGAAGACCGTGCCAAAGCAGAATGAGGACCAGAGTGTGAACGTAGAGATGACAACCTCAGTGAACAAGATACGAGCTGAGCGGAGGACGGTAGACTTGAAGATGTGACCAATGTTCTTCGGACTCTTCGAGCTTGGAGGTCGAGTATCGCTAATGACGAGAAAGACGTAGGGCAGTAGTGCCCCGTAGATAATGAGCTCGATGTAGAATATCCTGCGGTGCTGTTAGAAAATCCAGTGACAGAGTGGCTCATACTTACCAACGCCAGTACAGGAAATTGATGATTACGCCACCGAATACTGGGCCAAAAGTCACACCAGCCAGCAAACAGAATGTATACAACGTCAGTGATTCTGTGCGACGGTCCACGTCGGCGTTCCATACGTCAGCTGCAACAGCATCGACGTTGTTCTGCAAGACACCTCCAAAGCTCCCAGCAAACGCTCTGAAAACCACCAGGGATGCAAAATTAGGTGCGAGGCCGGCGGCCATAACGAAGACCATGAAGAGGACGTAGATTGACAGGTAAAACTTGCGGATGCCGAACTCTTCCATGATAGGAAGGAGAAAGAGGGGAACTATTGCTGCGCCAGCGCTCCATGCTGTAACGGTGAAGTATGTGTATTCGAAATTTGAGTCATCGATATCGAAACGTTCACCTACATCAGATAGGGCGCTTGTGATAGATGTGGCATCAATGCCCGCGAGGAAGGAGATTAAACAGGCAGACAGCACCACTCTCCAGCGGCGTTGGACACTCCATGTTTCTGGCTTTCGACGGTCAAAGGTGGGCTTGTCTGATTCATTCATGTTTGCCGGGCGTTAGGTGAACATCGCGCTCGGAGCAAACAACACTGTTATCATATTGGACAGTAGCGGCTGACAGCCGTAAGAGATACATGGATGAGCACAAATTTCCTTAAAGTCATCAGAATATTCATCACGAATTCCGAGGTCATATCGACCGAGTTTGATGACGCATATTGATAATCATAGGATTAGGTAACAACGGTGCCGATCCCATTTGCAGATGATTGTCGTACGAAGCGAGCAACTGGCTGTCTTCTTCGTCAGGAGGATAGTCAGTATACAGTCAAAGGATGCACTTATGAGACAATCGCCAACATGGCGGTTTCTTTAAGGTTAAAGGATCCTTGCGCATAGATAGCAAGATACGCAGGTTTGTGGCCACGACTTCGGAAGACACCTCCGTGGACAGCTCGATATGCGATACTAGGGTAGCTGTGGGACATACACCAAGGACAGAGCTGGGGGCGGATTTAGTGTAAGGTGAGGTCGCGACTGGCTGGAATACTGAATTTGAAGTGCTTGAAAGTGAAGAGGAAAACGCGTGACTTGTATGAGCGCTTCAAGGTACAGCTGCACGTGCACTAGGGTCGTAAGTGCGGTCCCTGGATCGAAAGCAGAGGTAAAGCTTTGACTGACGAGTACGATAGGAAAACAGCAGCGCTGCTCGCATGGTCAAGGAAGCAATGGGTTCTTCGGCTCACCGGGCTCTGTCAAGTCCAGTATTGTTCGGATCCTGACGAGAATGGACTATCGGGCCATTCTGGGGTCGAGCTCAGCATGTTCGTCTTTTGGTAAGCTGACAGCAAGCATGTTGCCGGGGGAGGTGCAGAAAAGCCTTTTTCGTAGACCAGCAAGTCGCAGAACAAGAACGACTACTGGCCACATCGATTAAGTATGAGCGTCGATCTTCTGGGTTTAACAGAGCGAAGTCAGCACGGACGCTCGACTACATACACATGATGTCCGCCAGAAAACAGAGTAACCACCTGGTGGAGCGGCGTTGCTGCTGCCCACCTCTCACCATGTCGCATAATTCATGTCCCTTCTTCCTGGTATCGCGCCTTGAAGATGATTGTGTCGAGGAAAGACATTTGGGATTGCCATACACGGTATCGCAGATGCTGTGCTAGCTTTGCAGCTCGAACTGTGAGCAATCTGTGGTCTATCCATTTGGGTATTTGCGTAGGCTGTTTCGCACTCGATGTGTATGTATGCTTGGCGTCAATATTGTAATGCACACTCTTCACCTGGCGATATGTCAAACGTTCGCTTTCTGTTTGTTGGGAACGAAGGCCTGCACTTGCTTAACCAAAAGAATTATGCTTCACCAGTCACTAAATAAATATTGAAATCGTTTGCTGACGACGGATGAAACTCTTTCAGCTACGTAGTGCAAGCGGCCTCGACACATCTATTTTCAGCGACGAAGTTCAGGTCAACATGATCTTCCCTCTTGGTTTCTCCCCTTGGGTATATCGACTTCCACGTCATCGCAGAGGTGTGCGACCTAGTACATCTGTCTGTTCCTCATCTCGACCGGAAGGAAGACCATCATGAAAGCGGCAAGCCAGATGCCGCCTGCACCGAGCCAGAGAATGCCAGAACTGTCAGTGGCGAGATAGTGTGCGCCTGCGACAAGCATGAATTAGTCATGTGTATGTCGGAAATGATGCGGCAGGGAATTTGACTTACCAGCGAATGGCGCAACGACACCAGCTATTCGACCTAAGCAAGACAGCATGCCTGTTGCACTGCCGCGATATTCGGTAGGCATGAGCTCGGGTGCAGATGCATAAAGCACAGCATTGAAATACTGTAGAGGAACATTTGTCAGTCATCAGAACTTTGAGGATTTGCGGAATAGCTTACGGTCTGCATAATGTATTCCAGAGCATTGAGACCAACATAACCGGCAGTGTTTCTGACCTGAGTGTACATAGCCATAGCCAGACCCTGGCAGCAAGCAGAGAAGACGAGTGACCACTTTCTTCCAATCAGTGGCAGTTGTACTGAGATCATTGCTAGGGCAGCGCCTATAACACCGGGGGTGTAAATGTAGATGTATTGTCTGTACGTGTTTGAAACTGAGTCGGCACCAGTGGAGACGTTGAATCTGAGCAAGACGATAGGAAGATATTGGCCTGCTAGGTTGAATGACCAGTAATCGCCCTGCATCGCAAAATTTCGTGTCAGCAATATTCCTCTGCTACTACAGCGAGTCTGGGAGTACTCACCATGTACGCAATAGCCAAAAGGATGAAGATGAAGAGGTGCAGTTTGTCCGTAAAGAGGCCCTTCAAGTGCTTCAAGCTGTTCAGGGTGTTCGCGACCACATTCTTGGCCGTTGCGGGTGGCACTTGAGTTGCTTCTGTGTGATGGCTCTCATCGATCTGCGCAAAATGCTCCAGTGTCAGGGTCGGCGCTGGTGCTCGGTTGAACTTGGCAATCTTGTGCAAGACTTCGATCGCCTCGGCCTCCTTACCCTTACTGAGGAGGAACTTTGGAGACTCGTGGAAATGAAAGACAAAGTATCGAACGAAGAAGACAGCCAGAGTCATGAAACCGAGGACAATCACTGTGTATCTCCAGCCCATGTTGCTGGAGGATGTGCAGCATGCTTCACCGTCGGCAACGGCGCCACAGGAGGGTAGACTGGGATCACAACGCCATTTGGCAGCAGTCCCGTACGCAATACCAGACGCAGCGATAACACCAATAGGCTGCCACAAGGAGAGTAGAGAGACGAGGTTTCGGCGCTTTTGTGGCAGGAACTCGAGGGCGATCAGAGCGTCAATGGGAATGTTGCCTCCGAGGCCGAGAGAGGCGAGAAAATAGATAGCACAGAATGCACCATAATTGTTCTGAGGGGCAGCCTACGCCCAAGAGGTTAGCAGTGTCTTCGAAACAGGGTACCTGGCGACCATACTAGTAGCAGTCCAAAGATCGATGTGATCAAGCACGTCAAGTTGAAAGCCCAGCGCCTACCAATAATGTCGACGAGTATACCCCAAGAAAAAGCACCAATCGCGAGACCAGCGTTCGCGCAGGACCAAAGATCCGCCGTGCTTTCGTCTGGAACACCAAACTGTTGCCACACAGCCGATGCGATTAGACCAACACCTTGCGACCAAGCCAAGTCGAGGAAGTAGCCAAAACCGCACAAGAACCAGATACACCACTGGTACCTTCCCATACCAAAGTTGTCTAGTTCAGCGTTGATCAAAGCAGCTTTCTTCTCGAAGGTGGTTAGGGACCTGCCGGCAGTACCCTTCAAGATAGCGCCGACCGAGACATCTTCCTCGCCGTTGGGGGGAGGAGTGTTTGAAGATGGAGTCCGTTCCTTGGTGCCCTTCTCCTCCATGGCGAAGTATCGAGTGATCTCGTTGGTTACTGAACTTTACACAAGGCAGTATGAAAGATTTTGCAGGTGTGGTAAAATGTGCCAGAAGATGGGAAGGAACAACCGGACTTCGTTGTTGTAAGCTGCTTATCAAGTACCTTTACCACGAATCGTGAACCTCGCCTGTGGGTCAGAAGTGGCGCAACACAAAACCACATTTGCATATCAGGAACCCCCATCGCACACTTGGACCCTGTCTGCAGGCCACTAGCCTTCTCAACGCTGTCATGAGCATGGCAATGAGCTCACCAGCTGAAAACTGCTTCTTGGTCATTTCGAGATGTTCTGCTGCACTCCACTTTTTGGCTGCTTACAGCCAATAGACACTTCGCTTTTTATGATTCGAGTCTAGCATATCCGCAGACCAGAGCGAAGCTAATCTCGAAACATGTAGCACAAGCACATGGTACAAAGTAAGTTTTTTTGGTGCGTCGATGCGCGGGGTTAATAGATCGATCGTTCCAATCTCGAGCTCCATGCCATATCGACTAGTGCCAGATTAGGTCGCGACGGCGCTTGTCCCTGCAACATGATAGGTGGCCAAAGCAACCGAGATGGAAAGTCAGCAGAAAAAGAACACCAACTCGTGCTTGTGGCAACTGTACGAAAACCACGAAGGAACAGAGGCACTTGAACAATTGTAGAAGGTGGTAGTAATATTGATTAAATGATAGATCGAACTTTGTTCGTATGGAGACGGGGCGCATTATGAGCATAACAATGTCGTCCCCCGGCACGTGGTTATGCTACAAGGAGAGAGCGACCCTGAGTGTTCTTCAGGCTGTACTTCCTCGGCCCCCAACGCGCTTGCCGTGGATGACCTTGGAGAAGTCTCGTATTTTCCTCCAAGGCGACGAATCAGTATCTTCTCGGATCTCATTCTGGTTCCTGAATTTCACGACGGCAAAAAACACACGAGGATCGGTAAAATAGCCCGAGCTGGAGACATTGATAACAACGGCGGATGGGGACATGCGTTTGACGGAATGGCTTTGACTTCGGCAATCTCATAAACTTTGCGCATCTTAGATGGGCGGCCCTCTTCTCCCGAGCTTTCAGCCTCCGTCAACAGGTTCCACCAGATCGACTGACTCATGGTGACATCAATGCCGTTTGCTAGAGTCTTCTGCTTGGCTGTATCAAGAACGAGAGCTCTTCGACGACAAACCTAAATAAGTCAAAAGTGAGTAAGTGCAGAGTCATTCGCCTTCGTTGCGCAAAGGACCCAGAGGTCGTGGGTAGGAGGAAGAACATTGCCTGCTTAGGTCAAGCTGTACGCCGACATGATCGTGACTAAGGTGTACGAACATACTTGTATGAGCAGAATGTCGATGTGAAGATGCGCTCCGTCTAACTCCGACCACATACTACTTTGAATCGGGCGATTTCATACTGCTACGAGCCTTCCCTCTGTCTGCCTACTCGAGGGCATCTCGTGGGAGAACCGAATTCTTAGAAAAGGACGCCGTAGGAAGTTCAACTTCTTTCAGCACTCACCACCCTGCCGCTGGGTGGAACTGGAGGAATCAAACCTGTGGGTTATATTTCAAATAGCCATGGAATTCATCAAGCACTGTAGTAGCGCGTGTCTATCAAGCAAATAACAGAATCTCGCAGTATGGACGACAAATACAGTGCTCGCCATGCGTTTAGATCTACAGCAATTGTTGCGCAAAACCAGTGCTCCTTGCTCAAGGGGTATCTCAAACTCCGACAGGCATAAACACACACGTTCCTGCCCGACTATCCTCGTCTCGCACCAAGATCCACAACTGTAGCTCTCACTATCTGCCATCCTGCTCGTGAAGACGCACGACGCGACCTTTAACCGTCTTGTGGACCGATCTTGCGACCCAAGAGCGGCCCTCGAAAGCTCATGCCTTGCTTTACTTGGTTCCTTTGTCTCTGTCCACCGTCGAATCACCATCCAGCGGGTATATCTATGTCTTCTGAGTTGTTGGTCGGTTGCAGGAGCCGTTCGAACGATCTCGGATGTGGACTGCTTAACCGATGTTGTGGGGATATGCGCCATCTCTTTGTTCCCCCTCTGTGGCTCTCCATCGTAGCCTGCCAGATCGTCCAATATGTCACTTTACCCGGGGTATGTCTTCTTGTTTGTAGTCTTGCACCTACCACCTCCAGACGGCCGCGCATCATCTGCGCTCCCTCGGCATCTCGTTGCTATTGTGGCTCTTGCTGAAATGGGAATCTCCACCTCCTCCCACTACGTACTTCTTTAGAGGTCTAGGATATTGGGTAGAGGGAAGTGAGAGTAGGGGAGTTCGACGTGCATCCGTGTACAGACTGTAATTGGGTGCCATGGTAGAGCTTGGGGGTACTCTGGAAGGCTATGGCGCATGTCTGGATGCGCACCAACAAGCATCCCTGTCACAAGAAGCAACCAGTACGAACCCAGCTATCGGAACAAAAGCCAAGTGTGCTGTTTCAGGCTGTAGTGTTTTGCGGCCATTTCCCAACAGTGGACAGGTCGAACCAGAAATGGGGACCTGATGCCATCTGTAGCCAGGACAGAAGGACTTGACACTTCTCTTGTGCGACAAGACACTTACTCCGTTGGTAGAATGAGCGAGCGCAGGGTAGGCCAGGGAAGCAGCGATTGCGCAATCAAGTATTGGTAACGCTGGATAGGTGCACCTGACAGAGAGTCCTTTCATTTCCAGCGCAGAGTCGGCCCATCTCAAGCTAGGCCAAATCAGGAAATTCGTTGGCTGACGTCAACTGCAGCCAAAACATGCTGGCACACTTCTTCTGCCTACCAATTGCGCTGTGAGGGCAGCTAAACATTGCCAATACTATTATCTCGTGTAGTCTTCCGACCTTTGAAACCAGCAGGCTAGTGCTGCTTGCCACGCTCTTCGCTGTACACTTCGTTCAAGTCCATCCCTGGCACATCTTCGTCGTGGTAGAGCATTTGATACTCAACATCATCTTCCTCCATCTCATGTGATCCCAGAAGCCGGCGACCAAACGCTGTGCGCCTCAAGACCTTCCTTACGTATGATGTCCTTCGGATCACGATTCGACGTAACGACTGCCGCCTCTTCCAAACCTTATACATCACAAAGCAGGAGGCAAACAAGGCGACAGCCGTGAAAGTCCAGTGTACCGCCACTGTAGCTTCCGTCGCTCTATCGACAATGTCGGACACCCCTAGCACATGCCCATCACTGTCGAGCGCTGCGACCCGAACATACTGCGGGACCTCGCATTCAAGGTTGTCGAGTTCGATTGCATCTTCGAATCCATTTCTCTCGATTTCCTCGACGTCTTCAAATGCCGTCTCCGACCTTGCATCAAAAGGTGCATCAAACCCTTGCAGCAACCACCCCCTGACCTCTGTGGCACCGTTCCAACTGACGTATAGGTTTCCCATCTCACCCCAAGCGAAAAAGCTGCGAATGATCTTCACAGCAGGCCTCGTCCTTGGCTTGCCGACCCACGCGTTGCTCTGGGCAGTTCGGTAGTTTTTCACCCAGCCCAATGTAGACACCACACTCGGCGCGAGTTGCACGTCGCAGAGAACTTCACCAGCAGGATTGAATTCAGTATAGCCAGGAATATATCCCCAGCCGACTAGCACGTTCCCTGATGAGAGGATCTGGACTGAGCCTTGGGATTGAGCGGCCCAGCCGCGAGGATGCGAAAATTCCTCGAGGAGCTCGACTGTCTTGTTCGCTGGATCGAGCTTGGCAAGTATGCCGCGACTATACGGTGACTCTGCTGGCTCGTTACGGGTCATGCCTTTTACCTTTGCGTTGTCGAACACTGTCAGGGTATCGTTGCCCAGGTAGACTACGTGATGATTCCATGCAATGTTGGTAGCAGTCCTATCAATTGAGGAAACATCGGTGAATTCGTTTCGTTTGCCCCCGAGCGTCCAGAGCACTTCGCCGGATTTGCCGTGGATGCAACTTATGGTGTGTAGGTATCGAGATGAGATGTAGTAGTTTCCGTTTGTTTCGTCCTTGTCGATGCTATTGATGTGGAACCAGTCGAAGGCGGTGGAAGGTTGTTTCGCCGAGATCTTGAGACTGGAGGGAGTGACGTAAGTTTCGTTGAAGTTGTAATGGTCTGAAGCTCGCCATTCGAAAAGAAGACTGCCTGTGGCGATGTCGATCTCCTGGAAGGTACTATCGTAAATCCAGCCTTGGGTGTGAATGCCAAAGTGTGAGAGATTCGCAGGTGTTTGGACGTAGCTAGTGAGAAGACCCGTACCGGCAGAAGTAATCTTGAACTCGTGGAGGTCACCACGAAGACCATCTGCCGCGGTGACTTCTTTGACCACCTCGTATGTTGAATCTAGCTATAAGGGTGATCAGCAAACAACGTAACAAACGGCGCATCGAGCATACAATGACGTATTTTCCCTGTCCGAAGGTACCACTGTCCTTACCAACCCAGAATGTCAGGACCTGCTGGCCCTGATATTCTTGTACCTTGAGATCCATCACTTCTCCCCATCGTGAGCTTTTCCAGATCAACTCTCCCTGTTTGTCGGTGACGATTGGGCCTGGTTGCGTAACCATAAGGCCTCGGGGCTCCAGCAAGATCAGCCCATGGTCGTTACACTCCGACTGCCATGCTCGGAAGTTATACAAAGGCGATATCACATCCGAGGACTGGTAGCTTCGCTGCGGAAATAGTCCATACCATCCCCAGTCGTACCAGGCAGAGTATGGTGGTGATTTGGATTCCAGTGCCTGGACCCCAGATTGTCGAAGGACAAATGTCAAGCACAACAAAAATGCCACCCGGACAAGGCTAGGCCTTACACAACCGACAGTGAACGGCATATCTATATCGGCATCACGTGAAACTTTCAGCCACTGAAGCATAAGGAAGTAAGAACTGTCGCAGCTCGGTCATATTGAATGAGTTCAGAAGTGACTGTGACGAGGCAAGGTGGAGCCAATAGGCATTAGGAGACGAAATGAGCGCGGCGCAGGCACTTGTTAGTACGACAAGATGCTGTACTCCGTACCTGAGCATTGCCAATGCGAGGTGGATATACGAACATCGATACCCATCAATGGTTATTTGTTGCATTTCCGTTCGAGTCCGCCTGGTGACGAAGGGGCCCGGAACAGCATTTGCTCGTGTGCTGAGCTGGGAGGCTGTCTCCGCCATGTGGGCCGAAGCCGCGGAACACGAAGTAGCCGCCGGGTATTCGCCGGCAGATGTCATGGAGCTCACGGTGAGGTAGATCAGATTTCGTACTTCGAATTCGTGTCATGTAGGCTGTGTTGGCGTACACGCTTCCAACACGGTAGGTAGTGAACACGCGGCTTCCGTAGATCAGCGCTTTGGTGAGTGCGCGCGTACTATTTGCAGAAACGAAGTGCATGTAAGCACTTTGTCATGTTAGGTTATGGTGGAATGTCATGGAAATCTTCTTCCTCGAGACTGAACTTTACGGGTATAGCTGCTCCAGGTGCGTGTCCAATCCACCAATGATTACGCGGTGTGAGCTTGAGCCCGGATAATTCGGATGGATGTCGTGCATCAGTCCTCTTGACCAAAGCCCATGTACCTAGAAGTAGTTAGATGCTCTCGGGAGGCTCATTCTTGGGAGGACCGCACTGGTGGAAAGACGTGTCGTTCAAATGCAGTCTTTGGCAATGTACATGTCGATAATCGCACGACTAGTCTTACCGCTCTATGCTGACAAATGGACGAAGGTGATGGTACTGTTGCTTAGAATCTGTATCGACGGCGAGCCTGTCACTGCAGATTGAAGGAAAAATTGCACCGCCAACCAATAGCAGAGCGAACACTGGACTAGCATGAGCACAGATGCAGCAGTATTGAAGGGATGAGTATTTGCTGCATCGAGCACTATATCGCCTCCTCTACTAGATGCGGCCTCAGGACGACCACTGTGACTGAGTGGCATTGTTGAACTTGACTCTATCTTGCAGACGAATTCACGGCTGCACTCTTTTAAACCTCGCTGTCTAAGGGTTCCCAACGACCAGGAGACGTCCGTCACTGCGATTTCTGCACCTAGCAAGTTCCTGGAGGTTGTTGGACGAGTTCTTATGCTCCAAACTGCTTCCTCCACTTTGCGCTTGTCCTGGATATCGACCACTCCTTATAATCTCACTTTGTGCCAAATGCAGGCAGTATTTGGTCGCCTCTTCGGCTATATTGTCGCGCACTATTCAGCTTATTTGCTGCTTTGCCACGACATTTGACTGAACCGGTGCTCATTCGTATTATACCCTTTTTCCGATTTGAACATGAAACTTGCTACGTTCCCTCGCACAAGCCCACGCACACTCTTATCTCGGTCTTGGCAACTTCATGCCAAGACTTACTGAAATTGGATACGCAGCTGCTGACGACTACGAAGCTACAAGCATTCGATTGATGAGACAAGACACGCGGCAAGCTTGCAACATGTAATTGTGGTAAGAGCATCATGAGTGCAATGAATGGTAAGGCAACTCTGAAACATCGGCAGGTTTCGAGTCTGACGTTTCCCTGGATGTTAATGCGCTTTCTCGCATCGGTGAGAAATGTCCTTGTTACGTATACAAGCTTGTTTGACGGTGTCTTCTGTGTCATCGACGCGCGTCTTCAGGAGCGTGGCCGCGGTTGGCGGTGTCCTTTTTTGCTGGACTCCAGAGTGTACGTCGACAAGTCGCTAATCGAAAATGAGCAAATCGGTGGCCGAAATCAAGCAAGATTCAGTATTTGCCTGAGGCATTAGCCTTCAACTGGCTCACCTCTGGCAGAAATCGAACTTAACTACCTTCTCTATTTCATTTGTGCCCAAGCAGTCATCTTGAGGATTCAGTCCGATTAGCAGAATGAGCTTCACTGTCATGGGCCGACCATGCTGCTGAGCATGACAAATGGCTTCTTGAAGCTAGAAGAGTAATCATAACCTTTTTCTGGACTTGATGTGGCCCTGATCGAAACGCTACACGTTTTTCCATTGCTTCTTCTCGATGTTGTGAGATTGCTACCAAAGATACCGACCAGATACCAAATGGACTCTGAGATGCCCTTTTCCTAGTACCGTAAAGCGATGACGCGAACCAAAGGATGAATACCGTTCGCGGCACACTCTGCACACAGGATGCAGATACCTCTGTTTGGCATGCTATCGTCTTTCACGATCGCTTTGCACCTTCAAAGAACAGTTAGCAGCCCCACAGCACTCCAAGATGGGTTAGCACACACTGGAGAGGAGACTGGTTGTGGGAAAAGGATTGGCTCGACGGCAAAGATGCCAGCAGTTGATGCCACTTTTAAACCTGGTCGACTGGAGTGCTCGACGAAGACAGAGTTGGACAACAAGCTCTTCTAGGAAAGGGTTGTTGTGCGAACGACCAATGCTAACCTGCATCGGAATGCGGTATCGCTACTCGTCATCACTATCTCTCTACCTACTCAGAGCCGTTCTCATCTCGATCTTCATCATCAAACTGATCCTTCCCAGTATATGATATCCTCATCTCGCCCTGATCGACCTCATCATCTTGAGTACTCACCTCAAAAGTGCAGGTCACTTTGTCCCGAATTAGGATGATTCACTGTAACAAAGCATATTGGGTGGCGCAGCTCAAGTCGTATCGCATCTTTGTTTGTGAGTGAAGTAACGATGATTCGAACAAAGGGGATTCAGTCTCGACCTTGAAACTGAAGTATTCTCAAGGGACTGACAACGGAACTTCGGGGTGGTGATTATTGCAATTGTCTCGATATAGCAACTTTTTCAGCTTGCCATTGTTCGAATTTGGATGCTCTGCACATTATATACTCGTGACTCATACGCTCGAGTTTGACGTGCTGGCCTCAAATCACCATTCGTCTGCCTGCTTCGTTGGGAGTGAAACTAATTCTTGCATCCAGACTCGCATCATCTTCACAACGGCTCATCATGAACGGCTGCGCGGATCCCTACAGTATCCTGGAACTTCCCAACTGCGCGGACGATCAAGCTGTTAAGAAAGCACACAAGAAGCTGATCATTAAATGTCACCCCGATAAGAACCCGCGATCGGACGCAGATGCTGTGATGCGGGAAATCAATTGTGCTAGAAACAAGCTACGCGACCGCCGTGAAAAACGATCGATCGACTTGACATTACTTAGTCAGGGAAAATGCGGCAGCCGCACCCCTTATATGAGAGTGTGTGGGAGTAGAGTTACGAAGCCAGGCGGTCAAGGTAAGTTCTCTAACGCGGTCGCACTCATCCAAAGGCTCTGGTCAATGGCACACGAGTTATTGTCTGGTGTGCCAGAGTGGCTTAGATGTTTTCTATCACGAGCCTTCGAACGATAACTGGATCAATGGGCTCTACGAAGCTGCGAATCCGAAGGTAAAGAATCGATATTGTGTCCAAAGCAACCCACCACCTCAGCTCTACAACCGATGCCGGGAGGTAAGCCAATCTCAACCTCTTTCGATACTCATGGGTGGCATACCTCTAGAGCACATACGAATTACTCGCAACTACCAACTCAGGCTTTAGGGCTTACTGACGTTGTAGAAGGATCGACCATGCAGACTGGGACTGAACTAGTTAGCGCGACTCTAACGGAAACCCTGTCTATCTTATGGGATACAGCATTAATACACGAAACATGTAGTCCTGAGATATTAAAAGCTTCCGCAGCAACAGCGTCGATAGCAATCCTAGGAGTCGGTTCATACCTCTCGTGGCGCAATCTCCGATTGCGCCGAAGTCGTAGGATTGCGGAGATGAAGGAGAGAACAATCAGCGGAAGCAGCAGCAGCAGCAGCAGCAGCTACGAAGGTGCCCACAGGAGCACACGAGGCAGCGCTAAGAAGAGCGGGAAATCGAGGAAACGCTCCGTGACCGCAAAGGCTGAGCGTAGGAGAAGCAGAGGTGGCGGGAGCAGCAACTACTGCACAAGCGGCGTTACAGAAACGGTCGAAGAAGGAGACGATACCCAGAATCGAGCACATGCTCTCCAAATAGGAGTAGATTGTGCATCGACGTGACTGCGAGAGGCAAGGCAGAGAGTAGGGGCCACGCAAGGTGAATCGAGGCAAGGAAAATCTGGGAAGAAAGGTCGGAAGTCACCTGGTAGGGGAGTGCAAGATATGGCTCGGCTACCTAGCGCCCGCAAAAGTTGGAACGGCACAGCGAGCGTTTGTGGAAGAGGGACACCTTCACGTAGAAAGAGTGTTTAGAGTTGTGAACAAGTGACGAGGTCTTAAGGGTAGTGGCCCAATTGAGCACGATCTCTAGGCCGTAAGACAGTCTCTGCATTGTCACGGCATCGAATTGCCTCCTTCCCGTCGACTAGACCATTCCACGAGCTACTCGTTGTAACACGCCGGCGATGCGGGTTGGGATAGGAAAGATTGTCGTTTGAAAAGACTATCATATCTTGCGACTACGTTCTCGCGAAACATGGTCTGTACGAGTAAAGTGGATCGTGAGACAACGAGTACACCAAATCAAGACGCTGCAACGCTTGCCGCATTGGGGAATGTCAATACAGCGCGAGCTCCTTGTCGAACATACTCTACCACCTATAACTTCGCTCACATTCCCGAATCCAGCTACTCAAGACAGTATCGCAGCCACATGACCTGACTAAAGCGTGCGGCAATGCCTGCTGGATATCGAGGACCACGATAACCACCGAGATAGCCATACCTGTATTGGGGACGGTCACGGCAGTGCGATGCAGCTGCGGTGGGTGTTTCTTCGAAAGCTGTCATTCCCGCTGTGTTAGCTTACCACAGAGTTTCTTGTGTCGGGTTTCTTGCGCACATGCTCAGATGCCACACCATGTCTTTACCGCCTGCTTCCGTCCCTTGTCCTCAGGTTCTTTCGATACCGCAACGACGTGCAGCGTGCCGGGAGAATGATCCGATAACACTCCTGCATATGCAGTGATGGTGTGATGACGCCAGGTCCACGAGTGGCATGCCTGTGACATGCGACTCTGTGTCGTTGGCATGAGGAGGATCAGGCAATGTGCATGCGCAAAGGTCCAGCGTTCGAAGCTACGACTACCTCGCCGCCCAGCTCGGTACTTTCCAGTTGACACTTATTGAATACAGAAAACAGAAGACCGAAGACTGAAGACATCTGACAAGATGGCGCTCGTCGTTCAAGCCTACACCTTCATGTACCAATATGCCAACTCATGGCGACCGTCACCCAAGAAGCAGGCAGACGCATTGAAGATGGGTGTGCTCTCTTCAGCCCAGATCAACCCAGCAGCCGGTGCGTGCCATCACACTTGAGTACCATATTGCGCTAACGCACCATAGCATTCCATCCCGCCGAGACACATCCTGGCGTCATCCCATACGCGATCGCCTCTCGAGACGAATCTACTGCACAGTCGACGGCGAAGAAATATGGTTTCAAGAAGCACTACGGCTCGTACGAGGCACTACTAGCAGACGCAGAGGTCGACTTTGTCTACATCTCCACACCGAACGGTCTACACTACGAGTGGGCATCGAAGGCTATAAAAGGTGGCATGATTCTCTGCATTCCAGACTGAGCTAACAAGCAACAGCCGGCAAGCATGTCTTGCTCGAGAAGCCATTCACATCCAACGGGGCCGAGGCCGAGGCAATCGTCCAGGAAGCCGAACAAGCAGGCAAGATTCTCATGGAAGCATTCCACTGGCAGTTTCATCCCGCAGCTCATCTCTGGCGATCAATACTCGAATCGGGTCAATACGGCCAAATCATATCGACTGATGCTAAAATGACCGCTTCTCCTGGTGTACCGCACGGCGACATTCGCTGGCAGTTCGACTTGGCTGGTGGTAGTATCATGGACGCAACCTATGCCTTGTCCTTCACCCGATACGCCCTGCGTGCTGCGTTGCCTGAGAAGATCCTATCAGCAGTCGCACGACCATACGACAAGGATCCTCGAGTTGATGCCGCCATGAACGCCACGATACTCTTCAAAGATCAACAAGGCCAATCTGTACACAGTCGGGTGTACACCGATATCGCTCGAAGCTGGATTGGCGGAGTAGTGCCCCGGGTCTGGGAATTGCCGCAGATCGAAGTCGAGACCGAGAAGGCAGTGATACTATTCTACAACGCCATGATGCCTCACCGTGAGTCCTTCGTTCTTATACACGAATTGCGCTAACATGGTAGTGTACCACTACATCGCCATCACCGATAAATCCACCGGCAAGACAGAATACAAGAAGCTGTACTCTGGAGGTCCAATCTGGGCCGATGTTGAGACGAGCGGAGGCAAGGGCGGTAAATCCTTCTGGAGCACATATCGTTACCAACTGGAGGCATTTGTGAGCAAACTGCAAGGCAAGGAGCCTGCATGCTGGGTGACGGGCGAAGAGTCCATCAATCAGATGAAGACTATCGACCAAATTTACCAGGCTGCGGGTATGACTGTACGCCCAGGGAAGGTATAGACAGCTACGTTAGGTCATCCGCATGAGCTACCAGTCCTCAAGGTGTACAATCGCGGATGCTGGATCGATGGCTCGCCATTCTTTGGCTTCATGTCATGTTCGCTTCCATGGCAGGAATCTGGCAGGGGCATAGATCGTCTTTGCACAGCATTACCACATGAGCAAGTGCCAGAGACCTGAGCCTGGTTCTACACCGGCAGCATATGATAGTGAGACACCGGTGTTCTGAGCGTCACAGCACCTTTCAGATCTGCATGGGAAGAAGCAGTGCTCGATGGAGCGGCAACGAAGGCCAATACTGTAGAACGAGGTGCACAGTCGTAGGGACCGATTGGTAGCATCCTTCAGCTGCGTATGCACAAGTTTATGGATTCTGGACACGGGCGCGAGCAAGTTCAAACCAGCGGTCGTCCTGTCTCGTGTTTCTGTTCTTCTCTCTTGCCTGCCAACTTCTGCATCACACCGTGTCCGGCACACACACTTTCCTGTACTGTACGGAACCTTCGTGAAGCAGAGCGTTCCCACAGCAGAGGGGAAAGCAACCGACGAATAGCAGCGGCGAATTCCAGATAGCTGTCTGATCCGAGAAGTTGACATCCCGAGCCGTGATTCGCGCACTCAAAATCATTAGCATTACCTTTTCAACCATAGCAGTCGAAATGGCGACTTGTTTCGTATGACTCGGCGCCTCTGTCATCAGTGTGCTTTGTCTCACGGAAGCTTGTGGAAATTGAGCATTTTGTTACCTGTTTTGTACCGGACTTGTCCACGCGAAGCCAGCTTCGTACGTCTATAGTAATCGCCTCCCGGACAGGACACTAAACACACTCTCAGGACTCCAGCTAACAGGCCCAGCACGCTTTGCACACACACTGGAGCCCCAGCTACGCGTTCTTCTGTCGCATCCAAAGTCATGCTTTAACCTCTTCTCTATTCTACCAGCACGATGTCCTTTCTCGCAACGGAACTCGTAGCTGTGGCGGCGTCCTGTGCCCAATGCTACTGACCCATCACAGACTCTCCGTCACAGAAGCCTGCCTCGCTTTGACCCCTCCACCGCCGCAAGAATCCTGGAAGAAGACTCAACACCTGTTTCCTACTGTCTCTCCTCACCCGTGTGCATGCCATACCTGGTGACGGTAATTCCAGGTCCGTCTCAGATGGAGAAACGTCGTCGACGGGGCAGAGCCATGCTCCTACTCTTCTTCACTGTAATCGGAGTCGGTGTCGTAGAGATATGGATCGGGTGCCCATTGTGCATCATCGAAGGGGTCTGGATAGAAACTAGAACCGTCAACGGAGTCGTCACTATCTTCAGAGTCACCATTCGGACCGTAGAGGTCTTCATAACCGTTCGCGTTGCCATGGAAGCGTACTGGCTCATCATAGTCCGCTGCCACAATTGTGATGTTTGGTGGTACAAGGGAGGAGGCCGGTGCACCGATAGCGACTCCGAAGGATGTTCGAGCATGTGAATTGCGACAAGCTGGGCATGTCTGGGACGATCCGGTCTCGAGCCATGTGACCATGCATTCAATGCAGCATTGTTGATCACACTGGCCGCAACGTACAACGTGTAATCCGGGACGGAAGGCTTCGAAGCATATTATGCATGGTTGCTCGGGGTCAGGTGTTGCAAGTGCAAATTCATGGAAGAGATCGATGTAGATGAGGCATTCGGAAGTCGAAGATTTCACAATACACTCAGCGTGCGGAAGCGGGTGAGTAAGGCTTGGTGACGGGATATGCTCGCTCGTGCTCGAACTGGAGCCATCAGAGATTCTGCTCATTATACTTCCCATCGGATGTAGATGCTGCAGCTTGGTTATTCGTTGATTCTAGATCAGTGCTACGATGTTCGTGTATTGATGTCATAGGGTCTTTGAATAGTGTGTTGCTGTATGGAGGGCGTCTTGGCTAGGATAAGAAAGCTCCTTCATGATGTTATAAGAGCTCTGCTCTTCCAGCTTGCTGTGTGGGACTTGCTTGAGTCTAGTCTTGCAACGGTCAATGTGTATACAAAGAACTCTGGGCAGTGTCTCGAATCTACAATCAAGGCATTGCAAGTCTCGGCTAGCTGGTCCGGTGAAACCATGTCTGAGTCGGATACCTCACTGGGAGTTTGGTCGGCACACCGATCGACACCTGGTTACTACAGACAATGTTCCCGGGAAATATCCATAATCAGGCCGAATGAGAGGCAAGAGACATGGCGCAGAAACGCGAGACTTGCGGAGGGACACTTTTGGTAATACTACCCTCTGAACGTCGCTTGGTTGAAGGTAAGAGAAAGTTGAGCATCGTACGATCCATGGTTCGTTGTCTGACAACAACACTGAAGACCGTGGATTCAGCTAAGGAGTGGATGGTGTTCAGAGACGAAAGACGTCCGACGAAGCGAGCCGAAACGACCAAGGTGATGAAGCACAGGCAGATCACAGTGGGGAAACCAGTCATCTGTTGTGAACGTTGACACGTGCGATTCACTCATAACGGCTCTGACAGAGAGACTGATGAAAGACTTTGCGATCTTGCTCTACCATGAGGAAGCACGATGACATAGAGTCCAAAGCAATATGCGCAAGACGCCGCTTTGCAAAACGTATCACTACATTGTTGGTTCCCAGACGCAGCCCTACCTATATCCGCTTCCGGCGTGGCCGGCTCTCAAATCCCTCGCACGACTTTGAGACTGTCACGTTGAACCATTCCTGCAGATACAAGCCAGTCCTCCTGTCGTCTGCTCGAGCACCGACGACCTCGAGACAGCGGTTTCAACATTGGCACCTCCCTCAGATATCCCTCGCGATGCCCTACGCTACCCAGTCTCTAGCCTGCGCCTATCGTCAAGGTCATCAAAGACCAGAACATGCCTGTGAATGGTGATGAAACGGGAGAAGATGTGACAATCTTGAGGGCTCACCGAGACCTACAGCTCGCGGTCTAGCTGCGCCAGAGGCGATTTCCACATGTCTACCAAAACTGCAAGGTGTTTGCGCACACAGCGCTATCCTTCCCTTGCATGGACAACCAGGCTCTTGGGCATGTTCCGTCTAGCGCTTTGCCGCAGCTTCCTGGCTACTCCGTCGCTCTCGGCCCTTCCAACAATAACAGCGGGTTCTGCGACGAAATAATATGCTGGGCAGAGGGAGGCAACACAAGCCTGCGGTAACGAGGTAGCTCGATGAGATGGCGGGCTGAGAAGGAAGAGCATTTGAGCAAGGATTTTTCGCGCCCTTGATGAGCAGACGACAATTTGACCTCAGGCGAGCCATTCATGGTGGTCGAACATGGGTATAGTGCCTGTGGGGAAGATGCTAAGAAGGACGGGTCGGCAGGTTCGGGCAGAATGATCGGAGCGCCTCGATACGTCCAACTGCTGCTGGAATCAATGACCGACGCACGTCTTATCGTGCATACATTCCTGAACATTCAAGGTCGAACCTGTATCGAGCAGCCAGTCTCAACACCTGGAACAGGACCTACCCACATCAGAAGAAAGATCAAGCATTCCAGACCTTGAAAAAACCGTTCACAACCAACAAGACGAAGACGCTTTTTGCAAGTCGTCGACCACGTGTGCTGCTATCGAGCCTGATTGCAAGGATGTGGTGAGCAAACGCAGGTGGCTGAGTTCTCTGATGTCTGATCATCTTGGCGAACATCAATTCAGAGCTCGACATCTCAGTCCCACGTGCTTACCCCTTGCATAGCCCGCGATTTGGCGATGTCGCCCAGATGCCATGGAAAGCCTAGTGCCAAGATCGTCGTCTACTAGCGGAGAAAATTTCAGGGTCCAAGATAGGCTAGACCTCCCTTATTTCGGACCCTCGATGCCAGAACATCGAACTTGTCGTCTACATGGAAGCATTCTTCGGATCTTCTATGGCTGAAACACACCGCATTCATTCCACATTCGAATCATCGTTGTTGTCGGGAACCGACAGCTATCTCGGCTCATTGGCCTCTGCGATCGCCTTCACCGACATCGGGTCTAGCAGGCTGGACCTATGATGGAGTACGGCTAGCGTGCCAATCCATTGCATCCACAAGTCGTTTGCTGAGATCGATGCTGCCAGACTGTTGAGATACGCTCTAGCTGGACGCTAGAGCCTTTGCGAGGTACAAAAACTTGTTGCCAGATTTTGCTCAGATTCGTTGTCAGGGCAAAATTCCTTTCTCATCTTTAACACAAACAAGAGGCTTGAAGTTATGTCGGTGCAGGTGACAAAAACAGTTCCTGTGAAGGAAATGAGCATCATGGCCACAGGTAAGGGAACATTTCGCTTTGGTCCTTATCCAAATCGTGTGCTAACACTAAACCTCCAGAAGCAGAAATCGATGACATTGATCAAATCAAACTGGGAGCGCTGAAGCAGGCCATACCACCCTCGTGCTTTCAGTCATCCACGACTATCTCATTGCTGTACGTGGTCAGAGACATCATCTACGCAGGCGTGCTGGTGTATCTGGCTCTTCACATCTCGATGCTGCCATCACTACCTCTGCGTATCCTTGCCTGGTCCCTGTACAGTTTTGTGCAAGGCTGCGTTGGCACTGGTATCTGGATTTTGGCCCACGAATGTGGTCATGGCTCTTTCTCGCCGCACAAAACTTTGAACGACTTTGTCGGGTGGAGTCTACATTCTGTCCTCTTGGTCCCATATTTTTCTTGGAAATACACTCATGCTCGCCACCATCGGTATACCGGCCACATCGAGAAAGACGTTGTGTTCGTGCCTGAGGTTGAACAAAACTTGAAGGGAGGCAATGAGGCTCTTCTTCGAGAACTATTGCATCATGCCGAGGAGACACCAATCTGGACTCTACTGCGTCTGGTCAGACATCAGTTGATTGGCTGGCAGCTGTATCTGTTCCTCAACGTCACTGCTGGTGAGAAGAGCTTGCCTGAGGGCAAGACGCGCAGTAAAGACAGCGTTCAGAGCCATTTCGCCATGTTTGGTGAGCTTTTCTCTTCGGCACAGAAATGGACCGTCTTGCTCTCCGACATTGGTATTCTTCTCACCTTAAGCGCCTTGTACCTTATTTCCAGGCAAGCAGGTTGGGGTCTGACATTGTTACTGTACTTGGGGCCGTACCTTTGGGTTCATCATTGGCTAGGTAAGCGAGTGCCATCTTTATCATTGTCTGATGCTGACTTTCTCATTAGTGGCAATCACCTATCTTCACCACACACACCCCTCAGTGCCGTACTACACCGACGCAACGTGGACCTACACCAAAGGCGCTATAGGTACGATTGATCGAAGCTGTGGGTTCCTTGGCCGACACTTCTTCCACGACATCATTGATCACCACGTTGTTCATCATCTCTTCCCAAGGATTCCGTTCTACCGCGCCGAGGAGGCGACCCGAGCCATTCGACCCCTACTAGGATCTCACTACAAAGAGGCCAAGAACGAGTCGTTCATCAAGTCACTCTTTGTTACGTTCCGCAATTGCAACGTTGTCACTGAGCACCCCGAAGCCAAGCCCGGACAGCCAAAGCCATTGTATTGGACCAGATAGGACCAGGACATCATGCCGGCTCGTCATGTAGTCCAGATGCGCAGCGAAGCCAAGCCAAGAAGCTCACAGCAAAGAGGCTTGGTTCCTGCCTGCCTGCTCAAGGTCTCATGGAACGGTCGAACTCAAATGTGGGATGCAAAGCTGTCGGGACTATCAGTAGATGGGTTCAGACAGCTGGAAACAAGCACCGCTCAGACAACTTCAGCAATCTCAGTGCACGAACGTCGTGCGACAGACTATGCCAGCTATAGTATAGCTGCATGATCCTCACAGCGGCTCTCTGCTGTCACCAATGAGCTGCATACTTTGAGCAGGCATACAACGTGACAGAGATTAATCAGCAAAACGATAGGGACGGAGAGCGGTTCACTCTGTCCGCTCGAAGCCGCTGACGGGCTTTCGACATATGAAATGTTAAGCGTCGTTCATTGGAGTGAATGGTTACCATGATCTGTGGAACTTTTGGTCGCTGTGAACAATGCCAAAATTGTTCCATGTTGCCCGATTTACAACGTGCCGCAAGCGGCGAGCATCATTGAGCGCAGACCTGATATACCTCTTAGTCATACCTTTCTCAATTGTGAGCTTCGATCATTGTATAACTGTCTCATTGAAACAACAAAATCCCGAATGGCTCAGCCGACGGGAAAGATCAAGCTAGTGTGGTTTGAACATGGTCTTATGAGAGGGAGGGAGGTACAAAGGTTATGTGGAGATGGGTTCGAGATAGACTTTAGGACGAATCTCAATCTGAGTCAGATACACAATTTCTTCCTGTACAGCACAATAAACAGAGAGACATGCAACCTCAACTTGGAGATATTGTTGAATGCAGTGCATTGGCAACACCTAGCGATGACCTTCGTCGTCGGTCCGTTAATCGTAAGCTTCGTCCCTTGTACCAAATATTGCTTTCCTCACGGTGACGCGTAAAGTGGATAAGGACGCGCCTGCCGAGGCAAAATTTGGCCTTGTTGCGCATCTGGTTTCAACAGATATCTTGACAATGACTCTTCACATTCGTTGTGATGTTGAGCTTGTGAACTGTGGTTGCGTTTGACCCTTAGCATCAACGACTTGGTCCGTTGTCGCGAATAACCATACAAAGTGAACACCACTGTGAGGACAACTACCCTGCTTGAAGGGCCGAAGCTCCCAGCAGAAGGCTGGGTTCGCAACCAGCCACGAATTTCGAAGTCTCCAGCTCTACTATCGATGCGACCTCTGCTCTGTCTCTGCCTTAGTACCCAGCGTAGGTCAGCCTTTGTACACGAGAAAAACGACCCTTCCCACAAGCAACAAGTGTACATCAACAAGCGTCGGTCGCTGTGGAGTCAGATGCTGGTAAGGAAGCGGGTTGGGTGCGACCTTCTCGCCTGTGGCAGGGTTGAAACAGAGTTCGAAGCAAGATCAAGAGGTGTAGGGTGAGATACCATGCGACCCCAATTGCCTCTGGTCCAGGACAAGAAGGGTCCAGTACTACCGTCTTCTCGAGAAACATCAATCACTATCATCTCATCAGTTCCAAGTACCAACGTGCGTGCGTAGCAGACTTGCCAGTGTAGACACCACAAAGAAACATCAAACTCAGCAGCTCTGTCGGCCTCGATTGCCACGTCTGAGGAAGGGCGTCATTGAGTGAACCCTTTAATACCTACCGGATGGAGAACGACAACTATGTGTACCACTCTTGCAAGTGTAAAAATACTGTATGCAGTTTATCTTAGCTGCATCGGCCGGGGCGCAAAGATCGTGCACCCGAACGTCTACGAGCCATATATGATCACCGCAAACACCCCGCGACCGCCGCGCAACATCTGATGCGAAAGCTCCTCGATTGTATTCTTATTGTCATCTATCAGCCTATTATTGTTAATCTAAGTGTGTAGGGATGATCTCCGCACGCCAGGGGTGGGATGCTGCCGAGGTCCAAGTCCGGGACCTATCCCACGCTACCTGGGGCAGTCCAAGAATGGTTACGAGCTTAAGTGGTTACCTTGCGAGCCAACCGACCTCAGCGACTCGTCTAAGGTCCTGAGCGAGATACCATGTAGTAATCTTGCGACATCATCTACAATCCCGCATCGTTCAGTCCTTCTGCCAAATATGTCGTCCGTTGACACGGCCACTACTGCTTCGACTCGCTTGAGGCAGATTGCCTTGATTACAAAAGACATTGAGAAAGCAGAGCGCTTGTTGGTAGGCTTTAGTTCTCACCATCACTATCGTCATAGACTTACTAGTCGTGCTATGGACCACCGTGCTCGGAACAGAAGTTGTCTTCGTGGATCCCCAGGTCGCCAAATGGGGACTGAAGAACATACTAGGTGAGTTCTAGTTGTAATTGCTTAAGCAAGGAGGTATTATACTCACGTTGCTCCACTATCTTAGTTGCAATTGGGGGTGATATCATCGAAGTATGCGCACCAGTCAAACCCCATACCACTGTCGGGAGGCTGCTGCATAAAAGAGGTGATGGAGGATACATGATTATCATGCAAACAGAAGATGCTGCTGCTAGGAGGAAGTTTATTGAGTCTCGAAATCTGACCAAGGCCATCTATGGGTATGAGCACGACGACTGCGTGTGTGTGCAGTACCATCCTAAAGGCATTGCCGGTACGTCCTTGACTGTCGTTGATTTAACCAGATAATAGCATCTGACCCATATGTATCTGCAGGAGGCATGATGCCTGAGCTCGACTCTCATACGGTCTCTCCAAGCAACCCAACACCATTGGAATCCACCTATAGTCCATGGCACGCGTGTGGACCAGATTTTGAGCGGTATTCCGCTGGCATGAAACGGTGCTCGCATATAAGGCTACTGTCTGCGACATGTCGGCTTGCACCTGGCCAACAAGATACCGAAGCTGCGGTTGCTCAATGGCAGAAGTATTTTGGTGTCCGCGGTGAAGGGAGTGAGCTGCATTTCACTAACTCGAGACTCAAGTTTGTCCCTGGGGTTACGGGTCAACCAGAAGGCTTGGATAGCATCACTATAGAAGTCGCTGGTAGAGAGCGATATACGCGCATGCTGGACGTGGCGAGAAAAGAAGGAGTCTATGGCGATGGGAGCGTCAATATGCTTGGGGTGAGGTGGTACATTGTGCTCAATGAAGGTGGAGTTGAAAGTACCAAGAGCAAGTTGTAAGGCACTCGACTGCTGCTCTCTGTGACTCGAGCTGCGAGCATCGAAGAGAAGTTTAGATTGAGCGAGCCGTTTTCTGTAAGGCTTTGTCCATCGGAGGTCCTCGAGCCGTGCCAGGTGGCATACTTGACTTGAAGTCTCCCTTCATCTGGAGCACAGCGTTACGCCCTCGTTGACAAGCTTTCGAAATCGCAAGAATCTCATTTTGCATCAGGATTTCACTGACTTTGTTTACCGATCAGATTGGTTTGCAGAATACAATGAGTCGAACTATTCCCTCCACACTTTGAGGTCAAGTTCGTGCAGCGCGTGGCTTTTACAAAGGTTTGACAGAGGGCTAAGACTCACATCCGGCAAGCTAACCTGTTTCATATTCACAGTCACAGTGTCGACCTCACAGCTTGGAACGCTCTTTCGCTTTCGCTAGTCTAATGTCAGATACAGGCTCACTTACGAGCAAGCAACAGAAATGGAGGGGCAGTGATACTCACTATCAAGCATGGCCATCTGCTTTTGAAACCTCTTCGTTGGCGCATCCTCCACCATCCTCTCTGCCAATGCACTTGTGGCTTCATACACAGCCAACAGTCGTGCATGCGAGATCTGACTGTTCGACAACCTTTTAGCCTCCATCATGCTCTTACCATCATTAACCTCTAATTTTTGTTCCAAAAAGCTCACCACATCACTCTGAAAGGTTTTAGCAGGGAAGATACGGTTCACCATACCCCATTGTTCCATTTCCTCAACGGTGACTTTCCGGCCAAGCATGAGGAAGTCATTCGCGCGATGAACGCCCATACTCTGGGCGAAGTGTGTGGCGGAACCGAACTCGGGGACCAAGCCCAGCTGGCTAAAGGGAACCTGAAGCCAGGCGCCTTCGGCGGCTAGGACGATGTCCGCAACACCCGGGAACCAGGCTGCACCTCCGCCTACGGCTGGGCCATTCAACGCTAAGACGAGAACTTTGCTGTGCGTGATCATCGAGCGGAGCATTTCCATTGCTGGTGAGGTGTGGTCAGGTTAGCGCAGCAGTGGTAAGCTTCATAGAGTGGAGTTGGGAGTAGGAGAACGTGGGGTGGGACAGAATATATACCTGATGCCAAAGCAGCCATATGGTGAACCTTTTTCTCTCCAGGGTTAGGAAATTGCATGGGTTTGCGGCTCGCAGTGGCTGTACATGCAGAACGACCTGGTCAGCGAGTGTATGTTTTCCCGGATTCGCGATGCTGAGCAAGTTGTTGGCGGGATCTATCTCATTGCTCGCTATGAAGTCCGGCAGCCTGTGCTTACCCTTGACATCAGCACCACTAGAGAAGAACCGTCCTTCACCAATCAATACAGTGAAAACGGTCTCGGGATGTTCGTCCAGCTCGCGCAGAGAGCTGATAACATCGAGTATCAGGTTGCCACCAAATGCATTGAGAGATTTCGGACGGTTCAGCTGTTGTTCAACTTAGTAACGAAGAACTCTAGATCGGATTCATGGAGCATGAGGCCCTGACCTTGATAATCCCGATCTTGCCCTTGATCTCGAGGATCACATCTTGGTATTGATATTTACCTGCTGACATGGTACTAGTCGATTGAACCCAAGATATACAAGGTAGAGAGTAGGAGAAATGTTTTAGCTAAGCCTCGTATAATATATCACAAACCCTATAGAAATTAGTTCCATCAAATATGATCGAGAGCAATCAGAATATGAAACATGATCATAGACTCGTTGCATGCTGGTGCGATATCTTGAGTACGTATCCTGTCATTAGGCGTAATCACACGGACCTTCCCCACACTTTGAGAGCCGTGGAAAGCCTAATTTACCGAGGCAATGTGGTTTCAGCGGGGCCGGTGTGGTGGCTCAGCCAACCAATGAGAAGAAGGGGATTGCGGCGTTCTGTACTTTGCAGCCTCTTGACTTCCGTAGTTTTCAACATTCGCACTGATGGTCCTACGTATGATAGCCTGGTATCTGATATGAGTGGCTCACTCTTTGGTAGCAGTATGTTTGGCCAAAGTTTCTTGAATCTATCATCACTTTTCACGATTTCGGCGATTTGTCGCGGTGGCGCAACTATCAGACGAAGAACTATGCAGGAAGAGCATTACAAACAAGTCCTTTGACTCGCTGGCTGTACTACTCTCGCGTATCTGCCTCGACTTAACGCGCTCTGCAATCTTCTGTCGTCCAGCTTTTATGCGTTCGCCAGCTGCAGCTATATTCCCATCTAATCTGACCATTCCCTCTGTCTTAGTAGTGTCCATTTCCCACCTTCCGAACGCTTGAATTTTGATGTCGTGATAGGCACTTGATGCTCGCCGTGCAGACGGTCACCATTGAAGAGGTCGTTCACTTACTAGACAGCGGAGTAGAGTGTGAAGCAAGTCAGTCCCTTAGAAGCCAAAGGAAAGCAGATAGACAGATCGTACTGAGTTAACCTGGCGCAGGTTAGCTAGTTGTGTTTCACAGGCAGCAAGATTGGGCCTCACAGAAAATAACGATGAAACACTATCTTGACTTGACAATGCGAAATCGGGAACCTCAGCGGCTGGGGTTTTTGCTAGCATTATATTGAAAATCTATTCACGGAATGTCTCTCTCCGATCTTCACAGGAACCACCGTTTTCTCGAACTATACTTCTTGTATGTTCGAATCCCAAACCCTGCCTATATCCTCTGTCAAAGGCTGCTATGCCCCTTATCTGACCTTTCTCCAGCCGAGTGCACGATTTGAACACTTGCCCGACCTGATTTTCCTGGATTCCAAGCCAAGCTCACAGGCCTGTTCACCGTTTGAGCACAAGAAGCAGCAGCATGGAGCGTTCACCACGACAGGCGCTTCGGCTGCAGTCGCCAAGCCTCTTTTCGACTCCTTAGTGCCTCATCATTCTTGTTCTCTCGAAACGAGCTTACCACATTGTCGACCGCTCGCGCAGACGCGGCAATTTTTGCAGCTAAAGCACTGGCTTCGTGTCCAACACATCTATCGTACTCATCAGCGGCGCCCGTCTTTCGCGTTGACTGCTTGCCGTGAATCGACGTAGACAAGAGCGATCCTCGAGGTATTCTGTCTCGTCTCGCGAATACATCCGTCTCAGTCAAGTGGTGGACGTCCTCGTTTGGCACGTCTGCAGCCCAATTCTCGATCTGTCTATTCTTGTCCAGGATCGGCCAAGACTTCCGAGACATTATATCGCCGGCTTTAACCTTTCTGACCTTCGTCTCCTGTGAGTGTTCTGCGGCCGATGCAGAGGGGGCCAAGACTGAAGCGCCTTCATAGAGGTGAGGTGTGGTTGATGGCATTTGAGTGTCTTCGCAAGTCGCAGCCAGATGGGTTTGTATCTGCTGAGATATCATGCGGGATTTAGCTGTGAACTCTTGCGTCTTCTTGAATCCACCTGCTGCCCTCGTTGGTGTTGATGAAGCTGTTCTAAGATCATAGCACGCATAAGATGGTGATGTGACAGAAGAACTAGTCATTGATATCTCCGATCTTCCAAATTGGCGGTCGTTGGTGTCCTCTGAGCCTGTGTTGCTCGCTGAACTGGTAGTACTCTCAGGAGCGGAGAAGGTCGAATACGCACTGTTTTGTGAAGTTTCAGCAAGTAAGCAGGTGCCACTGCTTTCACCTATAGGAGTGATGCGTGGTAAGATGGGCGAGAATTCGGTTGCACCAAGCGAATCTCCGTTTTCGAGTCTCGTTCTTTGCTGCCACTCTCCCCACTGGCCGCTACCGACGCGTCGACCACATTCCGTCGTGGTCTGTCGGACACAAGATGTCCAGATCTGTCCACTCGATGCCTGAACGCAGTCGGTAGGCCACGCTCCTGGTATGTTGCGCGCGATGCTGGCTAGTATCTCGTCATGGAGTGTATCGTCAAAGGTGAGAGTAGATGTCTGTGCTGGGATGTCTGCGCTGGCAAGATCGTGATACATTTCAGGCCATGCGCCGGGAATGGCACATGGTGAGTCATGACTTGAGGTGTTGTGAGACGATCGTGTTGCTTCTGGAGTAATAGGTAGGTAACGTGATAGCTCTTCCGCAAGGTATTGGAGTAGGGCTTTAAAGAAAGACTTGATCATCCTTCGAGGCTGCACGACCGGAGAGCTGTGTATCTTGGACATGCTGGCGGCGATGAGGGTGAGTGGTAATGGAGAACTTGGGCCCAGACTTGTGAGCTATGGACACCTGATGGGTGACTCAACGATAGGCAAAGTCGGGTGGATGGCCGAAGGTGATGGTCAGATCTCGACGGGAGGGACAGAAGACGCTCATTTGTGACGTGCGGCGTGCGGGCTCGACGTCAGTTCTTGGATATAGGCTCCTAAACGTCAGACGTTGCCTTCACTTGCATAAGTCAGAGTGACTGTGATGATGCTAACGCTGTACTGTTTCTTTGTTCCCCGCATTGTACTCGAAACAAAGCAGGCTGCTGAACATTATCTCCAAGCACAACATCTTGCACTAGTGCGCGGTGTGATGCGGCAAGATCTGGGACCGACTTTTGGCTGAGTCTCGTTCCAGGACCTCCTAGGCTGGGAGGATCTGCCATCATAGCGGATGATGGAAAATGCCAGACCTGGCTATAGCAAGATGGTAGGGACCCTGTACGTCTGTTCTGATCTGATCAGGTCGCTAACACTGTAAGGTGATTGCAGAGCAGCTTTGTTGTAGCACGTCCATTCCTAGAAACGAGAGTAGCCAGTTAAGAGTTGGCCGAATATACATGATCTAGAAAGCCAACTCCTGTTCTTCAAGAGGCCATGAAGCTTCTACCATTACCACTTGACTGATCTGCGAACGAGAATACGACCGGGCTCGTTGAGCCAGTGCGCACGGCATTGTAACTTGTCGAGGTTATCTCGCATAGTGTTGAGCCACGTGGAGCTAGATATGGAACGGCCGGCGACAATGAAATATCAAAGAATTGAATCACCACTGTGCACAAAACACATACTTAGCACTCCTCCGTGCAGCAACATCTTCACCAGGAGACCGCGTAACGCAGAAATCTTGATAACCTACACTCAGGATCATCACTGCGTGGCTGGAGGGACAAAGAGGTTTGCATTGACAAGTAGCTGTCCCTATGTCACAGACCTACCGCGAAATATCGAGGTAGATAAATGTCGTCAGCGTGGCGAACTGGACAACCGCTTGCGGCAACATGTGAGGTGCGTCATCATGAAGAATGAAAACCACGGGAGATCACGGGAGATCACTAACCCTTTTCAACCATCCTTGCTCGATGCACTGAGCTCCGAGCTAGATTGGTCACCTATACCCTTCGCAACCTCCAGAAGTACGTCGTCCTCAAGGTACACACCAGACATGAGGCCTCTTGTTTGTAGACTCTCGAAATTCTCTCTAAGATTGACGGCTAAGTTTTGCGCTGAATCACCATTTCGGAACGATAGAAGGAGATCATCGACAATCGAGTCATCGTTGTGCCTCATAGCATTCAGAAGCCCGTGAAGGACAACCTGGGTCTCTCGACCTTCGTCGCCTTGACCTTCTGTGTCGTGGTGACATTCTGTGCCGTGATCTTCGCTGGAAGACATTGTCGATGTCTGTGGTTGCGATGGAGTATCTGAGACTGCCGCGGCTGACTTCGTGCCCTCCTTCGCACTTTCCCCAACGGCTTCATCTGAAACATGGGACGGAGCTGGAGGAAGCGATGGCATAGGAGTCGGGCTACGCTTCCTCTTCCGCCTCGACTGTACATAGTAGGGCGTGCCAGTGCCACGTAGCATTGTGCGATTCCTGTAGGTGATCAACTGAGGTTCGAACTTCTTAGCGTCTCCATGGAGCTCAGGAAAATCGTCGAAGAAGTCGCTGAGCATTGTCCAGCAGTTAGCATCAAAGAAATGTTGGCGAAATTGTGGCGTGAACTCAAACAATTTGGTCTGGTCGTTTTGAGTGAAGGTGGCATCAAAATCATGTGGCCATACGAAGCGGAAGTCTTGCACATAGCGTTGCCAAAAATTGTCTGCTCGGTACCGGTGTGGCCCAAGGATAATCTTTTCCCGAAAGGCTGGGAAGGGTGATATGTCTATTCCTACGTCGTGTTCGATGCTCAGCTGAGCTGGCATGGGGTGCAAAAAGGTTGGTAAGATACTGAGGTCCTTCCCATCCGAAGACCCTGTATCATAACGCCACCAGAGTCGAGCAAGGTAGGTGACCAGCCTTTCGAGGGGTCTCAAAGATCCTTTGACGTTAGCGTCAAATTCGGCATGCTTCTGCCAGCGTCACAGAATTGCGTTTGTGGCGTCAGAGATATTTCTTGAAAATCACCACTGCCGCGCTATTCTCGATGGAGCAAAGGCAGCTTGAAGTCGCTTGATTTCCTATTGCTCGGATGCTGGTTGTGATTGATTAAGATAGAGCTAACGGTTGCGTCACATAGAACGTTCAAGACGAGCTCGATGAATTGTGCTCAAATAACGCAAATAGTGTCTATATTATCTATCATGGGCATCGATAATTGAGTTTCGTCATATCTATCGAAGTCACTGGAAACATAACAATTCCGACTTATTGCGGCCAGAAGGCGGCTGGAGAATGCATTCAAGAGCATTTTTATGTACAGTAGAAGAGTCTATAGCCTAGCGAATTGTGTTTGAAATCGCGATTTGGAGTACTAAAGGTCCGGAGGATGAATCAGCTGTGGCCTTGGCGTGATCCTTTCCGCGCGGAAGAACCCTTTGCCACAGTCAAGCCACTCTATCTCAAAGTTAGAAGAAGAATCAACGACTATCGAAAACGAGGTGCCAACTGTAGCTAGGATGGGTATGCGCTGAGATTCAGGCACAGGTGATGCCTGTTCGTAGGCCCAAGATCAAGTCGAGGTTTGGCCTTGCAAACTACTAGCCCGATCTAGCCTCACCCTAAGAAATTGGCGCTGCAGTTCTGTCGGTCAGAGCCTGAACAGTCACCTGCGAGTGCTATCTTTCAAGGTACCCATTCTAAACGTATAGCTCGACGGTCAATCGGCATTCAGATATGTCTGCATAAAAAGCGAAATCTGCTCATTCGAGAAGCCTCCAGTAGATCAGACCTTGTATCGACTTATTCCTGAAGGTCGGCGCCGGAGTCTGAGCAGAGTCCTACCAGCGGCTTTTCCGCAAGATTCACTCAACTATCTAGCACGAGTCTGTTACCTGATCTCGAGAAATCAGCGAAGCATTGTTCAATAGCGGAGACACCTTGCGAGACATTAGCTTCGATCAAAGCCGCGGCTCCGGAAGAGTGTCAACCTTGGATCGCTATCATCAGCAGAAGCCACGAACCATATTCAGTGTGTTGAGCATTATGTTTAAAAAACACTTTTTTGTTCGATAGAGTGCAGCAAGAACAGATTCTGTCCGAGTTTAGTCGCCACATCTCACTGAGGACGGCTTTCCTGTCTGCAAGGCGTAGAAGGTTTGGACGGTACTGAACTTCCAAGTCAAGGCACGCTCGCACGACTGAAGCTGCGAGACCTGACTGCGTTACTATCGAGCGTAGAATATTCAAGCCTTTTTGCAGTGGCAAGGTGCTGCTGGCTGGATGCTTCATACATTGATGGTCGACACTGATTCAAATCCTCATGTATATTAGTGATTGTCGGAAGAGAACGCCACTACATCCACTCAATTCGCCTTTTCCACAAATTCACCATTTCGCTTGTCGGACCCTGACCCTGAATCCGATTTTCCATCCGGCATGGTGTCAGAACCGTCCAGAAGAGCTGTAAGTCCAATATCTCTTTCGATCCTCTCCTTACGTTCTTTGTCGGCTTGAGCAAATCCAACCTCACCGAAAAGCTCATCCATCTCTTCGAGCGTTCGACCTTTTGTCTCCGGGACCTGTACGGCGCGTGAATCAGCCTGAAGTTCCAGATTTGGCTGAAGAGTTGAGACTTACAAAGAAATATACCCAAACGACACCCACAGTAGTGACGGCGCCGAAGAATATCTATCGCAATATTAGATCTTTAGGTCGCTTGGGTGACACAAGTCTGCGGTATCGTTTGTCTCGATTGCAGAAAGCTCAGAAACACGACTTTGAAGGAACAGAACTTACAAAAGCTCCAAATTGTGAAGCGGAGATGAAGGAGGACGTAGAGACAGCAACCGCGAACTAGAGAGGTCTGTTAGCACTAGATTTAACGCTGTGGTCTTAGAGCACTCACATTGTTGAGCCAATTCGCCGATCCACCAAGACTGACTCCCTTAGCCCTCATACCAAGAGGAAAGACTTCGCTGATAATGATCCAAGCCACGGGGCCCCAACTGAAGCCGAAGCTGATTGCGTAGAACCAGACGAAAACAACAGCAACCCAACCAGCTGCTCTGTGTTCCGGCCAATTGTCGCCGTAGGCGCCGGTGATACCGGCCACGATGAAATGGGAGCAAGCCATACCAATCCCGCCAGCAATGAGAATCACTTTGCGGCCAAAGCGATCGACATATAGAACGGCAGGAATGGTTGCTAAGAACATTACGATGCCAACAACGCCGGTCGCGAGTAAGGAAGTGGTCCTGCCACTGAGTCCGAAGCCATCGAAGATGAAGGGCGCGTAGTAAAGGATCGCGTTAACCTGTAGGCACCGTTAGCACAAGCGTTCCGACGCACGAGCTTTTCGACTTACCCCATTCCACTGTTGGAAGACCATAACAAGTACCGCAATCACTGTTCGCTTGAACATTGACTTGTTGGTGACTAGAGACAAGTAGTCGTAGAGGCCAATCATGAAATTGCTCTTAAAGCTCCCATCTTGATACTGGGGGAACTTTTCAAGGACACGAAGTCGCTCAAATTCGCGTGCGGCCTTGATCTCGAGGAATTCCACACGCACTTTCAAGTCGTCCGTTGTGCTGCTTCGTAGTCGTGCTAATGTTGCCAAGCACTCTTCTTCGCGCCCGCGATTCATTAGGTGACGAGGGCTTTGGGGCATAAACAGTATCATGCCAGCGGCCAAGGTCGTCGATGGTATGAGCTGGATGCAGATGGGAATCAACCAGGCGGCATCAGATTGGCTTTCTCCTGTACCACCGATGAAATTCGTCCCGTATCCGATCCAGTACGAGACCATGATTCCGAATGTGATGGCCAACTGCTGGAGAGCCACAAGGGCACCACGAACCTCTGGTGGAGCTAACTCTGCGTTATACAAAGGAACCAGCATACTGAAGGCTCCAACACCAATACCAGTCACAAATCGCCCAGCGAGGACGTAATCCTTGTTGACAGTGCATGCCTGTACAATCACACCGACTGTGAAAACAGCGCAGGCAATGACCACGGTCAGACGTCGTCCTACAGCATCTGCTAGCCATCCGTTGATCAAGGCTCCTAGCCATGCACCTAGTTCGAGAATAGACGTTAAAAGGCCCTGTTGAATTCCGGTGGATCCACTGTAGTACGGTTCGATCTAGAAACTGTTTAGTAGAGACCCGGACGTCGTAGCTGAAGGAACTCACTCGCTGGATGAACGCGTTCATCGTCAGCACCTGACCAAACATTCCCTGATTGTCTGAACGACCGAATTAGCCAATGCATGCTGCTACTCATTGCTTGCCAAAGACCTACACCCATACACGAAGCCACCGAGGGCTGCAAAAGTTGCAATTGCTGATGTCTTGCCATTGTGGATGATGCCTTTGAGGCCAGACGGACCAGCAAACTGGGCTCGTTTGGCCGACAAGCCTTGCGATTCACCTGCAGGTGCCATTCTGACAACTAGGACAGCAATGGATCGGCTCGGTGTTTGAGAAGACTTTGTTCCTGGAAGAGCTGCTCACTATGTGCTGTGTACGCTGCTTATAAACTGTTCCTTGGGTTTATCGGTTAAGGCGGCTGTGGCGCGTTAGTGGAGAGACCCAACCCCGGATTGCGATGGGGTAGCATTTCTCGTCGACGAATCAAGTAGCCTAGGACCACATTCAGGCTGAATATATAATCCACACGCCCCTCTTACCCCATAGTACATGGTAGTTCTTTTGCGCCCGTACGGGGTGGTTTGTAAATGTTCCGCATTGTCATGCATTCTGGCTGTACCATTTCATCATGGCGGAGCGAAGTTCCGCCAAACACTTGACTGCCGCGAACCCGGACGGTCTACCAAGCGGTGTCACTACTTTCGATCGCGCACCGAGTCAAGGAGAGGTCGCGATACACGCTCCGTACCCGGGCTGCGTTTACCCGGATCTCCTGACCCTTGTGGGACTGCTGTGCGGAGCGTATTCCTGCTAACTAGGCGGCTAATTGCTGTTACTTGGCTGACGCAGCATGAGCCTCCCAGGAATGGTAATGACGGGACACTCCATGGTTTGAGGACACGACCTAATGTTGTCAAAATATTAGCCGACCCTGGCCACTCGTCTTGGGGACGCAAATATTCGAGCTGGACGCTTGTGTATCAATAGATTTCTCTTAGTCCAGCACTGGGGCCTGTCGGTGTATGAGTAGCACTCTAGCCATCTTGCAGCGGTATGGTGGCGCATACCACATACATAGGGACACTGACATGGGCTGGAGACTCGACGTTCGACATCTGGCAGTCCACAGCCGCTGCTTGTTGCTCCCTCTTCCGCATTTGACAGCACCAGCAACGATGCTGGGGAGAAAGCGTTACGAGCTCGTCAGCTGGTGGCGTGCCGCTTGCGGCGCAACCCAATGATTCGGATGGTCCATTACGACAGTGTTGCCCGCTTACCGGCAGACCTAGAATTTGTCTCCTTCTGTTGAGCATGAAGGGCAAGGCTTGAGAGGCATGGATCGGAACAAATATCAAGTCAGCGAGCGACGCATCCTCAACAGGCGCCACGAGATCAACTCAGACAGCCTAGAAGCGAATCAGCTTTGCAATGTCGATGTCAGGTATTCACTACAATGGATCTTCTCTTAGCCTCTACCACTGCCACCCAGCCACTATTCGCCACACCCTCGCACCAGACAATGCTCACGAGTGTCCGGGACACGATCCACCAGGCTTTCTTTTGGTGCAGCGTGTCCACCTCCTTCATAGCTTTTGCAGCATCCTGCGCATCTTTCGAAATTCCTGCTGATCCCAGCCCCATTCTCCCATGATCTTACGCATCAACTGTTGGTGATCGACTATGATATTGTGGTTATCCCTGAGATGTTTTGCGATTTTGACCAAGTGCCAGTTGAGGCCGAAGAAGTGGTACGCCAAAAAGGATCTGAGTTGGGCTCATTGTTCTTCCGACAGCTCGGGCACGGGTGTAGGCCGTGCGACGAGCAAGGCGCAACAACGTTGGCGATGTTCACGGAGCTTTTCTCCCAACGGCGGTTCGATATTGACGCTGCGTGATAGAATGTGAGGTTTTACACCCCGACGCTCAGCCTTTTCGAGGGCGCGTCGAATTGCTCTGCGGTATTCAAAGCTGCCCCAGGTTGGAACTTTCTCTATTAAAGCACGTATTGTAGCGGGTGCGGGTGTGGGTGCGGTTGCGGGTGCGCAAGTCATATCTGTGGGCGGTCCTGGCTACGGGGAATATCTCGGATAGAAGTGGTTCAGAGCGATACTGTCGTCGGTGCCGCAAATATAGTGAGGAAGAGGAGGTTTTTGAGGGGTAACGACCTTGTGTAACGTGACGGAGAGATGAGTAGCGTTGGTGGACCTAGCACTGGCAGCAAGTAGACGAGCATGTTTTTAGTATTGCCGTAGTGGGAGTGGTGATGGCAAAATAACATGCTCGACAGTCGTAACTTACCAATTCATGCTTTCGTTGTACTAAGGACAGCTGTGAGTCTCTTCCGGTCGGGACTCCATCTTAGGTATCTCAATACAACAAATTGCTTCCGCCACGCTGCTTTCCCCACGAGGAGGCTATTCGCGGTGATAGAGTTCACATCAATCGTGGTTCCAACACAAGCTCAAAATTGCTCGCCAACTCGTTTTGATCCATCTGAATTGCCTATATCCGCGTAATTGCCTCACGATTGTGTGCTGAAGTTGTTCATCACGCACTCTGGGTGTGAATCTAGACGTGTTTGCTTGCAGGAGCTGTGGGATTACGCCCCCTCTGCGTGCGCTTGCTAAGATTTGAAGCTGCTCTAGCCGCCGGTCGGTAAATCTCGCTCGCTGACTGGGACTCAGTATTGGAAAGTCTAGTATTGGGTATAACATCAGGGAATTGGACTGAGTCATCTGTCTCAGGCGCTGCGTATGTCGAGGGCAGTACCCGCTGCAACATCCGGGTCAAGGACGATCCTCAATGTCTGGGTGAGCCCAAAATGATGACGAACGTCCTTGGAGACTAAGTGCCTCGCCACGTGGCAGCCTGTAGGGGTTCTGAGATGCCAATGCAGGACATCGAACATGACCCAGAGCCACCTCTTCCAGTCACATACGGAGGGTTGCGTCTCGCCAGGTATAGACTGTCCTTCTCGCTAGCAATGTGCATCCTGGAAGAGCATGTATTCAATGAGCGTGAAGAGACGTCGGATGCCGTGTGCTGCCACGGTACACAAGTATGTAAGATGGTGTCATTCAAATCGTGGTCAGGGTAAGACGTGAAGGATCAACGTTGTGAGTGGTGCTGTACGGTGTCTGTCCTACGACTTCTGCCATCAATGGCGCCTTCTCTTCTTCCGCACGTAGCGAGCTTGATGGTCATCGCATGGGGGTCCGGAAGCTGGTTGTGCTATCGACAATAAGTTTGATGGTGCGAAGGGCGGACAGACGCTGTAGAACGATGCCACAGTGTGTCTGTCGCGGATCATGTCGAACTGAGCCTATGTTTTCAGATGCTCAGTGATGTGCAGAGCGGTGGGAAGCTGCGTCGACAGACAACATGCGGCAGGGCACACATTTGGTGAAGCCCTTTTCATCGAAAGTGTGCAACACTTCTTGATCAGAGCAGCCATTTTGTTCCTGGTCCCGCCTCAATGCGTCTCCCTCCCCAAAAAGGGCTTCGAATCGTGGATGCGTGTGTCGTGATCAGCCTTTTCAACGGTTCCTGTTGTACTGGCATGCGGTACACGATGGCTCTTTTTGCAGGCTCAGCGGAGGTGTTGGAAAGGCAGTAGCCCAGTCTGGAGGCAGTTCACAAGTGAAAACGAGCCAGCAACCAGGAAGAAGAACGACTCGAGGCCGCAGCATGTTGGCAGCTTGAATGATGCTCGAGCTCAGCTGCTGCCATCGTCCGCCCTGGATTTCGCCGCAGCTTCCCAAAGACCGCCAAAGAGTCTACTCGCCTAGGCCTGCTCTCTAGGCAAGAGGTGCATCTATAGCCGACACAGCGTCTGTCTACCGATTAGGTCATGTTCGTCCTCACCTCGCTGGCTTCCTCTGACCTCGCCAGACTGTTCCCCCGAGTAGAGTGATGAGGATGAACCTTCTTCGTCGATCACTTGACACAACCTAGCGGCCGTTAGTGAGCCAAGACGTCTACCACGATGCTGCCTAAGCCTTGAACGAAATCAGGTCCCTCACCTCTACACTCATTGTCAATGTCAAAGGTTCTCCCAAGCCAACTGCTTCGAGGGGCTCTGGACCTCTCGCCGGGCCCTTTTCCAGGACCAAAGCTATCATGACAGGGCTACCATTCTCGACTGCACTACCATCCACTATAATCCTCTGCAAACCCTCCTGCGCCTCAAACACAGTGCGAACATCCTGCTGGAGCAATAGAAGAATAGAATGAAACCTGAAGAAACTCCGTCCATATTTAAACCTCGTCGCTAGCGCAAATCTATGAAGCAACCAGCAGCATCTAGTACGGTCGAAACTGCATGCCCGCGGTCTTGACGCCAAAGGAGAACTACCAGCTTGCGTGGACGCCTGCCGCTGGAATTTTGCAACGTCGGTCCGTGTGCGAAGATACAACTATCTCCTCTTTAAGCAGTCACGCAGCTGACAACCCTGGAGAAACAATGGTAGACCCTCACGAAGGACGGGTCGGAAGAATGATCCGATCAATCTACTGTGGGACCAGAATTGTATTGTCGATCGAAACAAGCAAGAGATGAGGCGATAAGTCAGAGAACTGAGAGTCTTGACGCTGGCACGCACATGCTGGGAGACATGAGCTTTCCTGGAGTATCCCTGCAACAGCTAGACCGACAGCACCTGACATGGAGTCTCAGGATCCCGCTCACGTTGGTCGTTCCTCTTCCAGCGTTCCTTGGGGCGCAAGATGCTTAGACACGCAGACGGCGGAGTTGTCAGGGCATACGAAGGAATCTCCAAACAGATAAATGAAAGACGAGTGCGAGGACGACAGAAGCAAGGCAATCCTGCAAGATTGGGCCTACGATCAAGCTGATGGAAAGGCTTGCATCCCCTGTCTGCAGGTCGAGTCCTAGAATATTAGCACGAGCACAATGTCAAACGGCCAGCAAATAGCCGACGTACAACGTCCCAACGACATCTCGCTAGCCGCGCTTCTTCTGCAGTTGCTCGATTACCAGGCGGTCATGCTTTCAAGCCAGTAAACTCTGTCTAGCACCTATTGCGTGTGCAATCGTTGCTCGTTGGGCGAGACTCTATCTCGAAACGCAGCTTACCTATGGACGCATGTCAGCCGTGACGTGGCCAGCATCCTGGGGATGTTCCTCTCTCCACTGGCTACGGAGAGTCGTTGTCGCCTAAAGCGCAGTTTTAGCTGCATGAAAATTGCTTAAACTCAATCGCGAAAATCGGAGGATGTAGATCCGTTTGCCACAACTCCGACTGTCTCGGTTCTGAGGACATTGACGTCCTCTTGTGCTGATATTCATAAGAGGTGCTGAAAATATCGCTTGTGGTTATGTGCTGTGCTTTTCATGCCCGAGCTTTCACAGAGCTTCTGCACCACTGCCTCACTCTCAACGCCGATGACCCTGCCTCGTCGTCAACAGGTTGCGCATTTCTTCTAGATTAGCTAATCCTCAGGTTTTTCAATAGTGAAGTCCAGGATCAGCCGAAGGCCATTTGCTTGAGCGGCGTCACCAGCGTCTCGTAGCTAGTCGCGGTCTGCCTGGAAGATACATATCCATAGGCCTGGTGTCTAGCCAGTCAATACCTGGTTCGCGAGATTAAAGACCCGTTCATCGCTTCTACAGATCTACTATATCAGTACTCGCTCCACTACCAGTACTTCGTCTGAGAGTGGCAGTACGACAGCTCCTGTCACTACCGTCAATATGATAGCAACAGCCAAGTCCAGCACTGCTGAAGCTTTTCCGCCGGGGAGCAATGTCCTAGATGACAGACAGCCGGTGCAGTCGTTCGATATGGACGCCCTCGACGAAGTGGACGACAAGGCCAACCGAGAATTCTACAACGGTTCAGTGACTGACCGTTACCGGTTGAAATCAGAGCTCGTGAGCAGATGTATGGAAGAGATTGGTATGGGTAGATATCAATGGGAGCTCTTTGTGGTAACTGGTTTTGGCTGGATCACGGACAACTTGTACGTACAGAAGGTCGCTTGTAGCAATCGTCACTGACAACCTATAGCTGGTCACAAGGTCTACCTTCAGTACAGCCTGCCATTGTTCTCGAGTTCCAGGGCATTGAACACGTCGCCTTCAGCTCTGTGGCATACTATGTCGGTCTCATTTTTGGTGCCTTGTTCTGGGGAATCTCTTGCGATTTCATTGGCAGGAATCCGGCTTTCAATGCTACTGTCTTGATTGGTGGTGTCTTCGCTTGTGCAGTTGCTGGCGTCACCAACTTCGGTGTATTCTGCTTCTTGTGGTTCATAATCGGCACTGCTGCCGGGGGGAATGTCCCGGTGGACTCAATCATCTTCTTGGAATTTCTTCCTGGACACCATCAGTACCTGCTCACAGCACTCTCAGCATGGTGGAATTTTGCCCAAGTCATCGTGTCCCTCATAGCGTGGGTGTTCCTGGCGAATTTCTCTTGCGTGACAAATTCAACCCCAGAGACCTGCACGCTGAGCGAAAACATTGGATGGTGAGTTCTCCGTTGACACAAACGTGCATAGACTAATCGTTACGCAGGCGTTACATCCTCATAACCTTGGGCGCGCTCGCCATCGCCTTTGGTCTCATCCGCATCCTCATCTTCAAGTTGCCAGAATCACCGCGTTATCTGCTGTCAAAAGGTCGCGATGTTCAGGCTGTCGCATCGGTCAACTATGTTGCGCGCCGAAACAAGCGCCCCGAGCCTCTTACGATCGAGATGTTCCGAGAGATCGACAGCAAGCTCGGCTTCACGCCAACTGCAGATAATCAATTCCAAGCACTGTCACGCAGTGAAGTTATCAAAGAGAACCTCAAAGATTTCAAGGGCGCGAACTACAAAACCCTATTCTCCAACAGGAAGCTTGCACAACACACTACACTCATCTGGTTCATCTGGCTAACTGTCGGCATTGCATACCCACTCTACTTCAATTTCCTACCTACATATTTGGCGCAGAAGTTTTCCTCAAACAATTCGCTCAGTGCCACCTACCGCAGCTACTGTATCACATCCGTCGTTGGCTTCCTTGGGCCAGTCTTGGCATCGTTTGCTGTCCAGACTCGTCTAGGCCGTCGATGGTCTATGGGCATATCCGCTATTGTTACTGGTATCTTCCTCGTTGCTTATACGGCGGCGAAGACTCCTGCTGGCAATCTTGCATTCTCTTGCATCACTGGCCTTCTCGGGAATTTCATGTATGCCATCATGTATGCATTCACCCCGGAATCGTTTCCGGGACCTCACCGAGGCCTAGGCACAGGACAGGCGGCAACTCTGCTAAGATTAGGAGGGCTGATAGCAGCACTTATAGGGGTTTACACCAACTTCACTGCTGTACCTATCTACGTTAGCGCTGCTATGTGGATGGGTGTAGGCATTGTGTGCTTCGGCTTACCATTCGAGACGCATGGACACGCTGCTCTCTAGCTCGCGTCGTTCTCGTGAGGTATGAGGCATACTTGGTCGACGTCTAAGCATACTATCTTGGGTGTCACCGATATTCCATCTGCGTACTTTGAATTACGCGAGTGGTAGCACAGGGTTTACAATGACGAAAATTGAGACTCGCACTCGCAGAGGTGTTACCGTCATGCAAACTGATCAGCGGCGTTTGCTCTTTGCTATTCGCGAGCACAGAACTTCGCGCGGCGCAACAATACCGCGAAGTTGATACCAGGTACTTATAGCCAACTCCCACTGTGGCATTCAAAGCAGCTCCCACTACCCAGCCCAGACTGCATCAATTCGAAGCTCTTTCCGCCGGGATTGTGGTGACTTGCTTACAGAAGAACGCTCACCGAAACATCCATTTCAAAGACCAAGATTGGCTGGCCAGATACCACTTCTTGCCGAAATCTGTTTTGATCTCACGGCGTGCCAATTCAGCTCTTGATGTATTCGATCGGTTCCTCCATGCTCCTTCCTCTGCCCTCAACAGTTGATACAGGGCCTGCATAGGACTTTCTAGCGTGAACGAAATACCAGAGTGTACTGAAAGCCATCGCCCCGACAAATATTACACATGCGTAGTTGAAGTTTTCAGCGACAACATCGTGGGAATTCGGCCAGAAACTCCAAAAGAAGGCCCAGCAGGCGTATAGCATCGCGATACAGTTGACGGGCAAGCCTGCGCGACCCAGAGACCAGCGAGCAGGGGGTAGTGGCTGCTTTTTGATGCGTTTGATCGTAACGCAGCCGATGGAAATAACGTAAGTGGCCATAAGAGCGACTGTGGAAAGGGAAAGCATGGCATTGAAGGCGACGGTGCTTCCAATGTTGATCAAAGCCATGACGAAACTGAAGATGACAGTGAAGATGATGGAGTTGACTGGAATATGCCACTTGGGATGCACCTAAACCTGTGTCAGCACGCAAGTCAGCAGAGACGGAGATGATCGCCCTAGCTTACCTGTCCAAGCCAGGAGCCAAATGGCAGACCATTATCGCGCGCAAATGCGAAAGTCTGACGAGAAGTTGAAGCCATTGCGCTGATCGTGATCATGATGATGAGGAGCAAGAGGACGACTGTCATCCCTGTCGTACCTCTCACACTGCCGGTTGCCTGTTCAAAAACATAAATGAAAGGGAACCCAGTCGGGTGTGCAACTGCATCTGCCACACTCGGCATGCAGAAAAGATAGGAGATAACCATGCCGAATGTGAAAGGGATGTTGAGGATGAAGGACCATATCATGCTTCGCGGTACGACGACACCAGCGTCCTCAACTTCTTCAGCCATATGAGCGACCGAGTCAGATCCTGCATTGGTCAGTCAACTACTCTCACAGTATCAATCCCTCTACTCACCAAGAACACTGAACATGGCACTGACTTGGCCGACTAATGTTGCCAGACCCACGCTCGCCCAATTGGCGCCGTTGTCGCTGAACTCGAGGAACACTTCGCGGGCATCTCGCTTCGGGCCTAGCACGAGGATCACGATGATGACGGGAAAAAACGCTAGAAAGTGGCCCGTTACAAAGACACCTTCGGCATATGGGAGATGCTTGGCGCCAAAGACGTTGAAACACGCCACTCCGATGACAGAGACGAAAATCAAAAGTGTTGCTTGCCAGCTGGTAGGCGTGTAGCTTTCTGCATTGTTGATGACAATCAAGCCTTGTATGATGAGGCCGACGAGCCAGCAGTCTAGGGCCACAATACTCTGCCACGAAATAGCGGAAAGCCAACCTGCACATCTATCAGCAAGCTTTGCGAAGGTCGAGCGACGGGCTCACCTGATAGATAGCTTAGTATCCTCTGATACTGTTCCGGCGCGAACTCAGAAACCCAGTGGTATTGTCCGCCAGCTGTGGGGGCCATGGACGACATCTCGGCAAGTGACAGGACGATAAAGGTCTGTCCGGAGTACGACCAAACGAGGGACCAGAATAAGCCGGCCGAGCCGCCAGCAACCAGGGCTTGTGTATTAGAGGTCATGAGAATTTCCCATGTACCCATGACGCAGCAAGTGAAGCCGACCGTCGTTAAAAATCGAAAGTTTCTCCGGAACTCTTGCTTCTTTCCCATACGCTGCATGTCCCTCTGGTCGTGCATGGTGAAACCCTCCTTAGCGACATGATCGAGATCTTCCCAGGATGTAGTGTTGTGGTTCACAGGTTCAATGCTCTCGTGAACGTTGGCGGACATTGATTTGTCCATTGTGTAAGGTTCGGTTGCCATACCAGGCGAGTAAAGACAGTCGTCGCGAATCAATCGAACACAGTAAAGTAGAAGTTAAGGAATAAGAAAGGACTGCAGTTGGGCGAGATGAAGCAAGGACTCGAGAAGAAGAGAAAGGAGAAGTAGATACGTTTAGCGACAGAACTATTGCTGCCTTTGGCCGGCCTTGTCTCGGGGGCGCACAGTGCACAACGCACAGTGCACAGTCTCGTGACTCTAGCCTCGCCGTCGCAGATCAGGCTGTCATAGTAAATTGTATGAGGGAAAAAATTAAGCCGGCACGCATTGAATATGAGAGGGATTGTTATACTACTGCTGCCTTGCCTTGATAATGAAGCTGCGCTAGCGAGTGATATAGACAATTCGTGGTATTAAGGTTGCGACCTGCGATACTGCTACTGCTTAGCTCTCTTGATCTCTTAACTATCACTACTAAGTAGCGTACTATAGAAGCTAGTGGTCCTTCTCTTACGTATAGCCCTACCTTCCTCCTTTTAGTCTTATAGTCTAGCCGGTGCGATTAAAGGTGGAGGAGGAGGAGGAGTCGGTGCTGGTAGCGAGAAGGAATAGGCAGTAGCAACCTGCTAGCTGTCGCTATCGCTGTCGCTGCTAAGCTTAACGAGAGAGGACTAACGACGAGGGCGAACGGTGATATAACTGCTAATACTTACTTACGACTCGAGTGCTAGGTTAATAAGATAGGACTGCGACTACGACTGTAACTGACTAACTCTATCGGTAGGCTAATGCCCTTGTATCTACTGCCTATCTTGCTAGCTATCGCTGTTCGCGCGTCGCTTATATAATTAATTGCTAATCTCGAATAGGTATCTTTAGCTAAAATCTTTATATATTATTAGGTAGCTATAGAGACCGAGTTAACGCCTGCTATAGCCTCTACCCTTTTTAAAGCAACGTAGCTAGCTCGGTAGCTATTCGCTAGTCGAAGCGTCGCTATAGGTTAACTCGTAGTGTTTCCCTAATATCCTAGAGTTGCTAGAATTAAGCTTAGATAGTTAGACGACCTGTGTCTATTATCGTAGGTATAGCTAACTTATACTCTAGCTGCTAGCCTCTTCGCGTAGAGATATGCGCTGTAATCTACTAGCGAGGGTGTAGTAGCGATCGTAGAAGGGGTCTGCCTTTAACGTACGCTAGCATAAGGTCGTATATATAAGGCAATTAGTACTGCTTGCGAGACTAGCCTATATACTTAGGTAGCTATTCGTTAGCAAGCCGTACCTATTGCTCGGTAACTAATTTAATAGCCTTAAGAGTAACTAAACTACTAAGACTGCTAAAGTAGTTCTAGTCGATAGCTATAGACCTCTCGATCCGTAACTTATATAGGTTATTCTTATAGTCGCGATAGAAATCCTTACTCTAGGTTACGATCTCTTAGGCTGCCTGCTTAAGCGATATTTAGTAGTTAACGATCTTGTGCATTATACGATTTAATAACTCGATCCTCTGCGTTAAGAAGTAGCTAAAGTTAGTATTAAACTTCGTATATAGTTAGACTGCCTTTCGCTCTTTCGGTAGCTAAACCTCGAGGATATATCTCTTATCGTCGTTAAGGAGGTTATCGAGTACTATCTAACGATTAGCCTCGAGAGTAGACTACGAATTCGACTAAATATAGTTCTAGTATAGGCCTTTAAGACTAGCGACTGCCTATTTAGTACCCTTATCGATAAAGCCCTAGATATCGTTCTTAGTATACCCTTTGCTTGCTCGGAAGTGCGTGATTATAGCACGAATAGCGTGCTAGCTATAGTATTCGAGCTCTAACTCTAGAAAGCAACCTCTCGCGAACGCACTAATCAAGCCTACGCTCTAGTTAGTAAGGATAATAGCGGGATCTAGGCAGTCTAAATAGATCTCTTCGCGGAGGCAGTTAGCAAAGAACTTATATAACTATGCGTCTTCCTCTAGGCACTACGAGAAGGCGATAGGGATTATGCGATTAGTGTTAGTTGCGCTAGCAGTAATAATTAGAGGTAGTCCGTGCCTATTAGTTCGAAAGGTAGCGTCTATATATAAGAGGCTATCGCTGATAAACCTCTTCGTAAAGGGCATTATCTCCTCCGACTAGAAGACTATTTATCGCAGCCTCTCTATATTAGTATCACCCTCGCCTATCGCACTTACAGAATATCGCTAGCTAGCTTCTTGCAGGAGATTCAATAATGCGCTAGCAGTCTTGTTATTAGGCACGTCCTTAATCTGTCGACGGATAAGATTATAATACTCTTTTCTACTAAGAGAGATAGAAGAACCTGTCTTAGCTAATAGTTTGCTAGACTCGCTGAACTTTATATTATTAGTGCGATAGAATCGCGCGATAGACTTAAGAGCTTCGAATTTAGGCAAGATCTTCTTATATATCTTCTCTACTAACGGATTAATAGGATCTTCGTGCCTAGTATAATCCTCGTCCCTCTAAGAACCGCACTAAGATCTCGTAGTATTAGGTAAGGTATTAGCAGGCCTACGAAAAGAAAGATAGTACTAAGCGTCGCAGCTAGCAGCCCTAGTTTTGCCTTCGCGAGACCGAGATCTAACGACCTAACCGTCCTTATCCTTTCGAACCTCTAACTCGAGACTTTTATCGTTGCGACTAGCCTTACCGTAGTGCTTATAGTTATACTACCGAGCTAAATAAGCACTACCGCGATACCTACCTCTTATAAAGATACAGCCTCTAGTAAACGACTAATTAAAGAGACGTTCCTAATAGTCCTCTAGCTATAGGAAGACCTCTTCATCCTAAGGCTTGCGAGTCCTCTTCTTACCGAGGGCAAGGCACGCGGAGACCCAGGTCTAACGCTATCGAACTAGTATAACCTTATAGACGGGCGAGGTCTTAAGACGTCGACGAAAGGCAGCAATAGGCGTAGCTATTAGGGGCAGCAAACTTAATATTACGAATTTGCTATATAAGTCACTAGCGCAGCTTCAATATTATATAAATAGGTGGGCAGCTAATAATATCCTATAATCTCTTACATTACTCTTGTCTACAGGCAAATTTTGGTGGGCAAGATGAGCAATGCAAGAGATTTCAAGGTCACGAGACTGTGCACTGTGCGTTGTGCACTGTGCGCCCCCGAGACAAGGCCCCTTTGGCCTGTTTGGCCCGCGGTTGAGATTGCGGGTCATCGAGCGCGACCTACTCATTCAGGGCCAAGAAGTCTAGACACCGAGGCTTTGCACGAGGTTCCGCTCCCTGTTTCGGTAATTAGTTTGTGACAATGAGAACTGCCTCAATTTAGATGCAGGTCCGTGCCTTAGTTGATGGTGTCAGGATTGATGTTCACTAGTCAAAGCCGCTTGCACTGATCGAGCTTGAAGCCGACCAATAAGCCTTTGAGCCTTTGTGAGCGTGTTAGCTGTATGAAAACATTCCTTCAACACGTGCTGGCTCGAGATCGCGGCACTTCAGTGGTTGGCACCACGTCTGAGTCAGACAGGTTGTGGCTATTCTGTAGGTCTTCGAAGCGATGTATTTGGGCGGGTCTAGCTCAAGGCTATTTGCATGCAGCCCGTGGGGAATGCGGTCAAGAATGGTACAGCTGCCAAGAGACAATCCTGAAGTCGGACACAATTCACAAGCGACCTCACCACAGGTCCGTGATCAAGGCTCGCTGGAACAAACTGCTTGCGTTCTAGTCTTGTTCCAATGAGCCCTAGTCAAACGTGCCGACTTCACCTTCATGACGGTCGATGCATACTACGAGACATAGCTTAGATGTCAATCTCAGAACATGAAACTTGTTCCTACTTCTCGGTCTGGACCAAGGCTTGTGGCTGATACCTACTAGTAGAGTTCTGATCACATCCTGTAGCTCTTTCTCACCCTAGTTCATGCTTCTTATCGCATGGCTGGACTGTTGCAACCTCGTCTACTGTCGACAGACGAATGATCTGCAAGTCTCGCGAGCTTGGCCCGCATCCACAACGGGATAATCCTTGCACTACATCACGGGGACACGGAAGCAAACCTGCGGAGAGTACTAGCGGCCATGCTTCGCGTGCGAGCCTAGTATCCACCCCCTTTGTCGTAGCCGGGGAACTCGTGATCGTGTCTTGTTGTCAACTAGTACCGCAAGCCATCGTGGTTTCGCAACATGCATATCTTGCCAAATTATCTTGGGCACAATGCGCACTGGGAGAACCCCTTCCTTGTTGCATGCACGACTTAAGGCGACACAATGGAGCTGATCAATGATTTTCTGCAACTCTATCTTCCTCAGAAAACTGAAGTACATGCAAGATGGTGGATACTGCAGGACCTCGCTTTTACATCACACAAGACGACCATACTGGCCTTTTAGTGATTGTAACAGCTGTTGCGATAGCATGGACTGTGTCAGTCCTGGTTGTTCGGCTCCTCAGCAAGGCCAATCTCAAGAGCGCAGTCGGCCTCGAAGAATTAGCAATTATCGTCTCGTCGGTAAGGTCTATTGCTCTCCGCGAGCGTGTTCCCAGTACAAGAACCAACGATTAATTAGTCTAACAGTCCTTTTCCATAGCATCTTCAGGTGCCGTGCTAGTTGCGGTCAGTCATGGCTTCGGGAAGAGACAAACTCTAACTGGGCAGAATAGTGTCGATAGTGCTTCGAAGGTCCGTTCTTTTTGCATCAAACCAAGAGACAATCATGATGTTAACACCGGGCTTCTCAGGCGATCTATGCAGCGGATATCCTTTACATCCTCGCCTTAGCATTCTCGAAAGCAGCATCGGTTTGCCTTATCAAGCGACTGACCGGCTCTGTCAAACGATACAAATACCCGTGCAATATTCTAGCCGCAGTCATTCTGATATGGGCAGTTGTATCAATCTTGACGGTTGCTCTTCGTTGCAATCTCTCGGCTCCTTGGCTTCCCAATACTACAGCTCAATGCTCCGACTTGGTATGCTCCCTAGTGCTGTTGAAGTTGATATATAGCTGATCTTCTTTAGTTTCCTCGTTGGGCAGCCGTCGAAACGATAAGTCTGCTTATTGAATGCCTCGTCTTTGCCATGGCTAGCAATATAGTACACTTGCTCCAGATAAGTCTCGACGCAAAGGCAAAGGTCATATTCGCATTCTTTACGCGTATGCCGTGGGTAACCTTATTCTAAAAAAGTTTGACTAGAGTGATATTAACCTTATATAGTATTATCGTACCTACTGTCGTTCGTTTCGTCTACCTGTAGCAAGGTCTAGATATAGCCGACTATACGCTCGGGATGGTGAACGCGATTATTCTAGAGTAGAAAAACGGGTTCGGTTTAGCTTAAGTCTCGACCTTTTTTCTTACTTTTTTCTTATA
>Ga0066648_10000102_pt1 | contig 53800 bp, 46 predicted proteins | sample CryGeyCG12114_NA_FD_59537 | JGI IMG/M metagenome (GOLD analysis project Ga0066648, IMG submission 59537) | Groundwater microbial communities from aquifer - Crystal Geyser CG19_WC_8/21/14_NA | ecosystem: Environmental > Aquatic > Deep subsurface > Groundwater | place: USA: Utah: Grand County... | reverse complement strand
TCCCTGCTCGTCGAGTACATCATTGAGCAGATCAACTCCAGAACGTGCGCCATGGAAGATGCTGTCGCCAACACCATCTCCATCGTCGACTTCCCGGGTTTTGCAGAGACCACCTCCACTGGCTCAGTTCTCGATCAGCTGCTCAACAATGCCGCAACTGAATCCCTCTACAATGTCTGCCTGCAAAGTTTCTACGAGAAGCGTGCAGATCTACTGGACAGCGAGGATGTCAGTGTGCCTGCCACTAGTTACATGGACAATTCGGACACTGTTCGTGGCCTGCTAAAGCACGGAAACGGTCTGCTCGCAATCGTCGATGACCAATCCAAGAGGGGCAGAACGGACATGCAGCTGCTGGAGTCGCTGAGAAAGCGCTTCGAAGGCAAAAACAAGGTCATCACCGTATCCAGTGCCACTGCCTACCTGCCTGGCAGCAACTTCCCCACCACAAACCACAATGCCTCCTTCACCATCAGGCATTACGAAGGCGAAGTCGAATATCCTGTCAGTGGCTTGCTGGAGCAGAACAGCGATGTTGTCTCGGGTGACCTCATGAACCTGATCAAGTCGACCAAGAGCGACTTTGTAGCCGGTCTCTTCGGCCAAGAGGCTCTCAACACCATAAGCCACCCCAAGGAGAAGTCTACCATCGTACACGCCCAAGTCAGCTCCAAGCCTATGCGAGCTCCCAGTGTTTCGAGGAAGAAGTTCCAGCAGCTGAACCGCATGGGAAGTCGAAGAGCCGACAGATCTCCTGCCGTTGATCAAGGAGTCGACGAAGAGTCACTGGAAGGAAGATCCTCCAGGCAAGCTAAACCTGGCGTCACAGGCTTGAGCCAGGGTGCTGCTGCTCAATTCCTTGCCTCCCTGGATAACATCAACAAGTCTTTGACTGCTCCGAATTCGAATGCGTATTTTATCTTCTGCTTGAAACCCAACGACAGAAGGATAGCCAACCAGTTCGACAGCAAATGCGTCCGGACGCAAATACAAACTTGGGGCATTGCAGACATTAGTCAACGACTTCGAGTGGCAGATTTCAGCCTTTTCTTGCCATTTGGCGAATTGTTGGGTCTAGCGGGCTCAGATCAGTCCATCGTTGGTAGCGAAGCTGAAAATGCACAGCTTGTCATTGACGAGAAGCAATGGCCACCCAATGAAGCCAGGGTTGGCAACACTGGTGTCTTCTTGAGTGAAAGATGCTGGGCCAGCGTAGCCGTCTCTGGCACTCAGGCTACCAACTACTTCGGTGTCGACGACGATGGCTTGTCTGTCGGCACCCCCGGCGGTCAAGGTCTGAATCCATTCAGCGACTCCAAAGCCCGACTCTATGCTTCTCAGCAAGACCTCAGCTATGGTGACGATACCAAAGGTGGCTATTTCAGCAGCAAAGAGATTGACAGTCGGTCCGAAGCCGGCGCTTCAGCCTTCAATGCTGGCGACATGTTTAGAAATCTCGAAACGAAAGAGGAGCTCGCCGAGAAGGGCAACAAGAAGCAGATGGAAGAAGTAGACGTCGTGTCGACAAGTGGCGAGCGAAAAAGATGGCTCTTCCTCGTCTATCTCCTTACTTGGTATCTGCCAGACTTTACAGTCCGATTCGTCGGTCGCATGAAGCGCAAGGATATCCGAGTCGCTTGGAGAGAGAAGTTCGCCATCAACATGCTCATCTGGCTGACTTGTTTGTTTGCTGCTTTCTTCATCGTCGTCTTCCCACAGCTCATCTGTCCCAAACAGCATGTCTTCACATCAGAAGAACTGGCTGCACATAATGGCAAGGACGATGCAAGCTCGTACGTCGCCATCCGCGGAGAAGTCTTCAACCTCGGCAATTTCATGCCAAACCACTATCCAAACATCGTCCCTGAGTCTTCACTGAAGAAGTACGCGGGTATCGATGCGACAAGCCTGTTCCCTGTCCAGGTCTCTGCTCTTTGCCAGGGTGTCGATGGTAGCATCAGCCCAATGGTGCAGCTCGACTACACCTCCACAAATACCTCAGGGTCTGCGAGCGTCATCAGCACCACCGATGTGAATCGACAATACCATGACTTCCGATACTTCACCGGTGATTACCGCCCTGACTGGTTCTACGAGCAAATGATGGTCCTTCGAGGTCAGTACAAGAAAGGCAGCGTTGGCTATACCAGCCAGTACGTCAAAACCTTGGCTGGCAAGGGCAAGCAGATGGCCATTCTCAATTCGAGGATCTATGATTTCACCACTTATGTCGCGGGTGGCAGAACCGTTCGAGCACCAGCTGGTGAAACGGCGCCAAGTAATATCAGCACAGACTTCATGGACAGCTCAGTCGTGGCACTATTCCAAGGGCGATCTGGTCAAGATGTGACAAGGTACTGGGAAGCACTGCCCCTCGACCCTGCTCTACGAAGTCGTATGCAGGTCTGCCTCGACAATCTGTTTTTCGTTGGTGTCCAGGACACTCGTAACTCAGCCCAGTGTATGTTCGCTCGGTACATCCTCCTGGCTATCTCCGTTCTTATGTGTTCCGTCATCGGCTTCAAGTTCTTTGCAGCATTACAGTTCGGTGGCAAGAACGTGCCTGAGAATCTTGACAAGTTCGTCATTTGCCAGGTACCGGCGTATACTGAGGACGAAGAGTCGCTGCGTCGTGCTATCGACTCGGCCGCCCGGATGAAGTACGACGACAAAAGGAAACTTCTGGTTGTTGTTTGTGATGGTATGATCATCGGCCAGGGCAACGATCGACCAACACCTCGCATCGTCCTAGACATCCTCGGGGTTTCCGAAAGCGTCGATCCGGAACCATTAAGCTTCGAATCTCTAGGAGAAGGCATGAAGCAACACAATATGGGCAAAGTCTACTCTGGTCTTTACGAGGTGCAAGGTCACATTGTGCCCTTCTTAGTAATTGTCAAAGTTGGCAAGCCATCAGAAGTTTCGAAGCCTGGCAACCGTGGCAAGCGGGATTCTCAAATGGTCTTGATGCGTTTCCTCAACCGGGTTCACTACAATCTACCCATGAGTCCTCTAGAGCTCGAAATCCATCACCAGATCCGGAACATTATTGGTGTCAATCCGACATTCTACGAGTTCATGCTGCAGATCGATGCAGACACGGTCGTTGCGTCGGATTCTGCAACACGAATGGTAGCATCAATGCTGCGAGACACACGAATCGTCGCTGTGTGCGGTGAAACATCAATCTCCAATGCCCGGCAATCAATCATCACCATGATCCAGGTCTACGAATATTACATCTCGCACAACTTAACCAAGGCATTTGAGTCTCTCTTTGGATCAGTCACTTGCCTGCCAGGTTGCTTCACAATGTATAGAATCCGGGCTGCCGACAGCGGCAAACCTCTTTTCGTCAGTAAGGAGATTATCGACGACTATTCAGAGATTCGTGTGGATACCTTGCACATGAAGAACCTGTTGCACCTTGGTGAAGACAGATATCTTACGACTCTCCTTCTGAAGTACCATAACAAGTACAAGACCAAGTTTATCTTCCATGCTCACGCGTGGACTGTAGCACCTGACAGCTGGGCTGTGTTCATGTCTCAGCGTCGCCGCTGGATCAACAGTACGGTGCACAACTTGATCGAACTTATCCCTCTACAGCAACTGTGCGGCTTCTGCTGCTTCAGCATGAGGTTTGTAGTGTTCCTCGACCTACTTTCTACTATTGTGGGACCTGTGACAGTCGCATATATTGTGTATCTGATCGTTCTCGTCGCGACACGGACAGATGTTGTGCCGATAATGGCATTCATCCTTCTGGGTGCGATCTACGGTCTGCAGGCTATTATTTTCATCCTCAGGAAAAAGTGGGAAATGATCGGATGGATGATCATCTACATTCTAGCCATGCCGGTATTCTCCTTCGCATTGCCACTGTATGCTTTCTGGCACATGGACGATTTCAGTTGGGGTAACACGCGTGTTGTTACAGGTGACGGTGGGAAGAAGGTCGTCATTTCCGATGAAGGCAAATTCGATCCTGACTCCATTCCGAAGAAGAGGTGGGAAGAATACCAGGCTGAGCTTTGGGATGCACAAACCCAACGAGACGATGCCAAGTCCGAGGTCTCAGGATACAGCTATGGCACTAAGTCCTATTACCCTGCTCCCTCAGTCTATGGTGGTGTAGGCGGTGCGCCGCCTGTGTACCATGACGGACAGCATCTCCTGCCTACGTCCCGGTCGGCAAGTGCTATGGGTCTGATACCCCGCTCGACGTCGCCATACAATGGTGGCTATGACCAGTCCCGGATGTCGCTCGCAGCCTCCGAGATGATGATGGCTAGGAGCATGGCGGATATGGAGATGTCGGACTTAACAGGTTTGCCAACTGATGACGCCATACTCAACGAGATCCGCGACATCCTGCGTACAGCAGACCTGATGACTGTTACGAAGAAAAGTGTCAAGCTCGATTTGGAGAGGAGGCTTGGGTGCTCTTTGGACGCGAAGCGGGCGTACATTGGATCTGGTAAGTACTATACACCACATCCTCTACAAGCATCTGCTAACATTTGTCTAGCCACTGAGGCAGTTCTGTCCGGCCAACTGTAAAAATATTTGACCATTTGTGTCACCGGCGAGTTTCCTGAAGCACATCAGATCTTATTCGACTTTTATATGCGAATATATCACTAGCATTGGCGAGGCGACAAGGGTTTGGAAAAGCTACAACGGCGTCACAAAGTCGCCCCAGCTCCATTGGCTGCGAGCACGAGGATGTGCTTGGATAACGTCCATTTGCTAGCGTAGCGGACAATGTCTGATTATTTTTGTATGGAGTTTTGCTTAGTTAGAAGCGAGTGCACAAGTTGTACAGGTACAGATTAGCTATTCAAGAGATCGACCTATGAGAGACTATCACCTTAATGACAAGATATCAATGCATCTATCTACATTGATGCACAACCAGCCGCGAGATACCCCCTTTCAAACCTGCTGTCTCTGGACCTTAACAATGCAAGAGACTACAGCCACGCTTGGGTAACACAATCAACCCAATGGACCCCAAATTGATAGAAAACACCAACGGGCTGCAAACCAAAGTTTATCATCGTGCGGAGACGTACTCGATCTCACGGATGTACACTCCCACCTTGGTTCTTGATGAATACCGTCACGAGATCAACGACGGCCTCCAGAACACAGCTCGTGCGCTTTTGTTTAACAGACGAATGATTGAGGCTTTGAGGTACTTTGCTAGAAATGCGCTGCGCGTACAATGAAGAGGACGTATAAGTGATCCACGACCGGCGGGGTTGCCATGCCTACTAAGCCTCATCGACTGCGCACTGGCCTTTAAAGTCCGTAAGTGATTGGCTCGCACTCGTCGATGGTGCGCGGCAATAACCACGTCTTCACCGCGCAGAGATCTCAGCGGGTCTTCCTTTCCATTCTTAGCATCGTCAACAATGACGTACATACCACTTCCTGTCACCAATAGCCAACCCCGATTTTTGGCCACCCTTCGTTTTCTGCCACAGCCCCAGAATGTGCCCGTCCTGTCCAGCCATCTCAGCCACTTTGGACCGAGGCAGGGCTCCAGCCATCTGCATACGAAAACTCATGACTGACGACGATCTCAGACAGGGCGCTTCGTCATGCTGCTGTCGCAGAAAGAATGTTGATGTCGTCTTTGATCCAGTCACACGCAAGCTAAGTGCATTGCCTTAACCACTACCATTGACCTTGTCACCGTGAGGGCTTTTTTGCTGTATACATTCCGTTAATCTCTGGTTGGAAGTAATTCTACTGCTTATACTCGCCACCACTACTATTCACCAACCCGCGTGTTCTCGAGTCATCATCAACAGGAATACCACAACCCTAACCACGAATTAGTACACAAACAGAACACAACAAGGCCTCAGGCATACTCGAGGTAGAGCAGAACACTATGAGGTGGTCTTCAGTGATTACGTTGCTCTGCTCAGCAGGAGCGCTTATCCTCTCTTTCCTGTGCCTCTTCGCCGGCAGCAGCCAATCGTTCCTGCAAAACGGCGATCTTCTCACCCTCAATATGAGCCGTCTGGGGTACGGATCCACATTCGATACGACCGATGGCGACGGTAGTTACCTCGACACGTTAATCAACAACGCTGAATCCGACGTCAATGACCTGATCAACGACGTAGCAACCGACATCGTATCCCAACTCAACATCTCCGATTTCTACTCGGTCCACCTCCTGGATTACTGCCAGGGCATGTACGAGCCGAACGGCACCGTCGCCGCCGCCGATGGATCAGACGTGAGCAAGAACATCACCTACTGCTCGCCTCACAATTCCGCATTCCACTTCAACGTCACCGACATCGTGCAGAATGCCCTCCCCAGTTCCATCAGCCTCGGTGACATCGACTGGCCCGCAGACGTCACTGAAGCGCAGAACCTGATTCGCACGGCGTCGATCGCGACCGAATCGCTATACATTGTCGCGATAGTGTTCACATTCCTCGCCTTCCTGGGCGCCATCTTCGTCTTCTTCGCCGCTGGCCGGCTCAGCGCGTGCTGCAATATCGTCATCGATCTGATAGCGCTGCTTGCGCTCATTGGCGCCAGCGCCGTCGCAACGGTGATCATCGTGAAAGCAGTCGACGCGCTGAACAAATACGGAAACGACATCGGCATCTCTGCGACGAAAGGGAAATTGTTCCTGGGGATGACATGGGCGGCGGTGGCGCTGATGCTCATCGCGACAATTGTTTCGATCGTGCAGTTGATCGTAGGACGGAAGAATCGTGGTTATATTAGCGAGATGAGGCAGAAGCACTCTAAGTAGGTCGCTTTGACCCTTACAGGCAACTTGAATTTTTGAAGGAGGATTCGGTGACGGAAGACGAAAAAGCGAGAGTAAAGAAGGGTTTGGTGATATTTGTATTCATACATTTGTTGTGTACAGCAACCCGGTTGAGCGTTGCTGCATTTATTAGCTAGCGGAGTTCTATTCATAGTCGTCTCTTCGTCATTGTAAGAGCCTCCCCAATTGTATCTGTAGGTAGACAACAGCACTCTCGCCCCTTAGAAGCCAGCACGTACTCCGTATCGACTGCGAGCACATTCCTCCCCACTTACCCGACAGGTCGCCCCGCCATCTAATCAGCAGCAGTCCCATCCTGTCCGATCCAGTACCTACTGTAGCGTGCCATATCGCGTCGGTAGCGCAGTCAGTCATTTGCACGTCTCTCGATCGATCGATGCGTGCATGCGTGCGTGTCGGTTCCGTCCTCGGCCGCTATAAGTAGCGGTAAGCATGATCGTGGAGAGGGGCAGGCGAGGTTCAGGGGATGGAATGTCGAGGTCAGCGTGATGGATTGAAGTGAACAGACAAGCGGCAGGAGACGGGTTAGACGAGTTCAAGACGACGGACGCATCACGTGTGCTAAGATAGTAGAACTGCGATGCAAAACCTCTGAGGTGAAAAGTGGTGTTTTCGCAGCGAAAGAAAGTCTGAATGATCATGGTCTCAGCATCGGGTGCTGAGCGTGAGCTAGCAGAGTTCCCAGATACCCAATCGGCCAACACTCTCCCCAGCATTCCGCACAATGCAGAGATGTCGTTCACGCTCAACTTGCTGTTTTCGCTGCTTCTCTCCTTTCGCCTTCTGCGGGTCAGCTTTAGCGGGCATGACCTTCTCTCTATCGCCCTTTCTCGATTGTTGCTGCTGCGCATTTGGACCACCTTCAGTTTCCTCCTGATCACGATCTGCACCACTAGGTTTTCTCTTCGATGTTCTCTCTTCTTCCCGCCAACCTTCTACTACCCTCTGCACCCATATTCCCCCTATGCCTGTCCCACATCCCTGGGACAAGTTATACCCACCCGTCGTCATGAAACCGATCAAATCTTCCGGACCGGGACACGGAACATGTCGCTCCCACAGCCCCTCTTCGATTAACTCACCTTCAGCATTCACAATCATTCGTGGAATAAGCTGCGGCTGTAACATCTTCAGGCGTTCCTCAGCTGTCATAGGCGGCGGCTGGGGTCCAAACATATTCAAGACTTGAGGTTTCGTCTCGTGCGGTGGGAAGACGCGGATGTGGGGCAGGTCATTGGTGTACTTTGGATCGTAGGCGCGGTGCGTTGAGGGATCATCATGACGGTTGCGGTGCTCTTTTTTGGAGAGGCGGGAAAGGCTGGTCGAGGATAGAGAGTTTGGCTGCGAGGGATTGGGGTCCAGTCTAAGCCAGCGTTCGCGCAGGGCAACGGCGTCGACGCTAACGGATAAGCTTGATGGTGCATCAGTGAAGAAGGAAGGGGTGATTGCTGGACAAGCATTTGCAGATGGCTCAGATTCTGTCTGAGCTGAAGCTGGTTTGCCCTGATCTTGTGGTCTGGGTTGACCCGCGTCAGTCGGTTTCGCAACCACCTTTAAAGGCAGCCTGTAAATCCGTGCTGGGGGCTTTGCCGTTCCTCTGGCAAGCAGTGTGACACGAACTGTTGCCAACCCCGGATGTGCTGGAAAGGCCACTTGTGGAGAGGTCTTCAACAAAGATGCTGCTTGAGCGGTCGTGAGTTGAGTGTATTTCACGTCGTTGTGTAGTCTGTCATGCTCGTCTTCCGATTCAGGACTTGAAGTGTTACGTCTTCGGGCTTGTGCTTCTTCTTCCTTTTCAGCTTCCGCAGCTGCAGCTTTTCGCTGTCGTTGGGTAAGCAATCGAGGTTGAGACGGCTTCGTGGTGCTTTCAGGGGTAATGTTTGCAACTTTTGGCTTCTGCTCATTTCCGATAGAAAGAGTATCGCGAAACAAGTACTCCCAGTCGCAAGCCCAGCCTCGACCTAGCTCACCTCTCCTGCCAAGGCCGAGGTTCAGGACGTCCCAGGCGTGCCTTTTGCTAGTGGGACGTTGAATCCAGTTGTCGAACCTCTTCTCTGAGGCCGTTCTATCCCAAGCTTTTCCTGCTTCAGTCCCTGGAAAATCAGCGGGGTACCATGGGAGAGAAGTCTCAAAGGCGACCTGCTTGATCTGTTCCAGTCCGCCGAAGGACGGCTTGCTGCCCGAAGTCAACGGATAATACATCAACGATCGCCATACGAGATCAACACAAGCCCATGGCAGTAATACTGTCCAGTTACCCTGACATCGAACATCTGCATTTGTTGGACGATGTGCAAGCAGCATGGCTGGTATAGCGGGGTCTTCATCTGATGTGTCCAGCAGTTGACCGGGCAGCCTTTGTGCTCTGCGACGGTTGATAGCTTTCTGCGAAGGCAACGACTTGGATATGCGATATCGTTCCCTGTGATCGAACAGTTTCGATGGAGGGAGGTTCATATCTGGTTCCCAGGCGACGATTTTTTCATTGAGTTTGTTCATGCTTTGGTCATCCTTTGCAACTGACATCTGCCGGGGAGGGTGGTTGAGGCGTGGATCGATGGTGCTGCAGGCAAGCATTGCATTCGGTGGTAGGGCGGCGGGGTTGTTCAGAGCTGAGAAAGCTGGCCACAAGTTCTGGACGTCAGCCTGGTCTGTTGCGAGTTTCAGAACGGCTACCAGGGCTTCACTTGAACCAGGCCCTTGGACGACGATGCTGCCTATTTCGAATCGCAGATCCTCGAGCAAGACTTGCGGCTTCTGGAGCTTAGCCACCTTGAGGAGCTCCGGCCAGAACTGATGGAAAGCAGAAGGATGCAGGCGAATGAACAGCCGCCTGGCAAGCTTGACCTTGGGTTTTGCCGTTCCGTGTTTGGTGGGTTGTTTGGTATCCACGACCATCTCGTCTGGCTCCAGGGGCTGTTGCTGCGCATTGTCCTCTTTGACCTGCCAGATGACTGTGATAGGGACGATTGGCCTCTTCTCGTTGTCTCGTTCGTGCGCCCAGGCTTCGGCAAACCTTGTGCCTGTCTTCCACCTTCTATATCTTGCACCCGACCAACCTTCTCCAGCGAAGTTTAGAGCCTTCAACATGGCCTCGAGTGCAGCTTCTGTGCCTTGACAGCCAATGGTGGAGATGTAACTCATGTCCCATGCGATGCAGCCTCTTGAGCCAGCAGCACGATGCGTAGGACGATAGGATTTGTCGGTAGGTCGCAGGGGAATGGCCATCCTCCAGAGAGGAAGTGTGGGAGCTGACATGTGTGCCCTCTTGGTATGCCACAGGTGGGTGGGTAGCCATGTCTTGTTGATCTGGCGTCTCTTGAACTTGGAGGTAGCCTGAGGCGGCTCAGCCAGCTTGTTCTTCTTGATCCTTGTCACTCGGACCATGGAAACGTGTTTTGCTGGATCCGGCTCTCTGGCGTTCTGCCTAGCCTCGCGCTTTCTTTGCCGGACACTTTTCCTGTTGGCATTGAGCTTTTGCAGCCTCTTCGCAGTCTCGAGTCTGAGTCTCAGCTTGGCGGATTGTTTTCGTTTTCGAGCACTTCCGGTGGGAGTGTTGTCCTCTTTCATCTAGCCATCCTGGTCAGCCGGTCAGTATCGGCGCCATCCGCTGATTGCCTGTTCATACCTCTCTGGCTGCCTGTCCTCGCATCCGCCGTGGGACCTTCTTGACATTGTGGCTGGCCGTTCTTCGTCTCATATGCCTGGGAACTTGCTGAAAGGCTCGCTGAGTAAGACCCTTCCTGGCCTTTTTCATGCTCGAGTCCAGAGCAGCGATCTCAAACTCTCGAGCCTTCAGGAAGGAAGCAATGTTGAGCTCGCCGGTGGTGGACAGAGCGGCGTCTGCTGTCTGGGTCGGAATGGCTCGAGCATCTCTGCCTTTCTGTCGTTTTCGAGCTTGAGCCGGCGTAACCCCCGTGTTGTAGTCCACCTTGCGCTTTTGGCCCGCCAGCGGCGCCATGGTAGTTGTCTGGGCGTTGGTATTCCGACCACTGGCTGCTTGCAACTGAGAGACATCAAAGTGCTACCAGATGGGTAGATTACGCGTAGGACCAAATAGGCTTAGCTCTCGGCACGTCGCGACTTCTGCCTAAGGCATGATTGGCCAAGTCGAAGTTCCTGCCACAACTCTCCTGTTATTGTTGCAACTGAATCGTCCTCTATCGCATGTCAGTCATGTACTGACGCCTTAGGTCGACGGAATAGAGCGGACGAGGTGTCTTTGTTAAGCAAAGTTTGATTCGAAAAGCCTACCTGCGACCTACGTCGTCAGCGCCTCGTTCATGCAGATCCTACCCAACCTCGGTCTCACTTGCTGTAACTGTAGGTGCAGCACAGAAACGCTTACTATTTAGCCTGATATCTTCCTCCTGCTTTCCTTCCCCCGTGTAATTAAGCATCATTACTCCCTTCCACATCCGATCCTTGTTCTTCATGTCAGCTTCCTCCGCACTATCAATATGCTCGGACCTCTTATACCGCCACAGCTGTCTGATATTTTGCCATATGTCTCGCCTTAACATGATTCTGGAACATGCTGTCAATGTCCGCGAACGTGCGGCCCTTCAGCTCCGGGACATACAGCCAGCTCCAAAGTGTGGCCATGGCACCAAGACCACCAAAGACAAAGCCAACCTTGCCCTTCAGACCCAGAGTGTTCGGGCTGATCATGTACGCAATCACAATGTTGAATATCGTACTGAATAGAGCCTGACACGCCGTTGCCAATCCAATTGTCTTGGCTCGCAGCATCGGCGTCGACGTCTCTCCGAGGATGGCGAAGGCCAAGGGGCCAATCGTTGCCTGGTAGAAGAGGGCGTACACTACCGTACACAAAGCCTGTGCCCATCTTGCACCGGCTGTTGGCACAACATCGAGAATGCCCATCAACAACATCACAACAGTCATACCCACCATACCAAGCATGAAGAGTTTCCGCCTACCCCAGTTGTTCATCAACGACCATGCAATCATGCAGCCGACAACGCCGATGGCCGTGACCCCGATGCCGAGGTCGAAGGCATGGCTGAGCTCGATGCCCGCAAGCTCGAAGAAGTAAGTCGAGTATCCAAGAGCGAAAATGATTCCTGACAGATGCTGGCAGGCGAATACACCCACAGAGACCATTGTCCGAACCAAGTTCGTGCCTTGGAAGCACTGAATCCACTTGGAGGAATTAGACAACTCGATATCAGCTTCTATTGTCCTTGTGATCACGGCGAGTGTATGTCTGACGTCTGTCTGCTGGCCGTATAGCTGCTTCAGCGATCGCTCAGCACCGGCTTGATCACCTCTCTTGACGAAATACCACGGTGATTCGGGAGCGAAGGGCAGAGCAGGTAGCATGATTGCAACAAAGAGCCACTGCGTCGCAAGAGGAGCTCGAAACGCCCAAGCGTCGTCTCTCCCTCCAAAGCCCTTGATGACAGCATTTGACAGGAGTTGGCCTGTGCATATCGCCAGGTTTATGCCCCCAGTGACAATACCTCTCAAGGGGAGAGGTGCAATCTCAGAAGCATAGAGAGGGCCGATGGTCAGATAGAAACCAAGGCCAATACCCAGAACAAGCTTGCTAAACAAGAAGGCCACCCTTGTGCTTGAGAAGACCTCGCCGAAGATACCGCTAGTCACAATCATAAGGCCGAGAAAGAGGGACCATCTGCGACCAGTACGATCCGAGAACCAAGAGCAGATGAAGCCCCCGAAGAACTGACCGACACTGGATATACCGTTGAAAGCGCTCTGCCATGATGCTGGGAGAATTTGCTGGCCCTTATAGGTATAGCCGAAGACACGTCTGAATTGTGGAATACCGATCATGGCGCCATTGACCTGAGCATCGAAACCCCTATACGACATCCTCCCGTTAGCTGTGTGTTTTAGGTAGGAGGTGCATGAGTCATTCGCTGTTTGAGCGAGGTTGACCTCCTTACCAGCCGACTGCACTAAAGGCGAAGAAGAGGCACCAGAAGACAACCCTAGGGTCTTTCTTGACAGTGTGCCAAACCGACTGCCTGCGCTCTTCATTCGTCGCCACCCTGGCTTTCAGGTCGACCGTGACGACCTCGATCTTATGGTCGAAGGACTCCATCTCTATATTTGTTCTGTCCATGGTCTCCGGTCTATCAAGATCGAAGGTGCAAGCAATTGAGTTGAGAATATGTTTAGTGGCAGTGTGATAGTCCAGGTGAGATGTGGGATGAAGACGATCTAGTACTGCGGTCTGAGGACGGGGCTATGTATAGGGCTATCTCATGCTCGTCTTTTGCATATCGTGCCGCAGACATCACGACGTAGATGCTGTCGATGCATTGTATTTGACTACGTAACCCAGAAGGTGTAGACAAAGGAATTCGTGTACAAGTCCCCCCACTGCCAAAAGTCTACCGCCTCGAGAGCAAATCAATCATCACAGACGATACTTGGTAATGATGGGGTGAAGCGAATGTGAACCGAAACTGCTAGCGTAGTATCCACTTGGTGAAGCTTTCTTTGTTGCAGCCTGAGTCCATCCCTGAAGACTCGCTGATACAACTGTTGCGATTGGTGGTGGAGCATGCTAGGGCGTAAACTCGCAAGCTTCTCGAGCAGGAGTCAGCTGTTTGTCCTGCAGGGCAGAATGTCCCGTTCTAGGCCGCTGAACCGAGATCACCCACTTCCCCAGATCGACTTCTCTCCTCCGACAATCCGCTGAACAGATCTCTACTTCTACATGTTACCCCATACTTTGAATGCCACGTCGCGGCTCATGTTAAGATGAACATTTGCCTAGATGGGGAGCGATTTGCGACATATACTTCATTTCAGCAACTCGGAAGCTGATGCGCAATCAAGTCATGATCGAAGTCACCCCCTGGTAGAAGGTGGTAGGAACCTCACCATCGATGAATTAAGCCACAACTACCCAGAAGACCATGGCGACAGTACCGGGCCACGTAAGAGGCCCAATCCTAGTACTCGCTTGTCGTATCCGAGGAAACGTGCTATCCGAGCCTGCCAAAAGTGCAGAGTGAGGAGGACGAAGTGCGACAATGTCAGACCAGCTTGCACGGCATGCTTAGATCTTGGTGCCGAGTGTATCTATTCGGAAGGTGACCCTTCAACGTGCGCCACCTCGTCCAGTGCGGTGGGCTCATACTGATATACCGCAGCTTTGACACCGCAAGTCTGGCAATCCTAGAGAAGCTGAATACCATCGAAGAGCTTTTGCGCAAATCAACTCCGACGCCCCAACCACAGTCACCGCCCAGACAGGATAGCAATCTTGCGCAAACACCAGCCTCGATTTCATCAGTGCTTAGCGCCGCGGCACCGGAGAAGCCAATGACCTCAACGAGAGGGCGGATGTCTATTGAAACTGTCCTGTCATGGCAGGCTTTCGCGGACCAGTCGCCAAACCTCGACCTGAAGAGACTACTTGTGCGCGACGATATCGGCCAAGCAGAGTCTTCCTTGAACACAGACTTCATGCAGCAGGCTGGCTACGAGGAGCAACTGTTGCAAAGATTCCTCGACAACGTCTTCATCTACAACCCGGTCCTTGAGGAAGCAGTATTACAGCAGTACATCCGTGAGATACAGTTTCACGGCCTGAAGTGGGACGCCAAGTCCTGCTTGCTTGTAGGTCAGATCTCTTCTATCTTGTTTCCAGACTGCTGACTATAACAGCTTCTGATCTATGCTCACGGATGTCTCAGCTTCTCCGAGGACATCGATGAGCCGGCCGACTCGATGGACTTCCGCCGAACAGTAGAGTTCAAAAGAGCCGAACACTTCTTCGAGGCCGCGCAGAAGCGCATGGGAGTCCTGCTCTGCAAAAGCACCATCGTCGAAGCGCAATGCTTCTTCCTCGCCGGAGTGTACCTGATGGCCACTCTCCGTCCCCTCGAAGCCTGGAAGATGTTCGTCCAAGCCCTGACATGCTGCCAAGCATTCGTGTCAGAGCAAGCGACCGACGACGGCCGTGAAAGCGAGCAAAGACTGCAGGAGAGCATATACTGGACCTGTTTCAAGTCAGAACTGTACGTTGTTTCCCACACCCTGATCCACTGTCGATTTCTAACCCAAAGCCCTAGAGAACTTCGACTCGAACTCAACGTCTTCGAAAACTCAATCTGGGACTTAACCTATCCCGCCTTTTATCCCTCTCCACCAGACGGCCTCAAAAGCCAGCGCGAAGTGGTATGGTACTACTACCTCGGCGAGATCGCGCTCCGCCGCCTGGGCAACCGCATCCTCAATTTCTTCCACAAAGCGCACCAGCCCAAGATCGACATCGACGCCGTCAGGGGCTTCGAGCAACAAGCCAGCGACTGGATCCACTCGCTCCCCAGCGTCCTGAACTTCGAGCTGACGGCCCCGGGCCAGTCGCCCGGCGGCGATCTCGTTGATAGCCTCAAGTTCATCCTCGACGGACACCTGCTCGACTGCTATGAGATGCTTTACTGGCCGTTCCTGACTGAGATCGTACTGCATGGGCTGCCACCACCGGCGGGAAACAACGGCCAGCTTCAGCAGCAGGCCGTCGAGCAGCTCGCGTATAAGTCGCTGCACATCTGCGTGCAGCGCATCCACAAGAACGAGCATGGCTTCTTCAGCCGCCACCACGGTACTTGGTTGATGTTGCGCTCGTGTACGCGGAGCGCGCTCGTGCTTCTGGCGGCGCGAAAGGATCCCGTGCTGGCCGGCCTGATGCCGCGAGACTGGGAGGCGGCTGTGTGGAAGGTGGTCAGGATGCTGGACTTTTGGGGCCGTGAGAGCCTTGATTCTGGCGATCGATTGAGGGTTATAAGGGATTGTATGCAGGAGGTTACGGCAGGAGCGGAGGGGGAGTGACTGAGTGAGGGAGTACAGTGAGTAAGTAGAGGGGTGTAGGGTAGTGTATGCAATCGATCGTTGGGAGGGCAGGCCTGAGCTGTACCTACGTGTGCATTAGCGCTCCGCGTTGTAACCATAATTGTATTGAGTCAGGAACTAAAACTTTATTGGTGTTCGTCAGTCAAAGAAAATTGCAGGTGGACGAGCGTGCTTGTAATCCGTCTGCCTATCCTTAGCATCCAGGGTGCGGATCACTCGCAAGCAAGACCTTGCCTCGCAGTAAGAGCAAGAAACGAATGCAGCTACAGGTGCATCAGCGACGGTGAGGATAGCAAAACTTGGAGAAGTGTATTTTTCGGAGCGCCAGCTCTACGATCCTTCAACATTGTTCTCGTCTCTTCTGGCAACATGCCGCAGGACCAGCCTGATATTTCTTCTCCTCCACTCACACCGACCCCATCGTCTCTGAATAGAACCTCCCTAGTTCATCACCAGTACAGGCACTGGAGTGGTCGCAATTTACCTTCTTATCTATTTATGCGTCGTAAGCCTTGAACCCGTACTTCTCGTAACAGCTGGGATATTTACAGCCTTGCAGATAGCATGCATACGAGAGGAAGGGTCGTCGGCGGTTGTAGCGTCCAGGACGCCATCGGCAGGCGCAGTCTGTGCCCAAGTTCTCATGTTGCCCGCGGCTAGCCGCTTGTTCGGTGCTGTTAGGGACTTCATCTGCGCTGGATACAACAGTATTGTCTGAGTGGTTTCGTTCGTTGCTGTTGGTCGGACTTGACAGCGGCGTAACATTCACACTCTGGAGGCTACCGGGCGCACCGACTGTCAGCGCGCGTGGGATCTGGCTTGCTGAGTGGTGTTGAGTAGCTGGGTCCTGAACATGTCTGTTGGTACTGCAGACAACGAGTGAGCGTGGCTCTTGGCTTGTTCCGAGGCATCGAGCAGCTATGTTCTGAGCATGTCGACACAGCCGGGTAAGTATGATCTTGACGAAGATGCAGAAGCATGCTAGGATGATAGTCAGACTGATGCAGGAGCTCAGTAGGGACGACTTCATTGACGAACTGTTGTTGCAGGCTTCGGTGAGTTTTTCTAGAGCCGCTAGGACATTCGATGAAGGCGCTGACGTGCAGTAGGTTTCGAACATTGCTGGGATAGTCTTTAAAGCGATGGCATCGTCAACCTCGTCCAGTTCTGAGTAAGCGAACATGTTGACAGCCTTGTTCCAGGCGAGCTTTGCGAGTGCTGGGACTGCTTTATTGATGGTCAAACCAATAGCTTGGGTCAGGCAAGTCGCGGTCAGGCAAGTCGCGGTCAGGCTTCGTGTTGCCATGGTGAATGGACTGCAGATGTCCTCGTGGGAACTTCTGTCCTCGTGTTATAAAGCGCTGAAGAAGCCGGCGCTGCTGTGCTGTTGTGCAGTTGAGGTTGAAACTGAGAAGTCTTAGGGCGTGGTTATCTGGGTTGAGAGCCATCTTCAAGTGCGAGCCCTCGCTCATATATAGCCAAGGACCATAGTGCGTGTCGTATAACGTGAACTCTCCTGACCATGTCTCGGAGAGGACATCAAGCAGAATGTTCTAAGCTTGTCAAAATGTGTGACAGAGGTTAAGACCATCTTCTGAGCACAGACAGCAATTGAGTGGTTCTTTCACAGAGAACGACGGATGGTGCAGATTTCTTTATGTGGTTCCGAGACATAATGTCGACTGTTTATGATTTACTCAAGGCCTTACGATTGAGGTCTCACTCTGCCCGTCTCCAGCTGTACTTCTCACGACCTGGCTGTGAGGATATGTCTCTGCTTGGCACCAACCATCGTCGTTTCTCTATCTCGATCACACGCACCCACAATCATGTTTTCAAGCTGTGTAGATAGGTATGTAGGTTCACAACGACGACGAGGAGGAGGAGGAATGGCCCGAAGATCCGACGTGCTTGAAAAGGATATAGCTCACATAAACACAAGTCTAGGCTGCAGACCGTCGAGGTCCTTTCGGTGTATATTGCACGACGAGTCGACAGGAGTCTAGGACTAGCACTGCTGAGTCTCATCAGTCTCTAGCAGTCGATCGAGGCGCCCAGGCACAGTGCAGCAGCGAGGAAGAGCTGTCGGACTGCCGAGGAACAGAAGCATAGTTAATGGCAGCGACAAGAAACCGCAGTGAAGAGGTCAATAGGTGTCGGTGCTGGTCACACGCGCCTATGACACTTTGATCTTTCGCCAGTCTGCTTGCAACGCAAGACCATGGTTTTGAAGGCATACACAATGCAAGAGAGGCGCAGAAAGGTGCCTCGTAAGCTACTAGAGACACCAACATACATAGGAGATGTAAGGTACAGTGCTGAGGCGGTCATGGCTGCTTCTGAAAGAGGGAAAGCGCTTCCCCGATTGTCGGGGTCGCAAAGCCCAGGCCCGACTCGGAGCTTGCGGCCAGTGAGTCCAAATCTTTTTGAAGCCGTGAGGAAATCACATAGTCGAGAAAGCTGATCGAGAATTCACTGCCGCGCTACGTCTTGCTTAACAGGAATCTCTCAGTGCCTTACCCAGTAGCACAGTAGCGTCAAAGACTGCCGCATGGCGGCCACACGGCGCACAGCAGCGCTTCTGCTGCAACGCGCAACACAAACCTCCAAACCGACCATCAACACTATCCGACCACAGATCAGGGCAAAGAGCACAAACTCGACTTCAGCCCTTGCATACAAAGCCTTGCATAGAAGGTCACCGCTACCTCTGCCAGTAGTTGAGCCGAACCCGTCAGGATCCTATGGCGCCGCCGCAGCCGTGTCGAGTATCCTCTACGAAACCCCGGCTGTGTCGACAGCACCTTCGAAGAAGCATGTTCTGAACTGTCTTGTACAGAATGAGCCCGGTGTGCTGTCCCGAATCTCGGGTATCCTAGCCGCCAGAGGATTTAATATCGACAGCTTGGTCGTGTGCAACACCGAGGTCGACGATCTGTCTCGCATGACAATCGTGCTGCAGGGCCTGGACGGTGTGGTTGAGCAAGCCAGAAGACAGCTCGAAGACCTTGTGCCGGTCTGGGCTGTGTTGGACTACACAGAGGCTGCGCTGGTCCAGCGAGAACTCCTCCTCGCCAAGGTCTCCATCTTGGGTCCTGAGGTTTTCGAAGAGCTGATGCAGCATCACCGAGAAATCACTCAGCCAGAGAGCTCCTACGAAAACGAGGCAAGCGAGGCCGAGGAGGCAGAGAACGAGAGGAATGCCGAGCAGCGCTTGCAAGAGCTTGAAGCGAACGGAGAGTATCAGAAGGACGAAGGCATGATGGAGAAGGCCAGACAAATGCTAGGAGCTGCTACAAACTACCACCCCAACCGTCTGGCCGTCAGCCAGGCCTTGCGACACAAGCACGAGCACTTGGAGGCCATTACCCACCTAACTCACCAGTTTGGCGGTAAGGTGTTGGATATCTCCACCAACAACTGCATCGTCGAAGTGTAAGTCCAGCCAACCCTTCATTGACCTCCAGCATACTAACGCGTCCACTCTCTTAGTTCGGCTAAACCCACCCGTATCGACTCGTATATGAAGCTGATCGCGCCCTTTGGTATCCTCGAGTCCACCCGAACTGGTCTAATGGCTCTGCCACGATCACCTCTCTATGGACCGAACGAGGAGCTGGAGAAGGACGCCGGCGATCTTGTTGACGCAAGCACTCTACCTCCGGGTTAAGACGCTAAATTTTTGGAGTGTTTCAGCAGATATGTGAGAAGTGTCCAGCGACCTAAGCGTAGGTGGGAGCAGGGGAGCCATACCCATGTACATTCTAAGGTGGCGCAGTATGAATCTTGGATATAGAACATCATCGTCGTCCGGTAGCCGTTGCACGTTGAATCTAGGTCTTGAGCATGTGCAGCATCTGCTGAGCGCTGACCGCGCAGCTACGAGTGAGCGTCTCATTCGTGGCCTCCGATCCTCCATTTTTGGGAGCTGAGAATGAATTGCACATCTTGCATCATCACGTCTCGAACAGCAATGATGTAGTACCTATCCGTCCAGGCCAAATGAATTTCTACTTTTCTGGTTTGGTGAGCCTGCAACTTAAATCTCAACACATGCGCGGGAAAGCAAGTCGCGCTGTGTGCCTGCAGCTCTCTTGTAACGCGTCTTCATTCATAAGAACCGACCGCATTTCAGCTCGACCAGAGACACCAGGCCACTATTCCTCGATAGCGACCACAACATCAGGACAGTATGTCGTCGTATGTTGCATCTCTTCCATCTCTGAAAGAGTTCTTTCCGCCTACCCCAAGAGCACTTGTAGTGGTGCAGACTGTCTTCAAGAGCTTTCTACCAGTAAGTCCTGAACGCATTCGGCTGCAAGCAGGTACTGCAGACCGTCTTACAGTCTCTCGGCAATCACGAGTGCTGCATCCTGGATCAAATACAGAGCTCTCACTAACCCATGATCTGAAGTTCTCGATAGTACAATGGTTCGCACCGTCCACTCCTATGGGCCGATCGTCCCCTGCAGGAGCCTGGCTGAATCTCCCAGGTCGCTACGCCTGGTCTCTGGCTGAGGCCGTTGGTCCGCTGAATCTCATCTACATCCTCTACAGCTTGCCGGCCAAGCTCCATCCACTCTCTTCGACCACGACTACCATTAGCCCGTCAACTGGTCTCTTTGGAACAGGTCTACCCATCACCCATGAGATCATGGGACTACTCTATGTGCTTCACTACATTAATCGCGCTGGTGTGACACCTTTGTTCCTCGCTCCAAGCATGTCACCCATCTGGGCACCCGTAGCTTTGATGATGGCAGTTTTTCAGTTTCTCAATTCTAGCAGTTTAGGAGGTTGGATCTGCTACGACGCCCAGAAGCGTGCCATCGATCTATCTTCCAACAGAGCAGTCGATGCAGCGCTCATCACGCCACTTTCGGTGCTTGGGATGATCTTATTTGTTGGTGGTCTAGCTGGAAACATATCAGCCGAAGGGCGTCTATTCGACCTACGACGAGGCGCAGCGACGCGAAAGGCGAAGTCTGAGGGCAAAGCCACCGTCACTTACGACAAGGTTTACACTATTCCTGAGCCGAAGGGTCTGTTCAAATATGTGATGTATCCGCACTACAGCCTGGAGTGGGTCGAGTGGACTGGATACTGGATTTTAGGGGGTGCTTGGGGTTTGGGGTGGAGCTGGAATGCGAGTGCCGCCTTGATGTTCTTGGTCAATGAGCTGGCAAGCATGACTCCGAGAGGTGTTGATGGTGTCAGGTGGTATGAGCAGAAGTTTGGAAAGAGAGCTGTGGCGGGGAGAAAAGGTGTAGTCCCTGGCATCATCTAGTTCGGCAAAAGTCCATGTTAACGGACGACCACGACGACAACAGGGCCTGCGATTCTTACAGATCACGTCTGGGTCTTCGGAGAACCGACTCCTTAACAGATGGAGTTGAGCAACAGGCCAACTTGTTATGCCGGAGGCTCGATTGAAGAGTAATGTTCTCATAAAGCAGCCGACCAAAGCACCTCGCCGTCCGGATAATCCTGCTCATACTGCTCGACATCTTCAGACACATCCACAATCGCACTTCTGGCCCAGATATGGACAGCCTTCTTCAGCATGTCTTTTGTCAAACCCTCAACGCACCTGCCTTTCACGAACACCTCTCTGGTGCCTTCTGTGTGCATCAGCCTCGTGCCACATCCACTGCAGAAGTAGTAAAGGAACCTATTGCCACGTTCATAGGCTTGGTCCAACATGCTAGGTACCTGTTCGAGGTCGGTAGCTCGAAGGCTGGAAGGACACAAGACATACTGAATGCTGAAGTGGACTGGAGGCGACAAGCCGTGCAGCGGCAGATGTGAGTTCTTAGAGGACATGGAAGGGACAGTTCAAGCTTGAGTTTTCCACACCGGCAGCGAGCTTGCATGCTGATGAACCTTGCTTGATCATACCCAGATTCGAGGAGTTACTCCAGATGCACTATTTAGTGACCTCCTGAGCTCGCACAAGAAGAAGAATAAGCACTGAATAACGCTGCAATGGCTTCATCGAAATGATTCCCAGTGGCTCGTGATCGATGGGTGCTTACGTATAAATAACAGCCGCGACAGTTTGGGGTGGCTACTTAGACCTACCAGCATGTCCAATCAGTCTGCGCCAGGACAAACCAAATATCCATCTGTTAAAGCTGCGCTGTTCGCGCACTAGACACTCGAGGCGTTTGTACAAGCGATTAGTACAGAGACGGCGATCCAGTTACTAAAATAAAGCCGACCGTAAAAGTTGCTGCAGATAGATGTGTTTGGGCTCGATCTAGGCTAGCAGGCCTCATAGCTAGGGCTGCCTTATCTGCCCCAAAGGGCCTATCAGGGATCTCTCTGCACCTAATCTCTTACTTACGATCGGTCTTTTCGGGTAAGGGCACGATGGCCAGTTCGTTCGTCCAGGTGGGGGCCAGCGGGTGCTGACTAATCAAAGACTTAGGGGAAGGCCCCGGGGAGATCCGGCAAGATCTTGAAGAACCTGAGGCGTCAACAATCCCTGGTTGCATCATTTGCATCTGACCAGCCATGCCCCGCGCGAGCCCGCGATCATGCAGCTAAAATTTCATTTTACGTTGACCGCCCGACATTTTCCCAGTGTTTATGTATAGAAGAAATTGGCTGTTCTCTTGCTTGTCGTTCTTCTCTACACTCAAACACTCTACATCTGTCAAAATGGTTCAATCGTAAGTGAAGCCTCCAAGCTCATATTTGGCTGTCTAGAACATGTCAGCTAACAACAGGACAGATCTGTTCTAGGTTTCCCGCGCATGGGCGTCAACCGTGACCTGAAGAAGGCCACGGAAGCCTACTGGGCGGACAAGCTATCACAAGAAGACCTCATCAAGGAGGGCAAGAGACTGAGGCTCGAGCACTGGAAGATCCAGAAGGATGCTGGAATCGACATCATTCCAAGCAACGACTTCGCCTTCTATGACCATGTCCTCGACCACATCCAGCTCTTCGGTGTCATCCCAGAGCGATACACCAAGAACAACCTTTCAAAGATCGACCAGTACTTCGCCATGGGCCGTGGTCTGCAAAAGCCAGACCAGGGTGTCGATGTGCCCGCCCTAGAGATGGTCAAATGGTTCGACTCGAACTACCACTACGTCAAGCCTACCCTCCAGGACAACCAGGTATTCAAGCTCTCTGAGAACCCCAAGCCAGTTGCCGAGTTCAAGGAAGCAAAAGAGGCGGGTATCACAACCAGACCAGTACTGTTGGGTCCTGTCTCCTTCCTTGCCTTGGGTAAGGCAGACCGCAACCAGAGCATCCTGCCCCTCGACACTCTCGACAAGCTGCTACCTCTGTACGTGGACCTGTTGAAGCAGTTGAAGGATGCCGGTGCCGAGTACGTCCAGATCGACGAGCCAATCTTGGTTTTCGACCTTAAGCAAGATGCCAAGGATGCCTTCAAGCCAGCATACGAGAAGCTCGGCAGCCTTGGTGATGCTGCTCCTAAGATCACTCTTGCCACCTACTTCGGTGACATTGTTCACAACACGGATCTGCTCAAGAACTTCCAGAACGTCCACAGCATCCACGTTGACCTTGTCCGACACCCAGAACAGCTCGGAGAGGTCGTTGCCGCCCTCGGCCCACAACAGTCATTGTCTGCTGGTGTCGTTGACGGACGAAACATCTGGAAGACAAACTTCAAGAAGGCTATCGAAGTCGTCGACAATGCTGTCCAGAAGCTCGGCAAGGACAGAGTCATTGTGGCTACTTCCAGCTCTCTGCTCCACACTCCTCACACCCTTGCTTCTGAGAAGAAGCTCGACTCTGAGGTTGCTGACTGGTTCAGCTTCGCTGTCGAGAAAGTCTCCGAGGTTGCCACCATCGCTAAAGCTGTCACTGAGGGCCCAGATGCCGTCAGAGATCAGCTCGATGCTAACGCCAAGTCCATGAAAGCCCGTGCTGAGAGCAAGCGAACTAACGTTGCCGCCGTCAAAGAGCGACAGCAAAACGTTACAGAGCAGATGCACAACCGAGCCGGTCCATTCAAGACTCGTATTGCTGAGCAACAGAAGACTCTCAACCTGCCAAAGTTCCCAACAACCACTATTGGCTCGTTCCCCCAGACCAAGGAGATCCGTATTCAGAGAAACAAGCACACTAAGGGCGAGATCACTGACGAGGAATACGAGAAGTTCATCGAGAAGGAGATCCAGGATACCATCAAGATCCAAGAAGAGCTTGACCTTGACGTCTTGGTTCACGGTGAGCCAGAGCGAAACGACATGGTTCAGTACTTCGGTGAGCGTCTCGACGGCTACGCCTTCACTCAGAACGGTTGGGTCCAGTCGTATGGCTCTCGATGTGTCCGACCACCAATTGTTGTTGGTGACATCTCTCGACCAGCACCAATGACCGTTAAGGAGTCTAAGTACGCCGCCTCCATCTCTAAGCGACCAATGAAGGGTATGCTTACAGGCCCAATCACCTGTCTCCGATGGTCATTCCCACGAGACGATGTCCACCAATCTGTCCAGGCACAGCAGCTCGCTCTCGCACTCCGAGACGAGGTTGTTGACCTTGAGAAGGCTGGTGTTTACGTCATCCAAGTTGACGAGCCAGCTCTCCGAGAGGGTCTGCCCCTCCGCCAAGGCAAGGAGCGAACAGACTACCTCAAGTGGGCTGTTGACTCGTTCCGTCTGGCCACTGCGGGTGTCGAGAACGGTACACAGATCCACTCCCACTTCTGCTACTCTGAGTTCCAGGACTTCTTCTACGCCATTGCTGCCCTCGACGCCGATGTGCTGTCCATTGAGAACAGCAAGTCCGACGCTAAGCTGCTGAAGGTCTTTGTTGACGAGGCTTACCCTCGACACATCGGACCTGGTGTCTACGACATCCACTCGCCTCGTGTCCCATCTGAGCAGGAAATCAAGGACAGAATTCAGGAGATGTTGCAGTACCTGAAGCCAGAGCAGCTCTGGATTGACCCTGACTGTGGTCTCAAGACCCGTCAATGGAAGGAGACAAAGGCTGCGTTGACCAACATGGTTAACGCTGCCAAGTACTTCCGATCTCAACATGCTTGAGGACATCGACATAATGATGACCTCAGTACGTGAGAGTTCAGAATGTGGTCAGATCTTGTGAAGACCATGGAGTTCAGGTTGCTTGGATGAAAAATGTGGCATGATATAGATGGAAAAAGTGTTCAACATGATACCCCGGGGCGTCCACCCCAAGGTCGAATTTAACATCGACCGGCGTTAGGTGGGCAGAAAGTTAGATGATATAAAGATAGCGAACAGCGCCTCAGGTGTCATATGCATTCAACAATGCATTAATAAAATCCTGATTGATGGTGTCCTGCGAGGACGCCACACCACAAAACCTATCCGTAGCTCTTGTTTTATCATTGTGCGTGCTAGTTGGTGCTGTCGTATACATGGCTTGACCAAGCGTAGTTGTCGAAGTACATGATTGTCCTAGAGCAGTAATGCGAGCTTAGACGAGGGTGGCTATCCATATAAACACTGGTGTCCACGGTCGCTGGTCAGCTTGACAACCTCAACCTCAATTTCTGACCAGCGACATCAACATCACACAGTTCAGTTCACATCTGCCGACAACGTGCAAAACGTATTGCTCAGCGTGAACCTCAGACTAGCACGCCGTTGCCATCGTCTCGCCAGGAGTGCCCAAGAACAGAAGACCGACCTCATCGCACAATCCGCCACCTCCCAACTCACCCTTGCTAAGTCACGCAGCTCGGCCGCTCACTCACGACAAAGCAACCCCAAACACACAAACACACAGCCAGGCCAGATACCTCACTCCATCCACATCCCCGCCAAACCGACGCCAATGACATCGCGCACGCACATCCCGCACTCCTTCACCAAGAAGAAATCCCAAATCCTCTCCGAAATCAGAAACCACGACTCCACAGACTACAGCGACAAGTCGCCCAAGGGCACGATCGACAGCGAGATCATCGACCTGATCGACGAGATCAACGCGTTCGACGGCTATGTCACTACGAGTTCGTGCGCGGGGCGGGTCGCCGTGTTCGTGGAGGGGCGGAAGGCGACGGGGCCCGCGCCGACTACAGACGTGAATGATGAGGGAGAAGCGGGAGGGGATAGTGGTACGGCTGAAGTCGAGACGGAGGACGCGAGTGGAGGCCCTCCCCCTACTAGTACCTCGGGCACAGCCAAATCCAGACCCACCACCACCACAGCAGCAGCAGGTCCCGGCGGCAAAGGCTACGGCAACAGATGGCTTTACGTCTCGCACTCGCCCGTCCCGTCCTCGCACCTGACGTCTACGAACCCGACCGAACTCTCCGGCCTGTTCCAGCTGGTGTCGTCTGGTCGTCCCTCGTCTTCGAGTACTGCTCTGCCACACCCCAGCCCACGCCTGATCAAGCTCTCGTTCTCGCCGCTCATCCTGCACGTCCTGTGCGCGAATCTCCACGCCGCCAAGGGACTGCTGGCGGCCGCGATCAACGCTGGGTTCCGCGAGAGTGGGGTGCAGAGTCTGCGGGCGCTGGATGACGAGGAGAGCGGTGTTATGGTGGGCATTCGGACTGCGGGGTTGGGGTTTGAGACTGTGGTTGGGTGGGTCGATGCCGCCGAGGAGCAGCAGCAGGAGGAGGAGGAGGAGGTTTATAGGGGCCTGGTGGATGAGGGGTATTTGAGCATGTGTGTTGGGGTTGTGAATGGACGGTTTGGGTGGAACGGGGAGAGGAGGGAGCGGTTGAGAGCGGAACTGGGGGCGCTGAGAGGTGCGGAGGAGAAGGAGAAAGAGAGGGAAAGGGGTTGGGAGGACAAGGATGTGAGGAGGGAAAGGAAGAGGGAGGAGGGGTTGAGGAGGAAGGAGGAGCGGCGAGAACGTGTTGGTGTTGAGGGAGGTGAAGCTGGCGAGGAAGACGTTTTGCAGGACGGACTACTGTTGGATCCTGCTTGAAACTACCTACCTAGCTCGCTGATGTCTACTGCCCTTCCCGCCGGTGAGGAGATACGATCCGACACTGGCCTCTGGAAATTCGACGTGGAATTTGCTCGCCACGGCCGAGCTGGAACTGTACTTCCGAGCATCCTCTACCGTATTACCCAAGATTTCGCCTTGGCTACAACCGTGTCGAATGTGCGCATCGTCACGCAGGCTTCTTTCCCCTGGCCATGAACGGCCGCCTCTTCGCATGTTGCTTCATCGTGATGTCTTGTCCAAAGTCAAGCACGAGGTTGTCCACCAGCCCAGCACTCGCGAACAGAGCCTTGATCTGTGACTCTGTGAACCCATGGTGAGAAATGGTATTGATGGCCGGATCGTTTCCCATGTCGTCCTTCTCGTGAGAGAAAAAATCGAGGATCATCAGCACACCACCGGGCTTCAACCTCTGGACAAGCCTTTGCGTCACTATGGGAAGATTCTCGAAGTGATGAAAACCGAAGCCGACAGCTACGAGATCGAAGTTGAAGAATTTCGGATCATTGAGTGACTCTGGTGGTCCGTCCGGAGCAAACAGATTGGCGTTGTATGCCTGCGCGTTCAGCTTCTCGCCGTCGGTCTGAGTGGAGAAGCGCTCGTTGTACTCGTTCACCATGTTTGGGGCGAGATCTAGGCCGATGTATTCGGTCGCCCGACCGGCTAGAATATTGGTGATCGTGCCGGGCCCGCATGCGTAGTCCAGGACTCTGATAGATACATGGGACGGGGTGTCGTCTGACTTCTCGAAGGCAGATGATGGCTCAATGAAGTCGACGCCAATTGCTGAGATGTTTGAGAGAACGAATTCGTGGGCCTTGTTGATTAAGTCTCCGAATGCTTTTTGAGTATGCTCTGAGTTGTAGGTCTTCGCGACATTGCTAACATGATAAGAATTGAAGGACATGGGATGCATCCGAATCGATAACTTACTTCCAGTGTGCTAGGTTTCGCTCATCGTGCGACAAGCTAGCCATGTCATGGTTGTGGTGATGATGGTGGCCGGCACCATTCGGTACGGTTTCGTGGTTCATATCGAAGAGTTTGCTGTTTGCTGTGGACGCTTGCTGTACTGTAAAGGATGTTGTTATGGTTTCTGTTCTATCAGATAAAAGTCTCAAGGTTTCGAGGCCCTTATATAGAGCTTTACTGATGGAAACATTATTTGCGGAGAGTTTTGTAGATCGCTCCGAAGGCAGGACACCGCCCTCAATGTGGCAGCGTCCAATTGCCAGTTGTTATGGCTTTACTTTCCGGTTTGTCTCGATAGCATCTGGGCATATTTGAAGAAGTTTCCGGATATCTCTTCTCATGCCCAAATGCTCAGTCGGGCTGCACAGGGAGTAGTGCAGTTGAATCAAGACATGGAACCACTTCCAGTGATGTCATTGTCAGCGGTCACTTTACGCGTGGAGGCGCGTCGCGACACGATATTGGAAGGGTTTTAGATGTGGCAAGATCTAGAGAAGCTCCAATCAAGGCACAGATGCTGCTGGATAGAAAGCTTCGCCGGGTAACTTTGCAACGTGCCGCTGTAAGATCTCCCGATAGTCACATTCCACACTTGAGTAGCAGTGAGAGCAGCAGAAAATGCCGAAGAGGAAAGCTACTGGAGTAGTCGTGGCGTCCGCACCTTCCTCAGCAGCGAAGCACAAACGGCAGGCGTCAGTGCCCGATACCCCACGCTCGAACATCTCGACACCGCCTACAAGGTCGTCGAAACGAACAAAGACAGTAGCAAAATCTTCTACGGGGAATGATCAGACACCTAAGAAGAGTAAATACTTTGAGCATCCTGAAGACGACGTCGAGGAGGGTAGTGACGGTTCGGGAAGTGAAGCCGAGGATCCAGAATCAGGTTACGAGGATCAGGATAATTCCGCAGCTGAGACAGGAGAGTCTTCTGCGGAAGAAGATGATGATGACTATGATTCCGACGAGGACAAGAAAAGGTCAAAAAAGGGTTCAAGAGCGAGACAGAAAGCAAATTCCGCCGAGCAATTGGTGAACACGAAGAACGACCTTTGGCGTGAAGGTGTAAAGACAGGGTTAGGACCTGGCAAGCAAGTATTCATTGAAAAGCCAAAAGCGAGAGGAGATGGCGGCATCAAATATGTGCCAGAGCGCATTCATCCACATACATTCGAGTTTTTGAAGGATCTGAAAAAGAACAACGATCGCATTTGGTTCAAAGCACATGATGCAGATTACAGAGCGTCCTGGAAAGACTTTGAGAGTTTCGTGGAGAGCTTGACAGAAAAGATCGCAGAGGTTGACGAAACAATCCCGGAGCTTCCTCCAAAGGACCTTGTTTTCAGGATATACAGAGACATTCGGTTTTCATCTGACCCGACCCCGTACAAGCCCCACTTCTCAGCTGCATGGTCGCGCACTGGTCGAAAAGGTCCGTATGCCTGCTACTATGTGCACATCCAGCCTGGCGAGAAGTGCTTCGTAGGCTCAGGACTCTGGCATCCAGAAGCCGATCCTGTGAAACTGCTCAGGGCGGACATCGACCAGAGGTCCAGTCGAATACGAACTGTGCTGACGAACGCCGACATCCGAAAACACATTTTTGGTGGTATTGGCAAGGATCAAAACAAAGCGATCAAGGCATTTTGCAAACAGAACGAAGAAAATGCTCTAAAGACGAAGCCCAAGGTACCGCCACAACAAATGCTCAAATTCTGGATTGTGCTGACAAAATCCAGGGGTATGAAGCAGACAACGCAAACATCGAGCTTTTACGCTTGAGGAACTTCACTATTGGACAGAAAATATCGGACCAGGACATCTTGAGTGCCGGTGGTCTGGACAAGGTAATCGAGCTCATCAAAGTCATGCATCCCTTCGTAAGTCCTTAAGCCGGAGATTTAGCTTCGTGAGGATCTGACCTAATATGCTGCACAGGTTACGTATTTGAACAGTGTTGTCATGCCTGACGAGCAGCTTGACGAGAATGAAGATCAAGACCACTCGTCCTTGTCTTCAAACGAGCTGACGAGCGACTGACACGCGACATGGGGCCACGACAACTCACCAATGATGAACGTAGTGCCGGGACTCGTGGCGCGGGAAATTACTCGTAAGCCAGCGAACCGCGCAAGTAGTGCCGTTGGATGCTCTCAGGGGTTGGGTTATGGCGGCAGAGCTGAGCAGAAACCGACACCTCTTTGCAGGGTCAAATGCGATGTTGGTCGAGTTGCAAACGATCGACAACAGATGCAATTTAGAACCACAGATCATCTGATCACAAAGAGGCAAGTTGGGCAGCACAGACCGCAGTGTTGTCGAATCCAAGCTCACTTGCAGATACCCCCATGATAGAGGATTGGCATCAAACCAAAAAGGGTGGTAAGTACAAGGGCCCGTCCCGTCCTTACATTACCCCAAAATCACATGATTGCGGGCGCCATCTTAGTCTGATCAGCCAGCCTCCTCAGTGTCCAAGCTAACCTCGATCTGGTTGCAACCAACCAGCTCTTTTCAACCAAGCAGCGTGGATGAAATGCCAGATGTATCTGGAGCGCAGAAGAAAACCTTTTAACGCCTCATCCTGTGCGACAATGGCTGTCGTACAGAGCACGAGAATTGCCTAGTCCTGGTAGCTTGGTCAAGTGCTCTGTGAATATCCGGCCACAATCCATATCTAGCAGCCTCGTGTTGAGCACAGCCAGCCCTTCAGAGTCTTTGTAAGCACGGACGAAGTCATCCGACAATGATGCCTGCATGTACGGAGGCGTTCTGTGATCTTCGCAGGATACGGCTACGAGCTGTACATGGCCCCGCGTCCTTTGGAATTCAGAGTCTGCGAAGCAGAAACGGCGCTATGCTCAAGACTAGAGAGCAGCCATATTCCTGGACGATCCGCGCTTATGTTGCACACCATCCCAGTGCAGGGATCCCGATCGGGTTGTTGGTATGTGCGAAATAAGAGACTGCCGTGGTGCCGCAGCTAGGCAGGATGTGCCCTGCTGCCATGTGTTTATGGTTGAAGCGAGGTCTCGTTGATTGTCACACCGCTTCTCTGAAGCCCACTAAGCTTGCCAGATGCCGCACTATGTGCCAGTGGTGTCGTCTTTGGAGGTTTGCTGATCTCCGTGCGACCAATCAGACCCACGATATTGCGGCACGGAACAAGACGGGCTGGCACGCCCCGCTCGCGTTTCGCATCTTAGACACAACTCGTGGATCATTTGAAGTGCTCTACTCATTCAAGATATTACAATAACGTGCATCATCAACATTGAATCGATACAGGCATACTCTTCGAACTCAGCGTAACGTAGTCGATGCATGTATCTACATGTTCTGGGTCGACTTCTATCAGTCTGATCGTCAACAAAATGCTGCGATGGATCGCAATGTCTGGCCACCACAATCGTCATCACTTACTTGGATGAACCCTTCGCGGGAGAGAAAGGCGTTTGTTTGATGCAGTAGTGCCGTCCAACACACCGCGCCCTGCAAACTGCAATGTTAGTGCACAACTTTGTAATCCGAGGGTTCAGACCAACGGAATATCTCGATGTAGATGCATGCTAAATCTGTCAAATAACCCAGATGTGTTCAAGTCGTTGACCTCATTCCTGCAATTACGTACGCGGCGAGATTGCTTGGGGCTTCGCTTACATGGATGATTGTACAGTTTGCATGCAGCTTCCTGCAGACTTCGAAAAAGCAAGTAAAGACCGGCAGCAGCCTAGCTTAGAACTGCATCATGCATTTCGAACATGGCAAGAGTCAGGCTAATTCTTGAAGCCATCAGTAACCCTGCAGATAGCTTCCGTCGCGTCCAACCCCGGCAGATCTTTGACATTGCATGTCAACGGCCTCTTTACTACGGATAAAATGGAAATACTGTCTCGAAAGTAAAGGTTAACCCTGCAAACACATCTCAAGTCAAAGTTTCCGACCATCGTTTATTGTTCTGCGGTGCTATTCTGCCATCCACGATGTTAAACTTTCCGCTGTCAATGAAATACGTGAAAGGACAAGTTAGCTTCGACATGTATTGCGGCTATTTAGAGATAGAACGTGTTTTGTTCTGAAGCTTTGGCCGTGGGAAGAGCCGCAGAAGAACTCGACGCCATCGGCCAACGGCCTCCTGAAGTAGTAACAGAGTCATCGCGCAGTGAACTTCCCACCTCGAGTACATCGTTCTTTAGCTCCAGACTCGCACGCGCAGAACGTAAAAGCAAATATGACTGGGTACCAGACGAACTTCGCAGCAAGGCCCCTAGGTTCGGCACTCGCTAGCGTGCAGAAGCCCATGACTTGCGTCGCCATCTTTTTTCCTTTCGAATGGCTTAGCCGAAGGTGAATGTGAATACCCCTCCTTGTGGAACACAAAAATTTGCCGTGTTTTCTTTTGCCTTTGACGTGAATGCGGGAATACTGATTGCGGCTAATTCTGCTATGCCAGCATGCGCCACACATTCGAGGAACTTCTGCGGCGTCACAGGAATGTGTACTTCTTGAACACACCAATTTATTGCCAGGTACGAGTAGTCGTCGGAGAGGTCGTGTTCCTATTGGTCTCATCGTGGACACTTCGCCTGACTCTGCGGCACGGCGCCGAGGGCGTATGCACTGGCGCAAACGTAGCGTGAATAGAACTTGCATCATGTGCCATATCTACTTAGGTAGGTATGACGGTACGCGTGCCAGGAAAAAGCCACCGAGAGAAGCTACCCGAAACGAGCAGCTCGGTTTTTCTGGCCAACCTAGAACAGTTTGCGTGTCCTCGCAGCATCATAACGACGAGGACTATATTGCTGCCCCATCAGAATTCATGCCACGTTGCAAATGTGGCAGATGATTGCACAAAGAGCTTCGTGGGATGGGACTCTGACCCCCTGTGGCAAGCGCGAATTGGCCGAGGGAGCAAGAAAAGAGCACAGTTCACGCCAGAGACCCGGTGCCCTGGATCCTGCGACAGCTCCCACGCTATCTGGATCGTTAGACCCGGACACTTCTTCAGAGTCTCCACGCTTTCCAGAAGCCACCTTGGCTAACTTCCGACGTTGCTCGACGCGTACAGCCATGATGGCTCTTACCGGCTCGCCACGCCCGAGCAGGCTAGCGACGCATAGACACCTACATTCCGCCGGTGTCACGCTGGTCTGTTCAGAGTTTCTGGCACCTGGGGCCGCCTAGTCGCTAGTCTGGCGAGCCTAAAGAGTCTAAACTCGGTGAGCTATCCTTGAGATGGGCATTCGATTACGTCCGGTCCACTCCCACTATTCGTTACGATACACACCAATCATGGATGGATTACATCCGTGGATCCTTACGGTGCCTGTTAACGTTCAGGTGCTCATCAATATCCTCCAATACGTTCATCTTGCCTCATCCATGCCGTTCCTCTTGTTCCACACCTCATCCACCCGTCCATCGTCTCGATAACCACTCATCTTCTTCAACTTCATTCTCGCCTTCCTCTTACGCCTTTTCACCTGAGGTCACTCTCAAACACTACACCTTGAGTGTCACACATCCTGTTCCGAATGGAAACGGTGAAGTCCAGTTCTTTTGTAATCGTCTGTCAACACTGGAAGTGATCTGGGAGTATTCGTTGCTCTAGCCATACAGCAGACTATCTCTCACCTCACCACCTCACCGTACCATAATATCGCCCAATCTTGCACTTTCACTTCGGCTCATTCTATTTCTGTCAGTCGACCTTGCTGGTTCGGTGGTCGCATTGGATCTGTTTGCATCCGTCAACATCGCACTTGTCGCAGCAGACGCGGTACACAACCTCGCTCCTTCCCCACCTTGAAGTCGGTCATTACTTCCCTGTCACATATCGGCGACTTCGGCTCGTTCCTGCCCGTGTGTAACCAGACAATTTCCCAGAAGAATCAGTAGTCGCCCTTCAGGACGACAATCAGGACATATCGGTTATGGCACAGATGGCAGACCCTTCGCGCCCTGCGTACCCTCCGCCGCAGGACTATCATCAAGGCTATGCGCAACAGCATTCACCTGCTCGACAAGAAGATAACAAGAGCTCGTATCCGCCTCCACCCGACGCTGGTAGACAAGGCCAATATCCTCCTGCGCCTCACCCATATCCTCCGCCGCAACAATGGGCAGGACACCCACAGGGTCAACCATATGCGCATCCGCCGCCGCCGCAGCACTATGTATGAGACCTTGCGTGGATTGCAGGTGCATTACTGACCGCAGTAGGATCCTCAACAGCAAGCTTACCATTACCCCCCACCACAAAACCAGGCGGGCCAGGCACCTGTTCATCCAGATCCCTACCGCCTGCCCCCTCTCTACCCTTACTACCCGCCGCCCCAGTATCAGGCTCAGCCAGCTCCAGCACCAAGGCAACGAACGGCCATAGCATGCAAGTACTGCAGGAAGAGAAAGGTATGGAGTGATTTCTGATGACTAACACTGATGGCTGACAAACTATTTAGATTCGCTGCTCTGGCTATGATAGTTCTCCTGACGGCCGTTGCCAGAATTGTGTCCGTTTCAACCAGCAATGCTTGTTTCATCCCGTATCCTCTCAAGCAGCGTTCGTTCCTGCTTCAGCTCTGTACGGTCCAAACGCCCGCGGTCCTATGGGTGGACAGGACGGTCAAGGGCAGAATGGTCAACCCCAGCCCATGTTGTATGGTGCGCACGGTCAACCTCTAGGCCCGGCTGGTCCGGGTGGTCAGCCACAATACGCTTATCCTCCTCCCCAGAGTGGGCAGGGTCCACCACCACCACCACCCCCACAACAGCAACAACAACAACATCAAGGTTATCCTCCGGCACCTTACCACAACTACCCACCGCCAAATTACGCCCAAGGCCCACCTCCGTCTAATGGACACCATGGCCCGTACGAACAGAATGCTCACCAGACGCCGCAAACTTCATCAAGCGATCGATCTGACCGTGCAAGCTTGAAGCGAGGTCCTCCTGATGACGAGCCTCATGAAAGTGCCTCTAACTCACCTCACCCGAATGCAAGGCCCCGTCATTCGACCTATGAGGGGCGCCCAAGTTCAAGTTTTGAGTACCAAAGCCCCACTTCACCAGCGACTTCTACCATGAGTTATCAGTCGTATCCTCAAAACGGATATAGCAACGGGGCACAGCCCGTTAAAGGCAACAATTCCCCTCCGGCCGGGCTGACACCAAACTCGATTCACAGTTTCAACTCTCCGCATGATAGCAGAACACCGCCCCCAGCACAGCCAGGTTCTGCCGGCTCTTCACAGAACGGCCGCAGCGGAATGAAAGTACATGAAATGTTGGGCGGTCCCAATCATCCCCAGTACGGTCACGAACAACGAGGCAAGAACGACAATGACATGCTTAGTAAGCTCGATGGCAAGAAATAGCGGTTATGCCTTCAACCAGGATAGTCCTTTATGGGCTTATTTCATTTGTTCACGTTACGATATACAACAATGGGGCAACCCAGATTGACTTTGCTTGCGCAGTCCGACCGTAATCAAGTTACACAAGGGGGACGACAAAATGGGCAGGCTGTTTGAGCATTTTCCGCACCAGGTTCGCACGACACGAGGAGGTCTTTCGCTATTGCGTCTGTGTCTTTTGAGACGACGAATGTCTGGGTGGCTGTTTTATCTGTTTCGGCTGTGTTTTCAGCAACAATACGGGTGGTTTTTTGGATTTTCCTGCGATATCGAGCACACTGTGTATTCTACTTATGCGGCATTTCCGCTTACAGCTCCCACTGTTGTCTACTTAGATCGAGAGCAGAACCAGATGGTTTGGGCTGGTAGTTTGCTGCCACTATCATTAACCATATAAAATCTATAATTGCAATTGCTGCGACCTGACTTGCGCGCTGGCATATGGAGTGCTCTCCGAGAGCAACTGCTGAGCAGGCAGGTCGAACCATCGTGCCCTGCTAGCTCACATTCTACAATGTCGTTTCGACGAATCCTGTTTGCCACTTGGTCGTGCCGAGGGGCAACTAATCTTTGCCTGCCCACAAGACGGGCATGACGGGTGCTGCCCCACGGGATCGGTCGTTCTCGAGCGTAGCAGTCTTCAGCTGAAAAGGTATTCCTGCATATCATTTAGCGTTTAACGTGGGTCGCATCATGCATGACATCTTGCCATTAGAGTTCGCGGTTTGTTCTTGATGATTGCTTTTGGATACTTGACTAACAGCCGTGTCTGAATTTTGAGCATACAGTTGGTAAAGAGGCACACGAATTCAGAATGCAACAATGGAACCCAGGATGCCCCTCCTTCAGCGCATCCACCAAAGCAAGCGCTTGAAGTTCTTTGCTGATGCCAAGGTAGCGCACTCTGATTGGTATGGGCGGCTTGCGCTATTGCGAACACTAAAAGTAAGAACCTTTTCAGCTTCACTCCTCGGACGTCTTTCGGGCCGTCCGGGCGATGCGAGTCTCGCTTCGCTGCTGGATATCCTGACCACTACTTCTGCCGGTGTCCGGATGCAGTGAGCACATGACGACAACATTGCGACAGTCGATTCGACTCGGTGCGGATAGTGTTCTAGCTTGTGATAGCACACACTAAACTCCCTAGCGTTGTGTGACAGCAAGATCTTGGTACCCTATCACAGCAGCCGATACGCCTAACGCTGGTTTCCACTGTGATGAAAACGTTGGTGCATAGAACTTATGTTTTCTTCCCTGGTCAGATTTGAGCACAGGGTCACATAGACATGCGGATTCCTACAATGCACGATCTAAGGAATCGTACCTCGGACAGCCACTGCTAAGAGAACACGGACCGCACAATGATTGCTGTCAGTTGGGACTTGGATTTGGCTAGTGATCCTTATAGTCAGGGGCACTTCTTCTACGCTAGGTCTTGCGGCTAGGCAGTCTACTTGCACCTCAGGTTCCCGTGGTGGCCCTTGTTTTTGACAGTCGCTTAGAAGTGCACCGGAAAAAGGATCGTGCACTAGACAGGTCCGTTCGTTTACTGACAGCGAAGACTCCTCAGCTAAACTCTCGGCGACAATGCAAACTCAGAAATACTGTACCGTGACTGTTCCTAGGTTTGTAATCAGTGTGTAGCGTAAGTGAGTAGCGTAAGCAATGCACAGAACGCATTCAGACACGCTACGGAGGCTATTGTACCTTTTGAGAATACTCCCAGGCGACTACGACTTCTCATCAAAAGCAAAAAAACTTTGTCGGAACCTTGAAACCCGGAAGCACTGTATTCACAGTCAACAAAGGTTGTCTACATAGCTGTAGCAAATACATGCTGTCTAGCGCGACACTCTTCATGTTTGACTTTGCTCTAAGGCAGCGAGTAGCGTAGCTGAGCATCAGACGATGTCGCTAATGAGGCTTGGCGGTCGCCGGAATAGGGTGATTCGATGATCATAAGCAAACATATTTACATGATCTGTTGACTCGCTTACTCGTTGGACGATACGCGCTGATGGTCATGCAGCTGCCGAAGCCGTTGACTACCTTAGTCTATCTGAAGTCCGCTTGTCAGAAGTAACTGACGCGATCCCGAAGGCAAAGCAGACCACTATACACAGTCAGCATGCCTATTTCGCTTCTGCTGAGCAGGTAGCTCATTCGATGGGTCTCTCTGGACTTCTCCGATGGACATCGGCGACTGCTCATGTACCATAACTAAGAATTTGAAATGATACAGAGTATGTATCCAGCAAATCCAGCAAGCAGTCATTGATCTCAAGCGATGATCCGTCACTAGTCCGTAGTGGGACTGCCGCGCTACAAGGCGCCTTCCCTGACTGCATGCTCAAGCACTACGGACAAAGAAGGTGCAGTCGCGGGCCTTGTCTTTGTTGACCTTTCCAGAGCAGGATATGCCAGTGTATACATGCGGAAAATCTGGAGTCAATAATGCGTTCTATACTTGCCAAAAGCATCATGCTGCTCAAGACAACGAGGGACCCTCATGCCTCAACCTGTATTGCATGCTTATGGTCGTACATCCCGTTGCGGCAGTCCGCGATCTATAGCTAGCAGCGGATGGGCCCTGGCGACGATCGCGGCACTCAGCTCGATACACATCACTCATACCAGCTGCTGTCTCCCCGCGATGGCGCTTTCAGCTTCGTATTGCCATCGGCCGGTCCTCGGACCCCATATGAAGACGGTCGGCATGCGAGTCGTCGAAAGCGAAGTGACAAATACACACCAAAGATAGTCTTTGCATGGTAGGACGGATACACAACATGGAGGTGGCCAGCCAGTCGCTATCGTTTGGTCATCGACCGGCATGTCTGACTGATATCCGCGATGTCCAGATATGTCACTATGCGGAGACATTCTCCTGCTCAAAACGACCATTTACGGCCGCGCAGATCGTCCTGCAGCAACGGGGGGATGAGAGTCCGAAGGTAATTGCAACTGCCTTGCAGGACTACGTACTTCTGGTCCATAGCCAAGGACTAGGCTTGTATGGGCTTCACCATATCTGCCGCGCTCGCACATGCGCTATGACGAGACCCATAGATTTTTTGACGAACGACATGTGGGAATATCAGATGATCGGTTTGTTGCTGGTGCCTAGCAAGAGAACAGTTTGCCACTTGGTCTTGCTGTCATGCTCGGAGTGATATGACACGACAAGTAGAACTGTGGTCTTGGGGCCTACAAGAACAGGCTGTTTGCAATCCTCTCCTAGTTGGACACCATAGTTTGCATGGAGGGCGACGAGCTAAACTTCTTCTTGATCCTCGTCCAACGCTAACACTTTCGCCCGTGCAGCTATGCTAAGGAATGCGTTGCTTTCGGCAGCGGAACTCAACCTTCTTACGACGGCTTATCTGAATCAGCGTAAGTCTAGGCACGCTTCTTCTCTAAGGACCGTGAGCACGCTTCAACGGAGAGCACATGACCATGATCTCATGCCGGTTCATGCAAGCTTAGTTTTAGTTCAACGGACGGCATGCGCTTAGTGCCTCGTTAGCTGAGCCGCGGTAGGTCTGATCTGGAGGACACTGCATGTGCCATGTCGTATGTACAGCAGGCGACAAAGCAGCTGTAGCGCCACAATGCTTCCAGAGGCTGTAGCGACGAAAGAGGTAATCGCCAGGGATACCGGGCAGCACAATTCGCTAGCTGCGGACGAGCCCAACGAGATGAGATATGCATGGACTCTGTAAGACCACCAAACCCCTTTTCGTCTGCGCCTTAAGTGTTCGAGCAAGAGCTAAACCACTCATATGGCGGGGCGACCCGCTTGGAGCGCGGTCTCCGTTGGTCACCAGACTTGATTAACGGAACTGCCCAGCCTGGTTGCTTCAATGTAGTTGCAAGCGCTGTCCTGCGCTACGAGCTGAATGCGCAACGGCTAAGGACAACAGGAGAGAAAGCTGCATGCCTGTCTTGACTGTTCAGGTCTTTGACGTTCCTGTGAGGGTGGTAACGCGCTTGATGTTGGAAGCGGAGGGGCTTTTAGGGAGGAAGCGGCGATGCTCATGCCCAAAGTACACGGTGAGAACAGCATATTTACCTCCAGTTTGCTCATGGTGTAGGATGTCTTCCTGCTCTTTTACTTGAAACATTACTTTCTCATCCAGATGCTTACAGAGTTCATGTCTCCATACAGTGACGGTCCGTCGTCCGTGTCATTGCAACTGATGGAAACGTCGTCCGGAATGTCAGAAGAAGTCTGGAGCAAGAAGGCTCTTTCACCAAGACCAATGAGCCCCCTTTACATTCACTTTCCCTGGTCTGACTTCTGTAACCACCCGCTGCACGACTGCCTGCTGTCTTCCACGCCCTCCTGCTCCAGGACGTCTGAGTGCTGACGTCTGATTGAGCTTCCACCCACGCAGTAGTGGCACTCCCGACCCGTTCGAGAGCGAGACAGAATTGAAAGATATTCCCCTGCAGAACGGAGTAAGAGGCGAACACTACTGAGGAGGGGAACGGTCAGCTAAGGTTAACCTATCTTTATGAACGGTCTGCTGGGTCAAACTTTTGGGTTGAGGACACTCTCGTTCATGATCAGTGGTTGACATCTTGAGACACATCATTAATGAGGCAGGTGTTAATTCAAGGCAGCGCTTACAATATGATACGACGGGGCTTCCTCCTTTTCCTTGACGAACATACAGCCCAGGTGGCATGTGTCCGTGATCAATGATCCAGATAGGTACCCATACTTCGTCCCCTCAAGGCTGATAAGTTAGTAGAGGTGTGGCGGTCCATCAACGCGATGAGAGGAGATAAGAAAACTTTACCACCGACACGAGAAAGCTTAGATTGGCCTCTGTGACTAATTCTAGCAGTGACATTCGCGCACAGGAAGTATGCGTCTCCTCAACTGACATTGCTCGATAGTCGATCGGACGTGGTCGCATGGCACAGGAATAGGAGAAGAAAGAAACAAAGCGTCATCGTCACTTTCGCTTTGTGCGCGAGAAGAACCACAAGCCAATTCGTCTTTTGACGAAGGCCGCTCTGGTTGAGACAGTCGTCGTAGCGACGGACGAGCGTGGGTAATCGTTCTACCAACATGGCTGATGTCCAGGATCCGAAGATGTTGAAAACAGCGAACCATGCAAACGGTCGAAGACGTTTGTTGAGGAAAATGGTATTCTATTCAAAGCAATGCGCCCTTGGCATGCATTGTCAACCCCATTGAGCTGACACCGAGCAGACAGCTAACATTACAGGCTCCAGCAATCTGCATACCGCAGCACAAGACGTTGTCGAGGCCTCGGACTCGAAGCTTGAAGTATGGTAGGTTGACGTCTTTGTAATAGTAGGTGTAAAACCGGTTGCTAGCAAAGGGGGGAGGGAAGAGGCCAACGAGGAGGCATCGGTTTTTGAGGTTTCGAACAGACTCAGCGAGGACGGCGGCGGAGAGCACGAAGGCGGCGGCGGACAGAACGCACCAGGGCATCAAGGCCCGTTAGCCCTATTCAGCGATAAGTCAGTTGAGATGATTTGAGCTGAGCTTCAGAAGTGCAGATTGAGAATGACAAACCGAGTATGAGCTAGCAAGGAAAAGTAACACTTACAGTCTGGATAGTGGTATGGGTTGCTGCGTGGGTCTGCAGCCCAGTCGCAGGCCACGATCCCCTCGCCCATAAGCTGCAAATTTACAGCTGCCTGCTGGCGTTGGCGGACGACAGGGTCAGTGGCGTGGTCATAATGACCAAGTTGCTGGTTTGCGGCGCGGCCAGCACGAATATCCTCAAGGGTGTCGAATGGACCCCTGAGGAAGATTCGGCTGCCATTGTAGCCAATGCCAGTGTATGTGCCTCCGACGGCCAAAGACATCTTTCAAGACTTGAGTTGAATACGTATTTGGTTGTGTATTGGCCTGGTCGGAGTTGCTGGGGAAGACTGAAGACGGATCAGGGACGACAAGCAAGCGGTTGCATTGTTGTTAGCAGGCAAACTCACAACGTAATTAGTCCCGGCTCTATCGTGCAGGCCTGTTGTTCGTCAACACTGCATAGTGAAGGGACACGGGGAGCAGGAGAGTGTCGTGGCTGTGGGGTCCTCCTTTCGTGCCTTCCGCTTGCTGTTGTCTTTCTGGTCTGCACACATTAGCACCCGCCTCCCCTTCTCCTCCAAGAACATTCTCAAGCTAAGTTGTTCTACCATCCTGCTCCTCGACGACGACAGGCCAACACGCAGCCTGAGCACCTCTGTAAGTACGTCTTCCACTAGGTCATCCCATCCCTTGAGCACAGCTCGACACTACCTTGCCTGTTCCCTGCCCCCTGTTCACTTACCTTGCAGCCTCAAAATCACTCTCCTCTGACATTGAGGCCCTCCTCGAGCGTCGGCAACGTTGACAAACCGGACATTAACGTGGACGCATCCCTGGACCTTTGCACGACCCCTCTGCAATGCAGTAGGGGCTGGCCTCTGACCTCTTGCTGCCGAAAACAATTCCTGCCCAAGACCCAACACCTTCCACCAAAGACCTATTCATCGTTTCATCTTGCTAACCAACTTACAAGCAGACTTATCCAGAAAGATACTCCTCCAATCCCACACGAGCAGCAGCAGCAAATCGCCGCCTCCCACACCTTAAGAGCATTTCCCCACCTCTACCGCCAAGAAAGACCAGCCTCTACCTAGCAGAACAATTTTGGCAACCAAGATGCCACCACTTCCTCCTTGTCCGGGACCGCTACCGAACAAGCCTCTTCCGCCTCTCCCGCCAATCACAAAGCCAACACCAAAGCCGAGTCCAAAAAAATGAACAGCTCAGTACCATCAATCTTCACAAGGTCCAAAGGACAGTCGTGGCAGACCAGATAAAGTGAAGTCGCTCAAAGAGCCAGAAAGGCATCCATTACTTGATAGGGTAAAAGACCTATGTAGAATGAAGAACTCTACCCAGGGCTGCGGCCACCGTCTTTGCTGCAAGCTGACGTTAATATTCCTTCTCTGAAGGTGCGTTAACCAGAACACAGAAGCAGCATGATCACCTACCTCGCCTGCAACAACACAAGCTTACCTCACTAACATCCTCGTCATGATGAGGCTCGTTCTTGAAAGATTCGAACCGAACATGTCGAGGTCCGACGTTGCTTTTTCACACCCACGTTGCAGGTGGCCCGGTCTCGAAAGATAGAGCCCACGAGCTGCTTTCGAGATGTGGCCCGATCCAAGAGACCCAGCCAACCACACATGCAGATGCCAATACTCATGCCATCCCGGACGGCATATGGGTCAGGCCGATGCACTGACTGGCATACAAGCATGCACAAAAGGCTTGCCAGGCTAGTAAATCGAGGAATGGTCTGTGACAAAGAACACCCGCCGGCCAGCTTGCTGTGAGTATTCTAACCTACCTTCAAATACTCTGCAAAAAGCACTTGGTCTTGCATTATACTGATAGCTGCATTGCCAGCGACCAAACCGCAGCTGATTGCAAGCTGCTGGCGGGATGAGGCTACGCCTCTATCAGCACGACGGGGTTTGACAAGATTACCTACACCTTTCGTCGTGGCTGTGGGCGCATCGACTGGTGCCGGGCTTACCATGTCTTCGATACCAACAAGACTTCTTCCGTCATAGCTTGATTGCGGGATAGCTCTGTGCAACCAATGACACTAATATTGCCTGCTGGCCGGGTCGGAATCGGTATCGGTAGCCTCATGGGAAACGTGAGTACTGGATGGGAAACCCTAACTCGGTAATGATCCTTCCGCCTTTGATCAAGGTTCTTCACGACCTTGTATGTCCGCAAAGTGCTTTAGCTGACCTGATCAGATTACTGATAGCGTGGATGCGGCTGGGAGGCCGTGGCAGGTTGAGAAGCAGCCTGATCCCCAGATTCTGCTTCTCAGTCTCCAGGTGACCCTTCAACAACTCCCGGCACCAAGAAAAGGAACAGCAAAAGTCCCAGACCCCGGTTGACTCCCCATCAGAGAAACGCCAATCACAAAGATGCTGAGACCAAAAGGCGAACTGCTATCAATTGAATTTCCCCGTTTTGTCTCAGGTCGTTCCCGGCACCGAAGGCCAGGGAGAAGTGAACAGGTTATGCTCATGAAGACCAGAGAGTTGCCTTGTGGACTCCATCAAAGAGATCCCTGCTGTGGGAATGAGTTCAGGTCTCACTCAAGGATGGTTCTGTGTAAGTCTTCAGCCCCTGTCAGGCGCAGCCATGCAAGGACTGACCCATCAGCAGGATGGGAGCTGGGGCAAGCAGATAGACAGCGACAGGGGAAGAGGGACTCAAGCAACCATTGCACATATGCTGGCGGCGAACAGGACGAACATGCCGGCTGGTCGTGCTTGTGAAGTTGAGATTGATATTCGACAGCAGAGAATCCGGTCGAACCAACGGAGTATTCTGCTCATCGCCACACTCGTCTTCGACCCTTCGGGCAGCCTGGATTCATCGAACGACCACAACGTGGCATTCTGAGGTCCATCCCAAGTGCCTACCATCGATCGTAATGGTCTTTGGCTTCAACATTGTGGCTCACAGCATTCTATACAGATTCGGCTGGGCCTAAAACGATAGTCTTGTACCTCTTCCTAGTATTGGACTCCCCACTGGTGTTGCTGCACCATGACTCGAAGCAACATTGGTGCGACTAAGCTGCTTCTGACAACTGGGTTGTCAAAGGACAAAGATGCTGATGCAGGAATGCAACTTCACGATTTTGCTCGGTTCTGCTTGCCGCCGCTCGAGGAGTGCAGCGTTCATACGCCATGCATATGTTCAGGTCAGATGGTACGTGTGTGCACAACTCGGCACCATCGAACAGATGCTGCACCGGTCGGTGTTCCGTTCGCGGCCTCGTTGTGTCATCCGACTTGCTGGGCTCGATACTCGACAGCAACGGCGGCCTGCTGGGAACCTCCATCCAAATGATACTGCGGTGATACAATTGTGATTTGGGCTCTCCCATTCGGCTCAACCAATGCTGACTTCTGCAGACCTGGCCGAAGCCATGACAGTGGCGGTCTTTCATTCAGAGCTCACATCAACTGTCACAACTCATCACCAGTCGACTTATAATTTAACGCAACAACGATGAGTTTTTCAGGCCCGAGCACGTTGCGCGGGTGGGCAGGTGAGTTTCAACGTTGGTGATGGTCTGGACTGCTTTCTCCTTCGGCAAGACACGCAACGATGCTCAAACTTCCGTGTTTGAACGGGGTTGCGCGGTTGAGTGGGGGGGGGTTTCGGCGTTGGTGGCGTTCTGGGTGCTTTTCTTCTTTTCGGAATAATGTCTAACCTGTACGAGTATTGGGAGGAGGAGGTCGGCTGTTGAGTGTTGTCAGGGTAGGGGAAGGGGGTGGTAATGTTTGATGTTTATTGCAGCGGCGGGCTGGCGGGCTGTCGAGGTATTGTTGATGTGCTGTACCAACAGGACGAGGGGTGGGAGGAGGCTGTCGAAGTATTGCTGTTGTGCTACCATCTGTTCCAGGTCCGAGTCTTCCACGATCCCCGGCTTTTCACCCTGATGGCTCTGCTAACAGCATAGACTCTCCTAAAGGACGGCGTGAGCTTCGTTACTCCATTGCTCCGGCATGGCATGGCGTACAGGATTTGACGTTCGGGTCGAGGTGCGGTAAGTCATATGTGTCTGGGGGGTGAACGAGAAAGCTGACAATGAAAGAGTTCTCCCTGCACCCGAGAGCTCTGAGAAGAGATGCGATTCCGATACGGACATGCACCAACGATGGCCTTGTCGCTGACACTCATGATGGTTGCCAGACGGGTGGTGAAATAATTGTTGCTACGCCTGTATGCAAACAGGACAGCAAACTGACACGAAACCAGACCTTAGCCGTCCGTGGATCTCGATAACACACTTGAAGATGCTACGATATCGCAGGACGCGGCCGCGCCCTTTCCAACGCCCTTCACAGCTTCAACGTCATCCACCGGATCTCACAAAGCCCAAGCCACGGTGGTGCAGGCGGGCCATGCCGCAGGCTCGGGTCGAGCTTGCCTAAAGCTTGAATTCAACAATCCTTGCTGGCCTGCGATGCTCTTGCCTTTTTCGACATTAGCTTCACCACGTCTGTCTTCCTTCAAATACTTGACCCACCTTTCTGTTCTTCTTCTTGTTCTTCTTCTTCTTCCTCCCACAATGCATCAGTCTCGTCCCTGTTAGTGGGTGAACAATCCAACGCTTACCGAGTTCTGCTTCGGTATGGCTTATTGCTCGTTTTTACTGGGATGAAGTTCTTCCTGCTTAGGAGAAGACCTTTGGTCTTGTCCAAATGGACAGCAAGAAGCTCACCTTCTACTTCTTCTCCACTGAGTATATAAATTTTACTGGTGAGGAGCACGCCGCAACTGACTGATACATGTCTGACCTGCAACAGTATCGATACTTTCCTCGATTTATCGAGTCGATGTTCCTCCTGCTTAGGGGAAGAGCTTTGCTTCTTCTCCACAGAGTATATAAATATCAACGGTGAGCAGGATACCACGACTCCTTGACGTGTCTCTAACCTACAGTAGCATGGATTTCTCATTTTATTGAAACGACGTTCCTCCTGTTTAGGAGAAGATCTCTGGTCTTTTCTACAAAGATATCGTGGTGAGCAGAACGCAAGGACTGGTCGAAACATTACTGACCTGCAGCAGGACTTGGTCTCCACGTCGACAACCACTCACCGGCTCATGATGACACCTTCAGCTTCACGGGTCGGTGAGTGGCTTCTGTAGTCCAGTTCAATCCTGGCATCACGCCACTCTATGGGAGAGAAGGGTCAGTCCAGCCTTCACGAAACACGAATGACCATTCCTGGGAACATTTCTAACCTTCAGCAGGGTTTGGTCCGACGGAGGGACAGCCACTCACCGACTCGACGTTGCATCTTTACATCGGATCGGTGAGTAGCTTCAAAGAAGACGAACTCAGCGCAAGCTACGAGGCAGCCTCTCAAGAGGACGGCTACAGTACAGGTGAGTCATGTTCTCGAAGTCTCCGTAGCGATGCAATGAAACTGACATCTCTCAGGATATGGCACTGCAGATCGGATATCTTCTATGTTTCTAGGAGTCTGGCTGGCAGCCCTCAACCATTCTTACCACTACTGGGCGACCATCACCCCATTGAAACCATGGCATTTATCGCGAATTGCAGCGAGTTGAAATGGATGCTGGAAAGTAGAAGAGAGTGCTTGATGAATATGGATCATCGACAAAGAATATCGTCTTACCAACAAAACATTGTCTCTTTACCAGACGTCAATTTCCAACCCTCCACATCGAACGAATTGAACATCGTTGTCCCCATAACCTCAACAGTGAACAATCTTCTTCACACTGCTTTGTTCCCCTACGTCCCTCGCCGAGCCCAGTCCTCTAGCTGTGACATAGAAGAATCATCACACTTGCCAGCAACTCTACACAGCTCTACAAGATCACGAGACAAGAGAGCACTACCATATGTGCAAGCGCTATTCATTCTCAATGCGCCATCAAAAACCAGCCTAAACAGTCATTGATCGGCATCGTCATCGCATGACGCTGTGTTGCATTGAGCTCCATATCCATATTGAATCTCAACGAGTCTATATCTGAACGTGGTCCAAAGACACAAAAACAAGACATGCAGGAAGCACAAACAAAGTGCAGATAGCACAACCACCCTCGCTGATCGCTGAGGTGCACCCGTAGCTCGTTTCGTAGCCCATGCAAGACTTCCGCTCCATCCAGCCCCGGCACAGCTCGCCACGCCTATACAAACAGCTCCTTTCCTCAACTGACCTTACCACGCTGCCTTGCATGCACGTAGAACACTAGAATCCTTCACCGAAACCGCCTTCCAGCTCCAAAACCACCCCAGGCCCCATCGACGCTCATTCGTCCTCCGAATCCAAGTCCATAGCCGTAGTTGTAACCATAGCTATGACCAGCTGCTTGTCCGTTTTCACCCCGGATGTAGCCTGCGCCTGCAGCAGAAGTGGCAACAACGGGGATACTCTGCGCCCGCATCTTCTGATCGGAGCCCGCTCCTACTGTTGCAGCGGCTGAGCCAGAGGTTGACTTGGTGTTGGCGTTCGCGTAGCCGCTTCCGATAGCGCCAAACTCGTGGCCGTGAGGACGATTGGTAGTGCTAGTTTCGGGGACAGGGTGTGCTCGATCGGGCTTGGGCGGGTCGAAGGGGTCGTCGAGGGGAGCATTGGTGACCTCTTCGCCGGAGGAGAAGGAGGGTGGATACTGTGCGTGGGGTTTGGGGTCTTGAGCGGACGGGTCGGTGAGATTTGGCCGCGGAGATCTGATGACTGTGCTGGCTGTGGAGAGTCTGCGCATTTGCTCGTCGATGTCAATGGTTGCTGAGTCAGCTTGGGGTCGTGCTTGTGCTTTACCTGGGGTTGGTCGAGAAACGCCAGTGAGGACGATACTGCTGTGGTGTCTGGGTGTGGCACTGAAGTTCCGATTGGCAGATGCAGGCGGAGTCTGGTCTGTAGGATTGTCGAACGGAGAAACCCCAGTTGAAGGGTGGCGTGCTCCGTCACCTCGCTCTAGTGGGGCTGAGAACGGATTCCTGAACGTCGTGGTCGTGTTGGCAATGGTGGTGTCGATCTTCAGTTGTTGTGGTCGGCTGCCTGTCTTGAAGGCACCTTGAGTCTGGCTGTGCTCGACGTTGCTTTGCAACGGACGCCTCCAAACATCCGTGAGACCGGACGTGCTGCTTGGTGTGCCGAGTCCAACACCGCCATCGGTGCTGCTGGCACCGCAAACTGAGGCAGGCACAAAATTCGTGGCGGTCGCTGCATTGAGCTTGCTCTCATTCTTTGGACTGGGAGCACTAATGGGACCCACATCGTCGGTGCTCTTCTGTGGCTCGCGTACAGCAAGTCGAAAGCCGTTTACTGTCCTCGGCGACACGGGTGGTGTTTCTCGTTGTGCGGATTTTGTCCTGACTTGTGTAAGTTCTCGTTGTGTTAATGCTTTCGTACTGGCTTGTGTTGCTTGAAGTTGACGATCAGCATATTTCTCAATTGCAATCTGTGTCATCACTTCCTCGAGCGTATTTGCCTTCCACGGATGCACCGCAACCTCTCGTTCTGCAGCCCAAGCCTCCCGACCACGACTGACGTAGCACATCATGGCTGCTGTCTCGACTTTCGTGGCTTCGTCAAATGACAGCTCGACACCTCTGCTTGTCCATTCTGCGATCGGAAATCCGATCTTATTCCGTGTGAAGATGAGGTAGGCCTCAAATCCTGTCAATTCGTTCCCCAAGGTCATTATGTCGTAGCCAGTGTCGAAGAGTTCAAGCCAGAACTTGACGATATGGTTTGGTGTGTCAGGTGTTGGTTCGAGTGTCTGGAACGGCCACGTCTCGCTGAACGGATGCAAAGGGATGCCACGACCGTAGCTGCCTGCAGATTGACACAGTGCGAGCTTTTGAAGCAGGCTAAATGCAGGTACGTTGACGGCAGCGAAGAGCAAATCGAAAAGGAGGGATTGCGAGAGGCCCACCTCGCGATTGTGCATCCGCACCTCCATGGAATTACACGTCAGCAAGTTCATGTTCGAATTGTATCCTTTCCCATTGTAGCCATGCAGGATCATCGAGTTGGCATCCGATGCTGGTCCCGTTGGACATCCAACTTTTCTGCTCAGGATAACAAGTTGCTTCCATGCGCTTTCGAACAGCGCATTCCGTGCACGAATGGTGTACGTCTTCGTCGTGGCCCAGGGGAACTTGTACAGTGTTGTAATCATGCTCTCGTAAACGCGCTGGTGGCATTTCAGCACAAAGGGAGAGCGGGAAGGACATTCTGCGAATCGGGTAATGCCGTAGATCTCCTCGAGAGTGAAGTAACCTCTGAACCCTGCTGACCAGCCACCGTAATCGTCGTCTTGGCTGAGGATGCGCGGTACTCCAGTGTATACGTCGAATTCGACAAGGCGAGCACGTGGGAAAACGGCTTCCATCAGTTCTGCTTGATTGCTGAGGTCAAGGCTCACGTTCCTGGTGCCGAGCCTGGTACCCCTGCCCGGATAAGATGTGTGCTCGAAGCGGCGGATGCATGAAAGGGCTGCCTCATGGGAGGGAAACTCAACGTAGCAATCCATGGTTTTGCCAGTAGGCTTCTCCATAATGATGTGGATTGGGTAGCCGAGGTCATGCTTTTTGAGCATAGGGATAGGGGAGAAGCGCGTGATGAATTGGGTTATCTCTTGAATGGAAACTGTGAAGGGGATCTGTATTGAGAGTGTCAGTATCCATGGTCTCTTGGCTTGTCAGATCTCGGCATCGTCCACAAGACGTGACCAGGCGGAGAAAACCTACGTTGTTTATCTTGACGACTCCATGGTTTGCATAAGCTGCTTTAGCTGTGACTGGCCCAATCGGAGGACGACTTTCAACATCGACGTCTCTAGCTTGTAACATGTATTGGAGGTACATCCCTCTACAGCCGTCCCTTGCTTTGCCATGGCTGTGAAGGTATCCCGAGAGTTCTGGGCTGACTTCAGTAGAATGAGACGGTATCGCAGAGCTGCTGTCATATCCGAAGCTCGCCCAGTTCTGCGCATCTGTAGCAACTAGCGCGCTGGTGTGAGGGTTCTGGGGGTTTGCTGGCCACGTGGCAGGGCCGTTCGGGTATCCGCTAGGGAAAGCAAATGTGCCGGTCACCATGATCGGTACAGGAAACCAAGTTGAAACTACTGATCAATGGAGAACGATGGATTTGCTGTAACAGATCGATGGTCAGATCTGAAACGCGTCTGCTGGCTTGATTGAAAGTCAGTGATATGGAAGGGTCAGTATGCGTGCATTATAAAATGTGTAGCACCACGTAGGGCGGCCTGCTAGATCGACATCGTGACATGGTGATGGTCGAGTGAAGTTGTTACTGTTGATTGGTGATCGGTAACTGAGTAGCAAATAGCAGGCAGCTCAGGCAACAACCGAAAAGCTGATCTAGCGACAAGGTCGACTTCGAAGCTGCTGGGTTTTGGTGAAGACTCTTTGGGCTGGTAGCTGAATGTTGGGCTATGCAATGGTACCTCGCAACCTGGCAAGCGAGTCAGCTTCAACGCTGTTTGCAGAACGTGTTGCTCAATTAGAGGTCACGAAGTGACTTTAAATCATTTCCTTCATTTTGTATGCCCAGGGTTGACGATCACGGCCAGCCAGATCCTAAGCTTTCGATGCCACGCCGCTACCAGCGTCGAGGAAAGCCGGGGCCCTGAGCCAATCGTCACAAGGCACGGTACCATCATAATGTAATGTCTCCTCTCGCAGTAAATCTGTCTATTTGTTTGGTGAGGCTTATGCCCGGCACATGCTTCTCCAGAGCGTCCCCAGATAGAGGGAGAGAGGGACTACATCGCCACTTTCCGTCTTTCTCCTGAAGATATTCTCGTTGTACTCAGCTTGTATGCCTCGTCGACTAGCAACTTGTTGAGTGAACTAGTTCACCAGACCGGGGCTTTGCGCAAGAAGAAATGCCCACCAGACTGCAGCCGTCTGCTCTCGAACGTTCAAGTTGACTGGACTGTTGCACATGCGTCCAACAAGCTGGACGATCTGACTAATCAAACTACGCAGCATCTGTTAGCTCTACTATCGTCTTGAGGGGCAGGAGGACACGTACAGGTGTCAAGAATGATTCAGCCACAAATCTAGCTCTCGCATTCAAGAACAGCTTCATCTCTGAGATCTCCTTGTCGACTTCTTCCATAAACTGTATTATGAAATCAACAAGCTTGTGCTTCAGCATTTCTTCTGTGTGCGTGTTGGTGATCAGGAAGGATATATCGTAGCCCTGGTATCTCGTCAGCATCACTCGGATGAGCAGCCTTTTCCTGACGTACCTTGACCGGTTTCCTCCTCAGAATGAAGAACGACTCTGCTCTCTGGGTGAGGAAACGAGTAAACTTGTGCACCAGAACATGCTCAATCTCGTCTGCCTGTTTTATGCGTATGCTCACTCGGACGCTATTTATGCTCGGCTCTATCAGGACCTTCTCGTTCTCATTTCTCGCTATTGTCAAAGGGTTCAGTAGCACTTCGGGTGATGTCGCAGCCTCGATCTCGGGGACATTGTGCCTCTCGGAAGCCTGGGAAGCGAAGTTCGACAGCGAAAGAGCGGCAGTAAGTGATGAGCGGACACACTGCAGGTACGGCCGGAGTGATTGCGACTACGCAAGTCAGCTTTGTCCGAGCACATAGGGACTGCTTGCTCGCACCATGATACACTACAAGTGCATGTGAAGGTCGGTCACCCAACAGATTATTGCCGACAGAGTCCCTGGATATGTTCGTGTTAGTCGACCAGGTTGTAGCAACACTCCAATGCCGTCAGGTGTCCTTGTCAATGATTGCCCATGAGGAACACCCCGCCTAACCTCCCCGAAGTGCTGTCGCGACGATCGGCGGGCCAAGGCTACGGCGGACGTCGGCGAAGCAGGAAGGCATGACGTATTATCGTAATGCCTGAGGCACAATTCTAGGGTCATCTACGAACGTGCCTGCATCTTTAGCGCAAGACGCGAGCGCGGGCCAGATTCCCTTAAATCATATAATCATAGCGCCACTCGTGGTATCTTCCTGATCGTCCCTCATCCACACGAAGGCACATCCTTCCATTGTACCTATTGGGACTGCGAGCACCTACCAACGCATTCAAGATGACGACGGTACCGATCATCGTCAAGCATCAGGGCACCAAGTACAATGTCGAACTTGACCCAGAGTCTACCGGCGAGGTTCTGCGGATGCAGCTGTACTCCTTGACTGGTGTAGAGCCAGAGCGACAGACTGTGCTGATAAAAGGTGGAAGACTGAAGGACAACACCGACTTGGCCAAGCTTGCCGCAAGCACGAAACCCAATCAAGTATTCCTGATGACAGGCTCGTCGGCGGACAAGGGCAAGATGGTAGCACCCACAGAGAAGCCGAGATTCTTGGAAGACATGACAGAAGCCGAGCTCGCCCGGTCAGAAGGTGCCACACCTGCTGGCTTGCAAAACCTGGGCAACACATGCTACCTCAACTCCACTTTGCAAGTGCTGAAGAGCATGCCAGAGATGCAGCAGCAGTTGACCAGCTACAAGGACACTCCTGGTGGCGGAAGCCTACAGAACCTGGCTCAGTACGGTCTCGGTGGTCTTGGCTCATCCGGCGACTTGGTGGGTTCACTACGAGATCTCTACAAACAGATGGGCGAGACACAGGAAGGCTTTCCTCCTATGATGCTTCTCAATGCTTTGAGGGCAGCCTATCCTCAATTCGCGCAGAAGTCAAGGACAGGGCAAGGCTATGCTCAACAGGATGCTGAAGAGGCTTGGTCGCAGATTATTCACCAGATCCGGGACCGGCTCAAGGTCCAGGGCGATGCCGCAGGTGCAGCGTCCCTGGGCTTCGTGGAGAATTATATGGAAGGATCGTTCGAGACAGCACTTGCTCCACCAGAGGCAGCAGCTGAGATGGAAGAAGTTAAGAGCTCTTCTGAGCCTTTTCTCAAGCTGAATTGTCACATCGACCAGTCTATCAACCACCTTTCCGAGGGTCTCAAGGCCGGCCTGACCGAAGAAATCGAGAAGAGAAGTGAGACACTCGGGGCTGATGCCATATACACCAAAACCTCCAAGATTTCGCGTTTACCCAAATACCTCACCGTACACTTCGTTCGGTTCTTCTGGCGAAAGGATGTTCAGAAGAAAGCCAAGATCATGAGGAAGGTTGTCTTCCCTGAGGAGCTGGACGTCTCGGAATACTGCACCGACGACCTGCGAAAGCGGTTAATACCTGTCCGCGACAAGGTACGAAACGTGCGGAAGGATGAACAGGATATGGAGCGAGCCAGAAAGAGACAAAAGATTGCTCACAAGCAGGAAGAGGATCGAAAGCATGACGAGGCCATGGCCGCGGAAGCTGCACCTATAGCCAAGTTGAAGGAAGCCAAAGAGAAGAAGGAGAAGAAAGACGAGCCAAGAGGCGGTGATCTCGATGTTTACAAGACTGATGCTGAGTACGAGGCCGAAAAAGAGGCCACACTCAAACAAGCAAGAAAGGATCTCGTTGCAGCCATTGACCCGGAGCTTGCGGCTGACGACGGCGCAAACAAGTCTGGCTTGTACGAACTTCGAGGTGTGATTGCTCACCAAGGCGCCAGCGCTGATAGTGGGCATTATACCAGTTTCGTGAAGAAGGAAGGTAAAATGGTGGACGATCCGAAAGCGCCAGGTGGCAAACGCAAAGAAGAGGATGGCAAGTGGTGGTGGTTCAACGATGACAAGGTGTCAGAAGTCGAGTGGGAGAGAATCAACCAGCTAGCCGGCGGCGGAGAGTTTGCATCGGCCTTGATCTTGCTCTACCGTGCCATCGACCTGCCTACAAAGGAGGACATTGAGTGATCGCTGAAGCTGGACGTATCTCCCATGGTTATGTCCCAGCATTGCATAGATAGTGACAGCTCAACATGACTCAATTGGATGCCCTATGCATACCGACGGGATATGCATAATAGTATCTCAACAACCAACATGTTTCCTTCCCGAATAATCCTTCTTGTAGGGCTGCCGCTGTAGGACTACTTCGCGAATGAGTCAAAAGTCCGAACTCCGAATCTTGCCAAGACGCTAGTCCTGAAAAGGTCTTCCACATCGCAGTCTTGCTCACTTCCACCCTCTACCTTCTCGACTACTTCTCGTCAAGCACATCGACAAATCTCCACGAAAAGCATTCCTACCCATCAGCAATCATGGGTAAAGTTCACGGATCCCTCGCCCGTGCCGGCAAGGTCAAGTCTCAGA